>Ga0066692_10000197_pt1 | contig 17878 bp, 17 predicted proteins | sample GraSoiAngelo_141_FD_66456 | JGI IMG/M metagenome (GOLD analysis project Ga0066692, IMG submission 66456) | Grasslands soil microbial communities from the Angelo Coastal Reserve, California, USA - 14_0929_12_40cm | ecosystem: Environmental > Terrestrial > Soil > Grasslands | place: USA... | reverse complement strand
AGCTCTCGATGCCTTGGAGAAAGACCATGAATTTCTCTTGAGGGGAGATGTGTTCACTAAAGACGTGATTGAGACCTGGCTTGAGTACAAGCGGAAGAAGGAGGTCGATGCCATGCGGCTTAGACCCCATCCTCACGAATTCGCCCTGTATTTCGATATCTAAACTTACGTAGCAGCTCATGAACCAAGGAAAAGCAATGATCAACAGGCAGTCCGGAAGGAGGAATCCATGAAGAAGATCGAAGCCATCATCAAGCCGTTTAAACTAGACGAGGTGAAACAGAGACTCACGTCGGCTGGAATCACTGGCATGACCATAAGCGAGGTCAAAGGCTTTGGTCGGCAGAAAGGTCACACGGAGCTCTATCGCGGAGCGGAGTACACCGTGGACTTCCTTCCCAAAGTCAAAATCGAGATCTTGGCACCGGATGAGATGGCACCTAGAATCATCGAAGCGATCATGGAATCGGCGCAGACGGGTAAAATCGGCGACGGCAAGATCTTTGTCTCGACGGTCGAGGAAGTGATTCGGATTCGAACAAACGAGAGAGGCGAAGAGGCGATAAGCTAGTTCGCAGGACGACTTTGATTTTAGCGACAAACCCTCGGCGCGGCGGTTTCATAGACCGTGTCCGAGAGTTTTTTTTGGGTGGGGGGAACTGATCGCCACGAATAATTCAGGTCATAAGGCAACTATCACTTTTTTTTCTCCGAAGATTCTTCTCCCGGCTGTTTGCCCGGCTCGAAGCCTCCGACCTCGTGATAAAGGACTTTTTTCTCCTCCTCAAAGGCCCTGACCGTCGGAACCTGCCCGGGCAATCCGAGCCTTTTCCATTCGCCGGCGACCTTATCATAAATTTCTTTTCGCAAGGTGGTCCGTTTTGAAAAGACCGGCAGGTGGCGATGCTCTTTACAGGCATTAATCAATGCCTTCGATCCGTAGGGCCGCTTTTCTGGAGGATTTTGCGTCGGATCAAGCCAAGTGCTCCAGGTGTTTCGCAGGATGTCGATGTCGTCGATCGGGTTGCAGCGGCTGCTCATCGCCCAGATCACTTGATCCATATCGGTCGGATCAACATCCTCATCAACGGCGATGATCCACTTCGTATAATAGGCGCCGCCCGGCACCTGTGCTGCCAGGGCCAATGCTTGAGCCGCATGACCGGCATAACGCTGCTCCATGCTGAGCACAGTCATGCCGAATCCGCCCGCGCCCGCGGGATGCGCATATACACCCGCAATGCCAGGGACGCCCAATTTGTCGAGGTCGTCCCAGATGCGCGCGGAGCGCATAATTGAGAAAAAACCGCTCTGTTCACAGGACGGATAATCCGCCATCAGCGCATTCGTGAGGATTGGATTGTCACGATAGTGAACGGCCGTTACTTCGACGAGCGGACAGCCGGCCTCAGGCCTACCGTAATAACCGGGGAATTCGCCGAAAGGCCCTTCACGCTTCACTGAATTCGGTTTGATGATTCCTTCGATGACGAACTCGGCATTGGCCGGCAGCAACAGGTTCGTGGTCTTGCCTTTTACTACGGGGATGGGTTCGCCCTTGACGCCACCTGCAAACTCATACTCCGATACGTTTTTGGCAAAGGTCTGGGAACCAATGACCATGAAAAGAGGATCGATACCCCAGGCCGCGGCGACTTCGACCGGTTTGCCCATCTGCCACGAGCGAGTGATGTGCAGGCGCGCGTCTTTCCCCGGCGAGAGATACAAGCCGACTTCGTTCTTACCTTGCAGCATCATGCGGTAGGTGCCGACGTTCAGATAACCCGTGTCCGGGTCCCGCGTAATGACCGCGTCAGCGGTTCCGGCGTACCGCCCGCCGTCCAATGGCCAGTGTTTGGGTATCGGCAATTGATTCAAATCGACTTTATCGTCGGTGAAACTATTCGCGTAAAAGCCAGCTTGCGATGACGGTACTTCCTTCGGCGGTTTGCGGTCGCGGAACTTGTCTTTGGCACGTCGGATGAGTTCGAGAGTCGGGGTATCCGGGGGTTCTTCGAGAGTGAGGGCGATGCGCCGAAGGCTCGGACCGAGAATGTTCCAAAGGAGTCTCGTCTTATAAGGGCTGTTTTCGTAGCCTTTGACGGAATCGAACAGGATTGCCGGCGAAGGATTCTGTTTGGCGACAAGATAGCTGATAGCGCTCATCTCTTCATCGCAGCTGATGGGTTCCTTGACGCGAACGAGTTCACCCATCCGCTCCACCCGTTCCAGCCAGTCGCGTAGGTCCTGAATCGCACGAGTCTTGGCGCCCTCTTCCACAACCTTTTCTTCTCTCTTTGCCATCGGTCTATCCTCCGAAGATAATCAGTTGAATATAGATGCTCTGTTCCTTTACAGCTTGCCGCCTCGGGGCAAAAGTGACTTGAAGTAGGCAAAGGCATCATAGGAACGATACGTCATGTTTTCTTTCATATAATCGATTTCGGTCTGCGGCATGATCGTTGGTTTCCCGACGCAGCTCGCTACCCACTGCATGTGGGCGGTCCGTTCCAAGTAAATCGCGTGGACAGTAGCATATTCCAAGCTATCGCCGCACACAACAACGCCGTGACCCTTGAGAAGCATCGCCATTCGGTCGCCCAGAGTCTCGCAGATCTCCTTCCCGTCTATGACTGTGTAAATAAGTCTAGGGCTGGGGAAGATCGGCGTTTCAGGCGCGAATGCTGCTGCCTGGTTGTAAATGGGCAGGAGCGGCGTACCGGCGACAGAAAACGCCGTCGCCAACGGCTGGTGCGTATGAACCACGGAGTTCACAGCCGGGCGCGCTTCATAGATCGAAGCATGGATCATCGTTTCCCGCGGCGGAACCTTGAGCTTGGTAACTTCGCGTTTGTTCCCAGCCTTGGCCCAGTTTTGCTCGCAGGTTTTCTTGTATTCGTCGATATTCACTTCGATGATGTCTTTAACCGAGATGGAACCGAGCGGCGCCAACACAGGCTTTATAAAGAAGTTTCGCGTGCCTGGGATTCTCGCGCTGACATGACCATGGTAATCAGCCAAACCTTGATGGAACATGATGCGGTTGCCGAGCGCGACTTTTTTCTTTAGTCCTTCGAGATCTTTTTGACTGATCTTCACTACGATTTCCCTTTCGACTCAGTAGATGACCCGTTGAACCGATTGCTCCTTACCGGCTGCAGAGGTTTCGGGACTATCCTGCCAATGGATGTTCATCCAATTCCACTGATCCGGGTGGGCTCGGACAGTCCTTTCGAGCCACTGCGTAATGCGCAACGTGTTTTCTCGGATTTCCGTCTTGTTTCTCTCTGCGCGAACCAATTCTACTTCTGGTTCAATTACTAATTTCAAACGATTGCCGCCGTCGCGTAACAGATATGCGGGTACCACCGCGGCACCCGTGCGCAAAGCGAGGGTCGCGGGCCCACGCCGAGCAAGCACGGTGCGGCCGAAAAATGGCACGTGAACCCCACTTCCTCCACGATGCTCATCAGCTATCACAACGGCAAGCCCATTTTTCTTCAAGGTCCGGCTCAGTTCGCGTAATGCATCTTGGCGTGGTCGGGCATGAATAGTTTTCTGTCGGACTTTGAGTCTGTATTCATCCATGAGCCTGGTCAATTGTCCGTCGCTCGGCTGATTGATCAAGATGTGGACCTGATAACCTTCCAGGGCAAGGCGTGTTCCGAGTAAAAAGAAATTACCCAAATGTGCGCTGAGAACGATGATGCCGTTTCCTTTGGTTAGAGCCGCGTCCAAATTTGCCCGCCCAATCACCGGGATTTCCGAGCGTAACTCATCGCCCGGTATGGCGAGAGCGATGGCAATTTCGACGAAATCTCGAAAAAAATTCCGCAGTGATCGGCGAACGATCTCTCGAGCCGTCCTCCCGTCGAGATCTCCCGCTAATGCAATGGTTACATTTCGCAGGGAACGGGTCCGAAAACCTCGAAACAAGTAAAATCCCATATTGGCCAGTATATCTGACAAACGGTATAGCCATTGGCGCGGCAGAAGTCTCACCGCGAGGCGTCCTGTACGCAGACCAACTCGTGCGGCCAAATAGGCTGATCGTTCCCTAAACCCGGTCATTAAGCTTTCTTTTGGTTCCCCGAACCAGGAGAATGGGCCCAGGGGTTTAAAGGAGGATCTACGACACTTTTGCCTTTGTCGCAAGAGAGCAATCGTCAGTGAAGCGACCAAAAAATCGGCTTTGGTTGGAAAAAGATTTGGAAAACCAACATGTTATGAACTTTCGCTAGGATCGTAGTGCTGCCCGCCCTGTTTTTATTGGAGTTTATTTGTGCTAAAAACTTCTGCAGCTTGAGCAAGGATATCTCCCATGCGAATGATTTTGCCTCCTTTGAAAGAGCGTCGGGTCGTAGACCGTCTCCTTTCATCCTTTTTCCATGAGTATAAAGCTCAGGATTTTAAAAGAGCCATATCGCTCCTTTGCCGCTTTTACCATTTGAAAAACCCCAAAGTGGACTGGTTTGAATACATCGATTGGGGTAAAACCGCGGGCAAGACTTATGAGAACGGCCAGATCTATCTGATTCACCCGGAAAACTGGAAAAACGGAAGAAAGTACAACTCGGAACGGCGATGGATGAACACGGTTTACCATGAAATTGGCCATTATGTTTTTTGGGCCGACGCGGAAAACAAAGCGGACACGTTTGCATTTCGCATGGTCCGAGGTTTGAACAACCATAAGAACAATCACCGATAGAACAGGCTATGTCGTTTCAACCCGCTGGTTTTAAAGAGTTATGGATCATAAGGACGGCTGAACCTGCCGAAGATGTGTTCGCTATACGCGCCAATCTGCCGCAGAACGGAAGTTGCCAAGCGGATCTAGATAATTTCTCTCTGTTAAGATAGAAATAATTTTCTTCATGCGCGAATTTTCTCACTATGCAGCCTAGCTTCGACAAGGTTGCCACGGAAGTCGATTTTCCTGGCCTCGAACGATCGATCCTCGATTTCTGGCAGCGCACGCAGGCCTTTGAGCTCCTGCGCAAAAAGAATCACGACAAGCCCAAGTGGTCCTTCCTTGATGGGCCGATCACTGCCAATAATCCTATGGGCGTTCACCACGCGTGGGGCCGTACATACAAGGATACTTATAGCCGCTATTTTGCCATGACCGGACACGAGCTGCGTTATCAAAACGGCTTCGACTGCCAAGGACTTTGGGTGGAGGTGGAGGTGGAAAAAGAGCTGGGCCTGCGGTCAAAGCAGGACATTGAAAATCTCGTGCCGGACAATCGCTTCGCGAGCATCGACCGGTTCGTTGCGCTATGCAAGGAGCGAGTGAACAAGTTCGCCCGCATTCAGACAGAACAATCGATTCGCCTCGGCTACTGGATGGATTGGGATCGAGACGAAGACTGGCTGAAACCGCCCGACGAGCGGCGCAGCTACTTCACCATGTCCGAGGAAAACAACTATACGATCTGGAGCTTCCTAAAAAAGTGTCACGAGCGGGGCTTGGTTTACCGGGCCTACGACTCCATGCCTTGGTGCCCCCGTTGCGCTGTAGGCATTAGCCAGATGGAGATGCACGAAGGCTATCAACGAGTCGCTCACAGGGCGGTATTTGTGCGTTTTCCCCTTCGTGGTCGGCCAAGGGAAAACCTGCTTATCTGGACGACGACGCCTTGGACGCTAACCAGCAACGTGGCCGTCGCAGTCAACCCCACTCTCACATATTTAAGGATTCGCCATCGAAACCAAGTTTACTATTTGGCCAAAGGCACCTTCACGGCGCAACGGCTCGAAGATGAGTTCCGGAGAAAGGAATGGGTCGAGGGAGTACCCAAACTCAAGTCGATTGAACAAATTTTCAAGGAGAAAGGCGGCTACGAAATCTTGGGCGAGTTGTCGGGGACGGAGATGTTGGAATGGCCATATGATGGCCCTTTCGATGAGTTCGAAGCACAGGGCCATCCCGGAGGCTTTTCGGCGGAAATCGCCGATGTGGCGGTGAAACAAAAGTGGGGACCGGCAAAAGCTGCGCGCGAAATACACAAGGTGATACCGTGGGATGCGGTGAGCGAGGCTGAAGGCACCGGCATCGTACACATTGCCCCCGGATGCGGCAAAGAAGACTTTGCCCTCGGCAAGCAGGAAGGTCTCGTTCCAATAGCGCCCCTAGACGAGACCGGCATATTCCTGCCCGGCTTTGGAGAGCTGGAGGGGCGATCGGCGGTTGATCCCGCGACCGTCGACTGGATACTGGCCAACCTCCAACAGAAAGAACTGCTCGTGGCAGTCGAGCACTACCCCCACAACTACCCTCACTGTTGGCGCTGCAAAACGGAGCTTCTCTTCAGGCTTGTGGATGAGTGGTTTATCGACATGCGTTGGCGTCATGCGATCATGGAAATCTGTTATGACGCCCGCTGGATCCCCGACTTTGGTTTGCAACGCGAACTCGACTGGCTAAGCAACATGGGCGACTGGATGATTTCAAAGAAGCGCTACTGGGGGCTTGCGCTGCCTATCTGGGTTTGCGACGGCTGCGGTGCTTTTGACGTCATTGGCAGTCGTGAGGAACTCAAGAGCCGCGCTGTGGCTGGCTGGGAGCGGTTCGAACGTCACTCTCCCCATCGGCCATGGTTAGATCTGGTTAAAATTCGCTGCGGCAAGTGCAATGGAATGGCAAGCCGGATTCCTGACGTCGGGAACCCCTGGCTCGACGCCGGCATTGTGCCCTACTCGACCCTGGGCTATAACCGCGACCGCGAATACTGGGAGAAGTGGTTTCCCGCCGACTTCGTCACCGAGAGCTTCCCTGGCCAATTCCGTAACTGGTTTTATGCCCTGCTCGCTATGAGCGCGCTGATGGAGGGACGGGCGCCCTTTAGAGTGCTCCTAGGGCATGCGATCGTGCGGGATGAAAAGGGCGAGGAGATGCACAAGTCCAAGGGCAACGCCATACCGTTCGAAGAATCGGCGGAAAAAATGGGGGTTGATGTAATGCGCTGGATGTTTTGCCGCCACAATCCAGCCAACAACATCAATTTCGGCTACGGCCCCGCGGACGAAATTAGAAATCGCTTCGTTTTGAAGCTGTGGAACAGCTACGCCTTTTTCTGCAACTACGCCCGGCTCGACGGCTTTGATCCTGAGAGCGCTGGCGTTCCCGTCGGTGAAAGGCCGGATATCGACCGCTGGATTCTGTCCGACCTGCAACTACTGATCCGGACCGCCCGGCGGGAGTTCGAAAACTATAACGTAATGGCCTTCTGTCTTGCGGCCGAAACGTTCGTTGCCGAAAAGCTCAGCAACTGGTATGTGCGCCGAAACCGCCGCCGTTTTTGGAAGAGTGAAAAGAGCAAAGACAAGTCGGCGGCCTACCAGACACTCCATACGGTCCTTACGACGTTGGTCAGACTCCTCGCACCTGTCATGCCTTTTTTGACGGAGATTATGTATCAGAACCTCGAGCGCAGCGGAAACGAAAAAGCGGCCCGTGCTTTAAGTATCCACCACTGTAATTTTCCCGAGGTCGATGAATCGCTCATGGACGCTGAGCTTTCCGCCGACATGGAGGCGTTGCTTCGGCTCGTATCGCTGGGCTCCGCGGCAAGGAACAGCGTGCGCATCAAAGTCCGCCAGCCGTTGGCCGAAATGGTTATCCAGCCAGCTAATGACTCGGAGCGCCACGCCATCCAGCGCTTTGCTGATCAAATCTCAGAGGAGCTGAACCTAAAAAAGGTGAGCCTGCATGATCCTGCAGAGGGGCCACTGCTTAGGTACGAGATTAGTCCGAACTTAAAAACGATAGGTCCGAAATTTGGCGAGCGAGTAAAAGAGATCCGCACAGCCCTGGCTGCGCTCGATCCCAACTCGCTGGTGGCGAAGCTACAGGTTGGCGGTAAGATCGGGCTCGACTGCGCGGGAACGACAGTCATCTTGGATGAAAACGACGTTCTCTTAAGAACCAAGGCGCCGGACGGCTGGGCGGGCCTCAGTGATCACGGCACTCAACTGCTGTTGGATGCACGGATCAGCGAAGAGCTTGCCCGGGAAGGGATGGCTCGGGAGGTTGTTCGGCACGTCCAGGAGCTACGGAAAAAGTCGGGTCTGGAAATGGAAGATCGGATCATCTTGTACTTTGGTACCGACGCTGCAGCGCTGCGGCGGGCCGTTGAGGGTCATAGCTCCTACATTTCTGCAGAAACATTGGCGGTTAAATGGGTCAGTGAGCCGCTCGATGGAAATGCGCATGCGACCAGCGTGAAAGTGGACGGCCACCCGCTGACAATACAGTTGCGCAAGGTGACGACGGCGATTTAATCAGATTCTCGCGGCGTTTTTGATCTGCTTCAAATGCTCCGCAGCCTAGGCTTGCTGCCGCTCAGCGCTAAATCTGGAGGATTTTCTTGACCGCCAAATCCAAAATCGTTTTCGGTTGGCTCGCTCTTATCCTGGTTACGGATCAGCTGACGAAGTTCATCGTCGACCAAACGATGCCCCTCAATCATTCCATCCCGGTAATCGATAGTGTGTTCAGTCTGACCTACATCCGCAATACAGGCGCGGCCTTTGGGATTCTCGCCGGAAGCGCGGCTGCATTTAGGTTGCCCTTCCTGGTTCTCTTTTCTCTTTTAGCAATCGGTTTCATTTTTATGATGCTGAGGCGCTTGCCGGACAAAGAAACGGGACTTATCACGGCGCTGGCATTTATTCTTGGTGGAGCGATCGGAAATTTAATCGATCGAATCGTATATGGCGAAGTCATCGATTTTTTAGACTTCTACTGGTCCACCTATCATTGGCCAGCGTTCAACTTGGCGGATAGCTTTATCACGGTGGGCGTCCTGATTACTGTCTATTATCTGCTCCAGGCCAAAGGCGCCGACCCTTTCGCTCGGGAATAATTCTCAAAAGTTAGTACCCAAATCGTGGACATAGTGTTTGAGCCAGGAATTAGATTCCAAGATAGGCGCGTCTGACTTCTGGGTCTTCTGCAAGCTCGGAGGCGCTGCCGACGCGGACAATTCTTCCGGTTTCGAGCACGTAACCTCGGTCGGCAACGTGAAACGCTGAAAAGATGTCCTGTTCGACCAGCAGCACGGTCACACCTTCCCTGCGTATTTCAGCAAGTGTGTCGAGCAGCAGATCAACAATGACCGGCGCCAGCCCCAAACTCATTTCATCGACCATCAGTAGTTCTGGCGCTCCCATCAGGCCGCGCGCAATGGCACACATCTGCTGTTCGCCTCCGGATAAGCTACCGGCCAATTGACGGTGACGTTCTTTCAGCGTGGGAAACAACCGATAAACCCGTTCGAGGTCAGCGGCGATCCTGGCGCGGTCGGCGCGACGGTAGGATCCCATCAGGAGATTTTCCTCGACCGACATTTGATCAAAAAGCTGGCGGCCTTCCGGCACCTGCACGAGACGCAGACCGAAAACCTGATCCGGGGTAAGCCCGTCGAGCGCTCGTCCCGCGAATGTTATGCGCCCTGTGCTTGGAATCACGCGCGATAGCGCGCGTAGCAACGTAGTCTTTCCCGCGCCATTGCTGCCCACCAGCGCAACGATTTCTCCTCGTTGGATTTCAAGTGTGATGTCGCGCAGAACCGCCATCTCCCCGTAGCCCGCATTCAATCGTTCGACCTTCAGCAGCGCATCGCTCATGGTCTTTTCCTCCCGAGATAAGCGGTGATGACCGCATCATTACTGAGCACATCTTCCGGCTTGCCTTCGGCGATCTTTTCACCGTGATGCAAAACCAACAGCCGGTCGGAGAGACTCTGGATCGCTTTCATCACATGCTCGATCACAAGAATGCTGATACCCTGGTCGCGGACTTTTTTAATGACTTCGATTACTTCCTCGATCTCAACATGATTGAGTCCCGCCATCACCTCGTCGAGGAGCAGCAACTTTGGCCTCATCGCCAGTGCCTTTGCGAGCTCCAGTCTCTTACGATCCGGCCCACCCAACGCATCGGCGCGTTGCGCCGCGCGGTGATCGAGGCCGACGAATTTGAGCCAACGGTGCGCCTCTTCCTGCGCGCTGCTGAGCTTGCGAGAGCCGTCGGCGGCGCCAAACAGTGCCCCCACCGCGACGTTGTCGAGCACCGTCAGTCCAGGAAACGGCCGCATGACCTGAAACGTGCGGGCGATACCGAGCAGCCCACGCCGATAAGCAGGAAGTTGGTTGATCGGCGCGCCTTCGAACAGGACGGAACCGTTGGTCGGATCGAGCGTTCCGCTCACGAGGCTGACTAGCGTCGTCTTGCCGGCGCCGTTGGGACCGATCAAGCCGAGAATCTCGTTGCGTTCAAGCGCGAAGCTGACGCGATCAATCGCTAAGAGCCCGCGAAAACGCTTGGTGAGATTACGGACCTCTAGGATGGCATCCACGTTAAACTCGGTAAGTCCTGATGTTCTCCTGAAAATAACGCCAACCCAGGTGCCGGAACCGCTGCACCAGGTCGGCAAAACCGCGTGGCATAAAAACGATTGCGGCGACGATGACCAACCCGAAAAAGATACTCGCGAGGCTTGTTACCTTGATGGCCAGGATCTCCGAGATTCCCGACAACACGAATGCGCCCAGCACCGGCCCGAAAATCGTACCGGCGCCGCCGAAGACGGCCATGATGATCATCTTCACATTAAGGGTGACATCGAACGCGCTCCCCGGATCGAGATAGGTGATCCAATAGGCGTGAATCCCGCCTGCAATCGCAGCGAAGACGCTGCATAGAGCGAATGCAAGAATTTTATAAAGGGTGGTATTGACGCCCATGACAGCCGCGGCGCCTTCATTTTCACGGATCGCGATGAGCCCGAAACCGAAGCGGCTGCGAGAGATCCAGGCAACCGTAAGCGTGGTCACAACCAGGAGCGCCAGCGCCAGCTCGAAAAACGGCGTATCTCCTTTGAGAAGCGGGAGGATGAGACCGACATTACGTCCGGCGATTTCGAGGTTGGAAACGATGGCGGTCATCACCTCCGCGAGTCCCAGTGTAGCGATGGCAAAATAATGGCCGCGCAACCTCAGAACCGGAAGCCCAAGGAGAACGGCAAAGATGACCGCGAGCGCGACGCCTATCGTCAAGCCTACTTCGAAGGGCAGCTGAAATTGCACCATGGCGATGGCAACGCCATAGCCCCCCAGGCCGTAGAAAACGGAATTGCCAAACGACGGATAGCCCGTGTAGCCGCCGATAATATTCCAACTCTGCGCCAGCGTGGCGAGAATGAGCGCGTTGATCCCGAATTGCACCAACACCGCCGAACCCCACGACGGCACGGTCGCAAGTACCCCGATCCCGACCACGGCGAGCGCCAACTTTAGGCCAACCTTCACGCAGTTCTCCCGAGAAGCCCGGTGGGTCGCACGATCAGCACTAAGACTAAAATCCCGAAACTGACGACATCGGTATAGGTCGGACCGATGTAGAGAGCGGTCAATGCTTCGACGATACCCAGAAATAAACCGCCGACAAGAACGTAAATCGATTTCTCCAAACCGCCGATGATTGCGATCGCAAATGATTTAGCAGTCAGGCCAGAGCCGATGTAGGGGTTGATTTGCGACACCACGCCATACAGCGTACCAGCAGCTCCCGCTAGGGCCGCGCCGATGCCGAAGGTCAGAGCATAGAGCTGGCGCGGATTTACGCCGTAAAGTCGCGCTGCTGTCAGGTTCTGGGCCGTAGCGCGGATCGCCCTGCCGATGCGGGTGTGATCGAGAAACAGCCAGAGCGCGAGGGTCAGTCCGAGCGCGACGCCAAACGCCAACAGCGGGACAAGCGGTACGGTTGCCCCCAGCCAAACGAAGTTGGCTCCGGCATAGCTCGGATTAACGGTGCGAAAATCAGCGCTGAAGGTAACCTGCGCGAGGTACGTGATCACGACCTCGAGGCCGAAGGTGATCAGCAAGGTGTTGAACATCGGCGCGCGGATCACCAGATTAAGCACGTAGCGCTGAATCAAATAGCCCAGGCAAAACAGCAGTATCATCGCTAACGGCAATGCCGCAAATGGATCCCAGCCAAAGCCGGTGAACAGATAATAACAGGCATAGGCCCCCAGCATGATGAGGGCTCCGTGGGCTAGATTGACGATGTTGAGCACGCCCCAGACGAGCACGAGCCCTAACGCCATCAAGGCATAGAGACCGCCCAGCAGGACGCCATTAATCAAAATCTGCCAGAGAAGCTGCACCTACCGCTTGCCCCATGCCGGCATCGGGTAAAGCGGCTTTTCAATGAGTCCCTTTGGGCCGTAGATGGGTGCCAACTTACCTTTCTGAATTTGCACGACCGTCTGCGGCAAACTGATCTGTCCGGCCGCATTAAAGCGGATGCGGCCATACAGGCTGTCGAAGTCGACCTTAGCAATCGCATCGCGGACTTTCGCGGGGTCGAGGGTGTTGGCCGATTCGATCGCCTTGACGAATGCTTCAACGTCGGCCACCGCCGATGCCGCGTGGTAATCAGGCTCATAACCAAAGCGCTTCTGATATTCGGTAGCGAACTGCTCGGCGTTTCCGAAGTAATCGTCCTTAAACGCCGGCGAGGGGACCCAGGACGTCATGCCGAAGGCATAGTTGGCGTCCTGTCCTAAGGCGGCGCGGAAATCTGCGCTCGGCACGCCGACAGTGAAGGAATAAAGTTTAGGGTTGACGTTGAGAGTTTTGGCCTGGCGGATGAAATTCAGAATCTCGGTCTCATGTCCGGCGACCAGGATCGCATCCACGTCCTGGCTCTTGATCAAAGACAGGATGGAGTTAAAGTCGGAAGCTTTTGAGCTGTAGCGCTGATCCACCGCGATTTTCAGTGAGGCCTTGCCGATTGCTTTGCGAGTGCCATCGGCGACTGAAACATCGAACGCATCATCCGCGTATAACAGCGCGATCGTTTTCGGCGCCGGCTTCAGCTGACCCATGAGATCCAAAGTGCTCTGAAAATAATCGCTCGCCGGCGGCAAGGTACCAAAAATGTATTTGTAGCCGCGGCTGAAGATCTGGTCCGATGCGCCGCCACCTTGAATCATCGGGACGCTATACTTTTCCGATATCGCCGAATCAGCAAGTGCGAAATCGCTCGCGAATGGGCCCAACAGGAAATTGACCTTGTCCTGGCTCACAAGCTGCACGTATTGGCGTACGCTCAGGTTCACATCGGACTGATTGTCAAGGATCTTGAGGCTCAGCTTCTCGCGGTTCTTGCCTACCTTGACGCCCCCAGCCGCGTTGATTTTGTCCACGGCGAACCGATAAGCGTCACCATAATAGCGCCCGGTATTGGCGAATTGCCCGGTTAATTGGACCGAGGCGCCGAACTCAATCGGCGCCGCAAATACTGGCACGGGCAGAAGCAGGGCCACCATTGCACATAGAAACGACAAGCTCTTCATGAAATGCCCTCCTTTCAGCGGTAAGCGGGTTAACTCCTCCTACGATTTGATCCGCTGGCAACCGGGCTGATGAGTTTAGGTGAGTTATCGAGAGATCGTGGCACAGGATGTTTTGAGAAGATGAATAGACTTTGTTCGACGAAGCGCGTCCTGTTCCAAAACGGTCCCTGACGCTCGACCAGCAAAACCAGCCGCGGAGCGCAACGCGGACTGCGTTTGAGGCGATCTAAATCGAGGCTAGCGAGCCGGTTTCGCCATGTCAATGTGCAGCTGGCTAGGGGGCGCTTCGCCGCAACACGACGACGGTGGACCCCCAACCGCCGGCTTCAGGCGGCGCATCGCGAAAAGAAAGAACCACCTCGTGGCTTTCTAAGATTGACCGCACGACATTTCGTTGAACGCCGATGCCGCGGCCGTGGATGATACGGAGTTCATAGATGCCGGCCTGGCAACATTGATCGATGTACTCTTCGACGACGCTCGGAATATCCTTGGGAGAGAAGGCATGGAGATCGATAGTGTCCTGTATCGGAAGGACAACCGGCTCGTCAAATTGAGAGTCGGGCGGCTGAGAAATGGCACCACGGTCGGATCGGTTTCCCATCGTATTCTATTCCATGATCTACACGGAATCGATCGGCGCGCAAGCCGTCGGTTTGCCGTATGGATCTGGCATCGTTTCAATGCGAATGCCTGGCCGCCCAAGTTGAATTAAAGGTTGCTATTGAGTAGTGTTTGCTGAGGTTCGGCGAGTCGATCTTCAAGTTAAGAAGGAGGATGGTTATGACTAGCGTTTTACGATTCATCGCTTGTCTTGCGGTTTTCTGCCTATCCCAGGCGAGCGCCCAAGAGTACCCGACTAAAGTCATCACTATGGTTGTACCTTTTGCTGCCGGTGGCCCGACCGACACGGTCGCAAGGTTGATCGGCGCGCCGATGAGCAAAACTCTCAAGCAACAGATCATCGTCGAAAATGTTGTCGGCGCCGGCGGCACCATTGCTGCCAACCGTGTCGCCAAGTCGGCGCCAGACGGATATACGCTCTTGATCCATCACATCGGTCATTCTACGGCGCCGGCGCTTTACCGCAAGCTGCCTTATAACGCGTTAAATGACTTTGAGCCCATCGGCCTCATAAACGAAGTGCCGATGACCCTCGTAGCGAAAAAGGATTTTCCAGCCAGGGACCTCAAGGAATTGATTGCTTATGTGAAAGCCAACAAAGAGAAGATTAATTTGGCGAACGCCGGGCTCGGCGCTGCCTCGCATCTATGCGGCATGCTGTTTATGAGCGCAATTCAGACTGAGCTGACCACCGTTCCCTACAACGGTACGGGGCCAGCCATGAATGATTTGCTGGGCGGACAGGTAGATATGATGTGCGACCAGACGACCAACACGACCAGCCAAATCAAGGCGGAAAAGATCAAAGTCTACGGCGTGACAACCAAGAAACGCGTGGCTTCTCTGCCGAACGTCCCGACCATGGACGAGGCTGGGTTGAAAGGCTTCGAGGTCTCGGTCTGGCATGGTCTCTATGCTCCGAAGGGCACTCCAAAGCCGGTGATCGATAAGCTGGCCAAAGCGCTACAGGCGGCGCTAAAGGACGATAACGTAAAGCAGCGCTTCGCCGAATTGGGCACCGAACCGGTAGCCGAAAACCGAGCGGCGCCTGCGGCGCTGCACGCACATCTCAAGGCTGAAATCGACAGATGGAGTCCGATCATCAAGAAGGCCGGCGTCTATGCCGACTAAAGTGGCATTTGCAAAGTTGCTGCAGGAAAGGCCGGGCATCGTCCCGGCCTTTTTTTTGTTTCGGAGTTGTTGTACAACGCGCGTAAGTTACTTCGTGATCAACGGTCGTCCTGAAGGAGGGGTGTCCTAAACTATATGATCCGCAACGCCAAAGATTTCTGGACCGGCTTGATCTATGTCTTCTTTGGATCAAGCGCGATTCTTATCGGCCGTGAGTACGGCATGGGAACGGCAATCAAAATGGGCCCGGCCTATTTTCCCACTATTCTCGGCGGTTTGCTCGTCGGCATCGGGGCGATTTCAGTGATCCGATCTTTTATCATACCAGGCACTCCGATCGCGGCGTTCGCGTTCAAAGGACTAACGCTCGTTACGGTGTCGGCTCTTGTGTTTGGTTTCCTGGTGCGAGGCGCGGGATTGGCGGTCGCTTTGCCGTTGCTCGTCATCATCAGTGCTTATGCAAGCACGCGCTTTCGTTGGCACCCGACGCTGCTCCTAGCGGCGGGACTGACGGTCTTCTGTGCTCTTGTGTTTCTTAAAGGCTTGGGCATTCCGCTACCGGTCATCGGTCCATGGTTCGGCGGCTGAAAACGGAAGACCACAAATAGGGAGATAACGGTGGAATTGCTCAATCATCTTGTGCTGGGGTTGCAAACGGCGGCGACTCTCGCCAATTTGTTTTACTGCTTCGTTGGAGTCTTTCTCGGCACCGCGGTTGGTGTCTTACCGGGGCTCGGACCTACTGCCACCATCGCGATGTTGCTGCCGGTTACGTTTGTGTTGCCGCCAGTTACCGCGCTCATTATGCTGGCTGGCATCTACTATGGTTCGCAGTACGGCGGCTCGACGACCTCTATTCTCGTCAATCTTCCCGGAGAAGCTGCCTCCGTCGTTACAACTCTCGACGGTTACCAGATGGCAAAGCAAGGAAGGGCGGGACCGGCGCTCGCGGCTTCGGCCATCGGCTCGTTCTTCGCCGGAACCGTCGCGACATTTCTGATCGCTGGGTTCGGTCCGCCGCTTGCCGCCGTCGCGCTTAAGTTCGGACCGGCGGAATTTTTCTCGCTGATGGTCCTTGGTCTGGTGGCGTCCGTGGTGCTCGCGCAGGGTTCGCTGCTCCATGCCATCGGTATGGTCGTGCTCGGCTTGCTCCTGGGACTCATTGGGACCGATGTAAATTCCGGCACGCAACGCTTCAGTTTCGGGATTTATGAACTGGCCGACGGCATCGGCTTCGTTACCGTCGCGATGGGAATGTTCGGCTTAGGAGAGATTATTCGTAATTTGGAAAACGAAGAAGAACGAGCGGTGATGATCACAAAAATCACCGGCCTCTGGCCCACTCGCGAGGACTTCAAACGCATGGTCGCGCCGATCCTTCGCGGCACCATCATCGGCTCGGCACTGGGCATTCTTCCCGGCAGCGGCTCGATCCTGGGTTCCTTCGCTGCCTACTCCATCGAAAAGAAGGTCTCGAAGAATCGCGCGCAGTTTGGGAAGGGCGCCATCGAGGGCGTCGCCGCGCCGGAGTCGGCTAACAACGCGGGCGCCCAAACGTCTTTTATTCCATTGCTGACCTTGGGAATTCCATCCAATCCGGTCAGCGCGCTGATGGTCGGAGCCATGATTATTCACGGTATTCAGCCCGGACCATCGGTGATTAACGAGCAGCCGGCGCTATTTTGGGGCATGATCGTGTCGATGTGGATCGGAAATCTCTTCCTGGTGATCCTTAATTACCCATTGATCGGCATGTGGGTGCGAATGATCATGATACCCTACCAACACTTGTACCCGGGGATTCTGGTATTTTGCGGTATCGGAGTTTTCAGCCTCAAGAATACCGAATTCGACGTCTACCTCATGGCTCTGTTCGGCGCTCTCGGTTATTTGTTTTCCAAACTCGGTTGTGAGCCGGCGCCCATGCTGCTCGCCTTCATTCTCGGCCCGTTGATGGAAGAGTACCTGCGCCGGGCGATGTTGCTCTCGCGCGGGAACCCGTGGGTATTCGTCCAGCGGCCGATCAGCGCGACCTTGCTCGGACTCGCCGTTTTAGCGATGTGCAGCGTGCTAATCCCGGCCTTCAGTAAAACACGCGAAGAAGTCTTCGTCGAAGGTTCGGGATAAGGAGGTTGGCACCAAAAAATAGGGCAGAGAAATTTTCTCCGCCCTATCCCGCGTTGGATTTTCGCTTACCCCGCGCAGCTCTCTCAGTCCCAGCGCTTGTCCCCGGTTAAACGCCCTCCCGCCTTGGAAAGAGCGGCTTGGACGACGGAGAGATCGATCAGTTTTTCGTAACTCGGTTTCTCCTCGGCCTTGATCGTGCCCAGTTCCACCTGCTTGTTGATCGTCCATTCGACCATGTCTTTAGGTAGGCCGTCGTTCACCGGCCAGGCGCCGGCGTTCGCCAGCAGATCGTAAGTTTGAGAGACCACATCCGATTCCTGCTGGGTATATTTCGCCGCGACCTCGACGGTCTTCGCCTTGTTGTTGTAGATGAAGCGGTTGGCTTTGATGAGCGCCGCCATCATGTCGACGTAGAGCTGACGATTGCTGCCGATCTCTTTTTCCGGCGCGATGTAGGCGGCATAAAGCCATTTTGGGAGTGTTTCCCATAGGTTTACGAGAATATTAAGATCTGATTTTTTCTTCTTCGCCACGAGCGCCTGGTCCACGTGAAGAATCGCCGTGTCGATTTGACCGCTGAGGAGTCCAGGTACCCGACCCTTGGTGCTGACGGGTATATATTGGAC
>Ga0066692_10000184_pt1 | contig 18099 bp, 17 predicted proteins | sample GraSoiAngelo_141_FD_66456 | JGI IMG/M metagenome (GOLD analysis project Ga0066692, IMG submission 66456) | Grasslands soil microbial communities from the Angelo Coastal Reserve, California, USA - 14_0929_12_40cm | ecosystem: Environmental > Terrestrial > Soil > Grasslands | place: USA... | reverse complement strand
GGCAAGCTCGGCGACCTTTTCGGCCGCAAGCCATTCCTGCTCGCGGGCATGATCGGCTTCGTCGCGGCTTCAGCCCTGTGCGGTCTGTCGCAGGACATGACACAGCTGATCGTCTTCCGCGGCATCCAGGGCATCTTCGGCGGTGTGCTCTTCGCGACCGTGTTCACCGTCATCGGCGACCTCTTCCCGCCCGAGCAGCGCGGCCGACTTGCCGGCCTCTTCGGCGGCGTCTTCGGCCTCAGCTCGATCGTCGGCCCGACGACCGGAGGCTTCATCACCGATCACTGGAGCTGGCGGTGGGTGTTCGAGGTGAATATTCCGGTCGGCGTCATCGCCGTCCTGGTCGTGCTCGCCGGCCTGCCCTACGTGCGCTCCAAGGCGTCATGGCGTGACATCGACTTCTGGGGCGCGTTTACCCTCGCCGCGGGCATTGTTCCCCTTCTGATCGCGCTGTCGATCACGCGCGACCACGCGTGGACGTCGCCCCAGGTCAGCGGGCTGCTCACCATCGCGGCGGCGATGCTGGCCGCATTCATCTTCGTCGAGTCGCGCGTCGAGCACCCGATCGTTCCGCTGCATCTTTTCAAGAACTCGACGTTCAGCGTCAGCATGCTGGTCGGTTTCATCACCGCATTCGGCATGTTCGGGTCGATCCTCTTCACGCCGCTCGTGTTCCAGGGTGTCCTGGGCATCAGCGCCACCAACTCGGGCGCGCTGATCACCCCGATGATGTTCGGCCTGCTGGGCGCGAGCACCCTCACCGGTTTTGTTATGCGGCGGATCAAGTACTACCGCTTCCTCGGCACGTTGGGTGTCGCCGTGATGATCTTCGGCATGTGGCTGCTTTCTCAGATCACGCCTTCGGTGCAGGAGTGGCGCGTCGTCGCAGCCCTGATCGTGGTCGGGCTCGGCATCGGAGTCACCTTCCCCCTGTATCTGACCGCGGTGCAGACCGCCCTGCCCCGCCAATACCTCGGCGTGGCCTCGAGTCAGATCCAGTTCTGGCGCAACCTCGGTGGCACCGTGGGCAGCGCGATCCTGGGCGCGGTCCTCTCGAACAGGCTGCCCGACTACCTGACCACGCGCGTGGGCGCGGCGGGCATTCCGCCCCAGGCCCTCAACAACCTGCCGAACACGGGGAATGCGAACGCGATCCTAGACCCGACCCTGCTGGCCAAGCTGCCGCCGGCCATCATCACGGCCATCCGCGCCGCGCTGGCCGACTCGCTGCACGACATCTACGTCTTTGCCGGGTTCGTTCTGGTCCTGGCCCTGATCGCGACGATCTTCATGAAAGAGGTGCCGCTCAAGGCGGGCCGCACAGGCATGGGCTTCGAAGCGGCGCCAGTCGAGGTCGAGGAGGAGGAGCGCGCAGTCGCGGCAGGGTAAAGGCCTGTAAGGAGATACCTCCAAATGTTCGCCAACCGCGCTAGAATCGCCGCGCACGCTGGAGGGAGTCCGGCCGGCAATGTCCGGGCCTCGGCGCGATTTACAAGGGGAGGCCTGTACGGTGACGGTGAGCTTCGTGGATCGAACTTTGACGTGTCGCGACTGCGGGCGTGAGTTTCTGTTCACAGCCGGGGAGCAGGAGTTCTATCAGTCGCGGGGACTCCAGAACGAGCCCCGCCGCTGCCCGGAATGCCGGGCGGCCAGACGGGCGGCGGACGGCAACGGCCGCGCGCGGGTCATGCACGACGTGATCTGCTCGAACTGCGGCAAGCCGACGCAGGTGCCGTTCGTGCCCACAGGGGCGCGGCCGGTCTACTGCCTGGACTGCTTCCAGACCGTGGGAAGACGCTAAGGCCGGCAGTCACCCTCTAGGCGATCGCGATCGGGCGGACCGGCGAGCCGGTGGCCCCGCGCATCTTCAGCGGCAGACACACGAACAAGAACTCCTCGACGCCGGCGGCGGCCAGCTCCTCCAGGTTCACGTTTTCGATGATCGGAATGCCGGAGCGGACCAGGAGCAAGAGGTGGCCCGGCAGCGTGACCTTGAGCTCGGGGTCGGCCGGTCCCATGACGTCGAAGGCCATGTTGTCGGCGCCTACCGCACCGACCTTCTTGTCGATCAGCCAGCGCGAACCGGCGGCGCTGACGCCGGCCGCACGTAAGTACTCGTCAGGCTTCGACCAGAGCGCCCCGTAGCCGGTGCGGACCAGGACCGCGTCGCCCGCGCGGACCTCGGCACGCTCGGCGCGTTCCAGGTCGGCGGCCGTGATCGCGTACTCGGGGTCAAGCCGGCGCTCGCCCGCCACATCGAGTAGCACACCGCGCGACACGAGGGGCGCCATGGTTTCGATGCCCAGCTTCTTGAAGCCGGCCGAGGTCTGCACGCCCTCGTCGACATGGACGCCGCCATATAGGGTGAGGTTCTCGGCCTGGTGCGCCAGCGCGTCGATGTGGGTGCCCGAATGCTCAGGAGTGACGATGATGCCTGACGCGCCGGTTCGGGCCTCAGGCGCTCCGCGGGCGTGATGGCGGTGGAGGAAGTAGTTGAAGCCCGGCATGTGCGCCGGATGCGACGGCGCGCCGGCGTAGCGCAGCTGCTCGAGGTCGAAGATCCTGGCCGCCTCGACCGCTTCGAGGAGCACTGGGATCAATCGCGGTAGCGGTAGACGATGCGACCCCGGGTGAGGTCGTACGGCGAGAGCTCGACGCGGATCCGGTCGCCCGGCGTGATGCGGATGAAGTAGCGCCGCATGCGCCCGGCGGCGTACGCGATCAGCTTGTGCCCCCCCTCGACCTCGACCTCGAACATCGCGTTTGGCAGCGCCTGAGAGACGACAGCGTCCATCACGACCGCCGGCTCTTTCTGGTCGCCGTCATCGCGGTCGGCCTTGCGGGCCTTCTCCGGACGACGCGGCGCTCTGCGGCCTTTGTTTTTTCCCAAAACGGTTGAAGTCTAAAGGCGCGAGCGCCGGGCGCGCGTAGGGCGCACGCCTAGGACACCTTGGCGGTGAGCTTCGCCTGGATCTCTTGCGCGAGATCCGCAGGCAACCGATCAGCCGCGACGAGCCTGTGTACGGTCTCGATCCACCGCCGGTCTTTGTGGACCGCGTGCATCATGAGCTCGCATCCGGCGTCGACCATGCCCGCCTGGGCCATGCCCAGACCACCCCAGAAGTGAATCTCGACCATCTCGGGAGCGAGCGTCATCGCCTGTTGAAGGCTGGTCGCAGCGTCGTCCTGGTTGCCCTGGTCCGCGAGGCGATCGGCGTCGTTCATCGCCATGTACGCGCGCTTCACGCGCAGCAATCGCCGCAGCTCGGCCAGTGGGTCGGGCGCGTCCTCAACGCGCAGCTCGATCACGCGGTCTTCCCACGCCCGGCCCGTCGGTTTTCCCGACACCACCAGCATGGCCGCGGACTGCTTGCCGCGGATGTCACCGCCCTCGGCTTCCGCGGCTTCGAGTGCGACCAGCATCCGCTCCGCGAGCGGAGCGTCGGTCGACAGGTAAGCCTCGTACATCGCGTCCCAGACGGTGCCCTTCTCCATCAGATTGGCCTGGACGCTGAAGCCGTCCCCGGTCCTATGCCCCGCGGCGGGAATGCATTTGCTCCCTGTGTGAGCGGCTACGTTGCCAGACGCGTCGACGAGCGCGACCTGCCTGGAATCGGGCTCGGAGTCGCCCGCGAGGAGCGCCTTCAACGCCTGCTCCGCCGTGTAGCCCGCCCGCATGTACTCGAGACCAAGCGGTCCAAAGCTGATGTTGACCATCGACTGCGTCGCCACAGCGCCGACGGCGGCGAGCGCCCACGGAACTACTGGACCGACCTGGAAGTAGTGCGACTGGACGGCGACCCCAAACTCGTCGCTTTCCTTGTCGCGCGCGACGATCGAGTACGTCACTGGTGGCCCTATCGTAAGACCCGATGGTCTACTACCGAAAACCCGGCTGGTTCACCAACCACATCTTCAATCCCATCGTCCAGGGTTTGACCAGGCTCGGGGTCAGCGTCTGGGGCTCGCGGATCCTACGCGTGCGGGGACGGAGATCAGGTGAGTGGCGCAGCCAACCCGTAAACCTGCTCACATTCGAAGGCAAGCGCTATCTCGTCGCGCCGCGCGGCCTCACGCAGTGGGTGCGCAACATCCGCGTCACAGGCGCGGGCGAGCTGGTGGTGGGCGGCAGGGTAGAGCCATTCAAGGCGGTCGAGATCCCCGACGATCAGAAGGTGCCGATCCTCCGCGCCTACCTCAAGCGGTGGAAGGCGGAGGTCGGCATCTTCTTCGGTGGCGTCAGCGCCGACTCACCGGACGGCGAGCTCCGCCGGATCGCGCCGGACCACCCGGTCTTCCGAGTCGACCCGGCTTAGGCGCGGGCGTATCGCGATGTGGCGCGCGATGTAGTTCGCGTCCCGACCGACGCCAGGCAGCACCTCCGAGACCGCGGCGTACATGTGCTCGAGGCCAACGAAGTAGAGCCCGGGCTCGGACGCCACGACGCCGCGATACTGGATCGGCTTCCCAGCGGGTGTGAAAGCGGCAGGCAGGTGAACCCAGTCGAAGTCCGTCCTGAAACCCGTGCACCAGATGACGTTGGCAACTTCCAGCGTGCTGCCGTCCGCCAGCATCGGCAGGCCTTCACGGACACCCGTCACCCTGGCAGCCCGTTCGACGCCGGCGGCCTTTAAGTCGTTCAGCTTCATCCTGATCAGCGGCGTGCCTTTCATTTTCGGCAGCACGCTGCGGCCGACCGGCGTGTCCATCGTGAGGACGTGCATGCCCAGGAACTTGACGAGCGGCAACACCAGCGCGGCCATTGCGGGTCCGTGCGGCACCGGCAGCTGCCCAGCGGGCGTGCCTGACAGCAGCACGTGGTGTCGCGTCGCGAGGTCGAACGAGATCTCAGCGCCCGAGTTGCCCGCGCCGACCACGAGCACCGCCCCCTCGCGAAGCTGCTCTGGGTGCTTGTACGCGCTGGAGTGCATCTGGACAATCGACGTGTCGAGCCCTCGGGCGAACTCGGGGACCCGTGGAGTGTGGGTCGCGCCGGTCGCGATCACGATGTTGTCGGCCATGAGCGCCTCCGCGCTCGTGGTCACCACAAATCGGTTGCCGGCACGGGACACGCCGTCGACCCTGACGTTGTTGCGCACCGGGAGCTCAAACCTCGCCGCGTATGCGGCCATGTAGTCGGCGACCTCGTCCTTGGTCGGAAACGAGAGCCTCGGCGCAGGGAATCGCATGCCCGGAAGGCCATTGAATTTGGCCGGCGTGAACACGCGCAGCGAGTCCCACCGCCCTCGCCAGGAATCGCCGACCCGCGCGTTGGCGTCCAGAATCACGAACGATTGGCCGAGCAGTGCCAGCTGATGTCCGACCGCCAGCCCGGCCTGCCCGGCTCCGATCACGATTGTTTCGAACTCAACTTTCATCGCTTCCTCCAGCTGTTTGCTGGCGGTGAAGGTAGGTGTCTCGGGCCACAGCTCGCATCCGGCGAAATGTCCAATTTGTGTCACGGCCGCGATGGGTAGTTCTATGTACGCGCCGTAAGTCCGTGCTCGTACGCATAGGCGGTGGCCGCGGCGCGAGAGGAAAGGCCGAGCTTCGTGAAGATGTTGCTGACGTGGCGCGCCACGGTCTTCTCGCTGATGAAGAGATCTCCGGCGATGGCGCGATTGCTCTTGCCCGCGGCCAGCAGCCGCAGCACCTCCGCCTCGCGCGCCGACAACCCTCCGGGCGCCGTTGATTCGCCTCGAGCTAGCACGGCGACGTGGGCCAGGTCAGGCGCCGCCCCGAGGCGGTCGAAGACGCGGCGTGCAGCGTCGAGGTCCATCGAGGCGGCATCCGCGTCGCCCATCGCGCGGCACGCGATCGCGATCATCACGCGGGTCCGCGCGCCTTCATAGGGAGCTTCGACCTCACGCCAAAGCGCGGCCGCTGAACGCAGCGACTCCAGGGCGCGGCGATGGTCGCCGTTCGCAAGCAGCGCTGAGCCTTTGGCATGGCCGGCGAGAGCCCGCAGATATGGAGCCTGCAGTGCGCCGGCCGCGGCCTCGAGCTCTTCCGCGCCCTCCCCGGCCGCCTCGAGGTCATGCGCCGCGAGCATGATGTCGACGAACGCGGGCAGGACCGCGCAACGGTCAGGCAGCAATTGCGCCTCGTCACGCTCGCGGCGGATCGCGGCGGCGGCCGGCCCGATCTGGCCTTGGGCCAATCGCATCAGCGCCAGACCCGGCTGAGCCGACCTTCCAGCCTCGCTTGCCTGACGGAACGCCGCCTCGGCCCTCGAGAACTCTCCGCGCAGCCTGTACAGCTCGGCCAGTCGGTAGAAGGCGTCGCCCGCGGCAGGTTGAAGGTGGGGCTCCGAGAGCCGCACGCACGCCCTGTCCGCCTCGGCCAGGGCCTCGGACCATTCGCCGTGGATCTGCATGATCTGCGCCCTGAAAACGAGACAGTTGCCGCGGTACAGCACGAGGCCGGGCTGAGACTCGCACCAGTGATTCAGCGCTTCGGTCCACTCGTGCGCTCGCCGGAGGTCGAAGATGCCACGGCAGCCGTCGATGACCGCGCAGTAGATCAGGCCCGAGATGATGGGAGCGATCTCCCCCGAGGTCACGGCGACCATGTTCTCGTCGAACAGGGCGACGCCGGCGCCGATCTGTCCGAGGGCGAGCAGCGACTGGCCGCGGCCCAGCCGGCCCAGGGCCGCAAGGTCGGGATCACCAAAGCGTCCGGCGATGTCGATCACGCGCCCGAACATCTCGCTCGCGCCTTCGACGTCGCCCTGCATCAGGGTCTGCAGCGAGGCCGGGACCATCAGGTAGCCGAGCTCGACGCAGTCGCGCTGTCCGTCATCTAGAAGTCTCCGGCTTCGAGCGAGCCATCCGCCCGCCCTGGCCATCTCACCTCGATTGACGAGGTTCATGACCATGTGCACCGCGCAGCGGACGGCTCGCTCCACATCAGCGGCTTCGAGATAGGCGTTGTGCGCCCTTTGCCATACCTCAACGGCCTCTTCGTCGTGGGCGAGGAGCTGCGCCGAGATCGCCAATCGTTCCAGGTCTTCGGCCCCGAGCTGCGACTTCGCGCCGGCGGCCGTGAGGCTTGCGTGCGCTTGCGTCCAGTCTTGCCGGTCGTATGCGCGGCGGCCGCGCGCGAGCTCACCCGCCGCGGTCATGGCACCGCTAGTCGCCGTACTTGAGCTGGCGCGGCTTCGATGCACGCCAGCGTTCGATCCAAGTGCCCTGCAGGTCGGGCTGCTTCGGCTCGCTCGCCAACGCACGAACCGCCTTCTCCACCCGGGCGGTGAACTCGCGCGTACCTTCGTTTGCATCCAGGGTCATGGGCTTGCCGATACGCACGCGCACCGGTCCGGGCACCGGCAGATTCTGATGTCGCGGCATCACCTGAAATGCGCCCTGAATGTGTAGGGGGACCACCGGCGTTCCGGTCTCTTTGGCGAGAAAGCCGACGCCCGGCTTGAACTCCTGGATGCGTCCATCGGGTGAGCGGCTGCCCTCAGGAAAGAGGACAAGGTTCCATCCCGACTTCAGGAGCTGGCTCGAGCTGTGCAGCTGGCCCTGCGCACCCCCGGTGCGGGAGAAGGGGAACGTGTTGAGGAAGAGGCTGACGATGTTGCCGAGGATCGGGTGTTTGAACCAGTAATCCGCGGCCGCCGCCACGACCGTGCGGTCACGCACCGCATCCGTCAGCGAATAGAGGATCAGCGAAGTGTCAGCGTGGCTCGAGTGGTTGGCGGCGAAGATCGCAGGACGCTTGAGCTCCCTCACCCACTCCCTGCCCTCGACCTTCGGATGGACCATCGCCTCGGTGAAGGGCATGAGCAGTAGACGCTGGATCAGGTAGCGGATCGAACGCACAGGTTCCACCCGCGCCCAGCCCAGGTCGCTGGGTGGAGCCGGCACCACCATACCCTGCTCGGGCCACGTGCGCGGCCGAGGGGCGTTCCATTTCCAACCCCGGCGCACGCGCATCACGTCGTCGAGGGTTCGGCCGGCGACGCCGGCAAGCCTGGTCAACGGGCCTTCGGAGTACCAGGCCACTAGTGGATGCGGTCGTTGATCTTTTTGCTGGCCGCCTGGCCGTCCGCGACCGCCAGGTTGTACGCGATTATCGCCACCTCGAACTGCCTGTTCTGCCAGAAGGCGATGTAGAACGATGTACCGGCGATCGCCAACGAGACCGCGACGGAGTTGTCGCCGAGCCCCGTCGTCGCACCCTGGTCGACCTTGCCTCCGGCGGACTTGATGCTCTGGAGGTCGGAATCGCTGAGGTGGAAGTCCTTCGAGTTGGTCTTGAAGTTGGCGGAGGCGGATGAGGAGTCCTTGAAGCGCACCGCGTAGACGTCGACGATCTTGCCGGTCGCCTGGTCCGAGCCAAAGTTGCCGCAGTGCGAGGAGTCGTCGGCGTACACACCGACGTAGCTGTCGTTCGCGCCCGCGGCCTTCAGCGAATCCCAGTCTGACTTGTCGCTCTGGAACTGGGTCGGATCCTTGGCTTGCTCGGCTTTCAGGTAGTTGTCCCACGACCCGCTCTCAGGACACTTCTGCATGCCCGGAAAGTCCGAGGAGTTGGAAGCGACGCTCTGGGCGGACGTCTCCTGCTTTGGCTGCGAGCCAGAGCCGCTGCCGCCGGTCGAACCGCCGCATGCCGCGAGCAGCAGGGCGCACGCGAGGACGGTGAGGCGGTTCATTGCTTCTATTCGACCTCGCAGAGCATTATCGGAGGGGTTCGAAGGTGGGTAATGCTCGGGTAACTGCCGACAGTCTGCTCGGCCATCTCGAAAGCGTCCTCGAGCGTGGTGGCGCATTTCAAGCCCAGGTGATGGACCACGTCACGATCGCCGCCGACGATGATGATGTCGCCCGCGTGGTCCATCGCGTGGGCGGCCCAGTAGAGCGCGTAGAAGGGATGCGCTCCGTGGTACGCGTGTGACTTCCGGTATAGCTGGCGAAACCAGGGGTCTTCCGCAAACCGAAGCTCGTACTTCTTCTCGATCTCGGCCGGGTCCTTGGTGTCGGCAAGGACCTCGTCATAGAAGTCGATGTAGCTCGGATGCTGCACGGCATCAAACTCGTAACGACAGGGATGCGTGAGAATCAGGACGCCGCCTTTCCTCAGGACCGGCTTGTTGCGATAGAAGTTGAACAGGTAGCCGGCGCCCATGCAGAGAACCAGGACCGGGTTCATCGCCGCATTGACGTTGTAGGGCCCGAGGTAAGGGACACCGATGGTGACGATGTCCGTCTGGCCCTCGACCCGCACTGCAATCTGGCGGTTGACCGCGTCCAGCGTCTTGTCGTGCACGGCATCGACCTGGCCGGCGTTGACGGCGGTCAATCCGTAGGGCGCTCGCATGGCGTGAAAGACGTTGCGCTTGAATGCCGGGGGAGCCAGATCGGTCATCTGCTTGGTGGCGAGAAATATCGCTTGGTCCTGAGCGGTCCAGTCGGTCTCGCGCTTCTGCATGAAGTTGGCGATCGCCGGAAACGCGTGATTGTTGACGGTAGTCTCGATGTGGAACACGCGCACGGTGTCTTCGATCAGCTGCCCCTGGCGAATACAGGAGTGATGGAGCGCGGAGTCCGGCGGGTTCATGTACGAGCGCGAGCCCAAAAGCGTCTTGACGTTGTGATGCGCTCGGATGCCCCGGTAAGACGCCAGTCCCGTCGACATCGACTTGTGGCCGCCGTCCATCGGCACCAGGGTGAGGTTGACGTAGATGACGAGGTCCGACTCCGCGGCGCGCCGGTTGAGGGTGACCTCCTCTCCCTGCGCGGTTTTGCCCACGTAGACGTTGTTCTCCGGGTCTTCACCATCGTGCTGGTAGAGGCGCTCGGGATGGAAGGTGCTGAAGATTCGGTCACCGACGATGTGGCGCAGCTCGTCCTCGGTCATGCGCCGATGCAGACCGAGCGCGGCAATGATGTGCAGGTCGTCGATGCCCGCCTCCGCGGCCATGTCGATGACCTCTTCCATGACCAGCTGGCGCACGTCGGGCGCCGCCATCGGCGGCAAGGGAAGCGAAAGATCGTCGAACGCGATCGTCAGCTTCATTCCGCGCCGCAGCAGCGACTTCAGCGGATCGTCTTCGAGGGGCTTGGCGAGCGCGCGCTTGATGGCGCGCTCCGGATGCCCGATGGGTTCGAGCGGGTCAGGCGGGTAGACGATGCGCGCACCAAGCGGCATCTTTTCGAGCCGGATGCCTTCGCCGAAATGGAAGAGCACCGGCGGCGTGTTGCGATCGACTTCTATGACTGCTCCGGGGCGAGGCATCTAGGCTCTCAATCGTCGCAGATCAAATGCGACCTTCACGGCGCCTAAGCGTCCAGCGCTCATCGCGTATGAGATCGCGTCGCGGTACTCGCCAAGCCCAAACAGCGGCCCGGTCAGCTCCTCGAGGTTGATCTCAGGCGCGGCCTCGAACGCCAGCTCGAACGTCTTGCGGCCTTTGCGCTTCGGTTCGGCACCGTAGGCGTAGGCGCCCATCACGGTCAACTCGCGCTGCCAGATCGGAGCCCAGTCGACCTTCTCCTCGCCCGGCATCCCGACCGCGACCACCGTTCCGCCCTCGCGTGTGAACCTCACCGCGTCGTTGAGGCTTTCTGCGCGTCCGACGCATTCAAAGGTGACGTCGGCGCCGCCGAGCAGCAGGGAGCGGTTCATGCTGTCGAGCCGCCGGGCGGCCGTTGCGAATCGCACGCGCTGGAACGCTTCGGCCGGGGCCACGACCTGGTCGGCGCCTAGCTTGCGCGCCAGGTCACGCTGGGTCGGGTGCTTGGCGATCGCGATGAGGCGCTTGGGCGGGGTGAAGAGCTTCACCGCCGCGATGGTCAGCAAGCCGATCGTCCCCGCGCCCGAGACCACAATGATGTCGTCCTTGGTCGCAGCGCCACGCAGGGCCGCGTGGATGCAGCAGGCCAGGGGCTCGACGAGGACCGCCGCCTCGTCGCTCAGGGCGTCAGGCACGGCATGGACCTGGCTGGGGTGCGCAACCAGCACCTCGCCCCAACCCCCGCCGGTGTCGGCGCAGTAGCCGGTCTGGAGCCCGACCTTGATGGGGCCGTCCGTCACGTTGTAGCAAAGACCCGGGCGCCCTTCGGCGCATCGCGGGCAAGGCGGATCGATGCCCCGCACCACGCAGCCGAGCGCGGGCTCGATCACGACGCGCGATCCGTCTTCGAGGACGCCCACGACCTCATGCCCGGGCACGAAGGGATAGCTCGTGAGGGGGTCGAGGTAGAGGGATACATGGCCGCTGATCGCGGCAAGGTCGGAGCCGCAGATGCCGCTGAGGTTCGGCATCACACGCACCCAGTCATTCGCGGGCAGGGGCGGTTCGGGTACGTCGCCGAGCTTGAGCATCGACAGCGCGCTGGTGGCGACGTCCGGGCGTCCGCCCGCGGCCTTGACCACGGCGAAGGACGGGATCGAGCGCACGTACTGCAGCGCTAGCACCGGCTCAAGCCCTTCTCCCTTCGCCCTCTCCCCGGAATGGCAGTCACCTTCGGACCGCCTCGAGGTACTCCGGTGATCGTGGGTCCGGCATGGGCAGGCGCCAGTTGCCGGGCGCCATCCGCCACCGCTCGATCCGCCAGCCGCGCTGTCCGGCGACCTGAGACAGCCTGGCGTCGGGATTTACGGCAACTGGGCTGCCCACCAGTTCCAGCATGGGCAGGTCCGACAGAGAGTCTGCGTACGCGAAGCTCTCCGACAGCACCACGCCGTTGCGGCCCGCGTACTCCTCGAGCAAGGCGCTACGCGCCTCGCCTGCGGGCGGCGGCGACTCCAGGTCGCCCGTCAGGCGGCCGTCGTTGACCAGCAGGTGCGCGCAGTCCACCTCGACGTCGAGCAGCTCGGCCAGAGGTTCGACCACGACGTCGAGCGCACCGGTGAGAAGAAGCACGCGATGCCCCGCCCGCTTGTGCTCGCGGATGCGGCGCATGCCCTCGGGATAGATGCGGCGCAGCGTGACGGCGTCGAGAGCCTCGCGCCCGAGCCGCTGCATCACTTCGGGGTCGAGCCCGTCGTACTCGCGGTAGAAGCTGCGCTGAAACTCCGCGCGCGACCGCCGCTCGAGGTAAAGCCAGCGCGGAGCCTGGCGCAGCATCCGCGCCATGAACGACGGCCACTCGTCGAGCGGCTGCGCCCGAAGGCGCATCCAGAGGAAATACTCGACGACATTGGTCTCGACCAGCGTGCCGTCGACGTCGAACACGGCCAGCACGTCGGCGCGTCCGCTGCGGCGCTCGATCGTCGCTCGCACCGAGCTCGACTCCGTCTTTGGCGCCGTGCTTCCACTGGGCTGCTTGCCCCTCCGCGCGGTCGTCTCGGCGCGAGACATACGCACGACGGTCGGGAAATGCACGTTCTGGAAGTAGTGCGACCAGTCGTACAGGGCGGGGTCGAACGGAAACTCCTTGCGTTCCGCGGCGGGCACCTTCTCCCACAGGGCCATAACGTTGCGTGTGTCGAAGATGCAGTCGACCTCGGTGTAGACGCCATAAAGCTGAATCAAGTTCAAGCCGCGGTCGAGACGGTCACGTTCGGCGTTGAGGTCGTCGGAAACCTGCGCCACGCTCGCGCCAAGTGGCAGACGTTCGACGACCCATTGCGCCGCCTCGACCAGACGGAGAGCAAGGCGGGCTTGGGTCGCGATCTCCTGCCGGGTCGGGAAGGTCCACGACGGCGTGCCGATGGCCTGGCCGTAACGATCGCGCAATGGGTGCGCGGTGAAATAGATCCCGGCCTCGCCCGCCATGCGTCGCAGCCGCAGCGGGTTTCGGCTGCCGGAAGCGGCGTGATACACACGCGGCTCGGTATCCGGCGGGGGGTTCGCGGCCACCGCGAGCACCGTATTGACCACCAAGTCCGCCGGGATGATGTCGAGCAGCGAGTCGGGCAAGCCCGAGAAGTCGCGCAGGATGTTGCGGCCGAACGCCAGGATCAGCGGCTCGGCCATGCGAAATCCTTCGAGCCAACCGGCGAACGGCTCGGCCAGCGCGCTCTCGATGATCGACGGCCGCACGATCGAGAGGGGAATGTCGCCATGCAGCTCCACGACCGCCTGCTCGGCCATCGCCTTGGTGAAGGAGTAGATGTCCGAGAACCCCATCGCGTTGGCGTGCGTGCGACCCCGTTCGACGAGGCGGTCCTTCACCCACCGATCGCGCAGCCTTTCCGTCGCCCGCGCGACGGCGGGCGTGCCGGCGGGTCCCATGCGGGACCTTGCCTCACGGCGGAGCTTGTTCAGCACCTCGGGTCGCCTGGACTCCTCCTCGACCGGAGCGCGCAGGCTCGACATCACCTCGGCCTCGTGACGCCAGTTGAGGCCTGGATCAAGCGGCGGTTCCTCTCGCACCCGCCCCCGCAGCATGCCTCCGACATACGCGGTTGAGATGTGCACGAGATGCGGCCGCGCGCCGCTCGCACGCAGGGCCTCGACGAGACGTGCGGCACCCAACAGGTTGGTCTGGGCGGAGAGATCGGCGGGGTTGTCGAACTCGACGGCCGCCGCCGAGTGGATCACCACGTCGCACGCGCGCAGCTGTTCGCGAGCGGCATCGCTCAGGCCGAGCCCGTCGCGCCCCAGGTCGATCTCGATCACGGCGAGCTTCTCGGAGGCAAGCTTGCCGAAGCGCTCCTCGCCGAGCTCGTCTTTCAGGCGTTTGAAGGCCGGGCTCGAAAGCACCTCGCGCTCGAGGCGCTCACTGGCCGGCCGCCGCGCGCTGGACCGGATGGCAAGGTTGATGCGCGCGACGTCCGGGATCGAGCGCAGACACTTCTCGACGATCGACTTGCCGAGGAAGCCGGTGCTGCCGGTGACCAGGATGGTCTTGCCCTTCAGGGCCTCGGCGATCACGACCGACTGAGTCTAGGAGGTTATTGTTCCGTGATTCAGGTGCGGAACCTGTACCAGCAGCGATCCGCTACCGTCGGTCCAACCCAGCGGCGACGTCGCCGACGCCCAGAACCAATAGCTCTGGCCGGCCTTGCCGTAGAACGTGGACGATCCGTTCACCTGGTTGCTTCGCCACAACTTGCGAGACCCATCCTGGGTGACGAGATAGACCGAGAACCTCATCCTGCCTGGACTCGACCACGAGACGTGGATGGTCGATGGGTTTTCCGGATCGGAGACGGCCGACACCGTGACGTTGGGCATCTGGATCGAGGCAAAGCGGGGCGAGCCGCCGAGCCAGAGGTCACCGAGATCCTTCGCGTACGGGTCGTCGCCCGAGCCCGCCCACCCAAACGGGTCGACCGGTCCGGCGCCATTTGTGTAATAGAGGCCGAAGTGCAGATGCGGGCCGGTGGCGGTGCCGGTCATGCCTGAGATTCCGATCACCTGGCCGCGCGAGACGTACTGACCCTTGTCGACCCAGATGTGCGCGAGATGGCCGTAGAAGCTCATCAGCCCGTTGCCGTGCTCGATCTCCACCGTCTGGCCGCTGAGACACGTGTGGCAGCCGGGCACCAGCCAGTTGGCGAGGATCACCCGGCCCGGCGCGGCGGCCGCGACCGGCTCGTAGTAAAGGCCGTAGTCGTAGCCGTCGTGGCCCGAGTAGTACAGGTAGTCGTGCCCGCCGGGGGTCTGAGCGTAGCCCGCGCCGAAGCCGGGGTCAGGACCACCGACCCTGGCCGAGGCGACGGCTCCGTCGTAGCGGCAGATCCGGCCGCTGACGTTGTAGTTGGGTCCGCAGTGGTCGAAAAGTGACGTGAGGTAGTGCGGGCCCATGAACGGGAGGGTGAGGAAGGCGCCCGCCGAAGGCGCCTCGCCGATGTTCCCGGCGCCGTTCTCGATCGGTCCGTAGGTCATCTGGCTCGGATAGGCCCAGCGCGTGTACTTGATCGGCTGATGCCCCGGCGGCAGCGCCGAAGCCGCCTGGGCCGGAAGCGCAGACAATAGAAACAGGCCGACCGTGAGAAGGAGGACGACAACCCGCATAGCCTTTGAAAGGAGGTTACTCAGGGTAGGGTTGCGCCCCAGACGACGCGGCTGAGATTTGGTTAAGTTTCGCAAATGACCCCTGCGCGGGCGACCGGGATCGCGGTTTTGAGCCAGGGGCGGGCTGCGGTCTTCGAGGAGCCGATCGGGCCGGCCGGGGTCCGAGTCCGCGAGCGGCCGCGCTCAGAGCCGGTGCCGGGCGCGGTGGCCGTCGCGATTCGAGCTGCCTCGATCAACCATCTCGATCTCTGGATGGCTCACGGGGCGCAGCGCATCACCTCGCCCAGGGTCATCGCCGCCGACGGCGCGGGCGTGGTCGAGGCGTCCCAGGACCAGGCCTGGCGGCCCGGCGACGAGGTCGTGATCTACCCCGTCGTTTGCTGCTGGGAATGCGAGTGGTGCCGCCGAGGCGAGAACGTGCGCTGTGCCCGGTTCGGCGTCATCGGCGAGCACTCCGACGGCACCGCTTGCGAGCTGTTCCACGTCGATGCCCGCAACCTCTTTCGCAAGCCGCAAGCACTCTCGTGGACTGAGGCGGCCGCGTTCCCTCTAACCTTCCTGACCGCATGGCGGATGCTGACGACCCGCGCGCGGCTTAAGGGCGGCGAAAAGGTCCTCGTCGTCGGCGCGGGAGGTGGGGTCGCGGTTGCGGCGATCAGAATCGCGCAGCACCTGGGGGCGCACGTGTATGCCACGAGCCGCTCCGAGGCGAAGCGAAAGCGCGCTCTGGAGATCGGAGCGGAAGCCGCGTTCGACTCCGCCGACTTCAGCAAACCCCTGCGCGAGGCAAGCGGCGGTGGGGTCGACGTCGTCATCGAGTCCGTCGGCCCGGCGACCCTAAACGAGTCGATGCGGTCGGTGGTGCAGAGCGGCCGCGTGGTGATCTGCGGTTCGACATCAGGTGTGAAGGCGGAGATCGCGATGCCGAGGTTGTTCTGGGGCCAGCTCGACATGCTCGGTTCGACGATGGGCAACGCGAGCGAGTTCGAGGCGGTGCTCGAGGCAATCGACAAGGGACTGCGACCTATCGTCGATAGGGTCTATCCGCTGGATGATGTTCAGGCCGCGCTGACGCGGCTTGACTCTGCGGAGCAGTTTGGAAAAGTCGTCCTTTCGGTGTCGTAAGGGGAGGAGCGAATGCGGGGTTTCAGAGCCTTTCTGCTGCGCGGAAACGTCGTCGATCTCGCCGTCGCCGTCGTCATCGGCGTCGCGTTCGGCGCGGTGGTGACAGCTTTCGTGAAAGACCTCGTGACGCCACTCATCGCCGCCCTGGGCGGCAAGCCAGATTTCTCGAGCCTCTACTTCACGATCAACAACAGCAGGTTTCTGTACGGCGATTTCATCGACGCGGTCCTCGCCTTCGTGATCATCGCGGCGGTCATCTACTTCTTCGTCGTGGTGCCCTATGGCGCCTTGCTGGCCCGCTCACGAAAAGAGCCGCCGGCCGACCCGACAACCAAGAAGTGCACCGAGTGCCTCAGCGAGATCCCGATCGGCGCCCGAAGGTGCGCTTTCTGCACCTCGCCGCAGCCGGCCTAGAGGCCTATCCGCGATAAAGCCTCCGCGGAAGCGCCGCGACCCGCTCGCTGCGCCCCACGAACAGCCACATCCCGATCAGCAGCGCGGGGATCCCCACGACGATCGGGATCGCATTCTGCAGCCAGACCGAGAGCATGGCGAGGACGATGAGAGAGGGAAGCCAGACCAGCATCGCGATCCTGCCTCGAACAAACCGGTGGTCGCCCTTGCCGTTCAGCGCTCCACGCGCGAACCACAAGTCGGCGAGGGACTCCTGAAGCGGTGCGTCATCCGAACCGAACATCGCGTCCTCTCTCGACCATCCTTAAGCGGGAATGGCCCAAATCTTAGAGGCCGTATCGTGGCTCAGTGTCACGGCCTGCTCCGCCACTCGCACTGTCATGGTGTTGCCCACTTCGTCGGCCTCCAAAACAACTAGTTGGCGGCCGGGAGTCAGGTCGCGCTGCATCAGATACGCCAGCAGTCGAGGTGCCTCCCGCTCCGCGACCTCGGAGACGCGGGTGAGCGACGCCCTTTCGCCCGGGCCGAGCGACGAGAGCCGCACCTCCTTCGCCGACGCCTCCGTGTAGCCGGGGATCGGGTTGCCGTGCGGGCAGGTCGCGGGCCGGCCGAGGACCTCGTAGAGCCGCCTCTCGACCACATCGGAGACCGCGTGCTCCAGGCGGGCAGCCTCGGCGTCGGCCGTTACCCAGTCCAGGCCGAGACCGTCGGTCAGCCAGCGTTCCATGATCCGGTGACGGCGCACGATCGCCTCGGCCGCGCGCATCCCACCCTCCGTCAGCTCGATCTCCTTGCGTCCATTCATGCGGACGAGGCCGTCGCGGGTCATGCGGCGCAGCCCCACGGCGACGGTGGGCCGGCTCACGCCCAGCCAGTCGGCAAGCCGGGCGCTTCGGAGCGGCTCCTGTTCCGACCACATGTAGTAGATCGCCTCGAGGTAGCGCGAGACCACCTCGGAGGGCTCCCTCGCCTCGCCGTTAGACTGATCTAATTGCATCTGTTGTGCGTACTAACCCACTGACGCAACTATGAGCCAAAGCGCGGCCGTCCTACTCGGCGCGATCGCCGGAGCCACCGTCTTCCTCGGCCTTCCGGTCGCGCGCATGCACGGCCTGCCCAAGCCGATCCAGGGCTTCCTCAACGCCTTCGCGACGGGGATCCTGGTCTTTCTGCTCTGGGACATCCTGAGCCACGCCGCAGGACCCGTCGAGGCCGCGGTCCAGCAGACCAATCGCGGGCCCTTTGCCGCCATGGCGTCTATCTTCGCGGTCGGGATCGGCGTCGGGCTGCTCGGCCTCGTCTACTTCAACCGGAGCGTGTTCAGCCACCTGCGCCATGGACACGCGTCGCCCAGCCCCCGCTCCCTCTCGCTCGCGATCGCCACCGGACTGGGGCTGCACAACCTCTCCGAAGGCCTCGCGATCGGCGAGTCGGCACACGTCGGGGCAATCGCTTTCACCGGCGTGCTGGCGATCGGGTTTGCCCTTCACAACATCACCGAGGGTTTCGGCATCGCGGCGCCGATGACCACCGAGCCGAAACCAGCGTCGTGGGGCTTTCTCGGCCTCGCCGGGCTGATCGGCGGCGGGCCTACGTTCATCGGCACGTGGATCGGCTACCTGGCCAGCTCGAACTACCTTTCGATT
>Ga0066692_10000115_pt1 | contig 20073 bp, 10 predicted proteins | sample GraSoiAngelo_141_FD_66456 | JGI IMG/M metagenome (GOLD analysis project Ga0066692, IMG submission 66456) | Grasslands soil microbial communities from the Angelo Coastal Reserve, California, USA - 14_0929_12_40cm | ecosystem: Environmental > Terrestrial > Soil > Grasslands | place: USA... | reverse complement strand
TCGCCGATCAGGCTGATGTCCGGATTGAGCAGTTTGGCGTTGGATGTAGCACCGCCGTAGGTCTGGGTCTGGGCAAGTTGAGCCGGAAGAGCCTCGGGAGCAGCGGGCGAGTCCGCAGGAGTAGATGTGGGCGGCGGCACCATACCCGGCTCGACATGCGAAGACGCGAGGAGGATGCGGTCTGTAGTTGGCTGCTGAGGGGATTTTGCCTCGCGCAGCGCTTTCAGCTCGCCACGGAGCAGCGCTACTTGTTCGGCGAGCGTGCGCATCTGCTCCTCGAGGGCCTTCACGCGGGCGTCTTCAGTATTTGAGTCCAAAGATGGTGTGGCGGGCGGAGCTTGCTGGGCGGACGCGGTGGTACAGCAGAAAACCATAGCGAACAGCAATGCGATTTTCTTCATGGCACTCCTCCTTATACGGTGTGTTTAGCGTGTACTTGAGATAGCCAGGGATTCTTGCCAGCCCATGGCTCACAGCCATCAAAAAACCAGACCGTGTATTTCGAGAGTTGTTTTCTCATGTGGAAACTCCTGACGCGTCCCGGCAATAGGGACGGCTAATCACTGCGAATGGGACCGACTAAGGAGAAGACAGCTAGCTAGAAGGCGGGAGGCGCACGCGGGGAGGTAGCGCGCGGGAATGCGGAGGAAATCGAAATAACCGCAGAAACGATCTCGAGCCGGTTCGTAGCCGGGGCGATCGCAACGCTCAGAGAATGTGTGGCGACTGCAGAGCCTGCCGTGGAACAGATAGGGCAAATGTGAGACGCAGAAGGCGTGGCCGTAAAGTCGGTACAAAAATGGAATTGCGCTCCCAGGAAAATGATCCCGAGGAGCATCGCCAAGATGCGGATGCGTTGAGTTCTGGCGTGCATTTGACTACTAAGACGAAGCTTAGACGGGAATGGTTGCGGGGTCAAGTACGACTCCGTTGAAGGATTTCCAGTTAGGAAACGAAGACTCGGCAGCCGGACAGAGAACTCTATTTGCAAGATTTCTCGCCTAGGACGTTCTACCTCCGAGCGCGACTGCCACCGATAAGCGCGTCGCGCCATGGAGGTTCCCATGTCTTCCCCAACTGCCTGGACGTTATCGCTTTGCACCAGCATTAGCTTGCTCCTGGGCGTTTCTGCCCTGCCCACGCCGGATTCACGGCAAGAGGCAAAGTCCGCGACGACGGCGACGGACAAGGCCGCTGACAGGCCTGCTAAGGCGGCTGCGCGGCGCATCGATTTGAGCGTGGCAATGAATGTGAATCTGCCGGCGACTACCCGCGATCTAGAAGCCGTTTCGTTTGGCACTCCCGACGGAAAGAGCGGCTGGGTCCTGCGGCTCCCGGGCGGGCGGCCCATCGCAACGCCTGCTTATGCCGACGGGATGCTTTTCGTGGGCGGCGGGTATGGTTCGCACGAGTTTTATGCCGTGGACTCTGAGACAGGGAAGATCATTTGGAAGATCCAGACCAGCGACGACGGGCCAACGGCCGCAGTGGTGGCCGAGGGGATGGTGGCATTCAACACCGAGAGCTGCACGTTGGTGGTAGTGGATGAGCGGAGGGGACGCATTATTTGGCAAGAATGGCTGGGTGATCCACTGATGAGCCAGCCGGCGATCGATAAAGGCGTGCTCTTTATGGCGCATCCGGCCGCCACGGGGCGGCCTGCGAAACCGGTGGAGTTTCATCCGCGTCCGGCGTCGCCTGGCGGCAGCCATCGGCTGCTCGCGGCGGAACTCAGCACGGGCAGGCACATTTGGGAGCAAGAGATTTCGGGCGACGTGATCACCGCGCCGGTGGTCTCCGATGGAACGGTCTATTTCACCACCTTTAACGGCACTTCGTACGCGCTGAATGCGGCGGACGGCTCGGTGGTGTGGGTAAAAGCGAATGCGGCTACGAGCGCGCCGGTGATTGCCAACGGGCAGCTCTACGAAACGCGCAAGGCGCAGGCGGGAAAGGAAACGGTAGAGGGTTTAGCCCGCGTGGACGCCAAGCAGGGAAACGCGCGCGACAAGGATTTAATTGCCAAGAGCAAAGCGGACTACCTCAAGGAAGGAGGAGGCGGTGGCGTGGCTCTATCGGCGCAGGCTGTGACTTCTCTGGATTCTTCGGTGGGCTTCAGCGCTGCTCCGGCATCTGCAAAGCTTGCAGAGGCCAACGGCGCAGTCGGCGTAAATTCGGTGGTTGGCGCATGGGCGTATCAGGGTTCGCGCGCGGCCGTGAGCAAGGGACAAATCCTGAATGCGCAGGGGAATTTTATTAACTCCGTGCGCGCTTCAGACGGTAAACAATCCTGGCAGACCGAAGTGGTCGGAACACATTCTGGGCCGGGTGGGCAGGTTTTCTCGCCGCCCGCGGTAGGCCGCGATTACCTGTACCTTGCGGGAGCGGCTGGTTACCTCGTTTCCGTGCGGCAGAGTGATGGCGGTGTCGGATTTTCGTACGCAATGAAGGCGCCGATCGCTTTCCAGCCGGCACTGGCAAAGGGAAATGTTTATGCCGGGACTTCCGATGGGCGCCTGATTTGCCTGAAGACTGGCAGCAAGGATGCTGACGGCTGGTACGCATGGGGCGGGAACGCGCAGCACAATAAGATTCAGTAAGCCTGCTGGCTTGCTACCTTCCGCGAAGAGTGAGGCTTTATTTCTGGGCGAGGTAAGTCTTGGCTTCGGCGAGCTCCGGGCGGTCGGCTGCCGGGGAACAAACCGAGGCGAGCCGGGCGTAGAACGACTGCGCGCCACTCACGTCGCCTGAGGCTTGTGCCGCGCGCGCTGCACCAAGGAGGCCATCAAAGCGATTCGGCGAATTCTTTAGGGCGGTCTTGTATTCGGCGAGGGCTTCGGCGGGGCGCTTGAGTTCGAGAAGCATGTCGGCGAGCATTTCGCGAGCGGACACGGAGAGAGAATCAACGCCCTTGGCGTCTTGGCGATCCGCGATGGCACGCATTTCCCTGACCGCGTCATCGCGCTTGCCTTCGGCGAAAAGAATCCAGACTTCAGCGGAGCTGAGATGCTTTTCCTTGGAGACGGGATAACCTTCCTTTTGCGCCTCCATGTCTTGCGCGGCCCAGATTTCTTTGAGTTTCTCAAGATCGGCGCGGGCACCGGCTACGTCGCCCAAGTGCGCTTTGCCAATGACGCGAGCGCGATAGGCTGACTCTTGTGGAACGAGCTTCACCCTTGGAATGGACAGCGAAGCGGCCTCCGTCCACCGATGCAGCTCGAGAACCGTGCGGGCCGAAAGATCCGCGGCGTGTGCGGCCTTGCTCTCTTCACTCGCGCCGATGACGTTTTGCTCGTCCGCTATGACCTCGCGCGCTTTGGCTTCCTGACCCGACTGGAGATAGGAGTAGTTGAGAAAGTCCATGGCATGCGTCTGGTAGTGCGATTCGGCCGTGTGCATTTCTGCGGCGTGCGCTCCGGACTTCCTGGCGGCAATGTTGGAGGTGATGGAATCCTGCCAGAGGCCCAGGCGAACAAAGATGTGCGACGGCATGTGAATCGCGTGAGAGGAATCAGGTGCAATGGCGGCGTAGCGGCGGGCGGCTTCGAGTCCTTGTGAAGCTAGTTCCGGGCGGTCAGTGGCGTGGATGAGGTAATGCGCGATGCCGGGATGATCGGGATATTGCTTGAGCAGCGGATCGAGAATGGAGATAGCTTTTTTCAGGTTGGCGGTGGTGTCGACGTCTTCTTCGGCAAGGGAGACAAGAGAAAGCGCGTAGAAGGAGCCAATTTCGCTGTCGCCAGGATTTTCGGCGTAAAACCGTTCGAGGGCGGCGGAATAGGCTTTCGTACGGTCGGCATGGGACATCTTGGATTTTTTCTGAAAGAAGGCGGCGGCAGCAGCGATGAAGCCTTTTTCCCGCGCGTTGACGGAGCGGAGTTTCTGTGCCTGTTCTACGTCTTTATGGCCTTCCTTGAGTGTTTTGTCATTCGGAAAATCCCAAAGCTGCTGGTACAAAGCCATCGCTCTCCCCCAGTGGGCCATGGCGCATTGCGGATCGCGCGTCGCGGCTTCGGAAAACGTTTGTTCGGATTCCTTGTATTGGAAGGAGTGCAGGAGAGCGACACCCTTTTCGATGGTTGGCTCCACTTCGGCAGCGCAGGTAGTGGGGAAATTCACTTTGCCAAGCTGATCGGGTGGCGCCGCGGACAAGCGGGGGGCGGCCAGCACCAAGAGAAAAACAAACAGACCGATGGCAGCTTTGGATCGGTGGTTATCGCTCATGGTGGGTCCTCTTTCGCTCGGCTGCGATTCTACCTCCAGCGACCGTTGCTGGCAGACCGAATCTTTTGCAATCCCGGTCTGTAAGCCGATGGACGCCGATTCTGGCGGAGGATAGAATGAGGGTGGAGCGGTACTTCGAAGCAGGTGAAGTAGCGAAAGCCGTTTGAACCGTAACGAATCTCTGGGGTGCTGCGGATAGACAGCCCGTGAGCACGCCCTGTCCCGCTAGCGCGCTCCTTCGAAGGCTTTGAGGAGAGTGCGCTAGCGGGGCAGGAAAGCCTAACGGTTGGCTCGTGGCGCCCACCTATTTCAGAGGTTCACGGCCTAGCTCCCCACGGCCAAGCGGTCCGCTCCATTTTTGTGTTTTGTCGTGCTAAAGAATCCATGCGCGCACTTTTTGTAGGAGACATTGTCGGTTCGCCGGGGCGGCAGATCGTTCGCGATCGGCTGGCGGACATCGTTGCGCAACGGCAGATCGACCTGGTGATCGCCAACGGGGAGAATGCCGCATCGGGATTCGGGATCACGCCGCGGCTCGCGGAAGAGTTGTTGAAGATGGGAATTGATGTGCTCACCGGCGGAAATCATAGCTGGGACCGCAAGGAGATTCTGGAGTTTATGCCGCACGAGCCGCGGTTGCTGCGGCCGGCGAATTTTCCCGAAGGCAATCCCGGCAGCGGGCTGTATCTCGGGACGGCAAAGAATGGCGTGAAATATGCCGTGCTCAATTTGCAAGGCCGTGTGTTCATGACTGCGATCGATGACCCGTTTCGAAAAGCGGACTGCGAATTGGCGAAAATTCCCGCTGACGTTGCGTTCGTGCTGGTGGACATGCACGCGGAAACCACGAGCGAAAAGGTGGCCATGGGCTGGTATCTGGATGGCCGGGTAACCGCGGTGATTGGTACGCATACCCACGTGGCGACGGCCGATGAACACATTTTTCCGCAAGGCACGGCTTACATCACAGACGTAGGAATGACCGGGCCGCATGGCGGCGTAATCGGGATGGACCGGGACGGAATCATTCAGAAGTTCCTCAACGGGCTGCCGGCGCGGTTCGAGGTCGCTTCAGGCGACGTGCAGATGAATTGTGTGCTCATTGAAACCGATGACGAAGGCCCGCGCAACGCCGCCGGGCGTCTGCGGGCGCGCTCCATCGAACGTCTGCGCTTTTCTATTGATTAGGACTTACATTTTCTTGCAGCCGTAAGCGCTCATCAGTCTCCCCTTCGGCTCCGTTCAGCCATGCGGTCAGCTGCCGCGCGCAAATTCATTTCGCGCAAGCTGAACGAGTAAGAACTAAAAGTAGTCTAAGAGCGGGCAACCGCGGAGCGTCCGTAGTAATCTGAGGATTCATGCGAAACAGGGTGGGTCCAAACGCGAGAGTTTTTGCGGCGATGTGTCTGGTGGCCTGCGCCTGCGGAAGCGCCGTGGCGCAGGAAGAAAGTGAACTGACGGCCAAGCAGCGGATTTTACCGGGAATCGGTCCCGGGCTGCGCACGATGAAACGAGGAGCGGACGGGCGCTACTACGTTCTGGCTTCGCCGACTCCCGGGCTGATGGTATTTGACGGCGCGGGCAAGCAACTTCTGTCCATCAGCGAACTTGCTCCTTCGACGGCGGGCACCAGCAAGAGCCACGCGCTAATTGCTTTTGGCGAAGACTGCGACGTGGATGCGGAGGGCAAGATCTACGTGGCGGACCGAGGAGTAAATCTGGTTCGAGTTTTCTCTCCTGCTGGTGAACCTCTTCATTCCATTGCGGTGAAGGATCCAGTCTCAGTGGCGGCACTGCCGGAAGGAGAGGTCGCCGTCGCCACCCTGCGGGAGCCGCACCTGGTGATGGTATTTGACGGGAATGGAAAAGAGGTGCGCGAGTTTGGCGATCCGGAGCCGATCGCAGAGCGTGCCGAACTGAACCGCTTTCTGAACACCGGCTATCTGGCTACGGATTTGCTGGGGCATCTTTACTACGCTTTCGCTTATTTGCCGGAGCCAACCGTGCGGCAATACGACCGCTTGGGCTACGCGGGACAGGATATCCAATATACGGCGCTGGAAGCGATGCCCGCCGCTCAAGCCGCGCGGAAGGAAATCGAGCGGCAGGAGCGCCGAGGCGACCAGCCGGTGTTCAAGAGAGTCCTTACCGGCGTCGGAGTGGACCGTTCGAACGGAGAAATCTGGATTGCGCTGAACAACAACCTGCTGCACTTCGACGCGGAAGGGAACAGGCGCGCGACCTACAAGATCTACACGCCGCAAGGCGCGCGCCTCGAAGCCAACGTGATTCTCGTCGAGAAAGATCGTTTGATCATCGGAAGTGATCCACTGGGCCTCTACGAATTCGATCGGCCGGACAAAAAAATCTCAAAATAAGGCGAGATTTCCTCAGGCCAAGTTGCGTGAGACTCATGCAAGAGTTTTGCAACAGGCAAGATTTCGTGAGAAATCCCACAAAAATAGCCAGTTAAGACGCGCTCACACGAAAATCTCGCTTGTGGAAAACTTGTGCATGAGGTGTGCACCACCGCCAGGACCTTCGCACACTTTTCGCTTGCTCCGCGCGCACCAATCAGAGACAATCCCGCGCGGTCTCAGAACGGCAGTACGCGGGCCGACAAGTCCTGACGGGTCGCGCGCCAATCAACAGGGGCAAACTTAGAAGGTTCGGCGCGGGCAAGAATCCCGAAGCCTGATGAAGACGAAGTTCAATTTCCTTCCACAGCTTTTGCACATCTGTGGAAATACTAGAGGGTTTTCTTTCCTCCTGCGATGACGACTGCATCTCAAGTTGGACGTGAGCGTGAAGTGGCAAATTCCTGGGATAAGTTTTTGGAGCACGTGAAGTCCCGGGTCAGCATCAACACTTACACGACGTGGTTTCAGCCCACCCGGCTGAACCGCGCCGAGGGCGAGACCCTCTTTGTGCAGATTCCCAGCGCGGTTTTCCGGCAAGTCCTAACGCGCACGTACGGGGATATCGTCAAAGCGGTGTTCCACGAAATCGGCACGCCCAACGTGAAAGTTCAGTACGTTTGCACTGAGGAAGAGCCCGTCCAGGCGGCACCTGCGGCCCCGACCCGGTCGGGGCAGGCCAAGCTGGATTTTGAGAGCAGCGATCACCAGCTGAATCTGCGCTATACCTTCGATACCTTTGTGGTCGGCAAGTCCAACGAGTTTGCTCACGCCGCCGCGCGCGCGGTCGCGGAACAGCCTTCGAAAGCGTACAACCCCCTGTTCCTCTATGGCGGCGTGGGGATGGGCAAGACCCATCTGATGCACGCCATCGGTCATACCATCAAGAAGCGCAATCCGGCGATGCGGCTGAGTTACGTGAGCGCGGAGAAATTCACGATCGAAGTGATCAACTCGCTGCGCTTTGACCGCATGATCAGCTTCCGCGACCGCTTCCACACCGTGGATGTGCTGCTGGTGGACGATATTCAATTCATCGCCGGGAAAGAGCGCACGCAGGAGGAGTTCTTTCACACCTTCAATGCGCTATACGAGCAGCAGAAACAAATCGTCATCTCTTCCGACTGCCTGCCCAAGGACATCAACTCGATTGAAGAGCGCCTGCGCTCCCGATTTGAATGGGGATTGATCGCGGACATTCAACCGCCGGATCTCGAAACGAAGATCGCCATTTTGCAGAAAAAAGCAGAGAATGAACGCTTCAATCTGCCGGACGACGTGTCGGAATACATCGCGCGAGCCATCAAATCCAACGTGCGAGAACTGGAAGGCGCGCTCACCCGCTTGATGGCCTACGCGTCCCTAACTGGGGCCATCATTTCGCTTTCGACGGCACAGCAGGTGCTCCGAAACATCATCGCCTCGCAGGAGAAGCGCGTCACCATCGATCTGATTCAGAAGCGGGTGAGCGAGCACTTCGATTTGCGCGAACAGGACTTGAAGATACGCAGCAATACGCGCGCGATTGCCTTTCCACGACAAGTGGCGATGTACATCGTAAAGCAGCTCACAACCGCTTCGTTGCCAGAGATCGGCCGTCAGTTCGGCGGGAAGCACCACACTACGGTGCTGCACTCAATCAATAAAATCGAAGAGTTGCGGCGCTCCGACAAAGATCTCAATCGGACCATCACACGCTTGATGGATGCATTACAGTAGGGGCCACCTCACGCCTATCCTGACCATCCTAGAGAGATGCCTCTTTCCAAGGCAAATCAATCCTAGTTTGGCCCGTGCGTGATGCGAAAATACATGTGAATCAAATGCACCAACGCTCGGGGAATACCGTTCGTGTGAAGAGTAGCTGTTACAGAATATGTTGGGAATCTTACGGAAAACCTGTTAAGAGCTGTGGGAAAAAGCGTAGGTTAAGATGTATTAAGACAGTGATTCCCGCTATATGAAGCCTATTTTCAGCAATATTCACAAACCACGACACGGAAAGAGCGGCACTATGTTGTACAGTGCATGGCAATTACTAGGGTTTCCACCAATCCACAATGCTTATCACAACAACAAGACTTATCGGACTAATATTGTCAAAACTCCTTGCCGAAGTGATTGTGAATGCTTATATTTTCTCGATGATTTCCACAGTGTCGTAGCAAGGTGCGGGCTTTATACTTTTCAAAAAAGCGAGTAGAGTACGGCAGCAGTAGAATCGAACTGAAAGAGGGCGCCGTCCCCGCCCAAGTCGAGGGTACACTTCATATGACCGCACCCGGTACGGCACGTGAGGAACATCAAGCGATGGAATTCAGCGTCACAAAATCAGCGCTATTGAATGAGCTCAATACGACGCAAGGTGTTGTCGAGCGCAAGACTACGATCCCAATTTTGTCCAACTTGCTTGTGGAGGCTCAGGGGAGCTCCCTAACGATTACGGCCACGGACCTGGAACTCAGTATCTGCACGTCCTGCGAAGCCAAGATCAAGAAAGAGGGGGCAGGAACAATCCCTGCGAAGAAACTGCTCGAACTCGTGCGCCTGCTTCCCGAGGGCGAAATCAAGGTGAAGCTGTTAGACAACCACTGGGTGGAGATCATCAGCGATAGAAAGAAATACAAGCTGGTTGGCATGGCCAAGGAAAACTTTCCCGCGCTGCCGGTAATGCCGCACGCGTTGGTAAAAGTGCCTGCCGCAATCCTCGAAAGCCTGATCGCCAAGACGAAGTTTGCCATCTCGATGGAGGAGTCGCGCTACACGCTCAATGGCGGACTGCTGATCTTACGGCCCGATACCCTGGCGATGGTGGCGACGGACGGCCACCGGCTGGCGCTGGCGGAAACCGATCACAAACTTGCCGGGCTGAATGGCGAAGTGAAGGTGCTCATCCCGAAGAAGGCCATGGACGAAGTGGAGAAACTTTCCAGCGCCGCCGGCTCCGATGCCTACATCGATTTTGCGAAGGATGAAAGCCACCTGTTTTTCCAGGTGGGACATCGCTTGCTGATTTCGCGGATCCTCACGGGGCAGTTTCCGAACTACGAAGCGGTCTTGCCGCGCGACAACAATAAGCACGTGGTGATTGAACGAGCCGAGTTGACCGACGCGGTGCGCCGCGTCTCGCAACTTGCCGACCAGCGCTCACATGCCGTGAAATTTTCGATCTCGAACGAAGGGGTGGAGATTTCCGCGTCGAGCCCGGAGTATGGCGAAGCGAAAGAAAGCATCGAGAAGGAATACAAGGGCGACCCCATCGCCATCGGTTTCAATTCCAGCTACATGCTGGATTTCCTTTCCGCCGCGGCGGATGGCCCGATCAGCATAGAGCTGAAAGACGAACAGTCTGCCGGGCAGATGCGGCCGCTGGCGGATGAATCCTACCGCTACCGCTACGTCATCATGCCGATGAGGATTTGAAGCCCAAACAATAGAAAAATCTCCCCCATAAAAGGGGCGCTTTGCGGAGCGTCTTTTTGTTTTTCGCTCCTATCTGCAGCATCATTATAACTTCAAGGAAACAAACAGCTTATCTGGTGCCTAAGAGTGCCAAGACACTTGAGAAAAGGGCCCCGATCGGGTATACTTTACTGGTTGTCGATTCGTAGTTCGGATACCTCCAAAATCGACACGTCCGCCAGGCAGAAGTGACCCGGAAATCGGCTCTGCGCCAGGGGCCAGCAGGTCGCACGCCTGGAGAAATATGAGTCTTCGCCACGTCCCGCTGCGCGGGACGGGATGGAGCAGGAACCCTACGAGTTCTGGATTTGCCCAGCGAGCCCGGAATCAAAGGGTAAGGCGACGCACGGAAAATTCCGCAAACACGCCTTTCTTGCTTCACAAATAAATAGTTCGTAGCGTGCGGACCATCACTCCGGTTTGCCCGGGGTCTGTTCAACGCCGCAGGTTTTCGAGACAAACGGTTGTGTGGGGAGAAGACATGGGCGACCTGGAGAACGTTGGCACTACGCCGCAGGGCGGGCACAAGTACGACGCAAAATCCATCAAAGTTCTCGGCGGCCTGGAAGCCGTGCGCCTGCGTCCCGCGATGTACATCGGCTCGACGGGGGATATGGGCTTGCACCATCTCGTGTGGGAAGTCGTGGACAACTCCGTTGACGAAGCCCTGGCTGGCTATGCGGACGAGATCAATGTGACGGTGCACGCCGACGAATCCGTTACGGTCGTGGACAACGGCCGCGGCATTCCCGTGGACATGCACCAGACGGAAAAGCGGCCTGCAGCCGAAGTTGTCATGACCGTGCTGCACGCCGGCGGAAAATTCGACAGCGAAACGTACAAAGTTTCCGGCGGCCTGCACGGCGTCGGAGTTTCCGTAGTCAACGCTCTTTCCGATTGGCTGGAACTCGAGATTTCGCGCGACGGCGCGGTCTGGGAACAGACCTACGAAAAAGGCAAGCCGACCTCCAAGCTGAAGCAGACCGGCAAAACGCGCAAGACCGGTACGAAAGTCACCTTTCATCCCGACCCAGGCATTTTCGATAAGACGGTATACAGCTTCGACACCCTTTCGCAGCGCCTCCGCGAGCTGGCTTTTCTGAACAAGGGATTGAAGATCACGCTGACCGATGAGCGCACGGAAAAGACCGCGGAATTCCGGTTTACCGGCGGCATCACCGAGTTCGTCAAGCACCTGAACCGTGGCAAATCCACACTGCATGATTCGCCGATCTACATGGAAGGCAAGCACGGTACCGTGGAAATCGAAATCGCGCTGCAGTACAACGACACCTACGGCGAAAACGTTTTTGCCTTTGCCAACACCATCAACACGGTGGACGGCGGCACGCATCTCTCGGGTTTCCGCTCCGCGCTGACGCGCTCGATCAACAACTTCGCGTCTTCCGCGGGAATGTTGCGAGAGCAGAAGGATGAAGTCACCATCACCGGCGACGACGTTCGCGAAGGCTTGGTCGCCGTGGTCAGCGTGCGTCTGCCGCAGCCGCAATTTGAAGGGCAGACCAAGGGCAAGCTGAACAGCGACATCAAGGGCGACGTCGAACAATTGGTGAACGAAAAGCTGGGCGAGTGGTTCGATAAGCATTCGACTGTGGCGCGGCGGATTATAGGCAAGTGCATCGAGGCGGCGCGCGCGCGCGAAGCGGCCCGCAAAGCCCGCGAATTGACGCGGCGCAAATCGGCGATGGATTCGAGCGGCTTGCCGGGAAAACTCGCTGATTGCCAGGAACGCGATCCGGCGCGCTGCGAACTGTTCGTGGTCGAAGGCGAATCCGCTGGCGGCTCGGCCAAGCAGGGACGTGACCGCAAGTACCAGGCCATCCTGCCGCTCAAGGGCAAGATCCTCAACGTCGAAAAAGCGCGTTACGACAAAATGCTGGGCCACGAAGAAATTCGCGCCATCATCACGGCGCTGGGCACCGGCATCGGCAAAGACGATTTTGACGCGGGGAAGCTGCGCTATCACAAGATCATTCTGATGACCGATGCGGACGTGGACGGTTCGCACATCCGCACGCTGCTGCTGACCTTTTTCTTCCGGCACATGAAGGAACTCATCGAGCGCGAGCACATTTACATCGCCCAGCCGCCGCTCTACCGCGTGAAGCGCGGGAAGAGCGAAAAGTACATCCGCGATGAGCGCGACTTTGCGCGCGAATTGATGAAGCGTGCCACCGAGGACCACGTCGTGAAGGCCATGGAAGGCGTGACCATGCAGGGCGCTGGATTGACTTCGTTCCTGCTGAACGTGCAGGAATACGCTGCGGTGGCGGCGAAGCTGGGCCGCCGGCTGAAGGAACCGAAGCTCGTCGAAGTGCTGTCGGAGAGCGGCCTGGATAAGAAAGCCGACTTTGAAGAAAAGAAATCGGTGGAGAAACTGCTGAAGGACATCGACAAGGCGAAGCTCAAGCTGGAAGGCAAAATTGCATTCGACGAAGAGCACAGCTTGTACGAAATCCAGTTCGGCACGCCGAACCACACCAAAATCAACTGGGCGCTGGCAGCGACCCCGGAATACAAGCGGCTGCGCGCGCTCGCGAAACAGATCGAGGAATTCAACAAGCCGCCGTTCACCATCTCGCGCAACGGAGACAAAACGACCAAGGAAAATGCGCAAGACGTCTTGAGCTATGTGATGGAGGATGCAAAAAAGGATTTCACCATCACCCGTTTCAAAGGCCTCGGCGAAATGAATCCGTCGCAGCTCTGGGAAACCACCATGAATGCGGACACGCGGACGCTCCTGAAAGTGAAGCTCGAGGACGCGGTGGCTGCCGAGGATATTTTCACGACGCTTATGGGTGAAAACGTCGAGGCGCGCCGCAAATTCATCGAAGACAACGCCCTCGAAGTCGTCAACCTGGATATTTAAGCGCCATCTATGCTCTATCAGTTGGGGTGGACCACATTGCCGGGGCTGCGGGGATTGAGCGTGAGCCAGTTTCGCGCGGCGCCGACGGCGGCACCTGATAACGAGCAAGGCGTAGCGGTCGAGTTTGCGAGCGATGCGGAGCGCGACGCGTTCTTGCGGCAGATGGAAGCAGAATTTGTGGCGAGACGATTCACGAATACGGCGGACGCGTTCGACACCGTGAAGGCGTACGCGCTGGAGCACGCAGCGAAAGGATGAGCGGATTTCGTAGCGCCGCCCTTCAGGGCGGCATGCCGGGCTGAAGCCCGGCGCTACAACGGCAAGAAGCAAGACACGAGGACACATGGCGGACGAACAGAATACGTCGGTAATGATTCCGGTGGACATCGAAGCCGAGATGAAGAAGTCCTATCTCGACTACTCGATGAGCGTAATCATCGGGCGCGCGCTGCCGGACGTGCGCGACGGCTTGAAGCCCGTGCACCGGCGCATTCTCTTTGGAATGTACGAGCTGGGCCTGACATCCACAAAGCCCTACCGCAAATGCGCCAAGATCGTCGGCGAAGTTCTCGGCAAATATCACCCGCATGGCGACACGCCCGTTTATGACGCGCTGGTGCGCATGGCACAGGAATTCAACATGCGCTACCCGCTGGTGGACGGCCAGGGCAACTTCGGTTCCGTCGACGGCGACATGCCGGCGGCGATGCGGTACACGGAAGCGCGCCTCTCCAAAATTGCGGAAGAGCTTCTTGCGGACATCGAAAAAGAAACCGTCGACTTCGTTCCAAACTTCGACGAAACGGAAAAAGAGCCGGTCGTTCTGCCCACACGCGTGCCGAATCTGCTCGTCAACGGCGCGAGCGGCATCGCCGTCGGCATGGCCACCAATATTCCTCCACACAACCTCCGCGAAATCATTGACGCCACCGTGCTGCTGATCGAAAAGCCGGACACCACGCTGAAAGAGGTGCTCAAGATCGTGCCCGGGCCGGACTTTCCTACCGGAGGCTACATCGCGGGCCGCGAAGGGATCGAGGCGGCGTACAAAACGGGCCGCGGCAGCTTCACCATGCGCGCGAAGGCGGCCATCGAGGAAGTCGGCAAGGACCGTGAAAACATCGTGGTCACGGAAATTCCCTACCAGGTCAACAAGGCCACGCTCATCAAGCGCATCGCCGAACTGGCCCAGACCAAAAAAATCGACGGCATCGCGGACGTGCGGGATGAAAGCGACCGCGACGGCATGCGCATCGTCGTGGAAATGAAGCGCGGCGAAGAATCGCAGCTCGTCCTGAACAATCTCTTCAAGCACACGCAGATGCAGGAATCGTTCGGCATGATCATGCTGGCGATTGTCGGCGGCCAGCCGCGCGAGATGGGGCTGCTGGAATTCATCCGGCTGTTCATCGAGCACCGCCGCGACGTGGTGTTGCGCCGCACACGCTACGATTTGCGCAAAGCCCGCGAGCGCGAGCACATTTTGGTGGGCTACCAGGTCGCGCTCGATCACCTGGACGATGTAATCCGCATCATCCGCGGGTCCGCGAGCCGCGCAGAAGCCAAGGAAAACCTGCTCAAGTTCTTCTCCCAGCAAGACGTCACGATTACAGAGAACGGAAAATCGACGAAGCTCGAAGGCGTCAAACTCGATGGCAGAAAGTACAAGCTCGGCGGCGTGGAGGGAGAAACGGCGCGCACCATGGCTGACGGCCTAACACCCGTGCAGGTTGACGCCATCCTCGAACTGCAACTCCATCGTCTGACGCAGCTTTCCGTCGACGAAATTCTCAAGGAATTGAAGTCCATCCGCGAACGAATCGTCGAGCTTGAGGAAATTCTGGCGAGCGAGAAGAAACTGAAGTCCGTGATCATCGCCGAGCTGAAGGAAGTGCAGAAGACCTACGGCGACGACCGGCGCACACAGATCGTGGACAAAGTGGATGAAATCAAGCTCGAAGACTTGATCGCCGACACGGAAATGCTGATCACCGTGAGCCATGCGGGCTACGTGAAGCGCACGTCGGTGGATATCTACCGACATCAATCGCGCGGCGGAAAGGGCCGCATCGGCGCGCGCACCAAAGAAGAGGATTTCGTCGAGCACCTCTTCATCGCCTCGGCGCACAGCTACATCCTTCTGTTCACGACTAAGGGCCGCGTGTACTGGCTGAAGGTGTACGAGATTCCGGAAGCCGCGGCGGCCACTCGCGGCAAAGCCATTTCCAGCCTGGTGCGTTTCCAGGAAGACGAAAAACTCAGCGCCATCGTGCAGGCTCGCAACCTGGAAGAAGAAGGCAAGTATGTCTTCTTCGCCACGCGCAACGGAACGGTGAAAAAGTCCACCCTCATGGAGTTCTCGAACCCGCGGCCGAGCGGCATCATCGCCATCAATCTCGATGGCAAGGACGAACTGATCGGGGCAAAGCTTACGGAGGGCAAGCAGATGATTTTCCTCGCCAGCCACGAGGGCCAGGCAATCCTTTTCCGCGAGACGGAAGTGCGTCCGATGGGCCGCAACGCCGGGGGCGTGATTGGGATGGACCTGGATAAAGACGATTACGTGGTCAGCATGGACGCGGTGCAGCCGGATTTCGAAATTATCGCCAAGGAGCACAAGACCACCACGCAAAATCTCGAGGAATTGGAAAACGAGCAAATCAAGGATTCGCTGACGTCGCTGATGCTGACCGTGTCGGAAAAAGGCTACGGGAAACGCACCCCGCTCGCGGAATATCGCATCACTTCGCGCGGCGGCAAAGGCGTGGTCAACATGAAGACCACGGACCGCAACGGCTCGGTGGTTGCGGCGCTGCAGGTCACCGAAGAGTCCGACGTGATGATCATCACGCATAACGGCAAGGTGATCCGCGTGCACGCGAATGAAATTCGCGAGGCGGGCCGTTCCACGCAGGGCGTGCGCCTGCTGCGCCTGGACGCGGAGGATTCCGTCGCCGCCGCCGCAGTCCTCCAGGAAGAAAGCGAAGAAGAAAAGAAGTAGCTCGACAGGGCCGCCGCTGCCTTCGGTGGTGTTACAATCCTGGCCTTATGAGTTTTGCTCGACGGCTGTTCGCAGCTCTTTTGCTGGTGGCGGCGGCCACCCTTCCTGCGCTGGCACAGGAGAAAGGTAAGCCTCCGGCACCCAAGCGATACCTCACCTATATCGGGACCTACACGGAAAAAACGAAAAGCAAGGGAATTTACGCCTTCCGGTTTGATGACACGTCCGGAAAACTGAGCTTCATCGGAGTTGCCGCGGAAACCGCGGCCCCGTCGTTTCTGGCGGTGCACCCGAACGGGAAGTATCTCTACGCCGTCAATGAACTTGAAAAGTTCAACGGGGAAGAAAGCGGCGCGGTGAGCGCATTTTCCATCGACCGGAAATCGGGCAAGCTCAAACTGCTGAATCAAGTCTCTTCGCGGGGCCCTGGGCCTTGCCACATTACTCTGGACAAGACCGGGAAGTACGTTCTGGTGGCGAACTACGATTCCGGCACAGTCGCAGTCTTTCCGGTGCAAAGCGACGGGCAACTCGGGAAATACACGGGATATGAGAAGCACATCGGCTCGAGCGTGAACAAGGAGCGCCAGGAAGGGCCGCACGCGCACTGGATCGCCACTTCGCCGGACAACCGTTTTCTGCTCACGGCGGACTTGGGAATCGATAAAATTTTGATTTCGCAATTTCATCTCGCGGACGGCGCTTTCACGCCAAACAAACCGAATTCCGGCGTCAGGCTGAAAGCGGGAGCGGGGCCGCGGCACGCGGCATTTCATCCGGGCGGGAAATTCTTTTACGTGACGAGCGAGCTGAATTCGACGGTGACGGCGTATTCCTACGATGCTAAGGGCGGCACCCTGCATGAGCTGCAGGTGGTATCCACCTTGCCGAAAGATTTTTCCGGGGAGAATGACACGGCGGAGATCGCCGTGCATCCCAGCGGCAAATTTCTTTACGTCTCGAACCGCGGGCGGGACAGCATCGCCGTATTCGCGATCGATGCTGTCAAAGGTAAGCTGACCCCGGTAGCGGACATCGCGACGCAAGGCAAGACGCCGAGGAATTTCGCGATTGATCCTTCGGGAAGATATCTCCTGGCGGCGAACCAGGGTTCCAACGATATTGTCGTGTTCAGGATCGATCCCGCCACGGGCGGCTTGACGCTTACGGGCCAGGTTGCTGAGGTGCCTGCGCCGGTTTGCATCGCGTTCCTGGCTGTCGAATAAGCTCACCAGTACACCGAGGTGCGGTAAAATCCCGCCTCTACATTGCGAGGACACCTATGACTCTAAGGAAGCGAACCATAGCTGCGTTGGGATTCTTTTTGGTGGCGACGGCAACCGCGTGGGCCGATGGCGAGACCGCGCCTGCACGCGATCCCAATCAGCCCGTGGACGCGGCGTACACCGAGAAGATCCACAAGTACACGACGCAGCCGTATTTCACGTCGCCGCTGGTGGACTATCTGCCGGCGTCGAAAATGGTGCCGACGCCGAAAGCGGTCCTCGGTGATGTAGCTGGCGCGCCCGGCATCCTGCCCTACGCGGAAGATGTGTATCGCTACATGCGCATGCTGGAGAAGGCCAGCCCGCGCGCGAAGGTCTTCTCCATCGGAACGACGGAAGAAGGCCGCGAGATGATCGCAGTGGCGGTATCTTCGGAAGAAAATCTGAAAAACCTCGGGGAGAACCGCGCGCGGCTCGCCAAACTCGCCGATCCGCGCACCATCAAGCTGGATGACGCGGAAGCCGACAAAATCGTTGCGCAGGCCGTGCCCATCTACTACATCACCGGCACGATCCATTCGCCCGAGACGGGAGCGCCGACGGCGCTGATGGAACTGGCCTACCGGCTGGCGGTGGATGAAAGCCCGTACATCAAGGAAATTCGCGACGGCACGATCACCCTGATCACGCCAGTGGTGGAAGTCGATGGCCGTGACCGCATGGTCGATGTCTACAAGTGGCACCTCGCGCATCCGAAGGAGTTTTATCCCTGGCTGGTGTATTGGGGCAAATACGTCGCCCATGACAACAATCGCGACGCCATGGGAGTAACCCTGAAGCTCACCGAAAATGTTTTGAACACCTATGTCGGTTGGAAAGCACAAGTACTGCACGACCTGCATGAGTCCGTGCCGTACCTCTACGACAACACCGTCGGCGACGAGCCCTACAATGCGTGGATCGACCCGATTCTGGCGGACGAATGGCAAATCATCGGGTGGAACAACGTTTCCGCCATGACGAAATTCGGGATGCCCGGCGTCTTCGCGCACGGGGATTTCGATACCTGGTCGCCGGGCTACTTGATGTTCATCGCGGCCTTGCACAACGGCATCAGCAGGCTCTACGAAACATTTGGCAATGGCGGCGCGGACACGGAGGAACGGACACTCCAGCCGGAAGAGTACGCCCGCACCTGGTACCGCCAGAATCCCCCGCTGCCCAAAGTACTTTGGTCCCAGCGGGACAATAACAATTACGAAGAGACCGGGCTGCTCACTTCGCTGCATTACTTCACGGAAAACAAGCGGCTGTTCCTGAAAAATTTCTACCTGAAGGCGAAACGTTCCACGATGAAACCCAGCGCCGAGGGACCGACAGCATACGTCTTGCCGGCGGATGACCCACGTCCGGGGCTGCAAGCAGAACTTCTGCAGGTCCTGCAAAGACAGGCCGTGGAAATTTCGCGCTCCAAGTCGGCTTTCACCGTTTCATTACCACCCAAAAAGTCCAAGGAAGACAAAAAGGGGAAAGACAAAAAGGAAAAGGACGAAAAAGCCGAGTCGGCCGCTCCCACGACGCGTGAATTTCCCGCGGGCAGCTATATTGTCCGCATGGACCAGCCCTATTCCCGCATCGCGGATGCCTTGCTCGACCACCAATATTGGAGCCCGGACGATCCGCAAAAAACGCCCTATGACGATACCGGCTGGACGTTCGGCGAGCTTTTCCACGTGCAAGTGACACGCGTAACCGATCCGAAAGTTCTCGATGTACCTGTGGAGCGCGTCGCGGAAGTCCGCGCGGCAGGCGGCGTGAAGGGCGACGGAGGGGTGTTCGCCATCAACAACAACGCAGAGCCCGCCCTCGCTACTCTGCGTTATAAGCTGCGGGAAGCTGCCATCGATGCGGCAGAGGAGCCATTTGAAGGTGGGGGAAAGAAATTCAGCCGCGGCTCCTTCCTCGTTCGAAACGTAAGCCGTTCGGATCTGGACCGCACGGCAGCCGAGCTCGGCGTTCAAGTCACGGCCCTCGCCGCCGCCCCCGGCGTGAAGACCCATCCCGTTCGCGCCGCGCGCATCGCCTTCGTGCATACCTGGTTGAGCACGCAAACCGAAGGGTGGTGGCGCCTAGCGCTGGACAAACTGAAGATTCCGTATGACTACATGAGCACTCAGGCGATCACGAAGATCCCTGATCTTAATGCTAAGTACGACGTGATTCTATTTCCCCCCGTGGGCTTCAACGCCGGCGTGAGTTCCATCGTCAAAGGTATTCCGACAGCCTGGGGCAATCCGCTTCCGTGGAAGAATACGCCGCAAACGCCCAACCTGGTGGGCAACGATTCGACGGACGATCTGCGCCCCGGACTCGGCTGGGACGGCGTGGCTCATTTGCAGGAATTCGTCCGGAAAGGCGGCGTGCTTCTGACCGCCACGGATACTTCGTCGCTTGCGCTTTCCCTCGGATTCGCCGACGGCATCACGGCGAACAATTCCGATCGCATGAAAATTGTCGGCTCGGTCGTTGGAACGCAACTGGTCGACGGTGCGAGCCCCATCGCCTACGGGTACGACGAAAAAGGAGCGGCGTACTGCGATAATGGACCGATTTTCTCGCTTACCAGCATCGCCGGACGACGCGGCAGGCGGCGCCTCGATCCGGAAATGCACGCCCGGCCCACCGGCCGCGGCACTCCCGACGATCCGGATTTTACTGTCGGACGCGTCGGCATGGAAGTCCCAGAAGAGCCAAAATCGGAAATCTGGGAAGCGCCGCCGGTGACCAGCGAGCAGAAAAGAAACGGCTTCCGCGTGATACCTCCTGGAAATCGGCCACGGGTAATTTTCC
>Ga0066692_10000113_pt1 | contig 20208 bp, 20 predicted proteins | sample GraSoiAngelo_141_FD_66456 | JGI IMG/M metagenome (GOLD analysis project Ga0066692, IMG submission 66456) | Grasslands soil microbial communities from the Angelo Coastal Reserve, California, USA - 14_0929_12_40cm | ecosystem: Environmental > Terrestrial > Soil > Grasslands | place: USA... | reverse complement strand
CATGCGCTCCGCGGTGGCGCGCGTCATCCGGGTCTCCACGAAGCCTGGAGCGACCGTGTTCACGTTGACATTGAACGGCCCGAGCTCGATCGCGAGAGTGCGTGCCATGCCCTGGAGCCCTGCTTTGGCTGCTGAGTAGTTGGCCTGCCCGCGGTTTCCCAACGCCGACGTCGACGAGAGGAACACCATCTTTCCGTACTTCTTCTCGACCATGTGCTTCTGGGCCGAGCGGGCGCAGAGAAAGCTGCCCTTCAGGTGCGTGTCGATGACCGCGTCCCAATCCTCGTCGGTCATCTTGAAAAGCAGGTTGTCGCGGATGATCCCCGCGCACGTGACGAGGATGTCGAGCCCCCCGAGCTCCTTGACAGTGAGCTCGACCATCGCTTCAACCTCGGTGCGAACGCTCACGTCACAGCCTATGGCGAGGGCGCCGATCGGGTCGGCCACCTCGCGAGCGGGCGCCTCGTCGAGGTCGGAGACCGCGACTTTCGCGCCTTCCGCCGCCAAAAGCCGTGCCGTGGCGGCGCCGATTCCGCGCCCTCCTCCGGTGACTAGGGCGACCCGGTCTTTGAACCTCATTCGGTTTCCGTGTCCAGCGCGGTGCCACCGTCCTTGCGCGGGTCCGACGCGCCGTGGAGGAAACCGTCCTTCTCGCCGACGATGACCTGCGGCCGTGAGAAGTAGGAGTCGTAGTTGAGCGTCCGCCGGGTCACCGCGTAGCCGCGCCGCTCCAGCCCGCGGCCGACCGCCGGCGGGATGCGGGCCTCGAGCTGCACCACATCGCCCTGGAAATCGATCCTCGGCGCGCTCACCGCTTCGACCGGCGTCATGGCGTGGTCCAGGATGTTGACGAGCACCTGCAGGATTCCGGTCACGATCTTGGTGCCGCCAGGCGCACCGATGCAGACGCGCAAGCGGTCGCCATCGAACACCAGAGTCGGCGTCATGCTGGTCGCCCGTGTCTTGCCCGGCCGCACGGAGTTCGGGTTCCCGGGGCGCGGGTCGAAGCAGTTCATGTAGTCGTTGAAGCCAAAGCCGAGGCCTGGCGTGACGACACCGCTCGCCGACCCGAGCGTGTGCGTCAGCGACACCGCGTTGCCGATGTCGTCGACCACGCAAACGTGAGTCGTGTCGGGCCGATCCTGGACCCCGCCCGCTGCACTCCCTGCACCAACAGCCATCCCTGCCACCTCACGCGCCTTGGCCGCGTAGCCCTTGTCGGCGAGCGCGCCTGTGGGCACGTCGATGAAGCGCGGGTCGGCGACGTGAAGGTCGCGGTCGGCGACCGCCCATGCCATCGCCTCGATGAGCAGCCGGGCCGCCTCCGTGCTCGGCCATCCGTGTGAGCCGATGTCGAATCCCTCGAGGAAGTTGAGCATCTGCAGGAGGGTGATTCCGGCGGCGGGCGGTCCCGCCGCCATGACGGACAGCCCTCGATACGTCCCTCGCAGAGGCTCGGTCACGTTGACCCGGTAGCCGGCCAGGTCTTCCTTCGTGATGAACCCGCCGTTGGCCTCGAAGTCGGCGGCGATCCGATCGGCGATATCGCCCTTGTAGAAGACGTCCGGTCCCTCGTTCGCCAGCCTCTCCAGCGTCCGGGCGAGGTCCGTCTGCACAAATGGTTCGCCAATATCGAATAGTTCACCATTTCGCATATAAATCGCCCTGGCGGCGGGCGTGGCCTGGATGCGCAGCCGGTTCGGCACCACGTCCGGTCCGTAGTCGGTCGTCCAGTAGCCGTGCATGTACCCGGTCACCGGGAACCCATCACGCGCGAGTGGGATCGCGGGCTCGATCGCCTGCGCCCACGTGATCGTGCCGTACCTGGTCAGCGCCTCGGCCAGCCCCGCCACGGTCCCCGGCACGCCCACCGACTGATAGCCGACGTCATTCACCCATCCCTGAAGCACATAGCCGTACCGATCCGCGGCCTGACGGACGAAAAGGTGCTCCCACTGGTCCTCTCGAGCCCGCGAGCCCGCCGTCGCATAGAACTCGAGGAGCGCGTCGCCGCTCTTCGGACCGTGCACGAGCATCACCCCGCAGCCGCCGATGCCGCACATCTGCGGGTCGAGGACGCCCTGCACGAAGGCGCACGTGACGGCAGCGTCGACCGCGTTGCCCCCACGCCTCATGACCTCGAGGCCGATCTCGGCCGCGGCCGGCTGCGGGCAGACGATGATCGCCAAGGGACCTAAAGATTAAGGCGGGCTCGGCCACGAGGCCGGGTCGTGCCCCACGTTCGGCACGCTTCCCGTGCGCCAGTAGATCCCGCGACGCCGCTGCATCAGCTCTTCATCGACCAGCAGCCGGCGCAGCGCCGCGAAGTCGGGATGGCGGCGGCTGATTATCCGGTTCACCTCCGCCTCCGCGTAGCGGCGGCCGGGCTGGAAATTTTCCACCAACCAACGCAGCACGGCGAGGCGCTTCTTGCGCTGCGCTGGAATTCCGAGCAGATGGCCGCCGGGATCGACGAAGTTGGCCAGCACACGCTCGTCGTAAGTCGTTTCCTTAAGGCCCACTCTCACTGAAGGTTAAGACGGCCGGCGGGCTGCAAGACACCCCGCGCGGGCTCGTTTTAAGTGTCAAGTGAACGGGCTCCCGATGGAGGCGCTCGGTTCCACGAGAGAGGGGGTTTTCGCATGCACTCGTGCGCTTGGCTGGCGCGGCGGCGGATGCGTGGGCAGTCGCTGGTCGAAACAGCGATCACGCTGCCCGTGGTGCTGCTGCTCGCGTTGGGGGTGACCGACATCGGGCGCGCTTTCTATTACCGCGAAGCCGTCACCAACTCGACGCGGCAGGCCTTGCGCGTGGCGGTATCCCCGAGCCAGCAAGCCACCGCCGACGCCATCTGCTCCGGCACCGGGAGCGGCCCGCTGGCCGTCACGGTGACTTCGCCGATTCCGCCCTCAGGCGGTTCCATCGCGACGATCGCCAACGAGGCGGCGCTGGAGAGCTCCAACAACGGCACCCCCGCCGGCTCGGTGATCGCGGGCGCGACGCTGTCAGTCACGTTCCACTGCCTCAACGGCGCCGCCGTCACGAACGCCAACGCCAACGGCGGCGGGCCTCAAAGCGCGGGCGCGGATTCGATCACCGCGACCATCACCGACACCATGCGCATCATCACGCCCCTGCTGTGGCCGGTGATCGGCACGCAGATATCCATCACGGTGAGCTCGTTCCAGCGGAGCGAGTACTGATGTCGAGACAGAAGGGCCAGGCGCTCGTCGAGTTCGCGCTGGTGTTCCCCATCCTTTTCTTTCTGCTGGCTCTCACCATCGACCTGTTCCGCGTCGACTGGGTGACTACGACCGTCGCCGAAGCCGCGCGACAGGGTGCTCGACAGGTGGTGGCCAACGCCGATCCCTACGACAACCCCTTCGGAACCGCAGCAGGCGCGTGCTCCGGCACGACTCAGGTCAACGCGGCCAACGGCAGCGGCTGCCTCACGAGCGCGCGGGTCTACCAGACGGTGACCAATGTGCTCGGCGGCTTCAGCTCCGGCACGAACCTCGCCGAGGCGTCCCCGGCGAACTGCCCCAATCCGGCAGTAGGCCACGCGTCGGTGTGCATCTATCCAACCGAGCAAGGCGCCGCCGGCAGCTACGTCAGCTGCGCCTCCGCGCGCAGCGCGCTCGGCCGCGACCCCGCCCCTGGCGAGCTGGGAGCGCGCGCGCCTGAGTACAGCAGCCCTCAGTACAAGGGCTGCTTCCAGATCGTCGTGACCGTCATCTACCGCTACAACACGCTCGTCCCCTTCCTCGGCAGCGCCACGCCGAACTTCCTGAGGATCGCGTCTTCCACATCGATGGTTGCGGAGTACTGAGCTGATGGACAGACGCCGTCGCGAGCGGCAGAGCGGCCAGGCGATCGTGATCGTCGGAGCGATGATCATCGCGCTGACCATCCTCGGCACCATGGTGTTCGACGTTGGCCTTGCGATGTCGGACCGCCGCAACCTCCAGGCGTACGCGGACGCCGCCGCGCTCGCCGGGTCGCGGTCGTTCGGGCCGGCGGGCCCCGCCCGGGCAAACTACGTCGCGCTCCAATACCTCGCGCCGTCGCTCGGTTTCACAGTCCCGGTGGGCGCTTGCGGAGGGCCCACCATCTGCCCCGCGGGCACTTACTACGTGACCGGCTACACGGTCCAGCTCGCCGACAGGTATCGCGTGGGCGGGATCCTCAACTACCCGAGCGTTCTCGACGTGCTGCTGCAGCACCAGCAGCCGAGCATCTTCGCGCGCATGGTGGGCTACTCGGTAGTCAACACCGGCGCGTCCGCGCGCGCGACCAAGCCAGGACCCGAGTTCAACGGCGCCGATTATGCGGTCGCCGCGTTGAGCGGCGACGCCATGATCAACGGTGGAGGCGCCGCGTTCCAGACGGTGACAGGTCCGGTCTACGCGTACGGCAGCTTCGGCGCCAACAACGGTCCGCACTCGACGGGCGTGCCTTCACAGCAAACCGATTACGACGGCAGTCCCTGTCCGGGTCCGCTCACCAACCAGGTCGACAATGGCGGCGGATCGAACGGGCTCAACTACCACACCACCGACGGCAACCCGCTGCTGACCAACCCGAACGTGGCACCGCCGTACAACTACGACAACGCCTCGCCTCTGGTCGCCCCGCCCGGGCCGCGCTACTTCACCGCGGCCGCCGCGCAAGATGCATCGGGCAACTGGAAGCCCGGCATCTATGACGGGTTCGCGCCCAGCGGCGGATTCATGAATGGCGGCGTGTACAGGATCATCAACTCGCCCAGCCTGGCGCTGGGTGCGATCACAAACACCGTCCACCAACCGTCAGGCATGTCAAACGGGGCTGACGCGGTCGCGATCGTGCTCGATTCGTCCGACACCGGTGCGCTCGACCTAAGCCAGGCCGTCCTCAACGGCCTCGACGACCTGTACGCGACGACCAACACGGGGCCGCGCGATCCCGCGGGCACGCATAACTTCGTGGTCTTCGGCGGCAACGGCCCCACCGGCTACACCGGCGGCGTGACCATCGGTCCTCACGCCGGCACCGATATGAGCGGCATCATCTACCTGCCGCAGAGCGCCTACGTGAGCGACGGTAACTCGAGCCCGCAGTTCACCGGCTCGGTGATCGTGGCGAGCATGACCGTGCAGGGTGGAGGCAACGGCGCGCAGGTGTTCAGGTGGGTCTGCGGACTGAACGCGGTGGCCGGCCAGCCCTGGGCGGGAGGCCTGCTCCGCTAGGAGGAATTCGCCTCCCCACCACTTGGGGAGGTCGGGCCGAAGGCCCGGGTGGGGAGTCGCAACTATCCAGGCGGTAATTCGATCGTAAACGTGCTGCCCGACCCGGGCTTGGTCTGCACCCGGATCGTGCCGCCGTGACGCTCGACCACACGTCGCGCGATCGCCAGGCCGAGTCCGCTGCCCGAGTCGCTTCGCTGGAATCGATCGAACAGGTTCTTCAACCGCTCGTCGTCGATGCCCGGCCCGTGGTCGATGACATCGATCGACGGACCGACGGCGCCGTTGCCGACGCGCAGCGTGACCGCGTCGCCAGGAGGGCTGACGCGAACCGCGTTGTCGACCAGGTTGGCGACGGCCTCTCGCAGCAGGTCCTTGTCGGCGCTGATGCGGGCCGGCATGCGTACCTCGGTCACGAACTCGACTCCTGACGTGCCGGCCTGGGCCGCGTAGGCGTGCACGACGTCGGCAGTCAGCTCGGCGAGGTCCACCAGCTCGCGGCGCAGCGGGATGTCCTCGTCGGCGTGTGCGAGTGCGCGCAGGCGCGCCAGCATCCTCCTCATGCGCTCGGCCTCCGCGACACTGTCGGTGATCGCCTCCCTCGTCGGTCCGGTGCCACGCTGCGCCCGGCTGAGGATCGACAGGTTGGTCATGATCGTCGCCAGCGGGGTCGCGACCTGGTGCGAGACGTCGGTCAAGAACCTGCGCTGCGCGGCGAGCACGCCGGCCAGCTGCTCGTTGGCCTTGCCCTGGGCCTGGATCGCCAGGTTCATCCGGTAGATGAGCGGCAGCACGATCAGCGGCAGCGGGGCGGCCACCGGGGCCTCGATCGCCAGCAGCGCCACGCTCACGGCACATGCCGCCAGCGACAGCGAAGCGGTCCACGACGCCGCTGCCGCTTGGCGCAGCAACGCCAGATACGGGCGCCCGGTGTGGATTGAAGCCGGAAGGATCGCCAGCGCGAGATTGACGGTCGAGTAGAGGAGCGCGGCCAGGGCCGCGCGCGCGTCCATGCCCACATCGAGGTCACGGCCGACGGCGCCGATCGATGCCGCGATGGCGCTCGACGCGAGCACGTTGCCGGCGTTGAACGTGCTCTCCCACCAGGTCCGGCGCACCGTCAGGTTGCCGGCCAGTGCCCCGACCGCCGCCGTGGCGGGGCCGATGGCAGGGGGCAGGAGCAGCGCCGCGAGCAAGCAGAAGAGCGCACCCAGGTTGACCTTTTGCTCGGGGCCGATCTTCACCGGGAACCGCTCCGTCAAGACGATCGCCACCAGGCACATGGGCACGAGCGCCCAGCGCCATGGCTCTGGTGCCGCGAGGCCGCCGCGCGCCGCCACGGCCGCAAGCGCGACACCCAGTGCGGGAACGCCCAGGATCACCGCCCGAAGCGGTGGGCTGAGAGCCCCGAATCCCCGAGCCAAGCTCGAACTCAGGCGGCGGGCACGTCCAGGTCAGTGGTCACGACCGTCCCTCCCGTGCCGCCGCCACCGGACGAGACCTGGAAGCGATTCACAGACGAGACGACGTGCGCCGAAGAGATTCCGGAAGCGATCTGGACGTGAACAGTGATGTGTGTCCCGCCGTGGCCGTTGGAAACGGCCGTCGCCGTGGCGACGAAGTGCTTCGCCAGATGGCGCTCGTATGGAGGCAGGTAGATGGTGTTGTTCACGACCAGGATCTCGCCGCCCGGCGTCACCACCTGGATGGGCGGGTCGTAGAGGCACCACACGACGTTCGCCGAGGCGGTGGCCTCGCCCGCGACTAGAAGCGCGGCGGCGATCATCGCCGCCGGCACGATCCTGGTGAGCCTCATCTCAGTCCTCCGGGTTGAACCTGTAACCGATCCCACGAACGGTGTGTACGAGCCGTGGCTCACCCCCAGCCTCCAGCTTCTGACGGATGCGTGAAACATGCACCTCGAGCGAGTTCGACTCGGGCCCCGCGTCCTGCGCCCACACAGCCTCACCGAGCTGCGCGTAGGTGACGAGGCGGCCGCGGTTGCGCATCAGTGCGGCCAGGATGCGGAACTCGATCCCGGTCAGCCCAAGCGCGCGGCCGCCGCGCTCGGCGATACCTTCGCTAAGGTCCAGGGATACATCGCCGACCACGAGCCGCGAGCCACCGTTGCCCCGATGGCGCCGGATGACGGCCTCGACCCGAGCCATCAGCTCCTCGAGGGCAAAGGGCTTACCGACATAATCGTCGGCGCCCAGCTTGAGGCCCGCGATGCGGTCGCTCACGGACGCTTTGGCGCTGATACCGACCAGCGCGGCGTCGGTTTCGGCACGGAACGTCTGGAACAGCTCGGGGCCGTCGTTGTCGGGAAGCATCAGATCGAGGAGGACGACATCGGGATTCCACTGGCGCACGAGCTGCAGGCCGCGGTCGGCCGAATCGACCGAGCGCACGGTGTAGCCTTCCTCGCCCAGACCGGCCGAGACCGCCCGCGCAAGGCGGCGGTCATCCTCGATGAGGGCGACCTTCCATCGGATCGTCATCTTCTTCCGAGACGGCATTCTCCCATGGAACATGCGTAACGGCCCCTCATTAACCGGCGTTCTCTGGAGCGTGGGGGCCACGTTCAAGCGTATTGCCATGGCCCTCCTGGCGGTGGCGGTCGTGCTCGGCCCCAGCGTGACCACGCTCTGGGTCTCCACCCCCTCCGGCGCCGACGTCCAGGCGCGGGTCGAGGACCTCACCCATCACTACGGCATCATGCTCTTGGGCCCAGGCGACATCCCCGCGACCCTGGCGAAAGCGGTCGTGGCCACGGAGGACGAACGCTTCTACACGCACCACGGGATCGATTCGCTCGGTCTCGCGCGCGCCCTTATATATGACGTGTCGAATCGGTGCCTCTGCCAGGGCGGCTCGACGATCACCGAGCAGCTGGTCAAGGACGTGTACCTCGGCGGCTCCGACCGCGGCTACAGCAAGCTGGTCGACATCGCGCTTGCATTGAAGGTCGAGCGCGTCCTCACCAAGCAGCAGATCATGGCCGACTACCTGAGCGAGATCACCACCGGGCTCGGCCGCCGCGGGGTGAGCGCCGCGGCATGCGCGTATTTCCAGGCGCCCCTTCAGAGCCTGACGCTAGGCCAGTACGCGCTGCTCGCCGGCGTCACGCAGGCCCCATCCGTGTACGACCCCACAGTCGATCCCGAGCTCGCTGAGCAGCGGCGCGCCCAGGTGCTGGCCTTGATGATCTCCGAGAACTACATCACTCCGGCCGAGGCGCTGGCGGCGAACGCGGAGCCGGTCCTCGTCACCGGCGGACAACCCAACCCGACCTGTTAGCCGGCCCAGGCGAGCGGCGATGTCGCGTCGAACCCGGCGTTCATCGTGATCTGAATCGGTTTGATCACAGGCGGTGTCACCGGCGGCGCCGGAGTCGGGCTGGGCAGCGTGCCCTTGTAAGGACCGCCTGGCGTCGGCGTTGGGACCGGGGTCGGGCTGGGCGGTGGTGGGTTGTATGCGTTCTTGGGCAGGAACCACAGCTGGAAGGGACCCGTCGCCGCCGTCGGCGCCAGGTATGCGATCCCGGACCCGTCGGGGGCCCACGCCGGCTGCGCCACCAGCTGGTCGGTGATGATCGCGCGCCGAGGCCCCAGGCTGGAGCCGTTCCAGGACGCGATCTCGAGCTGCGCGATCTGCTTCTGGTAGGTGCAGATCATCGCCACCTGGCCGCCGTCGGGCGACAGCGACGGTTCCGAGCAGTCGTCGCTTTGAGGAGTCAGCGGCCGGCCCTCATTGCCGCCGGGGGTGGCTCGGGTGGTTAGCCAGAGCTGTCCGGTCAGGTTGTCGTTGGGATCGGAGTTGTACTTCGTGTACATGATCCCGCCGCTCGGAAGCGGGATCGGTTGCATGTCGCCGCCGGTGTAGTCATGCGAGTTGGTCCACAGCCTGCCCTGGCGGATCGTGCCGCCGATCGGCATCGCCCAGATGGAGAACGGCACGTCATATCCGAACTTGGGCTCGTCGTAGCTCATCCAGAGGGTGCCGCCATCTGGGCTCAACCGCGGGTAGAAGGACCAGTGCATGGCTGTGGTGTCGTTGCTCCTCCCAGGAGCCGCGTTGTTCGTGATCTGCCGAAGCACCTGGCCGAAACGGCCGAGAACGAAAACGTCGGAGTAGAAATCCAATCGCCGGACCGCCAGCAGCTGGCTGCCGTCGGGGTAAAGCGAAGGCTGGGTCCATCCACCTTCGGGCGTGAGCTGATGGAAGCGCCCGATGCTCAGGCTGTAGATCGCGCCCGACTGTGCGAGATAAAGCGTGCCCGGAAGCCTGAACGCGGTCGGACGTGGCGCCGCGACCGTCGGCTTCTCGGCCGGGAGCGCCGACTTCGACTGGCGCCCTCCGAGGTACATGTATGTGCCGAAGCTCGAGACCAGCATCAGCACGCAGAGTCCGAGTCCGAGGAAGAACCTGGCGATCATGGGAAGTACTGCCGCACGAAGGCGAGGATTGCCGGCCAGTTGGGCATGAGGCTGCCTCCGGGGCCGCCTCCATGCCAGAGCGGCGGAAGCATGATCAGCTGGGTGATGTTGTCGGGGTTGTCGAAGCTGGATGCCAGCGGAATCAGCTGGGCGACGCGGTCCAGGCCGATGCTGGTCTTGATCTCACCGCCCAGCGCGGCCGCGATGTTGGGCACGTCGGCCGGTGATGTCTGCTTCGCCTTCTTCCGAATGGCAAGCAGAACCTGCTGCTGACGTTTCGAGCGCCCGATGTCGCTCTGCAGGTCGTTGTGGCGCGACCGCACGTACTGCATCGCATGGATGCCATCCAGGTGCTGCGGTCCGGCCAGAACCGCTACGCGTTCATACCCATAGGGATTGTTGCTGAAGATGTCCTGCGGGTAGAGGTCGTCCACAACTGGGTTGCTTGTCACCACATCGATGCCGCCGATCGCGTCGATGAGCTTGATGAGCCCGAGCAGACCGATCCAGATGTAGTCGTTGATGTGAACGCCGAAATCGTTCTGAACCGTCGCGATCGCGGCGCCGGCGCCGCCATATGAATAGGCGCCGTCGATCTTCCCGGTCCCACCGGTCGAGAGCGGCACATAGAGGTCGCGCGGAATCGACAGCATGGTCACCGAATGCGTCGAAGGCACGACCCGCACCAGGATCATCGACTGCGTCAGGACGTGCTCCGCATAGAACTTGTCGTCGTCGTCCGATCCCAGCAGCAGCACCGTGAACGCGTCCTTCGGCTGGGCAATCGGGCTTGGGGACGGGGACGAAAACGAGGTCGGCGAGGGTGTGGGCGAAGGGATGCTCACGACCTGGCCGGTCGCGTCCCACGCGAGCTTCGCAGAGGGGAGGAAGTACGCGAAAGTGCCCGCCATCGCCGACAGCGCGATTGCGAACACAGCAAGGACGGCGGTTCGGGTGATACTCAGGCGCCTGCGCGAAGCTCTAGCGCGGCGGCCCGGCTTGATACCGAGCACGGGCCAACAGTCTAGCGAAAACGTCCGCGCCGTCACTCCACATCAATCAATGCGAGAAACGGGAGTTTTGTTACCCGTGCCCGGAGTTCAGCTTTATAGCGAGGTGACGACCGCCAGTTACCGGTGAACCAGGGCGATCTGCACGGCTTTCACCGCAAGCAAGATCACAGCGAACGCGACATAGCTCCCCAGGAGCAACATCGCAAACCTCCGCAGCGGCGACGACCGCGGACGCTCGAGCAATGCCAGGGCCGGCATCCGCCAGCCTTCACGCTCCGAACGCGAGGCGGGCGGAATCGGTTGAGCCCTTCTGGACCCCCACCACATCACCACCCCGCCGACGGCGATGACAATCAATATGACCGGCGCCAGCAGTTTGAGCAGCACGGTGACGTCGACAGATGGCACGACCGTCGAGATGACGAGGATGAGCGAGAGCAGCAGCAGCGTTCCGACGATGATCGCGGCGAGCACGTTCAACCACGGTCGATTGATCCACGGCCCGAGGACGGCCCGGTCGTTGCACAGGAGGACTGCGAACACCGTGGTGCTGGGCAGCAATATGCCGGCCAGGGCCTGCACCGCGGTCGTGATGAGGCCCAATGGCGCATGCGGGATCAGAACGATGGCGGCCGCAAGCACCACCATCGCGGCGTACATCCCGTAGAACAACTTGGCTTCGCGGAAGCCGCGGTGAAGCGAGAAGCCGCGCCCGAACATATCTCCAAACGCGTACGAGGTGGTGAGCGTGACCGCAGACGCGCCCACTATCGATGCATCGATGAGCAGCAATGCAAATATCGCGCCGACGACCGGAGAGATGTGCAGGTGCAGCCCGCGCGCAACGCCGTATGCGTCGGTGAAGTGACCGAAATCGGAATTGCCTGTGAACGCCGAGGCGGTTGCCATCATGATCGCGGCGGCACCGATCACGACCACGACTGCACCGAGCACCGTGTCCGCCTTCTCATACTCGAGCCATCGCGGAGTGATGCGCTTGTCGACGACGTTCGATTGCTGGAAGAACATCTGCCATGGCGCCACCGTGGTGCCCACGACGGCGATGATGAGCAGGGCTGCGTTCGAGGTGAAGCCGCCATAAACGCCAGGCACCAGAAAACCCGTGAGGACGGCGCCAGGACTCGGGTGGCTCAATAGAGCGAGCGGGATCACCAGTAGGCTCGCAAAAAGAAAAAGGAACATCGCCCTTTCCCAACTGCGGAAGTTGCCGCTCAACGTGATGGCGATCAAGAGGATCGCCGCGAGCGGAACGACGATGTATCTGTTGAAGCCGAAGTATTCCGCGCCCAGTGTGACGCCCATGAACTCAGTGCTGATCGTGAGAAAGTTCAATAGGAATAGATTTCCGACCGAGTACCAACCCCAGGAGCGTCCGAAGCGCTCGGTGATCAGCCTTGCGTAACCAACGCCGGTTACGGCTCCCAGCCTTGCCACCATTTCCTGGTTGACGATGAGAACCGGGACGAGGAGTACAAGAGTCCACAGCAGCGAGTAGCCGTAGTCCTGGCCCGCTTGCGCGTAGGTGGAGACGCCGCCGGCATCGTTGTCTCCGACCATGACGATCAGGCCGGGACCGATGATCGCCGCGAGCGTCAGGATTCGGCGGCGCCACGTTCGGCGCGGAGCGACATCGCTGAGCCGGATGGTCCCGAAGGCGCCATGGATGTCGCCGACGTGCGCTTCGTCGATAACGGCCGATGTTGGCACGAGCCGCGGGGCGTCTTTTTGCGGCTCGCGCTCGGACATTAGGGTCTAAACGCCGGTGCTTGCTTCGACGCGGGCGCGCCACTCTTCTGGGACGATGGCTTCGATCACATCGTCCGCGCTGACGGCTCCAAGGAGGTTGCCGGCGGCGTCCGTCACCGCCAGCGCGATGAGGTTGTAGTCGGCCATGGTGAGGGTGACGTCCGTCACGTCGGCGCCCGTCGCCACGTGGCAGTCGGCGAGCTCGAGCTCCTCCACCTTGCGGCCGGCTTCCGTCCGCAGGAGGTCGGCCGTGCTGATGCTGCCGATGAACTTGCCGTCCGCGTCGGTCACGAAGACCGTATTCAGCAGCTGATGCGGCGCCTTGTCGTCGATCCGCACCGCCTCGAGCGCCTCGGCGGCGGTCGCGCCCTTGATCACCCAGACGTAGTCGGGGCTCATCATCCCGCCGGCGGTGCTGGGGTGGTACTGCAGCAGCTTGCGCAGCTTGTGCTGCGCCTGGGCTGACATGAGGTCGAATATCGGTTTGCGGCGCTCCTGGTCCAGGTCGCCGAGCAGGTCGGCCGCATCGTCGGGCGCCATACGCTCGAGGACCTGGGCGGCCTCTTCGTTCGACATGGACCTGAGGAACTCAACCTGGTGCTCGGCGTCCAGCTCCTCGAAGACGTCGGCGGTCAGCTCCTTGTCGCTTTCGACCGCGTCCAGGATCTCTTCGCCTTCAGCGTGCGACGCCCCTTCGACCAGGTCCGCGATCTGCGCGGGGTGCAGCCGGCGCAGCCGCTGCAGAGGCACCAGCAGCCTCGCGGTCGGCACGTGACCGACGAACGGCTGCAGGTCCTTCCAGTCAAGAATCGCGTGCTTGCGAAGGTCGGGCCGGCCACGGCGTGGAACCAGGCGGCGAAGCATCGCCCGCGGGCTGCGGTCGACACCCAGAAGGCGCCACCCGTCCTCGCTGTGGGCCAGCACGAGGTCGTGCGCCTGCACGATGCGGCCGCGAACAACGTCCATGAGGTGCCGGCCGAGGACGTCCGCAGCGAGGAGCACCTCGCCCGGCCGCCTCTGGAAGGCGCCGGTGTCGAGAGCCTGCCTATTGAGCCGAACCTCGCCCGGCGCGAGCTTCTCGATGTTCGTGCTGCTCACGAACACGTCGCGCCCGCCCATGCGGACCTTGACCCCGGTCACGGGCGGATAGCCGCCGCTGTCGAGCTTCACGATCAGGTCCTCGAGCCTCCCCAGCTCCTCGCCGGCCGGGCTGAGGACGGGGCTCCGCAGGACTTGCGTGACCATGAGCCTGCGCTTCTCCCGGCCGCCCGCCGGCTTGGCGGTCGCGCCGTTCGCCGGCGGGCGGCCGTCCAGGTGCTCGTTCTTGTCGTTCATCGAAGTCATTATCCCGCCGATTTCCGGGCTACACCTTCCGGTGCTGGAGGATGTCCAGGATCCTCTCCTGCTGCTCCAGCAATTGCAGCTGGCGCACGTTCATGGTGTGCAGAGCGGTGAGGGTTTCGTGGTCGGCCTCGGCCCGCGCGTCCTGGCTTGCCGAGATCACATTCTGGCCGACGATGATGATCGGCAGCAGCACCAGCTGGAGGAACGACTGGCTCAACCAGGCGACCCCGGTGACTGTGTCTCCGGTTATGAAGGCGTGGAACGCCTGTGGGAGCGAAACCAACCCGATGAGGACGAACAGGTAAGCCGCCCACATCGTCCCCACGCTCTTCGTGATCAGGACGGCCAGACGGCTGTTGAACTGCCCGACCACGCTCGTTCCGTGGACGTCGGCGTGGACTTCCTTGCTCTGTACGAGCCGGGGCACGTGCAGCGCGGCCCTGGTCTGAGCACGGTCCGATTCGCGTCGGTGCGGGGGCTCTTCGACTTCCGTTTTTTCCGCCATTTGCCTCTCCTCCTTTCTTTCTACTGAGGTCCGCTGGGCATCAAGAGCAGCGGGCACTCGCTGCCATGGGCCAGCGTCTTGCCTATGTCACCGAATATCCGGTCGCGCATGCCGTGGGCGTGGTGCCCGCCGATGATGATCAGCTCGGCGTTGAACTTCTTGGCCTCGTCGAGGATGAACTCCGCCAGCCGGTCCGGGCGATGGCCGCGGATGTCAGCCTTGGCTTTGATGCCGGCCTGGACCAGCTGATCAGCGATCTTCACTCCGAATCGAAACGCTTCGGGAATCGTCTCCTTCTCGATCGTCGCCGCCGACGTGACAACCCTCTCCCGCATATGCACCACCAAGACCTCTGAGTTGAATGCCTTGGCCAGCCCCGAAACGACCGATAGAGTCTCTTCCGCATCATCCGGGCCGCCGACCGCGACGAGGATCTTGGAAAACATCAGGTCGCCCTCCATTTATGTGGGTGGGGGATGGAGCGATTATTCTCGCCCCACATGGCTGGACGCGTGCAGCACTACCGAGCGGAGCTGAAAAAGCGCCGTGGCGACTGGGAGACCTACCTGAAGGCCAACTCAGGGCTCCCCGGCCCGCGCGCCAACCTCGAGCTGGTGGAGGCGGTCAGCGAGGAGGCCGACGCCGATCTCCTGTGGCGCCTCTCAGCGTCGAGCGATGAGTTCCTGGCCCTGTGCGGTACGGCGGGGCTCGGGCGCCTGGTACGCAGCGACGACTCCGTCCTGCCGTGGCTCAAGGAGCTGGCCGAAGACGCGAGGTGGCGGGTGCGCGAGGGAGTGGCCATCGCCCTGCAGAGGTTTGGAAGATCCGACATGGCGCGGCTGATCACCGAGATGGAAGCGTGGTCGAAGGCCGGCCCGCTCGTGCAGCGGGCCGCGGCTGCTGCCCTATGCGAGCCGCCACTGCTCAAGAAACCCGACGAGGTCAAGCGGGTGCTTGGCATCCTGGATCACATCACACGCTCGATGGCGGCCACTCGCGAGCGCAAGCACGAGAGCTTTCGCGTGCTCCGGGTGGCGATGGGTTACTGCTGGAGCGTCGCCGCCGCGGCCAACCCGGAGGCGGCCAGGCCGCTGCTGGAGAAGTGGCTGCGCTCCTCAGATCCCGACATCGCCTGGGTCATGAAGAGCAACCTCGGCAAGGCGCGAATGGGCGTCATGGGCAGGTCGTGGCTCACGGCCTCGAAGGCTGCCCTTACTCGGCGTCCGAAGCCCACCTCGAAATCACCCACCCGACCAGCACGATCGCGCCACGCGCAGCCAAGGCAAGGTCTCGAGGCCGAAGCTGATCGCCCTGCGATCAGTTCGCGATCGGCCCATAAGCAAGTGAGTTAACCGGCTGTTTAGCGAGGGCTCAGAATCGCTCTCCCCAGACCATAATCACGCCACTGCAATGATCCAGAAGGCGGCCGACGCTCCTGTGGCCCGATCCCGGCTGGATTGGAGGCCGAGCGAGGCGATGCGGTTTGCGGTCGCTGCAGGCGCGGGCGCCCTGGCCTTGGTGCTGATCGTCGTCCTGGTCGGATTCGAGATCGTCGGCCAGGCGACCGCGGAGGCGGTCGACGACTTATCTCCGGCGTTGGTCGCGCTGGCCGCCGCCGTGACCTGCGCCCTGGCCGCTCGGCGGTCCGTGGGCCGCCGGCGTCTGGCCTGGTCCCTGATCGCAGCATCGGCCTTCACCTGGGGCTTGGGAGCAGCCATCACCGGCGTGTACGAGGTCTCTCTAGAACGACGGCCACCTGTCCCGTCGATTGCCGACGTCGCATACCTCATTGCTTATCCGCTCGCGGTAGCGGCTGTGATGGCAGTCCCGACGGCGCCGAGGAGCACCACTACGCGAGGGCGTGCGTTCATCGACGCGGGGATCATCGCCTCGGCGCTGGTGTTCATGGCTTTGGCCTTCGGCCTTGGCTCGGTCTACCGAAGCTCACATCAATCGACGCTGACCGACCTGGTCACCCTTGCGCGACCCTTCGGCGACATCGTGGTGCTCACGGTCTTGATCCCGGCCGTCCTTAGGAGCACCCGGCGAAGGCGCGGGCGCCTGCTCCTATTGCTCGGCGGGTTCACGGCCATCGCGTTTTCGGACGGCGCTTACGCCATCCTCACCGCCAGCAGCTCGTACCACGCGAAGGTCGACCTCTACGACATCGGCTGGGTGAGCGGCTTCATCTTGATCGCGCTCGCTCCGATTTGGCCCTTGCCCGCCGGCGGTGACGCCGAGGAGGAACCGCCCGCGAGCCTGCTAGAGGTGGCAGTGCCGCTGCTGAGCCTGGTGTTGGTCGCCACGACCACGTTGGTCGTCACTGGGACAGGAGCCAAGATGGATGTCTGGATTGCCTTCCCGGGAGCATCGCTTGGAATCCTGCTCACGGTGAGCCAGCTACTCACGCATCGCGACTCGCTCGCCTTGCTCACCAAGAGCAGGCGAACTGAAGTGCAGCTGCAGGAGCGGACCGCGTTCTTGAACCAGGTCATCGGACACACACCGGCCGGCCTGGCTCGCGTCAGTCGCGAGTTTCGCATCACGGATCCAAATCCGCGGCTCTGCACCCTCTTTCGCGCCCCCAGCCGGGTCATCGTCGGATCGAGTCTTGCCGACTACCTCCCCGAGGCCGATGTTTCGAAAGTGTTCGACGCGATCCCAGCTGTCAGCAATGAGATCGACACCGTGGAGGCGGACAGCCAGGCCGTTCGCGCAGACGGCAGCAAGCTCTGGGTCAACTGGAGCGCCACCCCGGTCCGCAACGCTCGCGGGGGGATCGAGTACTTCCTGGCCATGTTCGACGACGTCACTTCGGATCACGATGCCGATGCGGCGGCGATGGCGAACCTCGCCAGCCTGGAGCGGCTGAGCAAGTTGAAGAGTGAGTTCGTGACCATGGTCAGCCACGAGTTCCGGACGGCCCTGACAGGCATACAGGGCTACAGCGAGGTCATGCGCGACGATTCGGTCACGCCCGAGGAGGTGAAGGAGTTCGCGGGAGACATCAACTCCGACGCCGAACGCCTCAGCCGGATGATCACCGAGATGCTTGACCTGGACCGCATGGAAGCCGGTCGCATGAAACTGAATCTGGGACCGATCGACATCAACGTGCTGCTCAGCGAAGCGGCGGGACGAGCCCGGGTTGCCAGCTCTAAACATCGCATCACGGTCCAGCTCGGTAGTGGGATTCCGACCATGATCGGTGACTCCGATCGCATCGTTCAGGTCGTCGCGAACCTTCTGAGCAATGCGATCAAATACTCTCCCGCCGGGGGCGAGGTCGAGCTGAGCAGCAGCCTTGACGGCGGCAACGTCAAGGTGTGCGTCCGCGACCATGGGCCGGGCATACCGCCCGAGTTCATCGATCACATCTTCGGGCGCTACGAGCGATACGAGGGCAATGCCAAGAACCAGGTCATCGGGACGGGCCTCGGCTTGGCCATCGGGCGTCAGATCGTTGAGATGCACAAGGGCCGAATCTGGGTGGAAAGCACCCTGGGTGTCGGGTCTAGCTTTTGCTTCACGATCCCGATCGCAGCAGGCGTGCCGGCCGCGCCTTCACCGCCGGCGACACAAGGCTAGCTACCTCCCGCGGCGCAGCTCGCTCTCGAGGTCTTCATTGGCTCGAGCCAGGTCCAGGTAGAGCCGTCGCGTCCGCAGCAAGTTGCGCACGCGCAGCACCACCTCGTGCCGGTCGAGTGGCTTGGTGAGGAAGTCGTCGGCGCCAAGCACCAATGCGCTGTTGCGCGCCACCTTGCCGGTGTCTCCGGTCAGCACGACGAACGGGATGAACCCAAGGCTGGCCCGCACCGACCTGAGCCGGCGCAGTATTTCCAGGCCGTCAGGGTCCGGCATGTGCAGGTCGAGGAGCACGATGTCGGGCTCGAAGTCGCGGAAGGCCTCTTCGACAAGCCTCGAGTCGGTAACGCTTCGGATCGATTCGGCGTCCTCCGAGAGGAATGCCTCGAGCATCGCGACATTGTCCGGGTCGTCGTCAACGATCAAGACCTTGGCGGTCATGCCTTCAACCAGATCCTCGAAGTCACCATCGTTCCTTCACCCGGACCTTCGTCGCGGGCGGTCACCTCGATGCCGCTCTGGGGGCCATCCTCGACGGTGGAAATCTCGATCGCGCCTTCGCGTGCATAGGTAAAGATGTTGCGGGCGATTTCAGAGATCGCCGTAGCGATCTGCGTGAGTTCTGTGTCCTGGAAGCCCACCGCCTTCGCCAGCTTCCGCCCGGCTTCGCGAGCCGCCACGATGTCACGTTCGCCGGCCAGTCGGATCAGCTTCTTCGCGATCATCGCCCGGCTGAACTCTAGCCCTGTCAACCGACATTGAGCCCCGCACGACAAGCCGGTAAATCAATGAACCAATAAGTCCTTCCCGTTTCGTAACGGTCGGTCCCCCCAACCGTATTAATTAGTTGATGGCGCGCGCGGCGATCGGGCTGCTGGTGTTGGTCCTGGTGGCGGGGTGTCAGAGGCTGCCGGCGCCGGCATCGGCGCAACTCTCTTCCCCGCCTCAGCCACCACCCGGCCAGGTCGTCCCCTGGAGCCCGTTGGCGCCCGACCTCACGCCCCCGGCGCCGGCATTGGGGCCCGCACCGCTGCCGCCGGGCACCCCGCCCTGCCAGGCCAACGACCTGGCGGCGAACGTGATCGGGAGCAATGGCGCAACCGGCCACGTCATCACGTCCTTCGGTTTCACCGGAGCCGCGGCGGTCTGCTACCTCGATGGAACGCCTTCGGTCGGAATTCTCGACTCCAAGGGAAACTCGATCGGCTTTCGGCAGCAGGCGCCGTACTTTCCGCCGCTGCGCCCGGGCCGCGCGCTCATCGAGCCCGGCCCGGCGCCGGCTCGCGGCGTGGAGCTCAAGGTCGGGCAGGCGTCGCTGAACATCGATTGGATCTCGCAGCCTGAGTTTTGCCCCGGCGTACAGGCGGCTCAGCCCGCCACCGCGGTGATCTCCATCCCCGGGGGCGGGATCGTTGAAATCCCGATTCCGCTGGAACCCTCCGCCTATCCCTGCGCGGGTCTCGGGGTGGGCGATTTCGAAGGGCCGTATGTGTACATCCAGCCAGGTCCGCCGCCCCCGCTGCCGGCCATCTCGATGCAGGTCCCGGCCGGCGGCCATATTGGCCAGGCGCTCCCCTACTTGGTGACGCTCACCAGCGACCGGAACCAGGCGAGCGATTTCACGTCTCTGTGCCCGAACTACGAAGAGGAATTGTTCGCGGACATCATGCATGGGAGCCCCCCGCTGGGGGGAAAGCACCTGTACGCCTTGAACTGTGGAGAGGCAGGCGCAATTCAGCCCGGCGCCAGCATCACATTCCAGATGGTTTTCCTGGTGCCGCGCGACGCCGCGCCGGGCAAATACACCCTCACATTCGGGTTGGGCTATTTGAACGCCATGACCAGCTTCGCTCAGGCGGTGGTCACACTCCAGTGAGAAGGCTAGCCGGCGTCGGGATCGCTCTGGAAATACGCCTCCCCACCCCGTGGGGAGGTCCGGGTGGGGATTCCTACTGAAATCCGCTCTCTCCCGGGTGCAATCCCGGTGCATCGAGGTCCACCTCGACCCAGAACGGTTGGCTGCGTACGACGGCCGTCAAGCGAATACCTGTCGGGGTGTCCTTCTGATAGACGGCGAAGTTTTCGTTCGGCATCGGCGCCAGCTTCGTCCAGTGGCCGTCGACCATGTCGGCCTTCACTCCTGGAAATAGCGTCGACGCATCGCCGATGTGGCTGACAGAGAGGGTGGGATTGGAGCAAAGCCAGCTGTTGTCCGGACCGTCGTTCTCCCAGACGAAGAGCTCGCCGCTGAAATGGGAGGAGACGACTGGATCTGACCTCAGAAGATCGAACTGCTTGTTCCCTGGGTCGCAATGGTTGCTCCACGAGGT
>Ga0066692_10000111_pt1 | contig 20520 bp, 21 predicted proteins | sample GraSoiAngelo_141_FD_66456 | JGI IMG/M metagenome (GOLD analysis project Ga0066692, IMG submission 66456) | Grasslands soil microbial communities from the Angelo Coastal Reserve, California, USA - 14_0929_12_40cm | ecosystem: Environmental > Terrestrial > Soil > Grasslands | place: USA... | reverse complement strand
AGGAAGGAGTTGCCGGCTGCCTGGGCGGGGGAGCTCAAGGGATGAACGGTGACCGGCAGCGGATTCAGCACCGAGGGGTCGACGCCCTTCTCCTGAAGTGAGGCCGCGATCTTGGCGGCGTCGTATCTGCTGAGCACCGTCTGCAGCCGGATGTCGGCGACCTGCGCGCTCTGCCGCGTTGGGTCGTAGTACTCATCGACTCCCTTGGCGGTGAAGATCGCGCCCAGGTCAACCTGTTGCTTCGCCGCCGCCGCAGGATCGTCCACTCGTTCCAGCTTCAGCCCGGTCGCGCTGAACAGGATGTCGAGGCCGGTGGGGATGTCACCGGTGTAGCCGATCGTGTAGGTCTGGGCGGCCGTACGCGTCGACACCTGGGAGATGACGAACAGCACGACGGGAGTCGTGAGCGCGGCGAGCCCGATTGCGATCAGCGTGCGGCGGTCGCGCAGGATCTCCCGCATCTCCTTGCGGAAGACGACGCCGATCGAGCTCACGTCGCTGCCTCGACCAGGGAAAGGAAAGCGTCTTCCAGGTCGTGATATCGACCTCGCACCTCGGCAGTGGGACCACCCGCGACCACGCGGCCCTGGTGGATGATGGTCACCCGGTCACATAGCCGCTCCGCGTCGTGCAGGACATGAGTGGAGAAGATGACCGACTTGCCGCGCCCTTTCGACTCGACCATGAAGTCGCGGATCTCTCGCGACGCGAGGACGTCCAGGTTGGAGGTCGGCTCGTCGAACATCAAGACCGGTGGGTCATGAACGATGGCTCGCGCGATCGCGACCTTCTGCTTCTGGCCTGACGACAGGCTCTCTGCTCGCTGTTTTGCGAACGAGCCCATGTCGAGCCTGTCGAGGACCGCCTCGACCTTGCGGTCGAGCTCGCCATCCAGGACTCCGCTCAACTCCGCGAAATAGGCGATGTTCTCTCGCGCCGAAAGTCGCGGGTAGACGCCGATCTCCGCGGTCACCACGCCGACCCGGCGGCGGACCTCCTCCGGCGCGACCTGGGTGTCAAAGCCGAGGACCTCGACCGACCCGGCGTCCGGCGCGAGCAGCGTGCAGATGATGCGCAGGGTGGTGGTCTTGCCGGCGCCGTTGGGACCGAGCAGGCCGAAGATCTCGCCCGGGTGCGCCTCTAGAGAGATGCCGCGCAGGACCTTGTTCGCACCGAGCGCCTTTTCCAGGCGATCGACCTTGACCGCCTTTTCGGTCACTTTTTCCTGGTTGTGCGCCTGGTCGCCGTCGATCTTGGCTTCTGGGGTGTCTTGCCCTTGGTCGCCCTTGTCCTGGCCGCGGGTTTCGCCGGCGCGCGCTTCGGACTGGGTTTCTCCTCCGCGGCCGCCTCGACTTTGGCCGCCTCGACCTCGGCCGGCTCGAGTTCGGCCGGCTCGAGTTCGGCCGGCGCCTCGGCGGCGGCTGGTTCGGGGGCCACGCCGATCGAGCTGGACAGAGTGCGGTGGCATGTCTCGCACGTGACGATCGTGCGCACCAGCGCGCCGAGCTGATGCTCCTCCCGGCGCAGGTTGCGGGTGCGGTTGCAAAAGGAGCAGTGACCCACCTCGGTGGTGACGGTGACGTGGCCGGGTCGCTTGTTCATCCGGCTGCCTAACTTACGGTAAAATCGCGCGAGCTCGCCTTTAAGTCCTGGCCAGAGAGCCAGGGAAGGAGATTTTTTCATGGTCGTCACGTCGCGGCTGCGACACGTGATCGAAAGCCAGCAGTTCTCGCGTTCCGTGCTCGAAGACCTGATCGCGCGCGCGGACGAGATGAAGCGCGAGCCACATCGTTTCATCGGCCGACTCGCGGGTCAGGTGATGGCAGCGCTTTTCTACGAGCCCTCGACCCGAACCCGTCTGTCGTTCGAGGCGGCGATGCTGCGCCTTGGCGGGCAGACGATGGGCACCGACAACGCGCGCGAGTTCTCCTCCGCCGCCAAAGGCGAGACGCTCGAGGACACGATTCGCATCGTCAGCGGATATGCCGACGTGATCGTCGTGCGTCACAACGAAGAGGGCGCGGCCCGCCGTGCCGCGGCCGTCAGCAGCGTCCCGATCATCAACGCGGGCGATGGGCCGGGCCAGCATCCGACGCAGGCGCTGCTCGACCTGTACACGATCCGCGACGAGCTCAAGCAGATCGACGGGGTACGTGTGGCGATGGTCGGCGACCTCGCCAACGGTCGCACGGTTCGCTCGCTGACGTATCTCCTCAGCAAGTTCAAGGACGTCAAGGTCTGGTTCGTGGCGCCGCCTCAGGTCGCGATGCGCGATGACCTGAAGGCTCACCTCGATGAACATCGCGTGCCCTGGATCGAGACCCAGGACCTCGAGGCGGTGCTTCCCGAGGTCGATGTCGTATACATGACCCGCATCCAGAAGGAGCGCTTCGCCGACCCGGACGCGTTCAACGCCGTGAAGGGCGTGTATCGGATCGACCAGGGCACGCTGGCGCTGATGCGGAAGTACGCCATCTTGATGCACCCGCTACCACGCGTCGATGAGATCGCGCCTGAAGTTGACGCGGATCCGCGCGCCGCGTACTTCCGCCAGGCGCGCAACGGGCTGCACATCCGCATGGCGCTTCTCGACCGGCTTCTGTCGTGAGCGTTGCCCAGGGTCGGCTGAAAGCGACCGTGATGGACGCCGACCAGATCCGACGTTCGCTGTCGCGAATCGCGCATGAGATCGTCGAGCGCAACCGCGGCGCAGGCGATGTGGTGCTGGTTGGCATCGTGAGCAAGGGCGATGTGCTTGCGCGGCGGCTGGCCGCGATCTTGAGCGAGCTGGAAAACAACAGAGTCGCCTACGGCCGGCTGGACGTGACGCTCCATCGCGACGACCTGGAGTCGCGCCCTCGGGTGGGACATCGCCTGGCGAGCGAAATACCTGACATCCGCGGCAAGGTGGTCGTGCTCGTCGACGACGTCTTCCACCACGGAAGGACCGCACGTGCGGCGATGGACGCCCTGATGGACTTCGGCCGCCCGCGGGCGATCCAGCTCGCGGTGCTCATCGACCGCGGCCATCGCGAGCTTCCCATCCGGCCGGACTATGTCGGCAAGAACGTGCCCACCGCCGACTCGGAGCGAATCGAGGTCCTCGTCCTCGAGGAGGACCACATTGACCAGGCGGTGATCATTGCCGGCTGAAAAGTCCTTCGCCGCTCTGGTGCTCGAGGACGGGCGTTGGTTTGTCGGCGCCCCGCTCGGCGCCGACGTTGCCGGCGAAGGCGAGGTCGTCTTCAACACCGCGATGACCGGCTACCAGGAGGTGCTTACCGATCCCTCATACGCCGGCCAGATGGTTTGCATGACGTACCCGCTTCAGGGCAACTACGGACTGCGCGAGGCCGACGCCGAGTCGCCGCGGCCGTGGGCGCGCGCGCTGGTTGTGCGGTGGGCCTGCCCGACGCCGAGTCATCACTCGAGTGAGGCGTCGCTCGACGAGTACCTGCGGCGATGGAACGTCCCCGCGATCACCGAGATCGACACCCGCGCCCTCACGCGCCACATCCGGATGCATGGAGCGCTGCGGGCCGTCCTCGTCCATCAGGCCGAGGCTCCTACCGAGGCGAGTTTGGCCGAGCTCACCCTCGCCGCCAGACGCGTAACGCCTCTCGCCGAGCAAGATCTGGTCGCCCAGACGTCGCGAACAGCGCAAGAGGAGTGGTTCGACCCGCTGCCGCCCGAGCTCCGGACGCGAAGGCGAACCGACGGCGACGGGCTGCTCATCGCGGTCATCGACTACGGCGTCAAGGCCAACATCCTGCGTTCCCTTCGCGAGCGCGGCTGCCGCGTCCTCGTGCTGCCGCACACCGCGTCGTGGGCTGACGTCCGAGCCGCCGATGCGGATGGCCTCGTCCTGTCGAACGGCCCTGGCGACCCGGCGGTTCTCGAGGGGCCGGTCGAGCTGGCGCAGCAGGCGCTCGGCAGGATCCCGCTGTTCGGGATCTGTCTCGGTCACCAGATCCTCGGCCGCGCCGCCGGGGCGACCACCTCGCGTCTTCCGTACGGTCACCACGGCGCCAACCATCCCGTGAAGGACCTCGACACCGGGCGTGTCCATATCACGAGCCAGAACCACGAGTTCCAGGTCGTCGCGGCCTCGATCCCGAGCGGCGACTTCTACGTCTCGCAGCGCAACCTGAACGATTCCTCGGTCGAAGGCCTTGGCCACCGCACACTGCCCGCCTTCAGCGTCCAGTACCACCCCGAAGGCTGTCCCGGCCCCCAGGACAACCAGCACCTGTACGACCGTTTTCTGGAGATGGTCCGAGACCGCGCCCCGCTGGTGAGGGCGGTCGCAGGCATGAAGGAGGAGGCGCGGCCGCGCAGGGTCTTGATCCTCGGCTCGGGCCCGATTGTCATCGGCCAGGCCGCGGAGTTCGACTACGCCGGAACGCAGGCCTGCAAGGCGCTTCGCGAAGAAGGCATCCAGACCGTCCTCGTCAACTCCAACCCCGCCACGATCATGACCGACGAAGAGGTCGCCGACCGCGTCTACCTCGAGCCGCTCACCGTCGAGGCGGTCGAGAAGATCATCGAACGGGAGCGGCCTGACGCGCTTCTGCCGACGCTGGGCGGGCAGACGGGCCTCAACCTCGCCACCGACCTTGCCAACGCCGGCGTGCTCGCCCGCCACGGCGTGCGTCTGCTCGGCGCCACGATCGACACCATCCGCAAAGCCGAAGACCGGCAAGCCTTCAAGCAGATGCTCGAGGACATCGGCGAGCCGGTGCCGGTGTCTCAAGTCTGCGATTTCCTGCAAGAGGTCGCAGACTTCGCCGCCGCCAACGGCCTGCCGCTGGTCATTCGCCCGGCGTACACGCTCGGCGGGACAGGGGGCGGGTTTGTCACCTCGCAAGCGGACCTCGAGCGCGTCGCCGCGCGCGGGCTCGCGGCGTCGCCGATCCACCAGGTGTTGATCGAGCGGTCGCTGTGGGGTTGGAAGGAGATCGAGTACGAGGTCATGCGCGATGCAGCAGACACCTGCATCACGGTCTGCAACATGGAAAACCTCGACCCGATGGGCGTCCACACGGGCGACTCGATCGTGGTCGCGCCCGCGCAGACGCTCTCCGACCGTGACCACCAGATGCTTCGCTCGTCGGCGATCCGGATCATCCGCGCGCTCGGGATCGAGGGCGGATGCAACGTGCAGTTCGCGCTGGATCCAACCAGCTCGCAGTACTACGTGATCGAGGTCAACCCGCGTGTCAGCCGATCGTCGGCCCTGGCCTCCAAAGCAACGGGATATCCGATTGCCCGCGTAGCGGCCAAGGTCGCGGTGGGCAGGCGGCTCGAAGAGATCCGCAACGAGATCACCGGCCGGACGTTTGCGGCCTTCGAGCCGGCGCTCGACTACTGCGTCGTCAAGATACCGCGCTGGCCCTTCGACAAGTTCCCCGCCGGCGACAGACGCCTCGGCACGCAGATGGCGTCGACCGGCGAGGTCATGGCGGTCGAGAGAACTTTCGAGGCGGCTCTGACGAAGGCGATGCGATCGCTCGAGCAAAAGCCGCCGGCGCCGTGGGAGATGGGCTTCGAGACGGTCGAGCAGCCGAATGACCGCAGGCTTTTCGCGCTCCTCCACGCGCTGCGGAACGGCGAGGACGCGACCGCCCTCGCCTCGCGCAGCGGAATCGATCGGTGGTTCATCGACAGGCTGGCGACCATCGCCCGGCTCGAGGTCGACGGCGATGTCAGGGAGCTACGGCGTGCAGGCTTTTCGGACGCGATGATCGAGTCTCTGCGGGGCGAGACCGTCGACCCTGCCTCGCCCACGTACAAGCTCGTCGATACGTGTGCCGGGGAGTTCGAGGCTGCGACACCTTATTACTACTCATGCTGGGAGGAGGAGGATGAGGCGGCCGCCGTTGACAGGCGCACCGCATTGGTCGTGGGCTCTGGTCCCATCCGCATCGGCCAGGGTATCGAGTTCGACTACTGCTCGGTGCACGCCGCATGGGCGCTGCGCGAGGCGGGCGTGAGAGCGGTGATGGTCAACTCCAACCCGGAGACCGTATCGACCGACTTCGACACGTCCGACCGGCTGTACTTCGAGCCCCTCGACCTCGACGGCGCGCTGCACGTGGCACGCGCAGAGGAGGCAAGCGGAGCGCTGGTCCAGTTCGGCGGTCAGACCGCGATCAACCTCGCCGAGCCGCTCAACGATCACCAGGTCACAATCCTCGGGTCGAGCGTGGAGGCGATCGACCTCGCTGAGGATCGCCGCGCGTTCGCTCGCTCGCTCGACGCAATAGGCATCCCCCAGCCTGTGGGAGGCACGACCACGACGGTCCAAGAGGCGGAAGCGATCGCGGAACGCGCCGGTTACCCCGTGCTCGTGCGTCCCTCTTACGTCCTCGGGGGCCGCGCGATGGAGATCGTTCGCAGCCGAGACGAGCTCCGGCGCTACATGGTGTGGGCGATTGGCGCGATGCCGCGCGGACAGGTCCTGGTCGACAAATACCTGCAGGGGATCGAGGTCGAGGTCGACGCCATCTCCGACGGCGAGACGGTGGTCATCCCCGGCGTCATGCAACACGTAGAACGAGCGGGCGTCCACTCCGGCGATTCGTACGCCGTGTATCCGGCGCAGGGGCTCGAACGCGCAGAGCAGGACCACATCGTCGACTACACGGTCCGCATCGCGCGGCATCTCGGGCTCCGCGGCCTCGTCAACGTCCAGTACGTGGTGCATCGGGCCAAGGTTTACGTGCTCGAGGTCAATCCGCGCGCCTCGCGGACGGTGCCGTTCCTGTCCAAGGTGACAGGCGTCCCGATGGTCAAGCTCGCGACCAACGTCATGCTGGGCTGGAAGCTCGCGGACCTCGGCTGGTCGACCGGTCTTGTCCCACCGCGCGGCCTGGTCGCGGTGAAAGCGCCGGTGTTCTCGATGAACAAGCTGGCGGCGGTCGACTCCTACCTCGGTCCGGAGATGAAATCGACCGGCGAGGCGATTGGCATCGCGGGCACGCTGAACGAGGCCCTTCGCAAAGCCTTTGTCGCCTCGGGCATGCACGTGGAGCGGGGAAGCGCTGCGCTGCTCACGATCGCCGACGCCGACAAGCCGGAGCTGTTCCCGATCGTGTCGCGCCTGGTCGAGCTCGGCTGCGAGCTGGTCGCGACCGACGGCACCGCGCAAGCCCTTCGCGCCGCAGGTTTCTCGCCGCGGATCGTGGCGAAGATCGGCGAAGAGGGCCCGACCGTCCTCGATGTCATCGTGCGGGGCGAGGTGAAGCTTGTGATCAACACGATGTCGAACATCTACGAGGATCCGGGCGACGGTAATCCCGTGTTCAAGGACGGTTTCGAGATTCGGCGAGCGGCAGTCGAACGGCGCATCCCGTGCCTCACCTCGCTCGACACGGCGACCGCATTGCTCGAGTCGGCGGTCGTCGCGCCCGACGAGATGCAGGTGCGGACGATCAACGAATGGCGGGAAGGCCTTGTTCCTGCTTGACGCCTCGATCATGGGGCGGCGCCAGGTCGCGCGGGGGATGTTCGTCATCGCCATGCACGCGCCCGAGATCGCGACCACTGTGCGCGCTGGTCAGTTCGTCAATCTCGGATGGGCTTCAGGTCCGCTGCTGCGGCGGCCGTTCTCCGTCTACCGGGCGGATGGCGAACACATCGAGGTCGTGCTCAAGGCGGTCGGCCTCGGCACGGCGCAGTTGCTCGCCATGGAGCTCGGCGACCGCGTCAGCTGCCTGGGCCCGCTCGGGCGGGGTTTCGAGCTTGCCGGCGCGAACGCCGTGCTGATCAGTGGTGGCCTGGGGGTCGCTCCCATGCCGCTGGCGGCCCGCGACGCCAGGGCCGTGGGCATGGAGGTCACCTGGGTCCATGGCGCCCGCACCGCCGCCGAGCTTTGCGCCGAAGCCGGAGGCGACCGTGTCATCTGGGCCACTGACGACGGGTCGCAGGGGATCCAGGGCACGGCCGTGGCCGCATCTCCCGATGCCGAGGCGGTGCTGGCGTGCGGTCCGAATCGCATGCTGGCGGCGGTCGCGGAGCGATGGCCCCATGCGCAGGTCTCGGTGGAGACCTACATGGGCTGCGGGACCGGAGTGTGCCTCGGCTGCGCGATGCCGCTGAAGCGCGGCGGCTACGACCGTGCATGCACGGAAGGACCGGTCTATCGCGCCGCCGACGTCGACTGGGGCGCCCTGCCTTCGCATCTTGCCTACGCCGTGGGCACGTGACTCCCGGCGTATCCGTCGACATCGGTGGCCTCCGGCTGGGCGGGCCGGTCCTCGCCGCCTCGGGAACCTTCGGTTACGGCACCGAGGTGCCCCTGCTCGAGCGTCGCGCGCTCGGCGCGCTCGTTTCCAAGGGCATCTTCCTGCGCCCGCGCGAAGGCACGGCTCCGCCCCGTATCGCCGAGACGCCGAGCGGCATGCTGAACGCGATCGGGCTGCAGGGTCCGGGCGTGGAAGCCGTGGTCCGCGACTACGCGCCAATGTGGGCGGAGTGGGACTTTCCAGTGCTGGTCAACATCAACGGCGAGTCTGCGTCCGAGTACGGAGAGCTGGCGGCGCGCCTGGACGGCGTGCCGGGAATCGCCGGCTTCGAGATCAACATCTCGTGTCCGAACGTCGAGCAGGGCGGCCTCTACTTCGGCAACGATCCGCGTGCGGCTGCGGCGGTCACCGAGTCTGTGCGTAAGCGGACGAAGCTGCCACTGTGGGTCAAGCTCACACCCATGGTCAGCGACATCGGGGTGATCGCGAGGGCGGTCGAGTCGGCGGGCGCGGACGCGCTGTGCGCGATCAATACGTTCGTGGGCATGTCGATCGACCTCAACGCCTACCGCCCGCGCCTCAGCTTCCGCACCGGCGGACTTTCCGGACCCGCGATCCGGCCCCTGGCCGTGCACCTGGCGCACCAGGCCGCCCGGGCCGTCGACATCCCTGTGATCGGAGCCGGCGGCATCATGCGGGCCGAGGATGCGCTCGAGTTTCTGGTCGCGGGATGCTCCGCGGTTCAGGTCGGCACCGCAACTTTCGTCAACCCGAAAGCGATCGCCGAGATCCACGACGGCATCCTCGGGTTTCTCGAGGCAAGGGGCTTATCCTCGCTCGCTGAGCTGCCGCGGTATCTTCCACGCGACTAGATGTCGACCGAGATCCCTCCGTCCCGGGCCCAGTCAGAAGCACTCCAGATCCTCGCCACCGAGCACTGGAGCCTCCTCGCCTCACGCGCGCTGACCTACCAGGAGTCACTCGGCCGCGTAAACATGTTTCTCGCCATCCTGTCGGGAGCGGTGATCGCGCTGGCGCTCGTCGCGCAGGCCGATCACTTCGGGGTGGCGTTCATCGCGATCGCGATCTTCATGCTCGCGGTCGTGCTGGTCACGGGCGTCTTCACGGTCGCCCGCCTGATGGCTCTGAACCGGGACGATTTTCGCTGGGTGCTCGCCATGAATCGAATTCGCAATGCCTATCTCGACCTTCGCCCCGAGCTCGAACCACACTTCACAACGAGCCCGTATGACGATCTCCCTGGCGCGCTGCAGACCCTGGGCATCGAACCCACCGGGGCGGACCGCCTGGGATCGGCCTTCCACAGTCTGCAGGCGTTGCCGGGAATGCTGTCTGTGATCGTCGCCTCCGTGGCGGGGGCGATCGGCGGACTCGTTGCGGTGGGCTTTGGCGCACCGCCGGTGGCTGTGCTGCTGTCGGGCATCGCGATGTTTCTCGCGGCGGCGGTCGGGATGGGCGTCTGGGGCAGCCGCTCGGTGAGGCGGCTGAGCCCGGGGCTGCAGGCGCGATTCCCTTCGCCGCCAAAACCGCCAACTTCCTGAGCTCGCCCCGTCACAATCCACTAGCCGTGCTGCAAGTCGAAGGCCTGGCCAAGCGCTATGGGGAGGTGCTTGGGCTCCGCGATCTGACCGTCAAGGTCGACGAGGGCGAGTGCCTCGTGCTGCTCGGCCGCAATGGCGCCGGCAAGACGACAGCGCTTCGGTGCATGGCCGGCGTGCTGCTCCCGAGCGCGGGCACCGTGCGGGTTGACGGCATCAACGCCGCCGACGACCCGGCCGCCGTGCGTGCGCTCGTCGGACTGATGCCGGAAGTGCCGGGCCTCTACGAGCGCATGTCCGCCCGCGCCTACCTCGATCATTTCGGCGCCATCTACGGGCTGGAGCCCTTGCTTCGGAGGCGGAGGATCGACGAGCTGCTCGAGACCTTCGAGCTCACAGACGCTGGTGATCGATGGTTGGGCACCTTCTCCAAGGGGATGCGCCAGAAGGTCGCGCTCATCCGGGCCACGCTGCACCGACCGCGCCTCGTGCTCGCCGACGAGCCGACGTCCGCCCTCGATCCTGACAGCGCTCGTCGCGCGTGGATCTACCTGAAGGACCTGCAGAAGGATGGGTGCGGGCTTGTCATCTGCACGCACAGCATGGAAGAGGCCGAACACATGGCGGGCGAGATCGGGATCATGTCCGACGGCCGCGCTTTGGCAGTCGGCAGCCTGGATAAGCTGCGCCGTCGCTCGGGTCTGAAGAGGCGTCGAGTGATGCGCGAGCTGCCGACCCTGCAGGACATCTATCTCTCTATTGTCGGAAACCTTGGGAGCAACCACGATGGGCTGGCCGAAACTCGAACGGCGTAAGGCCGCGATCGTGGCGCGGCGTGATCTGCGCGACGCGGTCAGCGAGCTGCGTTTGATCGCCGCCATGGTCGCGCTGACGCTTGCTATCCCCATCGCCTCGGCCTCCGGAGTCCGAGCGCTCGCAGCCTTCGGCGGCGGCACCGCGGTGGTCAACCGCCTATCCCTGGTGGGCGCTTTCTTCGTCGTCTTCATCCCCGCGAGCTTCTCCCTGGTGCTTGCGCTCGAGTCCTTCGTCGGCGAGCGCGAGCGGACGACTCTCGAGGTGCTGCTCTCGACCCCCCTTCGCGAAGCCGAAATCTACGCCGGCAAGGTGGCTGCGGTGCTGGCGGTCTCGCTGTCGCTTTGCTATGGCGGCCTGCTGGTCTACTGCCTGATCACTTTTCCGGGACTTGGCTATTTCCCGCTCGGCATCCTCGTCGCCCTCGCCCTGTCAACGATCTGCCAGGTGGCGGCGATGGTCGCCGGGGCGGTGATCATCAGCATCAACGCGCGGACGATGCGCGCGGCCAACGTGATGGCCTCGTTCATCATCCTCCCGATGTCGGTCGTGCTTCAGATCGAGGCGGCCCTCATCCTCGTCGGTCGAGCCGAGTTCCTTTGGGGATTCGCGCTTCTGATGGCGGTCGCCGCGGTCGTGTTCCTGCGCATGGGTTTCAACGGCTTCTCGCGTGAGGCGCTGCTGGCGCGCGACGCTGGGCTGCGGCAGCCCTGGAGGCGCGCCTTGACGGCGGTTCGCCGGAGCTTCGACCAGCGGCCCTCGCTCCTGCGCCTCGTCTGGGCGCGCCGCGTGCCCATGGTCATCGCCACCGCCGGGCTTCCGGCCGGGGCGTTCGCCGGCTATCTCGCGGGGTCAACCAACGTGATTCCGGTGAGCGTCGTGAAACCGGTCTTGACCAGCCTCGTCAGGTCGACGGACACCGGCAACGCGGTCGAGGAGGCTCTGGCGATCTTCAGCCACAACGTGCTCGCGTTCATCCTCGTGGCCGCGCTCGCGATCCTCACCGCCGGCCTGAGCGGGTTCCTGCTCACCTTTGCCCCCGGTTTCATCCTCGGTTTCGTGGCCGCACTGTCCTCCTGGGCTTTCGCCCTGAGCGGGATCGTGCCCAACGGCCTGGTCGAGATCCCGGCCGCGATCATTGCCGGCGGGCTCGCGATCCAGATCGGTGCGACGGCCATCCACATGGACGCGCGCGGAGGATGGACTGCGCGCGTGCTGGGAGCGGTGGCGGACTATGTACGGGCGCTGCGCTGGCTGGTGCCCGCGCTTGCGGTCGCCTCGGTGCTCGAAGTCTTCCTCGGCTAGGGGCTCCGAGTCGGGGATTCGCCAGCGATCTTCGTGACCGAATCTCTCGTCGTGACCCCGCCTCGGAGCCCTCCAAACACCTCACGTCGCTGCAGCCGGACCGCGAGCACGACCGCGCCCGCGATGAATGCCCCGATCGCCATCGCCCACGGTGCCCCGAAAAGCGTCGCGAGCGCGCCCGCCTGGGTGGCGCCGATGGGACCGACGCCGATCAAAGCCTCTGCGTAGAGCGCCATCACCCGGCCGCGCAGATGGTCCGGCGTGAGGGTCTGAATCCGGCTGTTCGCCGCCGCGATGAATGAGATCTGGCAGTAGCCCGCGACGAAGAGCGTCACCAGGGAGATGGCGAACACGCGCGAGAGCGAAAACTCAAGCAGGGCGGCGATCCAGATCGCGGCCATCCACAGCTGCCGGCGCGGATCCGTGCCCAGATGCGGGAAAAAGGCCAGGGTCAGGGCTCCGGTCAGCGAGCCAAGTCCCATCGAAGCGAGCAAGAAGCCGAAACCATGCGCCCCCACGTGCAGGACCTGGTCCGCGAAGAGCGGCATCAGGGTGGTGCGGTTCATCGCGAAGAGCGAGAACACTGCGACGACGATCAGGAGCATTCCGACCACGGGCTCCCGGCGGGCGTACGCGGCACCCTGGGCCAGCCGTCTCGCCAGCGGTTCCTCTTCGGTGCGCTGCACAGCAACCGGCAGGTTGCGCATCAGCAGAAGTGCGGCGATGGCGGCGACATAGCTGACCGAGTTCAGCAAGAAGCAGATCGGGACTCCGACGAGGGCGATCAGGATGCCGGCGATCGAGGGTCCGATCACAGCCGCCGCGTTGAAGACCGACGAGTTGAGGGCGATCGCGTTGAGTAGATCCTTCCTCCCGACCATGTCGACCTGAAACGCCTGTCGCGTAGGGACGTCAAGGGCATTGATGGTCCCGGTCGCGAGCGAGGCGATCATCACCATCCAGTACTGTGCGTGACCTGTCGTGGTCAGGGCGAACAATACGAAGGGCGGCACGACAAACGACGTTTGCGTCATCAGCAGCACGGACCGTTTGCGGTAGCGGTCCGCGATCTCCCCGGCGATCGGGCTGAGGACAAGCACTGGCAGGAACTGCGCCGCGAGCACGAGGCCGACGAGAAATCCGTTGTGCGTGAGCTCGAGCGCGAGCCAGGGAAGTGCCACCGTCTGCATCCAGGTGCCGATCGTCGAAACGATCTGGCCGGTGAGGAACAGACGGTAGTTGCGGTGCCGCAGCGCGCCGAGGGCGCGGCCCGGCGCAGAACCGATCAATTCGGTGCTCCTGCGATGATCGGAGTGTGGCCGAACTTCGCGAGGTCGTTGACATCGACGCGCCGCCGGAACGCGTGTGGGCCGTGGTCGCCGAGGACGTGAAGAATGCACCCAAGTGGTCGTCGAACCTCGACCAGGTCGAGAAACTCGACGACGGTCCGCCGGCCAGGGGCACGCGCTACCGCTACCACCTCAATCTTGGCGGTCACAAAGAACAGCTCGAAGTGGAGCAGGACACCTACAACAAGCCGAAGAAGTGCGCCGGTAGGTTCATCAGGGGTCCGCTCAAAGGCAACTGGTCCTACACCTACACGCAGCGCAAAGATGGATCGACGCGGCTGGTCTATGAGATGGATTACGAGCTCGGAGGTTTGCTTCGCTTCGCGACCGGAGTGCTCGGACCGCAATATGCAGCCGGCATCCGGAAAAACATGGAGATGTTGAAGCGATACATCGAGTCGGGCAAAGGGCCGCAGTCACGAGCTACGAAATAACCGCCTCGGCTTCGATCTCCACCTTCCACCGTTCGTCGAGCAGCGCTTTGACCACGATCATCGTCGCCGTCGGACGTGCGTCCGTCAGAACCTCGCCGTGCGCCTTGCCCACCGCCTCGGCGTCACTCGTATCGGTGACGAACATGCGGGTGCGCACGACTTGGTCCAGGGACGCGCCTGCGTCCTCGAGCGCGGATGCGATGATCTCGAGGCAGCGCCTGGCCTGGACGTATGGGTCTGGATCGACCGAGCCGTCCGGCCACACGGGCGCGGTTCCTGACACCAGCACACGATCCCCGAAGCGCATGGCGCGACAGAAGCCGATGGTCTTCTCGAAGGGCGAGCCAGAGCTGACCCGCGACCGCTTGTTCAGGGCCTTCGGAAGGGCAGCAGCTCCAGCTGCTCGAAGCGATCCTGGACGGCGGTGCGCAGCTCGGTGACGAGCGCCTTCAAACGCTCCTGCGACGAGGAGTCCGAGATGTTGACGACGCGAATTCTGCGCAGCGTGGTCTGCAGCGCATACAGCCCTGCTGCCTCGTTGCCTGCCGTTCGCGCCGCCGCGTTGCGGATCTCACGAGCGACTTCCTCGTGGCCGTGCGCACGAAGCCAGTTGGCCAGACGCGCGGCAGCGACGAGGACACGCTGCGTCTTTTGGTTGAGCGCCGGCGGCACGACCTCGCGCGGCCTCCCCGGTTCGAACAAGGCGCGGATCCGGGTCGGCCTCCGCACCGCTCTGATCCTTCGGATCACGGAGCCAGGTCCCACCATCACCAGCACGCCGGCTGCGATAAGCAGGACGACCACGACCGCCACGATCGCATCCAGCACTTTTCCCTAGGTTACGCTTGGACGGCGTCGGTTTTGCAACCGTTTACCTCGGGGGTGAGAACGTGGCACCTGTCGCAGTGATCACTGGGGCGTCATCCGGCATCGGGGCCGCCACCGCGATCGCTCTTGGGCGCCATGGTTTCCGGATCGTGGTCGGCGCGCGGCGGGTGGAACGGCTCCAGCGGGTGGCGGGCGAGGAGGGAGTCGCTCTGCCGCTCGATGTCACCGAGGAAGAGAGCGTTCGCGAATTCGTTCGCCAGGTGACAAGGCGTTTCGGCCGGATCGACGTGCTGGTCAACAACGCCGGCGGTGCGCTCGGCTTGAATCCAGTGGCCGAGGCAGTCGACGAAGAGTGGATCGGCATGTGGAAGACCAACGTGCTCGGGCTCATGTGGATGACGCGGGCTTGCCTGCCGCTGCTGCGAAAGGCCAAGTACGGACACATCGTCAACATCGGGTCGATCGCAGGGTTTGAGGTTTACAAAGGCGGCGCCGGCTACACCGCGGTCAAGCACGCCGTACGTGCGATCACGAAAACCCTGCGCCTGGAGCTCAACGGCGAGCCGATCCGGATCACGGAGATCGCCCCGGGATTGGTGGAAACGGAGTTCAGCGTCGTCCGTTTTCACGGGGACCACAAGGCGGCCAAGGCGGTGTACGAAGGTCTCAAGCCTCTGAGCGCCGAGGACGTCGCGGATTGCGTTGTGTTTGTCGTGACCCGGCCGCCGCACGTCGACATCGACGAGATCGTCGTCCGCCCGGTCGCTCAGGCCAACGTGACGACGGTGGCACGCAAACCCACCCGAGCCCGGCGCTAGGGCACCAGCAGGGTCTTCCCGCTGGTTCTGCGCGCCTGCACGTCGATGTGCGCCTGCCGCGCCTCGCGCAGTGGATACCTCGCCCCGATGCGGATCTTCAGCTTGCCCTGCTGAACGAGCTCGAAAACCTTGCGTGCGCGGTCGCGGAGGAGATCGGCGGTGCGCGTGTACGTCTGCACCGTCGGCCGCTGCACGTAAAGCGACCCATGCTTCGCGAGCAGCTGAAGCCGAAACGGTTCCGGCTGACCACTCGCTGCGCCATAAAGGATCATGCGGCCGAACGGCCGGATCGCAAGCAACCCTTCGGCGAACGTGGTCTTCCCGACGCCGTCGTAGACGGCCGCGACGCCCTCGCCGCCGGTGATCTCGCGAGCGCGCTCGGCGAAACCTTCGTAGCTGAGCACCTCGTCGGCGCCCGCGTCCCTGGCCAGCAGTGCCTTCTCCTCAGAAGAGGTGGTGGCGATGACGCGCCCACCGAGCAGCTTGGCGATCTGGGTCAGCAGCAGCCCGACGCCACCGGCTCCCGCGTGAACCAAAACCCAATCCCCCTTCTGGATCGGGTACGAATCGTGAGCGAGATAGTGGGCAGTCAAGCCCTGCAGCAGCGCCGCCGCCGCGACGTCGGTCGCCACGCCTTCGGGGATGGGTACGAGCTTGCGAGGATCCGCCGCGACCCGTTCCGCGTAGCTGTGGGGAACGTCGATCCACGCCACCCGTTCGCCCGATTCGGCGAGCATCCCCGCGCCCTCTACGCCGAGGATCGCGGGCGGCTTGGAGCCGTAATCTGCGCCTTCGCGTTCGTAGACGTCGCGAAAGTTCACACCGATCGCGGCGATGTCGACCAGAACCTGGCCATCGCGAGGCGAGGGCTCGGGCGTCTCCTTAAAGTCGAGCACCTCGGGCCCGCCGTTGCGTTCGAAGACGACTGCATGCATCAGAGTAGTTCCTCCTACCTGATCAAACCGGCCGCACGGGCCTCCTCTTTCGTCATTCAACAACCGGGGTCGCCGTAGTTGCCGCAGCACCCACGACCGCCGGCCTTTCTCCGCACGTTGTCAGCGATCAGTCGCAACCGTCCAAGCGGGCCGTATGACCCCGCCATGGCGTTGCGGAGGAAGCTGATCGGCGAGGGGCGCACTCTGCGATTCATTCGTAGTAATTGTTGTTGTACTCGATCCATCCGGGGTTCGGGCATCCGCCCGAAGTGTGCGCGTGCGTGCAATGAACGCCGTAGCGTGGTCCGGGGTCGATATAGAGCTGGCCGTGGATGACGACCCCATCCCCCTTGTGCACGGGCACCGATTCGGCAAGGGTGGTGTTGTGATCGACCTCGAGCGTCTCGCCGGTCGATGTCTTGACCTCGAACCTTTCGTGCCCCCCGCTCTCGACCGGATCAGTGAGAACGGTGGCGTCGAATGTCACCTCGGCGCCACTGGTGTTGTCCTGGATGCCCTTGTGCAGGCCCTGGTCGTCCGCGGCTTCGCGACCGCCGCAGGCGATGAGCAGCGCCGCCACCGCGACCAGCGCGACTCTCCTCACGCCAGCGCCTGCTCGAGCGTGAGCCGCCCTTCGTACAGCGCTTTACCCAGGATCACCGCCCGAGCCCCCGCGGAGATGGCCCGGTGTATGTCCTCGACCGAGGAAATCCCGCCCGAGTACTGCAGGTCGAGGCCGGTCATCCGGCGTACCCGGGAGAGTGTCTCGACGTCTGGCCCGGCCATGGTGCCGTCCCGGTCGATGCACGTGAGGATGATGCCGGCGAGGGGCAGGCGGTCCCACCGGCCGACGAGCGAGCCGATCACCACCGGCGCCGTGTCCAGCCAGCCGCCGACCGCGGCTTGGTTGTCGCGGATGTCGAGCGCCGCCAGGATTCGGCCGGGATGGCGCCGCGCGCAGCGTTCAAAGACGCGCGGGTTCTGTACGGCCGTCGTTCCCATTACGACCCAGTGCGCGCCACCCTCCAGGAGCGCGTCGGCATCTTCCATGCTGCGCACGCCGCCGGCGACCTGGAGCTCGATCTCGGGCTCGCGCAGCATCGCCGTGATCACGCTGCGGTTGTTCGGCGTGCCGCGCGCGGCGTCGAGGTCGACAACGTGCACCCGGCGCGCACCCGCGGCCGCAAAGATCTCGACCACCTCCACCGGGTCGTCGGCGTAAACCTTCGGATGCTCGTAATCGCCCTGCGTCAATCGCACGCAGCGCCCACCGAGGATGTCGACGGCGGGGATGACGACCACGCCATGAAGCTAGCGCGCGGCTAGCGGTAGTTGGTGAATTGAAGTGGTACAGGGATGTCTTCAGCTTCCCGAAGCAGCTTGATCACCGCCTGCAGCGTGTCCTTGTCCTTGCTCACGACCCGAAGCTGGTCTCCCTGGATCCGGACCTGGACCTTGTTCGACACGTTCTGGATCCGCTTGCGGAGGTCACGGGCGAGGTCGTCGTTGATGCCGGCGTTCAGCCGGACCTCGATCTGTCCGCGGCCCTTGCCGACGGTCTTCGGATCGCCGGCCTGGAAGAGCTTGGGCGAGAGCTGCCGCCGCGCAGCCTTCTCGCGCATCACTTGCAGCGCCGCTCGGGCGCGGTCCTCGCTCGCGGACTCGATCACGATGACGTCGCCGCGATGGTCGTAGCTGGTCGCGGTGTCTTTGAAGTCGAAACGAGTTCCCACCTCGCGGCGAGCCTGGTCGATGGCGTTGGTCAGCTCGGCGGGGTTGAACTCGGAGACGACGTCGAAGGAATACTCGGGCACCGGTTGGCTAGCCGAAGATCGCGCGCAGCCCGACGACCACCGCCACCACGGCCAGTGCCACGCCAGCCAGGGAAGACAGCGCGAGCAGGGCGCCGATGCCCGCGGTTCCCTCGTCCAACGCCTCCGGGACCGGCCTGTCGTACGGATCGGGTCCGTAATCGAGGTCATAGACGCCGTCCTGGCGCGCTCGCTCGACCAGCTTGTCGAGGACGGCCTTGCCACCGGGAGGCAGGGCCTTGCCATCGAGGTTCGCGACCGCCTCTTTGAGGTTGTCACGCGTTCGGCCGAACTCCGCGACGACCATGTCCAGGGTCTGCATCGCCGCCGGTGTGGGGTGCTCGCGGCGAAGGTCGGCGATGATGCCGTACAGGCTCACGCCGCGATTCATAACAGATGACGGATGGACGGTGCAGGTCGACTGCGCGTCCATCCACCCGGGTCGCTCCGCGACCGGGGCACTTTTCGCCTGCTGGCGGGACAGGGAAATACACTTACTTCAATGGGTGTGGAAACCAGGTCCAAGGCCGCGGTGAAAAAGCCCGCGGCCCATCCCAACACGTGGGTCTTCTTCGACGGTGAGTTCGCACGCTATAACGACGTGAAGCTCGGCCTCATGACCCACGCCTTGCACTATGGGACCGCGGTCTTCGAAGGCATCCGGGCCTACTGGAACCCGAAGCAAAGCCAGCTCTTCCTCCTGGAGCCCGCGGCGCACTACGAACGGATGCGACGCTCCGCCAACGTCATGCGGATGCAACTGCCTTTCTCGACCGAAGAGCTCGTCAACTTCACGCTCGACCTGCTTCGTCGCAACGAGTTCAAGTCCGACGTCTACGTGCGGCCGCTGCTCTACACGTCGAGCGAAGAGATCGGCGTCCGCCTGCACAACCTGGACCGCAACTTCTTCATCTACGCGATTCCCTTTGGCAAGTACGTAGAGGTCGAGGCCGGCATCCGCTGCATGGTCAGCAGCTGGCGTCGGGTGCCAGATGAGGCGCTACCCGCGCGAGCGAAGATCACGGGCTCTTACGCACAGGCCGCGCTCGCGAAGTCAGAGGCGGTGGAGGGCGGTTTCGACGAGGCGATCGTGCTTTCCACGGACGGTCACGTATCCGAAGGCTCGGCGGAAAACCTCTTCATGCTCAAGGACGGTGTTTTTGTCACTCCGCCGGTGACCGACGACATCCTCGAGGGAGTGACCCGGCAGCTGCTGATGAAGGTCATCCGAGACGAGCTGAATCTCGAGGTGCTGGAGCGAAGCATCGACCGCACCGAGCTCTACACATGCGATGAGCTCCTGCTCTGCGGAACCGGTGCTCAGATCTCGCCCGTGATCGAGGTCGACCGGCGGCCGGTGGGCGATGGCAAGGTGGGGGAGTTCACGCAGGAGCTGCAGAACATCTACTTCAATGCCGTCCGGGGCGACACTCCGAAGTACAAAGACTGGACGATCCCCGTCTACTAAAAAACGCAGAGTCGGTCCGCAGGCCGGATTCATTCCGGCCGTCACCGGACGTCGTCTCTCCAAGCGCCGGCAGGCGCCCCCTGCAACGGAGGGGGCCGCGTGGGGGAGGCCTGCCTCCCCCGTGAAGGTTGTCGTCGCCCCGAACGCCTTCAAAGGAACGCTGACGGCATCCCAGGCCGCCGGAGCCATCGCTCGCGGGGTTCGCGAGGTTTTTCCTGACGCCGAGGTCGTCGAGGTTCCGGTGGCGGACGGCGGCGACGGCACCGTCGAGGCGCTGGTCGACGCCAACCACGGCGAGTACCGGTTCGCCACAGTGGAAGGGCCCCTTGGAGATTCGGTGCAGGCTCGATATGGGTTGATCGACTCCGGGCGCACCGGCGTGGTGGAGCTCGCGACTGCGAGCGGGCTGACTCTGATCGACAAGTCTCGGCGCGACCCGCGGCGAACATCGACGTATGGGTTTGGCCAGCTCCTCGAGGCGGCGCGCCTCGCCGGGGTTGTGGAGATCATCGCGGGCATCGGCGGCTCAGCCACGAACGACGGCGGTGCGGGAATGGCGCAGGCCCTGGGAGCGCGGCTGCTGGACGCTCAGCGCCGCGACCTCCCACGGGGAGGCGCCGCCCTGAGCCGGCTGCACACGATCGATGTGTCTGGAATGGATCGCGCATGGAAGGCGATCAAGGTGCGCGTCGCGTGCGACGTGACCAACCCGCTCACCGGCCCCCAGGGAGCCAGCGCGGTCTACGGGCCGCAAAAAGGGGCGGATGAGGCCGCCGTCAAGGAGCTGGACGAGGCGCTGGCTCGATACGCCGAGGTGATAGAGCGCGATCCCGGCCGCCAGGTGGCGGCGATTCCGGGAGCGGGAGCCGCCGGAGGCGCGGGCGCGGGACTGGTTGCTTTTCTGGACGCAGATCTCGTCCCGGGGGCGCCCCTCGTGGTCGAGGCCGCGGGTTT
>Ga0066692_10000101_pt1 | contig 21206 bp, 21 predicted proteins | sample GraSoiAngelo_141_FD_66456 | JGI IMG/M metagenome (GOLD analysis project Ga0066692, IMG submission 66456) | Grasslands soil microbial communities from the Angelo Coastal Reserve, California, USA - 14_0929_12_40cm | ecosystem: Environmental > Terrestrial > Soil > Grasslands | place: USA... | reverse complement strand
GGTAACGGTGAAACACGCGCTCGTTTGCGCTATTCTTCTGATTATGCCGGTTCGCTCCGCCGCTCCCTCGCACGCACAGCGCCAGGCTCCAGCTTCCCGGCTCACGGGGAACCCGCAGGTGCGCGCGGCTCTTGACTGGTTTGGCCACAATCATTCCTGGATCAATGACGAGCAGGCCCGCCTGACGGAAATTCCCGCCCCTCCCTATCAAGAGCAGCAGCGCGCCGCCGCCGTCAAGGAATTGATGGCCGAAGCGGGATTAGCCGTGCAAGTCGACGAAATGGGCAACGTCATCGGAGAACTGCGTGGCGCGGATGAAAAAGAAATCATCCTGGTCAGCGCGCACTTGGACACGGTTTTTCCGGCGGGCACCAACGTGAAAGTGCGGCACGAAGGCAACCGCATGATGGCCCCGGGCATTTCCGACAATGGCACGGGGCTCGCCGCGCTCTTGGCGTTGGCGCGTGCCATGCAATTCGCGCGTCTCAAAACCCAACGCACGATACTCTTTGCGGGAAATGTTGGAGAAGAAGGAGAAGGCAATCTCCGCGGAATGCGCGAACTGATCGAGGCCTATCGTTCGAAACTCAAAGCCGTTGTGGTGCTCGACGGCTCGGGCATTGAACATGTCACCACGAAAGCGCTCGCTTCGCGCCGCCTCGAAGCGAAGGTCACCGGCCCTGGTGGGCATAGCTGGTCGGACTTCGGTATGCCCAATCCCATCAATGCGCTGGTCCGCGGCTCCGTTCGCTTCATCAATACAAAAGTGCCGGCCAGTCCGCGCACCTCGTTCAACATCGGCCAGATCGAAGGCGGTACATCGGTCAATTCCGTGCCGCACGAAGCACGCATTAAGGTGGACATCCGTTCCGAAAGTGAGGAGGAGTTGACGCGGCTCGAATCCGCGCTTCGTGATTGCATCGCAGCCGGCGTGCGGGATGAGATGGAGCCTCCTCGGGACCGTTCGAAAGGCAGCCTCGAATGGAAGGTGGAATTGCTAGGAAGCCGGCCGGGCGGGGAACTGTCACCCGATTCACCACTGCTGGCTGCTCTTCGTGCCGCCGATGAATATGTCGGAAACGAATCGCGCCTCGAGCGCTCCTCCACGGACGCCAACATTCCTCTCTCCCTCGGAATCGACGCCATCTCCATCGGCGCAGGCGGAAGCGGGGGCGGTTCGCATTCGCTGCAAGAATGGTACGAACCGGCCGGGCGTGAAGCCGGTCTGAAGCGCGCGTTGCTGACCGTCCTGGGAATTTCCGGAATGGTAGAGGAGAACTCCCGATGAACAGGAAAACGATTTGCCGGCCATTTGTTCTTGGGTTTCTCGCGTTCGGGCCAGTTCTCGGAGCCATCGCGTTCCATTCGAAAACTGCTGCGCAGAGTAAACCGAGCCACACGACGTACTACACGCACGGCCGCATCTACACGAACGATCCCGAGCATCCTTGGGCGGAAGCCCTGGCCGTGACCGACGGAATGATCAGTTGCATCGGAAAAATGGATCACGTCTTGCTCGACTGTGGCGGCAGCCAGGAAGGCGCGGAGACCGTGAATCTTCACGGTCAATTCGTCATGCCGGGGTTTAATGACGCGCACGTGCACTTGGGCGGTGCGGCCGCAGAGGCGCTGGCAGTTCCCCTGACAGGTGTGCCTTCCGCCGAAGAAATGCAGAAACGCGTTGCCGAAGCCGTCGCGCACCGCAAAGAAGGAGAATGGATTACGGGTGGAGGATGGGATCACACGCTCTGGGCCGAGAAAAAATTCCCGAACCGCCAGCAGCTCGATGCCGTTGCTCCCAAAAACCCGGTCATCCTCACACACGTCTCCGGCCATGTTGCTGTCGCGAATTCGCTCGCGCTGAAAAAAGCGGAAATCGGCAAGACCACGCCGAATCCGCCGGGGGGCGAGATCGAGCACGATGCCTTGGGCGAGCCGACAGGCATGTTGAAAGAAGCGGCGGCGATGGACTTGGTGAAGGTGCGGATTCCTGATCCTTCACAGGCAGAACGCCGGCGGGGAATTGAGCTGGTGCTTAAAAACGTCACGCAGAATGGAGTGACTTCCGTTCAGGACAACTCCGCGTGGGAAGATTTTCAGGTTTACCAACAGTTGAAAGAAGAAGGCAAACTCACCGTGCGCATCACGGAGTGGTTGCCGTTCAATGCGCCGCTCGACGATTTGCAGAATAGGCGCGCTCAGGGCGGCACCACGGATCCGTGGTTAAAGACCGGCGCATTGAAAGCCGTCACCGATGGAGCTCTGGGCTCGCGCACCGCGGCTCTGCTCGAACCCTACAATGATGACCCCTCCACCACCGGGATTCTGACTTACGATCCCGAAAAGCTACAGGCCATGGCCATCGAACGCGACAAGGCCGGATTCCAGCTTGCCTTTCACGCCATCGGCGATCGCGCCAATCGCATTGCGCTCGACGTTTTCGAAGCCGTCGCCAAGGCCAGCCGGCCTCGCGACCGTCGCGACCGCATCGAACACGCGCAGGTCGTTGCGCCGATGGATTTTCAGCGCTTCGCGCAGCTTCATGTGATTGCTTCCATGCAGCCTTCTCACCAGACCACGGACATGCGCTGGGCGGAGGATCGCATCGGCAAGGAGCGCATCAAAGGCGCGTATGCCTGGGCCACCATGCTGAAAAATGGCGTTCGCCTGGCGTTCGGAACGGATTACAGCGTGGAGCCTATCAGCCCTTTCCGCGGCTTGTACGCTTGCGTCACTCGCGAACGGCCCAACGGCGGCCCGAAAGGCGGCTGGGAAGCGCAGGAAAAAATTTCGCTGGACGATTGTATTCACGCGTACACCAGCGGCTCGGCCTACGCCGAATTTGAAGAAGGGAAGAAGGGCGAGCTAAAACAGGGCGAATACGCTGATTTCATCATCCTTTCGAACGATCTTACGAAAGTTCCGCCCAGCGAATATACAAAAACGCGCGTGCTTCGCACCGTGATGGGCGGCCGCACCGTGTATCAATCCCAATAGAACTTGTTTGTGTCCTCCTCATTTTTCGTCAGCGGCCGTTGGAGTAATACTTCACGTCGACGGGGTCGTACATGGTGGCGGTGGCCGCGTGCGCTTTTTCGTAAGCGTCGATCGCGGCGGCGTGCTGCAGCGAAGTGCCGATGTCGTCGAGGCCCTTCAACAAAACTTCCTTGCGTGACGGAACAATTTCAAATTTGTAGCGCAGGCCGTGCTCGTCGCTGATGGTCTGGCTTGGAAGATCCACGGAAAGCGAATAGCCTTCTTCCTTTTCGGTGCGCTGGAAAAGTTCCTCGACCTGCTCTTCCGATAAAGTGGCGGGAAGAATGCCGTTCTTGAAGCAGTTGTTGTAGAAAATGTCCGCGTAGCTCGGCGCAATGATGACGCGGAAGCCGTAGTCCTTGACGCCCCATGGCGCATGCTCGCGGCTGGAGCCGCAGCCGAAATTCGCGCGCGCCAGCAGGACCGATGCGCCTTTATAGCGCGGATAATTCAAAACGAATTCCGGATTCGGCATCTCGCCGGGAAGATAGCGCCAGTCGTAAAAAAGAATCCGCCCAAATCCCTCTCGCGTCAGCGCCTTCAAGAATTGCTTGGGCACCATCTGGTCGGTGTCCACGTTGACGCGGTCCAGCGGCGCGACCAGCCCCGTATGTGTATTAAACGGTTCCATTCTTCACAACTCCTAAAATTCCTTTTTCACGTCTTCTTTCCATTTTCCGCTGAATAACTTCGCTGAGCGGCTTGTCCGGTAACTTTTCAAAACCTCGGTTCTTGCTATGTGTAATCGTCAGCTTCACTTGAAGCTCAGCGTCAGAAGCCACATCGTCATCGACTTGACCGGTCAGCTTGCCGAGTACCTGTGCAATTTGCCTGCGCTCATTCATCTGGCGGCGCTGCTTTCCTCTTGCGATATTCTTCCTGCTCGCCTTGGAGTTTTCTCCAAAGACGTTTCGGCGATCGTGCTTCAGGCTCAGCCGCTTCTTTTGTTTAGGATTTTTGACGCTGCTCACACTGTGACTCCGAGCCGATCGTTGTTACTCCACCGAAGAAACATCTAAAGATCGTACATCCACAAAATGCCCCGCGATGGCGGCGGCGGCGGCCATCACCGGGCTGACCAAATGCGTGCGGCTGTCCTTGCCCTGGCGCCCCTCGAAGTTGCGGTTCGAGGTGCTGGCGCTGCGTTCGTGCGGCGGCAGCACGTCCGCGTTCATGCCAATGCACATGCTGCAGCCCGCATCGCGCCACTCAAAGCCGGCGGCGGTAAAAATCTTGTCGAGACCTTCTTTTTCAGCTTGCGACTTGATCCCGCGCGAGCCGGGCACGATGAGCGCCTGCTTAATGTTTTTCGCCACGTGCTTCCCGGCCACGAGATGCGCCGCGGCGCGCAAATCGTCGAGACGGGAATTGGTACAGGAGCCGATGAACACGCGGTCCACCGGAATGTCCACAATCGGCGTTCCGGGCTTCAAATCCATGTATTTCAGCGCGCTCTCCGTGGCCTTTTGATCGTTCAGGTCCTTGAAGTCGTGCGGATCGGGGACGCGCGCGGTGACGCTGGTGACCATGCCGGGATTCGTGCCCCAGGTGACTTGCGGCGCGATTTTCTCGGCTTGCAGCTCGACCGTCATGTCAAATTGTGCGCCGTCATCCGTGCGCAATTGCTTCCAGCGCGCGACGGCTTCCTGAAACGCTTTGCCGCGGGGAACGAACGGACGGCCTTCCAGATAAGCAAACGTCGTGTCATCCGGCGCGACCATGCCGGCGCGCGCGCCGCCTTCGATGCTCATGTTGCAGACCGTCATGCGCCCGTCCATCGAGAGCGAGCGAATCGCTTCACCGCCGTATTCCGCAACGTGGCCGTTGCCGCCGCCGATGCCAATTTTTCCGATGATGGCCAGAATGATGTCCTTCGCCGTGACGCCCTTGGGCCGCTTGCCGTGCACGAGGATGTGCAGCGTCTTCGAGCGCGATTGCACCATGCATTGCGTGGCCAGGACGTGTTCGACTTCGCTGGTCCCGATGCCGAACGCCAGCGTCCCAAACGCGCCGTGCGTCGACGTGTGGCTGTCGCCGCAGACCAGCGTCTGTCCCGGCTGGGTGATGCCCAGCTCCGGGCCGATGATGTGCACGATGCCCTGGTGGCGGCTGTGCATGTCGAACAGGCGCACGCCGGACTCGCGGCAGTTTTTCTCCAGCGCATCGAATTGCAGTTTGGCGTCGTTGTCGATGATGGGCAGGGTGCGGTCGGTGGTGGGGACGGAGTGGTCCATCACCGCGAAAGTCAGATCGGGCCGGCGCACCTTTCGCCCTTCGGCTTTGAGCCCCGCGAAGGCTTGCGGCGAAGTGCCTTCGTGGATGAGATGGCGGTCAATGTAGATGAGCGCGGGCTTGCCAGGTTCTTCGTGGACGACATGGGAGTCCCAAATTTTTTCGTAGAGCGTTTTCGGTGTCATGGCTGATCAAGCCGATTCTAGCACTCCTGCAACTCGCGGCAAAACTTCGGTAGGCAATTGGCCCCGGCGTCATTTGGTCGGACGCGGGAATATAGGGGCTTCTTGGTCGGGAGTAATGTGAACCCAGTGAACTCCACCTTGCGAGTCTCTTATGCTTGTAAACGGATACCGCTCATTTTTCAGAAACGGCCATCCAGTATTTGGGCTTGCAGAACTTCTCCCGTGTAGCTTCCAAGGCCACCTATCACGTGAGGACAGCCAATCGTGCTGCTGGCGTTTGGTATTAGAACTGGAATTGTGCCTTGCGTTTCTTGAGGTAAACCAGGCCCAAGAACCTGAATATTGTGTGAAGTCTTAATCAATTGTGTCCAACAGACGAAGTTAAGATCGTGAACCGCAAAGATGCGGTTTTCGTTCTTAGTTATGAAAGCGGCTGAAAATGGATCAACTGGATTCAAAACATGCTCCCAACAGCAATCAAAGCCTTCAGCCTTGAAGTAAAGGATGGCGGTGCCAACGATGAAATCAGTGTCGAGCTTTGATCCATTGTCGCTTGTCAGGCTGCTCCTGGTGGCCTCCAGGATACCTCTCCGAAGTGTGCTCGGGCTGCTGAGGCTTTTGTCCCTTTTTCCCGTACTGCCAACGTAAAGAGTGAACTCTTCCCGATCCCGAAGACAGTACCACCGATAGACCCCGTGCGCCGGCTGTTCGGGCTCATTAGGATTTAGAAATCTAATTCGTGCCATGAGAATGATGGTCCCCTTCCCGCCCTATTTTTCGCGAACCGAAACATACGATTCTCTTGCCATCTTCATTCTGTGATGTTAAAATGCATCACATGAAGAAAGCCACTGTTCGCGATCTTCGGTACCGTTTCTCTGCTGTCGAGGACCTGCTCCGCGACGGCGAGGAAATTCACATCACCAAGCGCAAACGCGTCATTGCCCGCCTCCTCCCGCCGAAGCCTGCCACGCGCGTCCGCCACCCCGATTTCCTGGCACGCCTGAAAAAAATCTTCGGCAAGAAACGCATGAAAGTTTCCGGTGCGGAAATCATCGCTCTAGATCGCGAGGAGCGCTTTTGACCTCCTGCGTCGACGCCAGCTTCTTGTTTTCCCTTTATGTTCTCGACGCGAATTCCGCCAGGGCCTCCGCCAAGATGAAGCGCGCGGACCTGCCTCTGCTCCTTACCGAGGTGGGGAAAATCGAAATCCTCAACGCCGTCGGACTGAGGCTTTTCCGAAAAGAACTGCAGCCCGCCGAAGCGAAGAAAGTCTATGCTTTGTTTCGCCAAGATATCGAGCAAGGTGTGGTGCAGATCGTCCCGCTTCCCTCCGCTGCCTACCAGCAAGCGGAGCGAATTGCTCGAACGCACACTCCCCTTTTGGGAACCCGCACGCTCGACGTGCTGCATGTCGCAGGCGCGCTCGTTCTTAAGGCCGATGCCTTCTACACATTTGACCAAAAACTAGCCTCTCTCGCCACCGCCATCGGCCTGACCATTCCGTAGCCCTTCAGCGGTTGTACGGTCCCCCGTGAGCTCTACCCCTGTGTTTTCTATCTCTTACGCGCCCATTCGAACGATTCTGTATTTACTTCAAGAGGTTCCGCACTCTTTCGATTCGCAAGGGGGGTGTGGGGTGTCCCCGTTCTCAAAATTGGAACATTTCAAAGTGCAAACGCGCAGTTGCGCCGCGAATGGGGTGACGGTACGTGCCAACGATCTTTGGCTGCCCAAGCAACGAGGGCATCGGAATTCGGCCGGCACTCCTCTTCACGAACGGGGCAAAGATGGCGCACACTAGTGGCCCTCAGGAGGATTTCGACTTATGCACCAGATTTTGCTGGACAAGCACTTATGGATCGCTTCCGCAACGACGCTGGCGATCGGCATCACGCTCATCCTACTCCTGCACCATTTTTTCTTTTTTTTCGGCGAACGGCTGACGAAGCGCCGGAAGTCGATTTCCGGGATCGCCTTGCTAAAGCAGGTGAAGCTGCCGACTCGCGTGATCCTGATTTTCGCGGTGGCCGCGCCCATTCTTGCGCTCGCGCCCACTTCGGGGATGGTGCGAGCGATCCTGCTTCATGCCATGGAGTTGGGCGCGATCGCGGCCATCGGATGGCTGTTCATTGCGCTGGCGCGCTTTCTCTCGCGTTTCGTCGAACTTCGCTATCAGACGGACACGACGGAGACGATGTTGGCGAGACGCGTACGGACGCAAGTGCGAGTGATGCAGCGCGTGGCCAACGTAACCATAGTGACCTTGACCGTGGCCGTCATGCTGATGACGTTTCCGAGCGTGCGGCAGATTGGCGCGAGCGTGCTGGCTTCCGCGGGAATTGCGGGACTGATTGTGGGTGTGGCTGCACGCAACACCTTTGCGAGCTTGATTGCGGGGCTTCAGGTGGGGCTGACGCAGCCGATTCGACTTGAGGATTCGGTCGTGGTGGAAGGCGAGTGGGGATGGATCGAAGAGATTGAGACGACCTATGTGGTCGTCCGGCTGTGGGATTTGCGAAGGTTGATCCTGCCGCTGACGTATTTTATCGAGAAGCCTTTCCAGAACTGGACAAGGACTACGACGCAACTTCTGGCCTCGGCAATGGTGTACGCCGACTACACTGTGCCTGTGGAAGCGGTCCGGCAAGAGCTATGCAGAGTCCTGCGAGAAACTCCTTTGTGGGACGGCCACACCTGGGCATTGCAGGTAACCGACTTGACCGAGAACACGATTCAGATGAGGGCCATGATGAGCGCGCCGGATGCTTCTCGCGCCTTTGATTTGCGCTGCTACGTGCGCGAACGGCTGGTCCATTTTTTGCAGGACAAGTATCCGCAATGCTTGCCGACCAGGCGCGGACGGCTGGCAATCAGCAAAGAGGAGTTGACAGTCACATCGTAGCGCGGTGTCGGCAGAGAGGCAGAGGCTCGAGCGGTTTTTGCGCGGTCGGTCGGCGAGATCGCTGAAGTTGGGCTCTTTGAAGTTTCAGTGTGGCGTTGGCCGGTGGTTCCGGCGTGCATCGCCTGGGGTGAAAGAGCGGGCAATCCGGCCAACCGTTACAAGGTGGGGCTGACGTTGCTGCAGCCGGCCCCGGTTGAGTCGTAATGAACCACAGCCGTCTGGTCTGTACAAAACATATTTTGACCCGAAGAGCCGACGACCTGAGGAGTTGCCGTAAGAGTGAAACTATAGGATGGCGTAAGGCCATCCCCCGTGAATTGGAACGTATAGCCGTCCTTAAGCCCCTGCGCCAGGGTATCGTCCACCAAGCAGGCTTGGCTGGGTGCAGGAGTACAGGGATTGGCACCGCCCAGATTCGTCAGTTGTGCAGGATACCCGAGATTCGGGTAGGCGCTCGAATAGGCAATAGCACCGGTAACGATGACCCGGAGCGCAGCAACCGTATTCGCCTCATGAGCACGCATGCGCGAACGCAGAAAACTAGGTACGGCAATCGCCGAAATGATTAAGATGACCGCCACGACCAGCAGCAGCTCAATCAGAGAGAATCCTTTTTGATTTCGCATGAGCTCTCCTTACGACAAGAGACGCGTGCGGCTGCGTCCTGCGGAGACGGCGAACGGTTACGCACCCCGACGGCACTGGATGCGTAAAAGGCACTATCTTATTCCAAATGGGGGAACCAGAGTACAAAAAGATTCTTGTCAAGCGACGATTGGGACTTGGAGAATGCCGATGAAGAATTTGCGGCGGTTCCGCCGCAGACCAAGGGCAGAACGGCATGGAAAGTCGGAACTGCAGGCAGACTCTCCCTGGAACTTCAGGGAATTCCGTTTTGGCGGCGTGTTGGCGCGAGCTATTTCTCGGATTTGCGGCGCTCGCAGAGCGTCACGATCTTGGTTGGATCGATGGCCTCGCTGTCGATCTGCATCTCGATGACTTTGCCGCTCTTGTCGATCAGGTAGTTGATGCGGCGCGCCGCTTTGTATTTGGGATTGTAGAGGCCGTATTGCTTGGTGACGTCGCCGCCCCAGTCGCTTAGCAAGGGGAAAGTGACGCCGATTTTTTCAGCCCAGGCGCCATTGCTGAACATGCTGTCCATGCTTACACCCAATACTTGGGTGTCTGCAGCTTCCAGCTTTTGCAAGTTCTGCTGGAAGTTCTGCATTTGCTTCGTTCAACCACCGGTGAACGCAAAGATATAAAACGCGAGTGCGACGTTTTTCTTGCTGCGGAAGTCGTGCAGCGAAACTTGCTTCCCCTTGGTGTCCATCAAGGTGAAATCTGGCGCCATGTCCCCGACCTTGACGGTTGGTTCGGGCATGGCGTCTTTCTTTTCTGCTTGCCCCCAGAGCCGGTTGACGGAGGGTGCTGCACTCACAGCGAGCATACCCAACAGTAGGACGGAGAGTCCTCTTCGCATTGGCTATTCCTCCTCAGAAGTTGTGCCGCGTCAGCCGTCCCATGGAGCTGGCCGCACGCCCGATGATAGCAGAATAGGGGTCTTTTCGGAGGTCAAGAATCGGGGTATCGTCAGAGCCAGTGGAGGCGGCCATGGCGGTTCGCAAGGTGTTGCAACTCGGGGACCCGGGATTGCGCGAGGTCTGTAAGCAAGTGGAAGGTGCGGATGCGCCCGAAATTCGCGCGCTGGTGGGGGATTTGGAAGGAACGCTGGCGTTTTGGCACAGAACGACAGGATATGGGCGCGGGATCGCGGCACCTCAAATTGGAGTGGGCCTGCGCGTGATCTTTCTGCGCTTGCCGGGCGAAGAGCCTTGGCCCATGCTGAATCCAGTGATCGCGCAGCGCAGCGCTGATCGCATCGTGGTGTGGGATGCCTGCCTCAGCTTTTTATCCATTTTCATGCAAGTCGAGCGAAACCGCGAGATCACCGTGCGATATCAGGATTTGCGTGGAGACTGGAAGGAAGTTCGGGCCGGCGAAGAAAGGAATCTTTCCGAGCTGCTGCAACACGAAATCGATCATCTCGATGGAGTCTTGTGCATCGACCGCGTCACGGACCTAAAGACGATCTGCACGAGGGAAGAATTTGAAAAAAGATACCGCGCGGCAAGCCCCTACGCTACGAGCGCAAAACCGTAAGCAGACTCAGAGCAGTGGAACTGGTCAGCGAGAATGAATAAGTCCTCGTTACGAACCGGCACAACCTGAGCGGAAGGGATAGACCTAAGGGCTATCCATGAGCGCCAAGCAGAGCTCCGATTCGCTCGACGAGATCCGATCCGGCCTGGCCGGCTTCTGAAGCCTGAAAATCAGCGGGGAGAATCAGGATCTGCATGGCGGGATCGGCTTCACGAAATTTCTCGAAAGCCTGGACGCTCTCTTGCGTTGCGGGGCCACAAATGGCAAGGCGCGGATGCGTGCTCTTTACCAGCGTGGTGGCGTCCGACAGATGTTTTGTTGTGTAAACCTGGTAATCGCAGCGCTTAAGAATCGCGCTGAGATAAGCCAGAAGATCGCTGGAACTGTCGACGCAGATCACTTTTGGACGCGAGCTGCGAGAAACCTGGACCGACTCCTGCGGACGATGGGAAAAGGCTTGGATCGCTTCCCGTTCGGTTTGGTGAGTGTGAAATATTCCTTTCAAATCGGTAGCTTCAAAGACGTGCATCAGAAAAGGGGACAATTCACAAAGCTTGAGATCTCCCCGCTCGGCCCGGAGGGTCCCGAGCAAGCGAACCATAGCGCCCAATCCGCCGCTATCGATGTAGGCGACGCTCCCCAAATGGAGAACAAATTTCTTCGTTTCCAGAAGGGACTTCTCTATTTCCTGCCGAAGGGATTGCACTTCTTCCCCGGCGACAATCCGTCCTTCGCAGCGGACGACAACGACGTCGCCGATGTATTGGCTTTTGCAGGCGAGCTTCATTGGCGCGCAAAGATAGCACAGAACCGCGTTTAAGACCTAGAAAATGTGACACTATCGGCGTTTGGGAAGAACGAGAGAGCCGATCATGCCAGCGCCATACCTTGGGCGACCCACCGCGAGAGTATGATTGGCGCGCGCAGAGAAATTGTATTGGAACGCGGAGGGGGATTCATAGAAAAAGCCAGCAACTTGAGGGGTTCTAATGAAGCCAAACAAGGTGAAGTGGGGAGTGCTCGGAGTAGCGGCGATTGCGGTGAAGAAGGTGATTCCCGCGATGCAGAAAGGGGAGTGGTGCGAAATCACAGCCATTGCTTCGCGCGACGCGCGAAAGGCGGAAGACGCGGCGGCCAAACTGGGAATCCCGAAGGCCTATGGAAGTTACGAAGCGCTGCTGGCGGACCCGGAGATCGAAACGGTCTACAATCCGCTGCCGAATCATTTGCATGTGCCGTGGTCGATCAAGGCCGCGGAGGCGGGCAAGCACGTATTGTGCGAGAAGCCCATCAGTCTCACGGTGGCGGAAGCGAAGACACTGCTCGCAGTGCGCGATAGCTGCGGCGTGAAGATCGGCGAAGCCTTCATGGTAAAGACGCATCCACAATGGCTAAGAACGCGAGAACTGATTCAGCGAGGCGTCATCGGGGAATTGGGGACGATTGTAGGGGCGTTCAGTTACTTTAATCGCGACCCGCAAAATGTGCGCAACGTGAGCGAGTGGGGCGGCGGCGGATTGCTCGATATCGGCTGCTACCCCATTACCACTTCGCGTTGGATGTTCGGAGAGGAACCCTTGGGAGTGTGCGGGGCGATGGAGAGAGACCCCGAGTTCGGGACGGACCGGCTGACGTCCGCGGTCATGGAGTTTCCGTCCGGGCACTCGGTTTTCACCTGCGGCACGCAGCTTGTGCCGTATCAGCGCATGCAGTTTCTAGGGACGAAGGGACACATTGAAATCAAGATTCCGTTCAATGCGCCGAACGACCGGCCATGCGAAATCACTATCGATGATGGGAGAGACGTTTTCGGCAGTGGCATAACGACGGAAATGATTCCCGTCTGCGATCAGTACACGATTCAGGGCGATGCGTTTTCGAGGGCGATTCGCGACGGAGGGGAAGTCCCTGTTCCACTGGAAGATGCCATCGCTAATATGGCGGTCATTGAAGCGGTGTTCCGTGCGGCCGAGGGCGGGAGATGGGAAAAGCCGCGGACGTAGCCTAAGAAACAGAATCCAGCAAAGAACAGGCCGACGCGGAGGGGGCTGAGGGGTTAGAACTCGCGGTAGTCCGAAAGGAGGGAGACGAGGGCCTTTGCGGGCGCGTGAAACGCCAGCAGGACGAGGGAAGCGAGAGCGTAGATAACTAGTCGAAGCCTCATACTCACACAAACACCGCCTACATCAAAAGGTTGCGGTGACTGCCTAAAAATATAGTTGAGAAATGCTTAGCGTAAAGTGAGATCGCCGGCGCCAACGTGGGCATGAAGCTTGTACTTGCCATTGCCGCTCTTCTCGAAGGAGCGGAAGAGGCCGCCGTGGTCTTCGTGAAAGGGAGGCGCCTCGAGGCCGCCCGAGGTAACGGAAGCATCCACGTGAGAGTAGTCGGCTGGGTTGCCGACGTGGACAATCAGTTCGCCAGCGTGAAGCTGCACGTCTTTATCGCCGGTAACGTCGCTGATCTCGAGCTGCCCGAAGGGCATGCGGACGAAGAGGCCCGTGGCCTTTGGCACTTCCACAGTGATGCGGATGTCGTTTTTCGGGCCGCCGGAAATGTTCAATTCGGCGGAGTTGTCCAAGCGCTCGAAGTGAACTTTGACCTCCCTGGCTCTGTCCGGGTCCCTTGCATCCACCTTGACGGTGACCTTGTTGTCGGCGCTGCCGACGATCCGGACGTCCCCGGAGCGGACGCGGATGCTGAGCTGGCTCCCAGACGGGTAGTCCACTTGGAACGGGTGGTCGCCTAGGTTGCTGACCTCAATCTTATTGGTTTGCGCGACGGCTACAGGTGCGAAAAGGGCTGCCAGGGAAAGGATGCGGATGGCTATACGCATGGGAACACTCCTTGTGGTGTTAACGAAGGAACGGAATCGCGTGACAAAATGTTCCCAGAATTTTGCCACGCGGCCCAAAGGGCCGAGACGGGACCGCCGCCGGTGGACAGGATACGGAAGATACGTCTCGAAAAGAGTCGGGGTGCATCACGCGGCGCCGACCTCGGTTTGTTCCTAGAGGCTGGAGCCTCCGGCAATGGAAGGGACGAGGAGGACGCGGTCGCCTTCCTTGAGACTGCAGGATTCGCCGCCGAGGAAGCGGATGTCTTCTTCGTTGAGATAGACGTTTAAGAACTGGCGGATCTGCCCGGTGTCGTCGCGCACGTGGCGCGAGAGGTCCGGGAATCGCCTGGTGAGCGCGTCCAGAGCCTCGGCAACGGTCGTGGCGCTACAGTCAACTCGCGGAGCGCCGTCGGTAAAGCGGCGGAAAGCGGTGGGAATTTCAATCGTCACTGGCATGTGTTCTTGGCTCCTTGAATCCGAATGAATCTTCGATCCTCAGCTTCCAATAATCAGCTACAGAACCTAATACTTGTCATTCCGAGCGGAGCAGGCCGACGTTTTCTTCCGCGTTCGTCTCTTGCGAACGCGTCGGCCTGCGAAGTCGAGGAATCTGCTTTTGCATTGCTTCGTCAAGCCTTGGCTGTCGCGGCCGTAGTGCCGAGCTGTGCATCGAGGTAAGCCTCAAAAGCATCCAGGCGCGGGGCGATAGCTTCGCTGGCCGGGAATTCGGCAGCGATAGCGTCGGTCGTTTTCAAGCCGTTGCCGGTGATGCAAACGACCGTGCTTTCTTCCGGCTTGATGCGATTCTGGGTGATGAGTTTTTTGGTGACGCCCACCGTGACGCCGCCTGCGGTCTCCGTGAAAATGCCTTCCGTTTCGGCAAGCAGCTTAATGGCGGCAACGATCTCCGGATCGGAAATGTCTTCGGCCCAGCCACCGGATTCGCGAATCAGCTTCATCGCGAAGGGGCCATCGGCAGGATTGCCGATGGCCAGAGAACGCGCGATGGTGTTGGGCTTCTGCGGCTGGAAGCGCAAAAGATTGCGCTTCACGGCATCGGCGATGGGCGAGCAGCCGGTAGCTTGCGCGCCGAAGAATTTCACGGGCTTGGCTTCGACCCAGCCCAGCGTGACGAGCTCTTGGAACGCTTTGGCGATTTTGGTGATGAGCGAACCGCCGGCCATGGGCACGACAACGTTATCGGGAAGCGTCCAGCCGAGTTGCTCGGCGATTTCGTAGCCGTGGGTTTTCGAGCCTTCGGAATAGTAAGGGCGCAGATTGACGTTGACGAGGCCCCAGTGGAAGCGGTCGGCAATTTGCGCGCAGAGGCGATTGACGTGATCGTAGTTGCCGTTGATGCGCACGATGCGCGCGCCATAAACGGCCGTGTTCAATACTTTGGCGGGTTCGAGATCGGCAGGGATGAAGACGCAGACGTCAAAGCCTTGCTGTGCGGCTTGCGCGGCGACGGCGTTGGCCAGGTTGCCTGTCGAGGAACAGCCAACGGTCTCGAAGCCGAAGCGGCGCGCGGCGGTCAGCGCCGTGCCGACGACGCGGTCCTTAAACGATAGGGAAGGGAAGCAGACGGCGTCGTTCTTGAGATACAGATTCTTCAGGCCCCAGTGTGCGGCCAGCTTGCGCGAAGCGACCAGCGGCGTGCCGCCGATGGCATTCGGTGCAGCGAAATCTTCAGGGAGCGGGAGCAGTTCCAAATAGCGCCACATATTGAAGGCGCGGTTTGAAAGGTCTTCGCGACGGGCAAGTTTCCTGAGGGAATCGTAATCGTAGGCGATTTCGAGCGGAGAGAAGCAGTCTTCGCAGAACGAGCGGGGGACGTTGCCCCAGGTTTTGCCGCATTCGCGACATCGGAGTTCGTAATGGACGGACATAAGGTTGCCTCTTGCCGGGCTAAAGCCCGGCCTCTACAAATCGCGAGCGTGCCGATGGATTGCGTGAGTTCCTAGCATTCCTCTCCCGTTCCGGGTCGTAGGGGCGGGGCTTGCCCCGCCCGGCCGAGCGTAAGAGATCCTTCGCTTCGCTCAGGATGACACGAGCTGCGCTCACGATGACACGTGTAACTGGCGATGAAAATTCGATTAGGGCAGCAGGGAGGGGGAACAACAAAAAACCCTCCGTGCCAAAGTGCTCGGAGGGTCTCTCAAGAAACTCTACCAGCTCTTTAGCAGTTTTTTACGTGGAGCAAGTTGCCCTAAATCGCCACGTGTCGCCGCAACCGCAGCTACATTGTTTATGCCTGAGTCAGTGGCAGATGTCAAGAGCGACCTTTGATCTCAAAAAACGAATTGAATTCGTGAGTATTGCTTGTAGGGGCGCAGCATGCTGCGCCCCCATCAGCACCAATCCACCTAGTTAGCGGTCGAGTTCTTAGCGAGCAATTCGGACATGGTCTCGGACTGCGGGCCAATGAAGCGCGCGGCGAGATTCTGCGCCAGAGCCGCGTCGGTCTTGGCGCCGGCGATGGCTTTTTGGGCGTGCTGGCGGTGCGCCTCCTGCGGACCGGAGAGAGTGATCAGCGCAGCGGCAAACTCCATTTGCGGGTCGTTGCCGCGCAGGGCGATGGCTTTTTTCACCAGGGCGTAGCCATCCACACCCGAGGCTGGATTGGCGTCCATGCGCATGCCGTCGGTCATGTGCGGCAGATTCTGCCCAATCCACTGCTTGTAGGTTTCGGCAAGGTAGCCGGCGTCGAACCACGCCAGCGCGTCGGGCTTGCTGGCGGATTCGGCGGACGTCGCGCGGGCGTGTAGCCGCGCGAGCAGCTCTTTCGCCGCCACGGGATCTTTGCGCGCGTAAAGCGTAGCGCGGCGCAGGGTCTCCATGCGAACGAGGACCGGAGTGTCCGGCTTGAGGATTTCCAGCGTGTCCTTGACGAGATTCTTCGTGTCGTAGTTCTCGCCACCGCTGAGGTTCCAACTGTGGCTGATCCACGGCAGCGATTTTGCTTGTCCGATTTCAATGGTATGGCAGATGAGCGGCGGTCCTGCCTGAGCGATGCTGGCGAATAACAGCAATGCTGCGACGAGAGCTATTGCGAACCGAGTGGAACGAATCTGTTGGCGTGTCATAGATTTTTCTATCTCCTTTTGAATGATTTCGACCTTCAGGAGACAAGACGCCAAGAAGGGGATAGCTGTTAACCCTGGAACGGTGAGACAAGGCATGACGGCAAGAACTTGTGTAGATGGAGTGGACTCCGGGGAAGCAAGGGTGAATTCACAACGGTGAATTCAGCTGTCCGGTAAGCGCGTTAATCAGGAGTTGGCTAGTTAGCTCGACCGTGTCCCTCTCGGTTGTGGTAATTGACGACGAATTCTGCAAGATTAATCATCGTTTGCGGGCCAGACTCTCCCGGTCGTTGCGGATGATAGGACTGAGGGAACTGATTCTGTTGCTGTGGAGTCTGAATGAATATGCGAACTCCCCTCACAGGCCGAGTAGGCGTCGGTTTGGTCTTCTTTGGTGCCGTATTACTGACGTATGCGCTCCCCAGGCTTGCTCCGCGCCCGCTTGTTGTATTGGATATGCCCGTTTCACTTTCACCCGGGCATATCACGACCGGCATATTCACCGCGAACCCCGACACTCTGTTTTATGTCGACATCGAGACTGACAAACGATTCCGAATTCCTCCTGATTGCAGACCGCGATACGTACTAAAAACTCGGTTCGTTTTATCCAGCGACGACGGACAATTGATAGTTCAGGGGTCAAGCCCTTGGGAGGATTCGGGTCTCACGATTGCTGATTTTATCGGCGTTGGCACACGATATGCGTTCGATGCAGAAATCTTGCCCGGAGCGAGCTGTCTCAATGCAGGGAATCCAAGATTGAAAGCACAGACCCACCCTTCTCCAAGTGACATGTACGTATCCTTAACTTGGCTTTCCGTATTTTCTGTGGGTACTGGAATTGTCTTAATGATTCGTCCGCAGGTCAGCAGGCGGCTCAATAAAAAACCAATCGGTATGTCCATTCTGAGGGCAGAAGATATAGAACTTCACCCTCTCCGGCGAAGGTCAATTCCGAGGATGTCCCTTCCCGCCTTGCCATTTGTGGGGCTTCTGTACTCCCAAATCTCTTTGGTAATCGTAACTGTCTTGATTTTCTTCTTTGGCTCTATTTGGAGCTATTACCATTTCTCCGTAGGCCTCTTCGTTCTGAGTGATTTGTCGCCAATGGCAAAAAGCCGTTCGTGTGGCGAAGCCTGGATAGTCCGCGTAGACAAAAAAGAGAATTGGTATCTGAATTCGACGAAGACTTCGCCACAAGAATTGGCAGGATTATTGCGGCAACAACTCGGAAGTCGGACGAACTGCGCTATCTATCTCGATGCCGACCCATCGCTTACCTACGAAGTTGCGATTTTTGCGATTGACGAAATTCAGACCACGCAGGCAAAAGCGGTGGTGTTGCTAACGCCAAAGACGAAAACACTCTCGGCGCACTAGAGCATCAACTCCTGCAAGGCAATGGAATACAGTCAATCGCTTGCTAAGTCCCGATTAGTCGCATAACCGGACATCTGGTCTTCACGGTCCATAACGGAATGCGGAGAAGTTTCGTGGCGAACGTGTAATGGCCAGAGGGGACAGGTGAATAGGTGTATAGACGGGCGAAGATGCCCTCTGCGGCACGGTGAAAAATCACTTGGCGGTGGGCGGAGATTGCGTCCAGTCGCGTTCGAACGTGCGCCAAAGGAAAACGTCGCCGTAGCCGAACGAGTTCCACCAGGAATCCAGCATCTTCTGATCCAGGCGCAAAATGCCTTCGCGCGTAACCTCTTCGGGTGGGGGAGCGAGGGCGGCCAGACGATCATAAACGCCGGGGCGATCCGCATCGCTCACCCGCGATAGCAAGTGCCACAGTGTCAGCGCATCTTCTTCCTGCGCGTCTGTCAGGATGATGCCAAGAAGAGCATTGCGCTCAGGCGGCGTGGTGGCGACAAAATCAAATTTGGATAGCGCATCGCGAAACGAAGGGGAAGCATCCTCTAAGTACGGAGTGCCCGGCCCGGTTTTGGGCCGCGTTGCGCACACGGCCCCCGCGGGGATGAACGATTCGTGGCCGTTGAGCTTGAAGCCGACCCAGCCCATCGTGGTGCGCAACAGGCCGGCGCCGGAATCGTCCACATGCAGGGTATAAACGCATCCCAAATCCACGGCCACGGCCGACGGCGTATCCACAACAAACTGACCAGGAGGCGCCCAAATGGTGGCGTGAATGGTGCCGCGCTCGAGAGAGAGCCGCTTACGGCCGGGACCGCTCGCGAGCAGGCGGAGCCGCGAGCTCGGGTCGATTTCGATGCGGCCAGTTTCGTCCAGCGTGATGCTGGCGCGCGAAGAGCTGTCGGTCACCAGCGTTTGCCCAACCGCCAGCTTTGCGGGGCCGGTAGCTGCACCCATGGCATGCCAGCCAATGCGCGGCGAGCCTTCCAATCGAGCCACATCCCAGGCCGGTCCCGAATTGCGCGTCTGGCGCGTACGAAGAATGAAGAGCGTGGTGACGCCAATCAGCAGGATCGCTCCGACCGCCGCGAGTTGGAAGGAAAAGCGGAGGCCCGAAAGGCTCCAGCGCCGTTTCATGGGCTGGACATCCATAATTTGGCCGAAGGCTGGAGCGGGCTGATTGTGGCGGTAGCGCCCCAGCAAGGTCTCGAGCTTTCGAACTTCCGGATCCGGCTCACCTGAGCCGTCCCACAAGTAATCGTCTTTCATGGAAGGATCCTTTTTATTCATGACGGCTCACTCGTTGTTGCTCTCTCCTGTTTTTGCCGCTCCGTGCCCTTGGCATTCTCCCCCAGTTTTTCGCGCAGCATCTGCATACCGCGATGAAGATTCACGCGAACGGAGCCATGCGTCAATCCCATACGCGCGGCGATCTCCGGACCGGTCATCCCTTCCACGAGGCGAAGGAGGAGCGGCTCGCGATAAGTGCCCGGCAGCGTACGGAGAACCGCCAAAATCACCGCGGCCTCCTGCTCGACAACATGGTCATTGGTCCTGGTCTGCGCATGTTCTTCACTGGCGGGTTCCGTGGCGCGCTCCGCCGGAATGGTCTTTCGAAAGTAATCGTTGGCACGATTGCGCGTGATGGTTCCCAGCCAGGCTCCGAATCGCGACACATCCCGCAAAGAATGCAACTTCCGAAGTGCCAAAAGAAAAACCTCCTGGACCAGGTCATCCACTTCGCGCGGCGGCACGCGACAGAGCAAGATGCCATGGACCATGCGCACATAGCGGTGGTAGAGAAGGCCGAATGCCGCCCGGTCGCCGTCGCAGGCCGCACGCACAAGCACGTCATCCTCGCGCGCTTCGGCAACGGGCCAGAAAGTCACAGCCTGAAGTTCCATGCTTGCGGTCCGAAAGTCAACGGTGTATCCCAATTTCATGCCATAGGGAGACCTTGTTTCTTGCAATGAGCAAGACGCGTCGAACGCCAAAAGTGTTAACAAGCGTGTCCTCAGCCCCGCTCTCGATTTCTCTTAATCCTTCCATCTCAGCGGGTTACGCCAGCTTTAGCAGCCATCCAGTGCGCATTGGCTGAGTATTGACAACAATTTGCGCTGTTTCTGCGTCCAATAGGGGGTGAACCGAATGGAGAAGTTGAAAAGCCCCCACCCGGTTGGGCAGTTATCGCTTAGGCGAAGCGCTAAAGGGAAGCAACTGCAGGGAAATTCCGGTGTTATAATTTCGAGGGGCTAGACTGTCTCGCTGAATGCCTTGTGTTATTCGGTGCGGCTGACAAGTGTTTAGCAGTTGCGACGTGAGCTGAGGCTAGAATCAAGAGGAGTAGGGGCTATGGGAGAGCAAGTCAAGGAACTCATGAATTGGGCGAAGCGCCGCAAGATACTGGCGACGGCATTTGTGGCCCTCACGCTGGTGGTGGGAATATTGATCGGGTCGGTGATTTCCGGCCGCGTCTCGGCCACCAAGGGATTTGGTTTTTCCGGAACCACAGCAACGGCGCTGACGGTGCCGGACCCCATTCCTTCCTCCAGTTCTTTCGCGAACATTGTGAATAAAGTGGAACCCGCGGTGGTCAATATCGCCACGACGCAAGTTCTGGAGCGCAAACAATCGTCGAAAAGGCGACGCACCCAGCCTTACGATCAAGATGATCCGATGCAGGATTTCTTCGACCGATTTTTCGACGGGCGCCCCGATGGTCCGCCGCCGGCAGAGCGCAGTCTGGGCTCGGGCGTTATCGTTGATAAACAAGGCTACATCCTTACAAACAACCACGTGGTTGAACAAGCCACGAAGATTCAGGTGCAGCTGAACGGCGACCCCACGAGGTACACCGCCAAGGTCGTAGGCGTGGATGAAGATACCGACCTTGCGGTAATCAAGATTGACGCCAAAAAGGACCTGCCTACCGCCAGGCTCGGCAATTCCGACGGCGTGCAGGTGGGCGACTGGGTTCTGGCCTTCGGCAGCCCCTTCGGGTTGCAGGCCACCGTGACCGCGGGAATCATCAGCGCGAAAGACCGCGTTGGTATCGGCCAGCAGTTCCAGAGATTCTTGCAGACGGATGCGGCCATCAATCCCGGGAATTCCGGCGGCCCGCTGGTGGATCTTTCCGGTCAGGTGATTGGCATCAACACCGCCATCATTACCGGCAGTCGCGGCTATGAAGGCGTTGGCTTCGCGCTTCCGTCGACTACAGCCATCAATGTCTACGACCAGATCGTCAAGCAAGGGCGCGTTACCCGCGGCTCGATTGGTGTCAGCTTCGAGGAAGAAAAGGGTACCAATCCCATTACCCTCAAGCATCTCGGCGCGCCGTACGGCGTTGCAATCGAAAGCGTTCAGGCAGGAAGCCCTGC
>Ga0066692_10000063_pt1 | contig 24571 bp, 19 predicted proteins | sample GraSoiAngelo_141_FD_66456 | JGI IMG/M metagenome (GOLD analysis project Ga0066692, IMG submission 66456) | Grasslands soil microbial communities from the Angelo Coastal Reserve, California, USA - 14_0929_12_40cm | ecosystem: Environmental > Terrestrial > Soil > Grasslands | place: USA... | reverse complement strand
ACAATGTTGTCCCGTGAGACGTCGGACTGGTCGCTCAAGCGTCGCGGCGACAGTCTCGGCGAAGAGCAGTTCGGAGACTTCGAAGAGGACAAGGACCTGGACGAGGACTTCGACGACGAGTTGGACGAGGACGAGCTTGAAGAGGAGGACCTGGACGATCTCGACGAGTACGACGACCTGGACGACGAGTTCGACGACGAGGAAGACGATGAGTTCCGGCCGAAGAAGGGACCGCGCCGGGATTGGGAGTGAAGACCGTTATACGACGCCACGACGCTAAGTTGTACGCAAGGGCGTGTTGCCTCGCTTACGACGTGGCGTCGTAGCGTCGTGCAACAGGGAGGGGGGGGTGGCGGTGGGGGCCTGTAGCTCAGGTGGTTAGAGCGCACGCCTGATAAGCGTGAGGTCAGTGGTTCAACTCCACTCAGGCCCATAACAACAAACAGACGTCGAGCAAAGGCGTCGCGCAAAGACGTCACGCGAACAGCGTCACGCCGAAACGTCGCGGGGAATCGTAGACCACGGCTCCCGGCGACGCTTTTTCGTGACCATTCTTCGCGACGTCCTGATCCATCGTCTCATGTCTCCAAGCGCGGCATTCTCGCGAGGAAGTAGCCTGCGCAGATCCACAGCAGCGCGACCGTGAGCCATGCCACCAGGGACGCGCTCACCCCGAACGTGTTCGTGGCCCCCAGCAGGGCCGATGGGACGATGTCCTTGGCATTGTTCACCGCCGCGTGCAGCAGCATGACGAGCAGCAGGCTTCCGTTGGTGCGCGCATACAGCCACGCCATGGCCACGGACAGCGCGGTCACCTGCAACACGTACACGAGGAATGACTGCCCGTACGTGTCTGCTTCCGGAATGAAGAACTGAGGCAGGTGCCAGCAGGCCCAGATGAGCCCGAGCAGGATACTCGCGCGCCCGAGTCCGAAGCGCGCCGCCAGGCGGGGGAGCGCGTAGCCGCGCCAGCCGATCTCCTCTCCCGCCTGAAACGGAGTCGAGAACGAGATTGCCGCCAGGATGGCATACCACGGCTCGTCGCCAAAGCGCGGCCACGCGCCCGCGGCCAGGCGATGGACGAGCGCGACGGTGAGCTTGATGGCGGGAATGTAGGCCAGGGCGAACACGTACCATCGCGTAGCCACTCGCCACCGGAGGACGCCACCCAGCAGGGCCCGCACGCCTCCGTCTCCCTCGGTCCGGGCGGTTAGCCAGAGAGCCACCAGGGAGGGGGCGAAGGTGCCCAGCAGCACCAGTACACCACCGAGGGGGGCGTACACGGGAATCCCCGCCGCCGCGACCGTGATAAAGCAGGCCCACATCAGGGCGTAGGTCAGCACGAAGAATCTGACGAGGGGCCCCCAGGGTCTCAGGTGGGATCCCTTCTTGCCAGGGTCCATCGTCCGAATGAAAACAGGCGTCGTCGCCGGGCCACCGGGCGGATCGAGGCCGAGAAGATCATTTCAAAATGGTCCAGCACCCGGTCCAGGCTGAAGAACTCATTGGGCCGGTTGTGGTGGAAGTACGGTTCGGCCAAGTGTTGGCGATACAGCGAATCGCTCTCGTCGAGCTCGATGATCCTTTCGATCAGCGCCTCCTCGTCTTGGAAATCGAAGTAATTCAGAAAGCTCTTCGGGTTGAATTCGCGTTGGATCACCGGATTGCCCCAGTAAATCGGCAGGCAGCGCGCCGCCATGGCCTCGACGATCTTTTCAGTCGTGTACCCCGGAAGGGACGCGTTCTCGGAAGGCGATGTTGAACTTGTACGGTCTCAAGAACTCAATCTTGCCCCACGGTCCCCCCGGCACCTGGTACCCGATGTTATTGAACGCGCGGCCGCCGGAATCCACTTTCTTGTACCGGCTCAGGCGGTGAAAGAAGGCGTTCCGTTTGCGCGTGGTTCTCGGGTGACGCGTGTTGCTGGCAATGAAAGAGCAGAAGTGAGTCTTTGCCGCCATGATCTCGTCGACATCATCGTCTTCTCTCAGGAGCATGTCCGGCTGGTAATAAAAGGCGTACAGCGGCCACCGCAGGTGGCGCGGATCGTCCAGGTATTGACAGGTGAACGCGTAATCGCACGTCGTAAAGTCCGGCCGGTGGGATTCGCCTGTATAGAAAATGCGGGTGCAGGAATGCAGTCGGTGATGGTGTCCGAAGCTCGAATAGATCACGAAATCCGGCCGGTCGTGGAGCTCCACGGCATATCGCGTTTTCAGCAGGTTGTAAATCCGATTCTCGTCCTTGCGGAACCCGGGCCAGAAGTCGCAGAAATCAATGCGGACGGTCTTCATGGTCTGTAGGGGCGCGCGAAGACGGCGCCGTCGTACGCCACGGTGGAGTGCTCCCGCAGATGGCCGAGCAGCAGGGTCGCGAACACCGTCCAGCCGAAGAACAGGACGCCCGCCAGCGGGACGAGATTCGCCGCCACGAGCACCAGGGCGCTCGGCGAGAGCCGCAGGGCGGGGCGGGCGGGGACAGGAGGCGTCACGGCGCCCCAACGATGCAACGCCGCCAAGGCGCCGCCAAGGGCTTGCCGGCCCCGCCGGCGAGGAGGATCTTGCCGGCGTGAGCGATTCGACCAAGGGGTTGGCCGCGGTGGGGATCTCCGGCAGCCCGTCGAGCACATCCAAGTCGCGCATGCTGGTGGAATACGCGCTGGCCCGGCTAGCGGCGCGGGGCGCAACGACCCAGCTGGTGGATCTCGCGACACTCCCTGCCGAGCCGTTGCTCGGCCGGGGAACGAGTCCCCCGGTGACGGCGGCGCTCGAGGCGGCGACCCGCGCGGGGATCGTCGTCGCGGGGACGCCGGTGTACCGCGCCACGTACAGCGGGCTGCTCAAACTCTTCTTCGATCTGCTGCCGCAGGACAGCCTGATGGGCAAGGTCGGCGTGCCGATCGTGACGGGGCATGGGGCCGCCCATTCCCTGGCGGTGGACCACGGGCTGCGGCCGCTGTTCGCGAGTCTGGGCGCCACGGTGGTGGCGAGCGGCGTGTACGGGACGAGCTCGCAGTTTCCGGACGGGAAGCCCGGTCCCGAGCTGCTGCGGGCGGTGGACCGAGCGGTCCACGAGGCGCTGGCCCTCGCTAAGGCCGGGCTACCAGGACCAATCCCCCGAGGCACATGAGCAGGCCCACCACGTGGCGCGCGGCGAGGTGCTCCCGATAGCCGACGACCCCGATGACCACCAGCAGCAGGGCGGTCGCGACGTTCGCGACGACCGAGGCAACGCTGATGCGCCATCCCGCCCGATAGGCGAGCAGCACCGCGAGCTCCACGCCCACGATCGACAATCCCACGACGTACGTCGCCCAGTTCAGCTCCTTGAGCGAGCGCAGGAACCTCGCCCCGCCGGGCGCGAACGGCACCACGGCGAGACACGCCACGAGTGACGTCGCGTACGTGATCACGAGCGACACCATAGGATGCACGCCGGGCACGATCGACTTCTGGGCGATGTGATAGAGCGTGGTGGCGAGCGCTGTGAGGGCGATCGGCAGGTAGAACAACATTGCGTGCCCTTTCGTCGAGGGTGGCCGGGCGCGGGGCGCGCTTCTCGTGACGCCGCCGCAGACCGACATGAAAAATGGAGGCGGAGACTCTGGCGGACGCCTCGGCCATCTCATATACATGGAACCGGCAATGCCGGCCACCGTTCGGATCCTGATCGTCGAGGACGACCCCCAGGACGCGGCGCTCGCAGAGCGCGAGGTCCGCCGGGCCGACATCTTCTGCACGTTCCGGCGCGTCGAGACAAGCGACGGCATGGCGGAAGCGCTGCGCGAGTTCGTCCCGGACGTAATCCTCACCGACCATTCCTTACCGGCCTTCGACGCACGGAGCGCTTTACAGCTCGCACAGCAGCTCTCACCCGGAACGCCGGTGATCGTCGTGACCGGCAGGTTGGGAGACGAGCCAGCCGTCCAGTATCTCCAGGCGGGGGCGGCGGACTACATCGTCAAAGACCACCTGCATCGCCTCGGCCCGGCGGTGCTCCGCGCGCTCGACACCAAGCGCAGCCGCCAAGCACAGGCACGCGCCCATCAACTGCAAACCGCCATCTATCGAATCGCTCAGGTGGCGATGAGCACGCCGGGCCTGCGGGACTTGTTGCCCGTCGTCCATCAGATCGTAGGCGAGCTGATGCCCGCGAAGAACTTCTACATCGCGCTGCACGACGCCGCGAGCGACCTCCTGAGCTTCCCTTATTTCGTGGACGAGCACGACACGGACTTCTCCTCCAAGAAGCCTGGCAAGGGGCTCACCGAGTACGTGCTGCGGACCGGCCAGGCGCTGCTCGTCACTCCCGAGGTGCAGGCGGAGCTCGAGCGGCAAGGCGAGGTCGAGCTGGTAGGAGCACCGTCGATCGACTGGCTCGGCGTGCCGCTAAAGATCGGCGACCGGACCATTGGAGTGCTCGTTGTCCAGACCTACGCCCCCGGCGTCCGATACGGCCAGCGCGAGAATGAGATCTTGCAATTCGTCTCGACGCAGGTCGCGATGGCGATCGAGCGCAGCCACGCGGAGGCCGAACTCCGCACGTCTGAGTCGCGCCTCAAGGCGATCATCGATGCTGCGCTGGACGCCGTAATCACCATGGACGGCGACGGCGTGATCCGCAGCTGGAGCCCGCAGGCGGAGCGGGTATTCGGATGGCCGGCATCGGAGGCCGTCGGGGGCAGGCTGTCCACGACGATCGTCCCGCCGCGCTATCGAGAAGCGCACGAGCGGGGACTCGCCCACTTTCTCGGGACCGGCGAGGGACCGGTCCTGAACCAGCGGATCGAGATCACCGGCCTGCGTCGCGACGGACGGGAGATTCCCGTCGAGCTCACGATCACGCCCGTGCGCCTGGGCGGAGCGTGGTTGTTCAGCGCGTTCGTGCGCGACATCAGCGAGCGCAAGCAAGTCGAGCGGCGGAGGGCGGCGCAGTATGCGGTGACCCGCATACTGGCGGAGGCCACGACGCTCGCCGAGGCCGGGGCCGGCATCCTGCGCGCGATCGCCGAGAGCCTCGACTGGCAGATCGGTGTCCTCTGGATCCTCGAGCGGGAGCCTGACGTGCTGCGGTGCCTCGAACTGTGGCATTCCCCCGACGTGGACCTCGGCGAGTTCGAGCGGGTGACGCGGAAGATGACCTTCGTGCGGGACGTGGGCCTCCCGGGTCACGTGTGGGGCAGCGACGGACCCATCTGGCATCGAGACGTCACCGGGCTGCGGGACTCGCAGTTCCCGCGGCTGCCCCAAGCGACTGCCGCAGGTGTGCGCGGCGCCTTCGCCTTTCCGATCCGGAGCGGGACGGCCATTACCGGCGTCATCGAGTTCTTTAGCCGCGCGCCGCGCGACCCCGACCCCGACTTGCTAGAGATGTCCGCTGCGCTTGGCAGCCAAATCGGGCAGTTCATCGAGCGCAAGCGGGCGGAAGAGGCGCTGGCGCGCTCCGAGACAACTTACCGCTCCCTGGTCGAAGACTCTCCGTTCGGAATCTTCCGGAGCACCCCGGACGGCCAGCTTCTCGCGGTGAACCCAGCGCTGGTGAGTATCCTGGGCTATGACTCCGAGGAGGAGTTGCTGCAGAAGAACATGGCGGCGGACGTCTACGTCGACCCCGCCCAGCGTGCACGCCTCCTCGACGAAGTGCTCAAGTTGGACAGCCTCACGGGCGAGTCCCTGTGGCGCCGGAAGGACGCAAAGACCATCACGGTCCGCCATACCGCCCGGGTCGTGCGGGACGCGGAAGGTCGGGTGGAATATTTCAACGTCCTCGTTGAGGATATCACCGAGCGCAAGCTGCTCGAAGCGCAGCTGCGGCAGGCGCAGAAGATGGAGGCGGTGGGCCGGCTGGCGGGCGGCATCGCTCACGACTTCAACAACCTGCTCACCGCCATCACCGGGTACACCGACCTGGCCCTCGCCGATCTGCGGGAGGGCGACCCGATGCGGCAGGACATGGAGGAGATCTTGCGCGCAGCCCACCGCGCCGCGGGGCTCACGCACCAACTCCTCGCCTTTAGCCGTCAGCAGGTGCTGGCGCCCCGGGTGCTGGACCTGAACGAGGTGGTCCAGACCGTCGACAAGATGCTGCGCCGCCTGGTGGGCGAAGACGTCGAGCTCCAATCTGTGCTGGCCCCGGGTCTGGGGCACATCAAGGCCGACCCAGGTCAACTGGAGCAGGTGATCGTCAACCTCGCCGTCAATGCGCGGGACGCGATGCCCACGGGCGGCAAGCTCACCATCGAGACGGCGGACGTCGAGATGGCCGAGACCCGGGGGCGCGACCTCACCACGGTCCCCGCAGGCCGCTACGTGATGTTGGCGATCACCGACTCGGGGACCGGGATGGACGAGGAAACGAAGGCGCGCATCTTCGAGCCCTTTTTCACTACCAAGGAGCAGGGGAAGGGAACGGGGCTCGGTCTTGCCACCGTGTACGGGATCGTCAAGCAGAGCGGAGGGTTCATCTGGGTGTACAGTGAACCCGGCCATGGGACGACCTTCAAGATTTATCTGCCCCGCGTGGAGGGCGCGGCCGACGCCCTGGCGCCGCCCGTCGGGCCGGCCCAAGTCCCCCGGGGGACCGAGACCGTGCTCATCGTCGAGGACGAGCAAGCCGTGCGCGCGCTCGCCAAGACGGCGCTCGCCCGAAAGGGCTACCGCGTGCTCGAAGCTGCGAACGGTGGTGAGGCGTTGCTCCTGTGCGAGTCTGAGCGGGCGCCCATTCACTTGCTTGTCACCGATGTGGTGATGCCAGGCCTCGGAGGGGCGGATCTGGCGCAGCGCCTCGCGCCGTTGCGACCGGACATGAAAGTCCTGTTCATCTCGGGCTATACGGACCGAGCGGCCGCGCGCCACGGCACGATGGAACCGGGCGCCGCCTACCTTGAGAAGCCGTTCTCGCTGGACGCGCTGGCCCGGAAGGTGAGGGAGGTGCTGGACCGCGGGTAACCTGTCGCAGGTACGCCCCTCCGTGCCGCAAAAACGCCCTGTTCTGGCCGCCGTGGTCTCGCGATGTTGCGCAACAGACCGTGGTCACCGCAAATAGAGTCATGTCTCGAGACCCGGCGGCGCTCGCCGCCAACGAGGAGCCCCGTGTCGTAGCCGAGGTGCAACGCGCGGCGGTCCGTCAGCTCCTGGCGGGTGGCCCGTTCGCCGAGTCGCTGCACATCCTGCTCGTCAGCGTCGTGGCGGCCCTGGTGTGGAACTCCCTGCCGCTCGGCGTCACCGGTGGATGGGTCGGCGCCGTCACCGCGGCGGCTCTGCTACGCACCTGGTGGCGGCTGCGCGTGCGCCGGCGAGCGCCTTCCACCGAGGAGGTCCTGCGGGGTATCCGCCTGACGGTGACCGGTGTCGGGCTGGCCTGGGGAGTCGGCGCCGCCATGGCCATCCCCGCGCTCCAGCCCCATGAGGGCGCGCTGGTCCTGGTGGTGGTCACGGGGATCATCGCCGGCGCGACCAGCACCTTGGTCGGGGACCGCCGGAGCTTCCGCTATCTGCTGATCACCACGTTGGCGCCGCTCCCCTTCGGGATCCTGCTGCAAGGGCAGGGCCGGTTCAACGTCATCGCGACCGTCCTGATCGCGCTGTTCGCCCTGGGGATGGACCGTGTGCACCGTCGCGGGTATCGCAACTTTGCGGAGCGCGTGCGCGGGGGGGTTCTGCTGGAGCGCTCCACCCAAGAGGTGGCGCGTCAGCATGCCTACCTCGATGCCCTCATCGCGAGCACACCGGTGGCCATCGCCGTGTTGGACGACCAGCGCGCGGTCCGTAGCGTGAATGCCGCGTTCGAGACCCTGTTCGGGTACTCCGCGGCCGAGGTCGTCGGTGCAGGCATCGACGGGTTGATCGTGCCCGAGGCGTTCCGCTCCGAGTCGAGTGATCTCGAGACGCGTGTCCGGGGCGGTGAGATCGTTCGGGTGGAAGTCGAGCGTATGCGCAAGGACGGTCGGCGCATCCAGGTCCGTCTTTCGGCGGCCGCCGTGAAGGCCGCTGCGGACGGCGCGCTCGTCGCCCTGTACGAGGACATCAGCGATCGGAAGGCGGCGGAAGCGGCGATGCGCGAGGCGCGCGACCTGGCGGAACGCGTGGCCCGTGCCCGCAGCGCCTTCCTGGCCAACATGAGCCACGAGATCCGGACCCCGATGAACGCGGTCTTGGGCTTCGTGGAGCTGGTGCTGGACACCGAGCTGGCCCCGGAGCAGCGGCGGGCCCTGGAGCTGGTGCGCACCTCGTCCGAGGCCCTGCTCACCATCCTCAACGATATCCTGGACTACTCGAAGATCGAAGCGGAGCATCTCGAGCTCGAATCGATCCCCTTCGACCTGCCCAAGGTCATTCATGCCACCGCCACCCTGCTCGCGGTCCGGGCACGGGAGAAACACCTCGAGCTGACCGTGGACGTGCCGCCCGACGTTCCGCAAGTGGTGCGGGGCGATCCGACCCGTGTGCGCCAGGTCCTCATGAACCTGATCGGAAACGCGATCAAGTTCACGGACCAAGGCGAGGTCGACGTGTCCGCCGGCGTCCTCCAGCGCGACAGCGACGGGGCGGCCGTACAGTTCCGGGTGCGGGACACGGGGATCGGCATCTCGGCGGAGCAGCTCGGCACCATCTTCCAAGAGTTCACGCAGGCGGACGCGTCGATGACGCGCCGCTACGGCGGGACCGGCCTCGGTCTCGCGATCTCGCGGCGGCTGGTGGCGCTGATGGGCGGCGAGCTCGCCGTCACGAGCGAGGTCGGCCGGGGCAGCGAGTTCAGCTTCGCCCTCACCTTCCCGCTGGAGGCGGGGACGCAAGCTACGGCTCGCGCCGCCGTCTCCCTCGGTGGGCGCCGGCTGCTGGTGGTGGATGACAACGAAACGAACCGGCGGATCCTCCGGGACATGCTGGGGGCGGAGGGCATGGCCGTGCACGAAGCATCCCGCGCCGACACCGGCATGGAGGCGCTCCGCCGCGCCTCCCGATCGGGTACGCCTTACGACCTCGCCATCCTCGACGCCCAGATGCCCGACCAGGACGGCTTCACGCTCGCCACCGCGATCCGCGCCGATCGCGCGCTGGCGGAGACGCGGCTCCTGATCCTCACCTCGGCCGGGCAGCGGGGTGACGGTGAGCGGTGCCGGCAGCTGGGCATCCAGGCGTATCTCACCAAGCCCATCGCGCGGGCGGATCTGGTGGAAGCCGTGGGGACGGTGTTGGCTGGGACGGCGTCGGCGCCGGGCGCGGCCGATCTCGTCACCCGCCACTCGATCGCCGAGTCGCGCCACGCTCTGCGGATCCTGCTGGCGGAGGACAACCTGGTGAATCAGCAGGTGGCGACCGCCATGCTCTTGAAGCGCGGGCACCAGGTGGACGTCGTGAGCAACGGTCGCGAAGCGGTGGACGCCGTCGCCGCCGAGGGCTACGACGTCATCCTCATGGACATCCAGATGCCCGAGATGGACGGGTTCGAGGCGACGGAGAAAATCCGCGCCCTGCCGCAGGGCCGGACGCTCCCGATCATCGCCCTCACTGCCCACGCGCTGAGCGGGGAGCGCGAGCGCTGTCTGGAGCGGGGGATGAGTGGGTATCTCGCGAAGCCGTTCAAGGCGCACGACCTGTTCGCCGCCGTCGAAGGGCGGGGCGCACAGCCGGCCGACACCGCCGCTGCGCCGATACCAGCGGTAGACTTAGTGGCATTCCGGCGCACCATGGAGGAAGCGGGGGCCGCCGAGGCGGTGGACGGGATCCTCGAGACCTTCGTGGCCACGCTGCCGCAGCGCCTGGAGGCGCTCGTGACTGCAGCGGCCGGCACCGAGGCCGACCCGCTGCAACGGGCGGCGCATGCGTTCAGGTCGGCTGCCGGGACGATCGGCGCGGGCAGCCTCGCCGCGCTGCTCGAGGACGTGGAGCGGGCGGCGAGGGACGGCGATCTGGCCGCAGCGCGTGACAAGCTTGAGCGCGTACGCGGCGAGGCACAGGCCGCGCTCGACTATCTGCGGACGGCGACGAAAGGCGGCCGGGATGCCTAACCTGATTTCCGTGCTGGTCGTGGATGACGACCCGGTGTCGAGCGCCCAGCTCGGCGCGCTCGCGACGGCGGCCGGGTACGACGTCAAGAGCGCGTACAACGGTCGTGAGGCGTGGGAGCTGCTCCAGTTGGCGCGCGTTCCCATCGTGATCTCCGACTGGTACATGCCCGAGATGGACGGACCGGAGCTGTGCCGCCGCATCCGCGCCCGGACGCGCGAGCCGTACAGCTACTTCATCCTGGTCACCTCCCGCGGCGGCAAGCAGCAGTACCTCGCAGGCATGGAGGCCGGGGCGGACGATTTCATCGCCAAGCCGGTGGACCCGGATGAGCTGCGCGCCCGGCTCAAGGTTGCCGAGCGCATCCTCGGCCTGCGCAAGGAGATCGAGCAGCTCGAGGTACTGCTCCCCATCTGCTCGTACTGCAAGCGAATCCGGAACGACAAGGAAGAGTGGGAGCCGCTCGAGACGTATATCGAGAGGCACTTCGAGACGCTGCTCAGCCACGGCATCTGCCCCGACTGCTACACCAAGTACGTGCAGCCGCAGCTCGATCGCGACACGTCTGCGTGACAGAACCCGCCACACAACCACCGCCGGCGCGAGCCTCGGCCGGCGGCTGGTGGGCCACCGTGCGGGAGGCGCTCCGTGGTTCGCGCCACGACTACACTTCCGGCCCGCTGGGCCGGGCGATCGTGCTACTCGCGATTCCCATGGTCACCGAGATGATCATGGAGTCGGTGTTCGCGGTAGCCGACGCGTTCTGGGTGGCGAAGCTCGGTGCCGATGCCTTGGCGACAGTGGGGCTCACCGAGTCGCTGCTCACGCTCATCTACACGGCGGCGATGGGGCTCTCGATCGGCGTCACGGCCATGGTGGCCCGGCGCATCGGCGAGGGAAACCCCGTAGGGGCAGCCGAAGCGGCGGTGCAGGGAATCGCGCTCGGGCTGCTCGTGGCGGCCGTGATCGCGGTCGTCACTGTGCCGCTGGCGCCGCGCCTCCTGGCGGTGATGGGCGCGACCCCCGCCGTCCAGGTCATGGGGTCGAGCTACGCGCGCGTGATGCTCGGCGGGAACGCGGTGATCCTGCTGCTGTTCCTGATCAACGCCATTTTTCGAGGCGCGGGCGACGCGGCGATCGCGATGCGCGTGCTGTGGCTCGCCAACGGCATCAATATCGTGCTCGGGCCCTGCCTGATATTCGGCGTCGGGCCGTTCCCGCGACTGGGCGTCACCGGCGCGGCTATCGCGACCACCATCGGGCGCGGCACCGGGGTGCTGTACCAGCTGTACCGGCTGTGGCGCGGCGACGGTCGGGTCGCCATCCGGCGCGCCCAGCTCAAGCTCCAACCCGCCGTGATGCGGACGATGCTCCGGCTCTCGGGTACGGGCACGGTGCAGGTGTTCATCGGCATGGCGAGCTGGATCGGACTGGTGCGGATCGTTTCGAGCTTCGGTTCGGAGGCGATCGCAGGGTACCAGATTGCGATCCGGGTCATCGTGTTCGCGCTCTTACCGTCGTGGGGACTCGCCAACGCGGCGGCTACGCTCGTGGGGCAGGGCCTCGGCGCCGGACAGCCCGATCGGGCCGAGCGGGCCGTGTGGCTCGCCGGGTTCTACAACATGCTGTTCCTGGGCGCGGTGGGTGCCGTGTTCGTGGCCTCCGCGGAGCCCATCGTCAGCGTGTTTACGCGCGACCCGGCGATCGCCCCGGTCGCGGTGCTGTGCCTGCGGACCATCAGCTACGGGTTCCTGTTCTATGCGTACGGGATGGTGATCACGCAGTCGTTCAACGGCGCGGGCGACACGTGGACGCCCACGTGGATCAACCTGGGGTGCTTCTGGCTGTGGGAGATCCCACTCGCGTACCTGTTGGCGCGCCACGCGGGGCTCGGGCCGCAGGGAGTGGCCCTGGCGGTCATGATCGCGTTCTCGACGCTCGCCGTCGTGAGCGGTCTGATCTTCCGCCGCGGGCGCTGGAAGCTGCGCCGGGTTTAGCGGCCCGCGCAGCGCCCTCCCCCGTCCGCCCGACGCAGCGTCGGGTAGGCGACGCCGACCTGCTCCAGGTAGGTCGGGTACTTCGCCGGATCGTAATAATACTGCCGCATCGCCGGCCGGTATTTCTCCATGGCGGCGGCGTTGAGCTCGAGCGCGGGCTGGTCGTCGGCGCGGATCAGCGGCTTGTACTGGATCGTCTTCGTTTGGACGACCTTGAAGTAGTCCCACGCCCGCTGCACCAGCTCGGGCCGTAGCAGGAAATCGAGCATCGTCATCGCTTGCACTTTGGCGCCGGCGGTGGCGCCCTTGTGCGCGATCGGCGTGGCCATCGCGATCGCGTTCGACCAGTGGTGCCCCGGCAGGTTGGGAATGTTGGACGGGTACCAGAGCACCACCGTCGGGACGTTCCACGACACGTCGCCGATGTCGTCCGAGAAGCCGGCGCGACGCTCCACCTCGGTCGGCGCGGGCGGCAGCGCGTCGAGTGTGGTGTCGAGCCCGTGCTCTTCCTGGCGCAGCTCGCGTTGAACCGCCTTCGCGAGCGTTTGGTCGGCCTCGCTCCAACGCGGCAGTCCCACCTGCTCGATGTTGTCGTACATCGTCTGCGCCACGATCTTGTTGAAGTGGCCGGGCCATGCGGAGCCCACGATCCGCTCGACCGCGAGTGTCGTGCCGGTCATCATGGCCGCCCCGCGCGCGATCGAGTCGGCGACCGTCAACAGCTCCGCGATGTGCTGGCCGTCGAGTTCGCGCAGGTAGTACCACACCGACGCGGTCGCTGGGACGACGTTGGGCTGGTCCCCGCCGTCCCTGATCACCGAGTGCGAGCGCTGCTGGGGCCGCAGGTGCTCTCGCCGGAAGTTCCAGCCGACGTCCATTAGCTCCACCGCGTCCAAGGCGCTCCGGCCGCGCCACGGCGCGTCGGCGGCGTGGGCGCTTTGGCCCTTAAAGCTGAAGATCACGGAGACGGTGCCGGTCCCCGGCGTGTCGCCCCACGACGTCCTGAGATTCGAGCCGACGTGCGAGAACAGCACGACGTCGGCGTCCTTGAAGTAGCCCGCGCGCACCAGAAACGCCTTGCCGCCGAGCAGCTCCTCCGCGACTCCGGGCCAGAGCTTGATCGTGCCCGCGAGATGATCGCGCTCCATGAGGCGCTTCACCGCGAGCGCGGCGGTGACGTTCACCGCCGGTCCCGCGTTGTGCCCCTCGCCGTGGCCGGGCGCGCCCTCTACGAGCGGCAAGTGGCAGGCGACGCCCGGCACCTGGGAAGCCTGCGGGATGTCGTCTAAATCGGCTCCCAGCGAGATGACTGGCTTGCCGGAGCCCCATGTGGCGATCCACGCCGTGGGCAGGCCGGCGATCCCTTCCTCCACGGAGAAGCCGCTGTCGCGCAGCAGTTTCACGAGGTAGCGCGAGGTCTCGACTTCCTGATAGCCGAGCTCGCCGTAGCTGAAGACCTGATCCACGATCTGCTGCGTGAGCCGGGCGTGGGCCTCGATGTCGCTCGCGGCCTCGCGCTTCAGCGCGGTGAGTTGCGCCGGCGGCGCGAGGCGCTTGGCCGAGGGTCGCTGGGCGAACGAGCTCCCGGGCAGGGCGAGGACGAGCAAAACGCCGTTCACGGCGAGCGGCCAACGCATGAAGCTGCTCCGGTGGAAGGAGAGGAAGGTCTTATGGGGCGCTAAAGGTACGAGACCCCCCCCGCTGCGGCTACCAGCCCGGCCCTTGCTGCACTGTTGCGTCGACGCATCGCCCCGCGCCGCTTGACAAGGGAACGGGGAAGAACACACCCTGGTACTAGCGAACGACCATTGTTTCGTCGGAACTCACCCGGCCCCGTTGCGCCCGCGATCAGGCCAACGGGGCGCTGCGTCTCGTAGGAGCGCGTACAATGGAAGCGAAAGAGCTGCTCGACAGTCTCGACGTCGGGGTATTGGCGATGGCTCCCGATTGGACGATCGCCGAATGGTCGGCGGCGGCCGCTCGCATCACCGCGCTGCCGGCGGACCGGGTGCTGGGTCAAAGCATCTGGATCGCCTTCCCGGCGGCGAAGGGCACCGAGCTCGAACGGGTGTTCGGAGACGTACTGGCCGACGGCAGGCCTCGCACGTTCCTGGCGCCCGCAGGAGCGCCGGAGGCCCCGGGGACCGTGCTGGAGACCCGGGTCACCCGCGGGGTGGGGGATCATCTGGCCGTGGCCTTCCGACCCGTGCACGAGGAGCTCGCGCCGGAGTCGCGCGCGGCGCAGCTGTTGAGCGCGCTCGAGGCCGAGCGGCGGCTGTATCTGCAATTGTTCGGCTCGCTGCCCACACCCGCTCTGGTGCTCACGCCGGACGGTCAGATCCTCGATACCAACTCCGAGGGAGCGAAGCTCTTGGGCGGGACGGACGCGGCGGCGCTGCGCGGCCGCGCGCTGGCGGAGTGGGCCCCCGCGTCGCAGCAGGGCATGCTCGCCGCTGCGCTACGTCACGCCGTGACGCGGCGGCAGGACGTGGCGCTCTCCGTCGAATTCGCCGGTGAGCCGGCGCGGGAGGTGCGGGCCGTCGTCGTGAACGTCGATCCCGTGCGCGCGGCGCCGAAGCTCCTGTTCCTGGCCCTGGACGTATCGCGCGAGATGCTCCTACAGCAGCGGCTGCTCCAGGCTGACCGGCTGTCGCAGCTCGGCGCCTTGGTGTCGGGCGTGGCGCACGAGCTCAACAATCCGCTCGCCGCGATCGCCGCCTTCGGGGAAGCGCTCGCGCTGGACCCACATCAGGCCGATCTGGAGGAGAGCGCCGAGGTGATCCGGAGCGAAGCGATGCGGGCCGGTCGCATCGTCCAGACCTTGCTCGATTTCGCCCGCCAGCGGCCGCGTATCCAGACCGCCGTTGATCTCGGGGAGATCGCCGAGCGCGTGCTCGCGCTGCAGCGCAGTGCGCTCAAGAAGGCGCGCATTCGCACCACGGTATCCGTCCCGAACGACGTGCCCGCCGTGGCAGGCGACCCGCAGGAGCTCCAGCAGGTGATGCTCAACGCCGTGGTGAACGCGCGGCAGGCGATCGAGGGCACGGGCCGCCCCGGCCAGATTACCGTCGCGGGGCGTTTGAGCGACCACCACGTGTTGGTGACGGTCGACGACACGGGCCCCGGCGTGCCGCCCGAGATCCTCGACCGCGTGTTCGAGCCGTTCTTCTCGACCAAACCGGAGCACGGCACCGGGCTCGGCCTGGCAATCAGCTTCGGGCTCGTGCGGGGGATGGGCGGTCGCATGTGGATGCAGAACGTCGAAGGGGGTGGGGCACGGCTCTCGTTCGAGCTCCCCGTGGACGCAGGCAGCCCCGACGCCACGGCGCGGGCCGCCGGCCGGCCGCCCGCGCAGCGGCTCTCGCTGCTGGTGGTCGAAGACGAAGAAGCGGTGCGCCGTGCCATGGCGCTGCTCGCCAAGCGGCTCGGCCACGAGGTGACGACGGTGGGCCGGTTCGCCGACGCGACCGCGCGTCTGGCCCAGCCGGGCGCGCGCTACGATGCGCTCTTGGTGGATGTGCACTTGGACGAAGCACACACGGGCTTCGATCTGTTCGATCACCTGCGGACCGAAGGTCGCGGGCTCGAGCAGCGTATCGTGTTCACGACGGGGGATTCCATCTCCACGCAGACACGCGACGCGCTGGAGCGCGCCGACCGGCCCGTGCTGCGGAAACCCTTCAGCCTCGACGAGCTGCGTGAGATGCTCGAGCGCGTGACGGCCGGCTGACGGACGGGCGAGGTCTCAGGCCGCCCGCACCTCCGCCCGCGAGCGCCGCCGCCGTCGCGCCTTGCGGCTCTCCCGGTAGTACGCCACCGTCTGCCGCAGACCCTCGTCGAAATGCACGACGGGCTCGTATCCCACGAGCTCGCGCGCCTTGTCGATCGAGGCGAGCGAATTGCGGACTTCACCGGGCCGCCCCTCCGCATACTTCGGCAGCACCGGCACGCCGGCGAGCTCCTGGATCCGGTCCCACAGGTCGTTGACGCTCACGCTCTGGCCGCATCCGACGTTGAACACCTGACCGGCGACCCGCGCGACCGGCGCGCGGGCGGCGAGCAGGTTCGCATGCACCACGTTGGCGACGTACACGAAATCGCGGGTCTGTCCGCCGTCGCCATAAATGGTCGGTGGCTCGCCGTGCAGGGCCGAGGCGATGAATCGCGGCACGACCGCGGCGTACTGGGAGTTCGGATCCTGACGCGGCCCGAAGATATTGAAGTACCGCAGCACGACGGTTTCGAGGCCGTAAGTCGCGTGGAACGCCGAGCAGTACTCCTCGCCCGCGAGCTTGGACGCGGCATACGGCGACAAGGGTCGGGTGACGTGATCCTCGGAGTTGGGCAGCGTCGCGGGGTTCCCGTAGGCCGACGTGGATCCGGCGTAGACGACCCGCCGCACGTGCGCGTCGCGCGCCGCGAGTAGGACGTTCAGCGTCCCGGTCGCGTTCACCTCGTGCGCGGCGAGCGGCTGGTCCACCGAACGCTGGACCGAAGTGAGCGCGGCCTGGTGCAACACGTAGTCGGCTCCCTCCACGGCGCGACGACACGTGCTCAGGTCCGTGACGCTGCCGCGGATGAAGCTGACCCGACGCCGCACCGCCGCGAAATTCTCACGGCGGCCCGAAGACAGGTCGTCGAGGATGACGACGTCCTGCCCGGCGGCGACGAGGTGCTCGACCAGGTGCGAGCCGATGAACCCGGCGCCGCCCGTGACCAGATACCGCATGTGAAGCCCGACCTTCGATGAGTTGCCGAGGTGCCTTTGCAAAACTCCCGCCACCCGCCCCAAAGGCGAGAGCCGGAAGCGGAAATGCCGCGCGGCGGCAACAGCTGGCCCTCGAGCGCACGACGGCCGTTGTGTTGCGTGCCCACGACACCAGCTCGCTGCGTTCGCAAGCGCGGCGGTACGTCGTTTGCGACCTCAATGGGCTCGCAATCGGCGCGTGAGCCGGCGTTCAGAACGAGGGGGCGTGTGGGACCGATTCGACCTGCGACTCGAGACGACATCCCTCAGATTGCCGCCCTTCGGAGTCGAGTCTTCTCGTGGCGGCGGAAAGATTCGGCAGAGGCGCGCGAGACCGCGTTGCAGCGAGTCTTCTTCGACAACCCGTTCTGTGACGAGAGGCTTCCGTCGCTGGTATGCGAGAACGACCGTGGCGGCATCCTCGGCTTCATCGGAGTGTCGGCGCGGAGGCTGCGGTGGCAGGGCGCGGAAGTGTGCGCGGCGGTGTCCCACGGGTTCATGGTGGACCCGGAGTCGCGAGGCGTGGTGGGCCTGCGACTGTTGCAGCGGCTCCTCGACGGCCCGCAGGACATCACGTTCGCCGACTCCCCGAACCAGATGGCGCGACGGCTCATGGAGCACCTGGGCGGCGTCACCGCACCCCACGACAGCCTGTTCTGGGTCCGGCCGCTCAGGCCCGTGCGCTACATGCTCGGCCAGGTCCGTAACGGCGGCCTGCTGTTCTCGGCCCGGCTCCTGGTTCGTCCGGTCGCTAGCGCCATCGACGCGCTGGCCGCCCGGTATGCGCACAGCCCCTTCTACGTGAAGGACCCCGGGAGCCGCGAGGAGCCGCTGACGGCGGCCGACCTGGTGCGGTGCCTGTCGGAGCTGGGCAGCGTCTGCTCGCCCAGTCCCTCCTACAGCGAGGCCGCGTTGAGCTGGCTCCTTGGCTCGCTCGGGCGAGGGCCGCGGGCCGCCGCGCTGCGGCAGGTGCTCGTGCGATCGAGCGCCGGCGAGGAGATCGGCTGGTACATCCGATTCACCAATCGCCGCGGCACGAGTGAGGTGGTGCAGATGGGCGCCCGGAAGGATCGCTACGCCAGCTTGCTCGATCACGTCTTCCACGCCGCCTGGCACGAGGGGTCCGTGGCTGTCTCGGGTCGGGTCCAGCCGCCGTTTCTGGAAACGCTGGGTCAGAAAGGCTGCGTCTTCTCGACCAACGGACCGCCCGTGCTGCTGCACTCCCGTCAGACCGAGCTGCTACGCGCCATTCAGGGGGGCCGCGCGTTCCTGTCGCGCTTGGAAGGGGAGTGGTGGATGAGTCATCTCAGCGAGGGGTAGCGGCGCGTTTTCGAGGTCGCTCACTCGGCCTGCGAGGGGAAGGGCGGGCCGGGTGCCGAACGCACGGCCTCCAGGTCGTGCTTGCCACTCGCCAGGAGGGGAAGGGCAGCGCGGACTTCGACGCGCGCCGGCTGGAGGTAACGGGGAAGCTCGCGGCCGTAATACGCCTGGAGCCGCTCGAGCGACCCCTGCTCGGCGAGAACCACGTAGGCGACGATGCGCTCGCCGCGCGCCTCGTCGGGCTCCCCGACGACCACGGCGTCCGCCACCTCGCCCGACGCGTACAGCACGCCGAGAATCTCGTCCGGGCCGACGCGATATCCCATGGTCTTGATGATCCGGTCTCTCCGCCCTACGAAGTACAGGAACCCCTGGTCATCGCGACGCACGAGGTCACCCGAGAAAACGACACGGTCCGTGTCGGAAGGCGGGGCGCCAGATGGTCGCAACGGATTGGGGCGGAACACCCGCGCGGTGAGCTCCGGATCGTTCCAGTAGCCCAGGGTCACGGTGGGGCCGCGGTACACCAGCTCGCCGATCTCGCCAGGCGGTGCCGGGGTGCCGTCCTCCAGCAGCACGTAGGCCTCTCCGCCGGGAATGGCGCGGCCCATCGAATCGGGCCGGCGGTCGAGCTCCGCGGGTGGGAGATAGGTGCAGCGCAGCGCTTCGGTCAGACCGTACATCAGGTAGAGCTGCGCCCCGGGCTGGGCGCGGCGCAACGCGCGCACCGTTTCGATGGGCAGGTGTCCGCCGGCGTTGGTCATCACCCGCAACCTGGGGAGTGGCGCCTCGACGAGCGCCGGCACGCGCAATAGCCGGTTCCACAGCGGCGGCACGGCCGCGAGCACGGTGACGCCCTCCGTGCGGACCGACTCGATCATCTGCTGGGGAAGCGGGGACCGCTCGACGACGAGCGCCGCCCCGGCGCCCACGGCGCACAAGAGCTGACCCACGCCGTAGACGAAGCTGAACGGCAGGAGGCTCGCGAGCCGGTCCACGTCCGTCAGGCCGAGGTAGGAGACGACCACGCTCGTCAAGGCCCAGAGGTTTGCGTGACTCACGACCACGCCCTTCGGGAGGCCGGTGGACCCGGACGTGTACACGATCTGGGCCATATCGCTCCCGAGCCGCTGGACCGGCGCAAGCGGTTCGCCGCCCGGGCGGACCTCGCTCGCATCGAGGACGCCCGCCGCCGTCGAGAGCCGACGCGGCTGCCGCGCGAGCACGTCCCCCGTCGTGATCAGACAGCGGGCACCCGAGTGCGCGAGCACGTGCTCGATCTGGCGCGGGCGGAGCGCCTCGTTCGCAACGACGGCGATCGCACCCGCGGCCAGCGTGCCGAAGTACGCGGCGGCGGCGTCCCGACCACGCTCCAGCAGGATCGCGACGCGGTCGTCGGCCCTGACGCCGGCGGCCCGGAGCGCGGCACCGATCGCTGCCGCGCGCTCCCGCAGGGCGGTGTAGGTGACGGTGCTGCCGCGCTCTACGACGGCGGGCCGGTCGCCGTGCCGCCCGGCGGTATCCCACAAGAGGAGCGCGGCATTGCGGGGGGAGGGGGGCGACACGCCCGGCGCTCCGACATCGATGGACAGCGAGCACTCCCGGTGAATGGCTTTGTCGCGGTATTGCAACGAGCGTACCAAGGGACCCCGCCGGTTGCGCCGCGGTGCGCGTCTACACCAGACGGCGGCACGACGCGCGTTGCGCGGGCGCGACAGGGGTGTGCAACACGACACCTCGAGGCGGTCCGAAGACGTTGGCAGTTCGTCCGATAACCGGTGTCGGGACCATGACAGCCGGCGTCCGGGCGGACGCCATTCCGAGGGCTCGAACCTTGCAATCGGAGACGTCCGGCGAGCCGGAGACGACGTTTTCCCCGAGCATGCGAGGTGCGGTGGCCACGACAATCGTAGACCGGCTGGAGCTCGATGCGGCTGCCGAGACTCGACGGATTGCGGAAGCGCTCCGGGTCCAGGTCGGGCAGACGCTGCGGCGCGCCGGGATCGTCGTCGCGATGAGCGGCGGCGTGGATAGCTCGGTGTGCGCAGGCCTCGCCGTGCAGGCGGTGGGCTCCCGGCACGTGCTCGGGCTCGGCCTGCCCGAGCGGGAGTCGGACCCCCAGAGTCTCGCGCTCGCGCGCGACTGGGCGGAGCGTCTCGGGATCGAGTTCCTGGCCGAGGACGTCACCGCCATTCTCGAGGCGTGCGGATGCTACGAGCGGCGGGATGCGGCCGTACGCCGCCTCGTCCCCGAGTACGGTCAGGGCTGGCGCTCCAAGTTGGTGCTCGACGGCGGCGGCCTCGATTCCGACCGGCTCAACGTGTGCTTTATCGCGGTGCAGCCGCCGGGCCAGGACGTGCGCAAGGTCCGCCTGCCCGCGCGTGAGCTGCGCGAGATCGTAGCCGCCACGAACTTCAAGCAGCGCATCCGGACCATGCTGGCGTACCACCACGCCGACCGGTTGAACTATGCGGTGGTCGGTACGCCCAACCGTCTCGAGTACGACCAGGGCTTCTTCGTGAAGGGCGGGGACGGGCTCGCGGACGCGAAACCGATCGCCCACCTGTATAAGAGCCAGGTCTACCAGCTGGCCGAGTTCCTGGGGGTGCCGGTCACCATCCGGGCGCGCACGCCCACCACCGACACCTACTCGCTGCCTCAGACGCAGGAGGAGTTCTTCTTCTCGCTCCCGCTCGGCACGCTGGACGTAGTGCTGCAGGCCCGGAACAAGGGGCGCAGTGCGGCCGCGGTCGCGGCGGAGCTGGGGTACCGGCCCGAGCAGATCGAGCGCGCTTACCGTGAGATCGAGCACAAGCGCGCCGTCACACGTCCGCTCCATCTCACGTCCCTGCTGGTCGCGCCGGTTCCGGACGTCGGAGGGAACGCCTGATGTGCGGCATCGCCGGGATCGCTCGCCGACGCCCCGTGGGCGTCTCCGCTGAGCTCCTGGAGCGGATGGCCGGCGCCATCCGACACCGCGGCCCCGACGGCTTCGGGCTGCACGCGGACGAACGGGTGGGCCTCACCAACGTTCGGCTGAGCGTGATCGACCTGGCGCGCGGCGTGCAACCCATGACGAACGAGGACGGCAGCGTCTTCATCGTCTACAACGGCGAGATCTTCAACCACCTCGCGCTGCGCGGCGAGCTGGAGGCCCGCGGGCACCTGTTCCGCACCCGGAGCGACACCGAGGTCCTGGTGCACGCCTACGAGCAGTGGGGCGAGCGGATGCTGGAGCGCCTCAACGGCCAGTTCGCGTTCGCGATCTACGACCGTCGGGCGGGGTCCGTGTTTCTCGCGCGGGATCGCTTCGGCATTCTGCCGTTGTACTACACGGAGCGCGGCGGCGACCTGTATTTCGCGTCTGAGGCGAAGGCCCTGCTGGCGACCGGCGAGGTGGAGCGCGCGCTCGACCCGGAGGGGCTGGACGAGGTGTTCACGTTCTGGGCGGCGCGTGCTCCCCGCACCCCCTTCCGGGGGATCCGCGCGCTCGAGCCCGGCTGCTGCGCGCGGTGGCAGGACGGGCGCCTGACGATGCGGCGCTACTACGCGCTCGAGTACGCCGAGGCGGCGGCCGAGCCGGCGGACGCGCTCGACGCGCTCGACGAGCTGCTGCGCTCGGCGGTGCGGCTGCGCCTCCAGGCGGACGTGCCGGTCGGCGGGTACCTGAGCGGCGGCATCGATTCGAGCATCGTGTGCGCGCTCGCGGCGGCGGGCTCGACGCACGCGCTGCGGACCTTCTCGGTGACCTTCGAGGACCCCGCGCTCGACGAGAGCGGGTACCAGCTGGCGGTCGCGACCGATGTGCGGAGCCACCACGCGGTGCAGCGGATCGGGTGCGGTGACATCGCGCGCGTGTTCCCGGACGTCGTCCGCCACACCGAGACGCCGCTCGTCCGCACGGCGCCCGCCCCGCTATACCTGCTGTCGCGGATCGTCCGGGAGCAAGGCATCAAGGTGGTGCTCACCGGGGAGGGGTCGGACGAGGTGTTCCTTGGTTACGACCTGTTTAAGGAGACCATCATCCGGCTCTTGTGCCGGCGGCGGCCGGAATCGCGCTGGCCTCCGCGCCTGCTCGACGGGCTGTATCCAGGAATCGCGCCCGCATCGGGGAAGGGCGATTTCTGGCGCGGCTATTTCATGACCGCCGGCTCCGCCGACGATCTGCTGTTCTCGCACCTGCCGCGGTTCCACCTGACCGCCCGCATCAAGGACTTCTACTCGGCCGAGTTCCGCGCGGGGCTCGGGCCCTTCGACCCGCTGGCCGAGCTGCGCGCCCGGCTGCCGGCCGGGTTCGCCGCGTGGTCGCCGCTGGCGCGGGCGGCCTACCTCGAGATGACGACGCTGCTCTCGTCGTATCTGCTCAGCTCGCAAGGCGATCGGATGGCGATGGCGCATGGGGTCGAGGCCCGCGTCCCGTACCTCGATCACCGACTATTCGAGTTCGCGGCCGCACTTCCCGCGCGCAGCAAGCTACGCGGCTTGCGGGAGAAAGACATTCTGCGCCGCTGGGCCACCGGGCTCTTGCCCCCGGCCGTCACCCGCCGGCGCAAGCAGCCGTACCGTGCGCCGGACGTGCCGGCGTTCTTCGCCGGGCGACCGCCGGAGTACGTCGAGGCGCTGCTCGACCCTGCGAGCCTCTCGCGCACCGGAATCTTCAATCCGCGGGCCGTGGCGGGATTGGTGCGACGCTGCCGCGCCGGCCGCGCGGAGGGATTCCGCGAGAGTCAGGCGCTCGTGGCGATTCTTTCGACCGAGTTGTGGCACCGGGAGTTCCTCGGCGCGCCCGCCGGGGTCGCGGCGGGAGGCGGCGCCTCAGAGATCTCCCGGGTGCCGCCGGCCGCTGTGGAAGCCCCCGTCGCGGCGTGACGTATTGACTGGAAGGTGAGGACAATGAGCGACGAAACACCAGATCTCACTGCGGCGGCGATCGTGGAGCGCACACGGGCCTATGTGCGCGACAACTTCTTGTACATGCGCCCCAACTGGCCGCTGCGGGAGAACGACGCGCTGCTCGGGATGGGCGTGATAGACTCGATCGGGGTGATCGAGCTCGTGGAGTTCGTGCAGCGGGAGTTTGGGTGCTCCATCGCGGAGGACGAGATCACCGAGGGAAACCTTGGCTCGCTCGGCGCCATCGCTCGGTTCGTGCACGGCAAGCGGAACGGCAAGGGAGGCACCGTACGGCCGCACCAGACCGCCTGACTACGGAGGCCGCGCGTGTACCGTTCTCAGCTCCTCGGCCGGCTCCGCCGCATGCCCGACCGGCTGCTGCACGCGTCGCGGCGGCGCGCTGCGCTCGTCGCCCTCGCCGCCCACCAGCCGCTCCGGTCGGTGCTCGTGGTGTGCAACGGCAACATCTTCCGCAGCCCGTTCGCGGCGGCCGTCCTGAACCGCGCGCTCGAGCGGAGCGGCGTGGCGGTGGACTCGGCCGGGTTCATCGGACCGGGCCGACCCTCGCCGGCCGACGCCGTGGTGGTTGCCGCGCGCCGCGGCATCGATCTGCGTGGGCACCGCTCCCAGCTCCTCATGCCTGACCTGGTGCGCGCCGCCGACGTCATCCTCGTCATGGACGCGGCGCAGCGCCGCACGATCTGTGAGCGCTTCGGCGCTTCCCCGCAGGACGTGCTGCTGCTCGGTGACTTCGACCCGGCGCCAATCGAGACCCGGGCGATTGAGGACCCCGTGGAGCAGGGGCCGCACGTGTGCGAGGTCGTGTACGGTCGGATCGAGCGCTGCGTGGGCGCGCTCGTGCGGGGGCTGCGTTCCGTCGCGATGAAGTGATCCAGGCCTCACCGAGCGGAATCGAAGAAGCGAGCGATCGCTCGCGCCGCCGCCAAGGCGCCGCTCCCGAGGCGCTCCCCCACGCGCCGCGGGCTTTTCGCGACGGCAAGCCCTCGACGCGCGTTGTCGCGCGACACGCGCGCGTGGTCGTACGCGACCCGATGGAACGCAACCTCCCGCGACGCGCGGTCCACCACCGCATACGCCGCTCGCGGATCGGAGTCCCGCGGCTGGCCGACGCTGCCCGGATTGATGAACCAAAACGAGCCCGGCGTGAGGCGCAGCGCGGCCCCGATGTGTCGCACGACGCCGTCTGGGCCGATCTCGACGGCGCCCGGTCGGTGGGTGTGCCCGGTGCAGCAGATCTCGAGGTGCGGGTCGAAGCGCCGCAGCTCGAGGCACACCTCGTGAAACCCCGCGCGGCCGCGCACCCGGCCGACCGGGTCTCCGAGCATCGAGTGCATACAGATGACGCCATCGGCGGGGCGCAGCTCGCCCGGTAGCGCCGCCAGATAGGCGAGCTCGGCGGGCGAAAGCGCGTCCCTCGTCCACTCGATCGCCCGGCGGGCGAGCGGCCCGCAATGATCGACGGACAGCACACCGCAGGTCATCAGGTCGTGGTTCCCGTGGACGCCACGGATGCTGCGGGCTTGCACCAACGCCAGGGTCTCGCTGGGGAAGCTGTTGTAGCCGACCAGGTCGCCCAGGTGGACGAT
>Ga0066692_10000061_pt1 | contig 24694 bp, 27 predicted proteins | sample GraSoiAngelo_141_FD_66456 | JGI IMG/M metagenome (GOLD analysis project Ga0066692, IMG submission 66456) | Grasslands soil microbial communities from the Angelo Coastal Reserve, California, USA - 14_0929_12_40cm | ecosystem: Environmental > Terrestrial > Soil > Grasslands | place: USA... | reverse complement strand
GGGTCCGGGCGGAGTTTGTATGTGTTCCTGACTATTGCTTGGTCCCAGAGCATGACAGTTTCAGGGAGGAAGAAATGGAGTGCCTTACCAATAGTGGTTGGAGGGGCCCCGCCGTCTCGGAACCTCGAACTTAGCTCAAGAATATGTTGAAAGTCCTCAGGGGCAAGCCTGTAGAGGACCCTGCCTTGAAGACGTTGTAGGTCGGTCAGATTCTTTCTTAGCCAGATGCTACAAATCCTTCGGAAGGCTGCGCCTCCACCTTTGAAGCGGAGGGCCTTCCATTTACCCAGGAACTCGACAGCGTCATCGAGTCTCGCTACCGGAGATCTGCTTCTCCGTTCCCATACGAGCCTCGGCCAGACCCCGTGAGTACCAGCCCCGTGACCAACATACGTTTCGGCTGCCTCCCTTAGTTGCTCCGGCTCGAAGCTCAATCTGACGCACTTGCTTTCATCAATAGTATATGCGCGTAGTGGAGAGCCCGTAGCTCAGTGGTCTCACATCAACGGACTGAAAGAGTAGCATAGCGCTAAATCCTGAGGGTCATGCCTTGAGACAGACGCATGGTCCTTGTCACGGCTGAAGGTCTAGCAAAGTCCTACGGTAGTGTTCGAGCTGTCAATGGGCTGAGTCTCAAGATTGACGACGGTTCAATTTCAGGTCTGATTGGACCGAACGGCGCAGGGAAAACCACTACGATCAAGATGATTCTCGGCCTTCTACGACCGGACGGTGGAAGGGTCCAGACTTTCGGTCAGAATCCGTGGGACAATCCGGAGATTCGCAAATTAATGGGCGTGGTCTACGAGAAAGCCCTCTTCCCTTCCCATCAGAGAGCTCTTGATTACTTGCAGAGAGTATGCCGAATTTATGGCGTCCCTGAATCTAGGGCTCTCGAGGTTTTGCGAATGGTGCAGCTGGAATATGCGAGGGACCGTCCGATCAAGGGACTCTCGGCCGGGATGCTACAGAAATTCGCGATAGCTCACGCTATGATCAACCATCCACAGCTCGTTATCGCCGACGAAATGACGTCCAACCTAGATCCTCAGGCAAGGAGCTCTCTCCTCGATCTAGTTCTTCAGCTAAGAAAAGATGAGAAGGTCACATTCCTATTGTCCTCTCACATACTACCGGAGTTGAGCAGGGTCTGCGATTCCGTCTCCATCATCAATTGGGGGAAGGTTCTAGCCTCCGGAAATGTGAACGAACTCTATGCAAGGTATAGCGCAGGCACCGTTAGGATTACAACCGACAAGCCTGACGCGTTGGCCGTTGAACTCAGAAAGCTACTGTACGTGAAAGGAGTTCAGTTAGACTATAGATCCGTCGCGGTTCAGGTGCAGCCTGAAGACCAGGACAAGCTCTACGAGGACTCGCCTAGGCTCGCCCGAGCTATAAGCGCGAAAATCCAAGGAATCGAGACTGGAAGCGCCTCACTGGAAGAGCTCTACAATATGGTAGTAAGCGGGAAGGCTTAGCGAGTCTTGGCCAAGGCCCATGGGGGCAAGGGCAGACCTTTCGTAGAATTATTCGCGTCGGCCCTCAATGAGGATTATCGGTTTCCGTTGCTGGAAATCTTCTGCTTTCTCTACGCAATAGGGGCCTTCATCTTCGCCGGTTTCTTGTTTGGTCTTGGTGGGCCGAGTGCATCGGGAGACGCTGTCGCTTATGGCCTGACCTCTTCGTTACTCGGCTTCCCCCTCTTCATATTCGTCGTCCTAATTCTCAAGAATGTCGCCTTCGGGCTGGGTAACGATTTAGAGAAGGGTATCGTCCAAACCTTCTTCTCATATCCGATCAAAAGACGCTGGATCCTTTCCGCCAAACTTCTGTCCGCAGTAGGAGTGGGCCTCATTCCCTTCGTTGGAATTCTGACCGCGGGCATGTACGTCCTCGCTCCCGACGTAGTTGGACCTCACATCGGTATTGTACTCTTGACCTTCGCTACCAGCTTGAGTGAGCCGCTCTTGGTGGCAGGCATAGTTCTTCTGGTTACGTTGCTTCTCAAGCGTGGCGCTCTGGCACTGGTCTTGGGAATAGTCACATACTTTGCGCTTTTCATAGTTCAAGGAATAGTCAGCGTCATAGCAGCGTTTACAAACAATGTTACAGGACTCCAAATCCTATCAGTAATATCGCCAAGTCTGATTGAAGGTCGATACTTTAGCACTCAATCGACAGGGCCCTTCTTCGGCCCGACGACATCTTGGACTCCAACCTTCACCGACGTCCTAGCGTACACTGCGGCGAGCTACACTATTGTCGCCATTGTCTTCCTATTGGGATACATGTACTTCTCGAGGAGACTAAACCTATGAACCGCTGGCTAGCCCTCACCAGCCGGATAGGCACATCCCTCACGGCGATAGGCCTGGCACTTCTTCTAATCTCCCTAATTCCTTCCAGCTCGTCCGGGAGCTCATCGCAGATTGGCACTCAGATTCAAGCCGGCACCTACACTGCCAATCTGTTCGGTCAAATCATGTCACCTCAACAGAGCGCAACCCTCACCGTGACATCCGACACAACTATTGACATCTACCTCGTCGAAGTCAGTAGCGCATTCCTATACCAGTGGATCTATTCCCATTATGGAAACAATGGGAAGTACTACGACAATAATGTGACATATCTCAAATTGTTCTTGGGAAATTTCACACAATCCGTCGCATACTCTCAGAAAGCCACTCTCTCCTTCAACTATCAATACACCCCGACCAAGATCACTAACGCCACGTTGATCATCTCCGACCCGTCTTCTTCACCGGCGAATGTTCAAACAAGCTGGAAGGTCTCTCAGCAGGTCGCTCCCGCCTCCAGAGTTGCCACTCTCGCTTATTGGAGCATACCGCTCGGGCTGGTCTTGGCGATTCCCTGGTTCATCGACCTCTATCAGAGAAGAGTGCGAAGACCAATTACGGGAACCAATCTATCTGCCTAGCAGTTTCCTATTATCATTCCGAGAACGCAACCTGTCTCCAAGAATCAATTCAGAGCTCGACGTGGAGTCTTAATTGCCAAGACTCGACGCTCGCCTCGGCCAGACCGCGTGCGTGCCAGCGTCATGATAGGTGTATTTCTCGGGTGCCTCTCGCAGCTGCTCCAATTCGAAGGACAATCTGGTCCACTCTTGGATTACGTGTCATGACATAAGCCAAATTCAGACTCCCTTCTGGACTCCAAGCCGAAGCCGCAGGCTTACTTGATGCAGCGTCTTAACGAATCTTAACGTTAAGCACCATCGGCCTCTTCGAACTTAGCGAGTTCCTTGTACAACAATTGCCCAACAGGAGTGTGATCGTTTCGCTGTTAGGCTCTCTCACGGTTTCTCGAGGAATCACTTTCAGCTCTTCGCTTGACTGTGAGATTCTAATTCTTGGCAAAACGGTGCCTTCGTAGAAGAACTTCTAAGACGAAATACGTCAGCCTAGTCGAATCCCACTCTTTTCAGCATGTCGAGATATCTGGGATCATCGCGAACCCGATCGAAATCCCAGTCCCACCTGAGTCTCATGAGGCTGGATTCTCGTCTTGCGTAGGAGCGTTCCAACCATTCGAACCCTTCATCGTTCTCGCGGAGGTGGAAATGGAAACAGGCAATCCCATACGCGTCGGTCAAACTTTCTTCGAGATTCGTTTCTAGCATGGGGAGAAGACCTTTGAGAGTTTGCAAATCATCCTCAAGGCAAGCAATGGTGGCGTCCATTCCGGTCCTTGCCAAGGGATACATCTTTTGAACGAGTTCTACGAAAATCGCTGCTTCGCGTTTCATATCGTCGAACATTTTCATGCAGCCGTAGGTAGCGGCTAGAAGAGTGTGTGCAGCGGCTAACTTCATGTCCGCGGCCCTTTTGAAGGGTTCAAGCGACTTGGGATAATCCCTCTTCGCGAAGTGGAGTAGGCCAATGTTGAGAGTGATGATGGGGGACAAGGGGTCGAGGTCCAACGACCTCGAGATTTGCTCGAGGCCCTCATTCCATCGCAGTTGATCTCGTAGCAGAATGGAGTACCATTGGTGGGCGCTCGCATAGTTCGGCTTCAGCTCGATTGATTTTCTGAATTCCCCTTCGGCCTCTTGTAGATGGTATTCCTCTTGCAGGATGAGCGCGTTTGTCGCGTGGGCTTCAGCGAGCTCCGGGTTGAGTCTCAGAGCCTTCGCCACCATCTCCCTGGCCTTCTCCAGATTCGCCTCGGGATCGAGGGACCAATTCTTGCGGAGTACGAGGCAGCAGTCGGCCTGCCCGACGTATCCTAGGACAAAGTCTGGGTCTTCGTGCACTGAGAGCTCGAAGTATTGCATCGCCTTCTTGACATCTTCAATGCCGCGTTTGTTCCAGTGCGATCTTCCCTTTAGATAGAGATCATACGCTGTCGTGTTCTCGGTCAGCCTCCGATCAATCTGTTCTGTTTCGGGGGTCAGTATCTTGACTCTAAGCGAGTCTGCAACATTTTTCGCAATCTCGCTCTGGAGTGCGAATACGTTCTTCAGTTCCCGATCGTAGCTCTGTGACCACAGGTGCCTGTCCGTGTTCACGTCAACCAATTGGGCTGTGATTCTAACGAAACTGTCTGCTTTCCTGATGCTGCCTTCCAGTACACTCCCGACTTTGAGCTCTTGTCCTATCTCCGGGATCCGCTTGTTTGCGCCTTTGTATCCCATGACGGATGTGCGGGAGATGACCTGTAGCCCGCTGATGTTTGAGATTGTCGAGATGAGTTCTTCGGTGACACCATCGGCGAAGTAGGAATCTTTCGGGTCTGGACTCATGTTAGCAAATGGAAGGATGGCGATCCGCTTGGAGTCCAAAGGGACCGACGCGTTAGGCCTCTCTCTTTCCCATGGCATCAATATCTTGAAAACTTCCATGGGAGTGTTGACATTTTTCAAGGTCTTGACTCCAACGCTTACGATCGGCAGATCGAACTTGTTCTGGACATGGTCGTAGACTTGACGGGACATGCACACTCCGCCATCTTCTGCGAGAGGCTCAATTCTCGACGCCACGTTTACTGCGTCTCCTGAAATGTCACCTTCAAGCTCCATTACGTCGCCAAGATGAACACCAATTCGAAGGTGAACCTTCCGGTCGTCTGAGACAGAGAAATTGGATTCTCTGATTACTCTCTGGATGTCGTAGGCGCACCGAACCGCGTCTAGAGCGCTGGGGAATTCGACCAAGAAAGCGTCTCCCATCGTCTTGACTTCCCGTCCGTTGTGGTCCTTGAGAACGCGCCTGATCTCTCTTCTCTGTTCTCCCACTAGCTCAAGGGATAGTGACTCGTTCCTCTGGCCCAGAGCAGTGTAGCCCACTATGTCAGTGAACATTATGGCCGCGAGCCGTCGCCGACTTTGTAACAAGCCCTGCCATCGGGAGTACTATGCAACAACAATAAAAGCCGTTATGAAAAGCCCGCTAAATTAAATAATGGCGCGCAATCAGAGTTTCGGGAACCTCTGACCACAACACCGCCAAGATCCAACCGCTCTGCCAATAATCCTCGGAAAACAGGCCCCTCTATGAATGGAGGTCTCGTTTCCTTCTGCTATTTGATGCTAGCTTGGAGCTCTAGATTGACCAGGGAAAGACAAGACAGAAGCGTCGCAAAAATTGGGTCTGCCTACTGGGCGTGGAGGGCTGATCTTCAGTCAGATTATTTGCTAAATCATAGCCAGATGGTCTCAGGTAGGTCTTTGAAGTGCGGGTCTCCAGTCACGACTTTGGCTTCTTGCTGTCTGGCGGCTCCCAGGACGAGACCGTCGAAGAGACTCGGGGACCGAAGCCTTCTCTTCCGAGCCGTCTCGACAAGCTCGAGGTAGGCCTTTGACGCGGACATCGCAAGTTCCGGAGTTATTGGCAGCACATGGGACGCTCCTTGCACTGCCAATAGCCTCTCTCTGACCAGCCTCTCAGGAAACTTTTCACGGAGATATTTTCTAGAGAGCTCCGCAAGAACTGTGTCAGGAGTAAAGGCCGCGTCAGCCGACTCGATGAGCTCCCTCACCCGAACACCTTTACCGCTTCCGAGAAAGAGTTCGACCCATGCGTAAGAATCGACAAGAACCCTCAACGGTCTTCTCCCCTATCTTCATCCGTGAACGGTCTAACCCGGCCTTTGTCCGCGCCGAAGACACCTGCCAGAATCTTCCTACGGTGACTCTTGATCAGAGCCATGACCGTCTCGTCAATGCTCCTGGCCTTCATCTCCTCCCTCAGACGCTCTAGATTCGATAGAGTCTCCCGTGAAATCTTTACTGTAGTATCGGAGGCCACGATGTATACCAGTATACCTTTACACTATTCTACCTATTTAACCCAGCCTTAGAGATTCACCGCGTTCCATAAGTCTAAAGGCAATGATATCATCGGCTTCGAACGACTTTTCGCATGACCATCACGCGATTGCTTGTGCCGAAAGAACCGAGTGGACGGAATCCTAGGTCTCGGTACATTGACTCGGTTCCGCCCCAGATAAATGAGCTCGAGTATTTTTTCCCTTGAGGAATCGCGATTGGATATCCGTCAACCGTACCGCCTCCTTTGGCCTTGATGAAGCGGAGTGCGCCTTCCAGCGCGGCCCTCGCAACTCCCTCGCGTCTATGGTCGCGGTCGACGAAGAAACAGGTAGTCCTCCAATCGGGCGGAGCGACGTCCATCGTACCATACCCCCTCATCCGACCCGGGAGTTCCACAAGGGGTCCGAACTGACACCACCCAACGACATCCGCCCCATCGTAGACTAGAGCTGCGTGGGACCGGTTCGCTCGAACAAGCTTCTCCTTGTACTCCTGGTGCTTCCCAGACCACTGCTTATGCTCGCTAGGGGCGAGGTGGAAGAAGGTGCACCAGCAGCCACCCCAGACTCCATTGTGTTTCTCTACCATCCGCTCAAAGTCGGGCCATGTCTCCTTTCCGAGTTCCTTGATCTGAAATCGCGTTGTGGGCTGTCTTGGGCGTTTAGTGTCAGACCCTTCATCTCTGTCCGAGTCCAATCTTGCGGCAGGTGGTCTAGTCTGAGGGCTGAGTTTCTTGGGTCTGCTAGTTCTTGTAAGGGGGGAGTTCGAGTGCGCGTTCATATGCTGCTCGGCTCTGCACCGGGTCACGGTCGCAATGTGAAATAATGACTCTCTCGAATGGAAGCTGTAACAGCTCTCGCATCGCCGGCAACGCTCGCTTCTCATGCCACGGCGAATACCAGACGCGAAGTTCGCCGCCTCGTTCAGTTAGCGCGTCGCCGAAGACTACGACACGCTGCTCTGGTAGCCATAGAGGCGTCTCCATACGGCCTCTCCCATCGTAGAGCGCGACTATGCCTCCGGGAAGGACCTTGTCCGGTTCGATTATCTTCAGAGGGGTCTTAGGGATGTCATCGTAGGGAGAGAAGTAGTTAGGACCGTAGGCGCGTACCTGGTAGCGGCGTACAAAATCATCGAGGTCCCGTGAGTGGTCAGGAATCGTTATTGCAGCCACGGTCGGCGGCCGATTGTCCAGACGCTTCCATAATTCTTCAGCCGCGGTTCTAGGAGAGAGCGCGTCAATTACCAGCCTCTCGCCTCCCGATTCGACATAGGTCGAGGTCACGAGCGGCTGCCAGCCTTCGCCCGGCTTCCATTGAGGATGCTGAGCCCGCCAGATCCACAAACCAGACGCCACATCGCGAATCTCGACCGTAGTGGCAGCAGACTGCATGATGTGATTTGATAGTCCCTTATCGAGATAAGGTTTGCTGAAATCATCATTCTCAGGAATGTCGATTAGCTGCTCTCTTCCGATGGATGCTTTCAAGAGCCAATCCTCATCAACGATTACTTTGATTTAGTTAGCTCGCTCGTTTTTCCTACTTTTGCCCCCATCGAGAATCTGTATATTCTTCGACAATGGGAGCCGGTATTCGGCCAGTTTCTTCGGGCGAACTTTCGACAACCGAATGCAGAGTTTGACTTCGGAGATTATGCTTGAATGTTCCGACAGTAAAACCGGAAAAAAAAGGAAGGTTGAGATGCTGGCGCCGAGCCTAGGCTGCTGCGATTAGATCTGGGATCAGTTTGGCAGCATTGGGCGTGCCGAGTCCAGTGACCGCGTCCCAGCCTGGGGACGCGCAGTATCCGGGGATCGAGGGATCGATCTGGTTGCAGTTCGTAGTGATGTCGTGGAAGTCCGTCGCATAGCTTACGGAGTTGCTCGCGATTGTGTAGAGTGCCGGATTGATCTGTCCGAGGTCTCGGCCTGCCATCTGGTCCGCGATTGCAGTGAGTCCTGCCCACTGGGGGGAGCTAGAACTCGTGCCTCCGACTACGTACCAGCCTATGCTGCAGGGATTAGCGCCTCCACATCCAGTTCCTGAAGTGGTCGTGGCGGGTTCTGACATGTAGACGAGGACTCCTGTTCGGGCGCTCGCCTGGTAGGCTATATCTGGGATGCCTCTCATGTTCACGTTGGGGCCGGGCGCTCCGACAGAGCTGCCCACGAAAGTGCTGCCTGGGGGAAGAGTATTCTGGTAGTCAGGTCTTGGGAAGAGGATGCTGTAGCCTCCGCCAGAGGGTACCCAGCCATTCTCCCTTTGACCGGGGTGCGCCCGGCACTGTGTCGGTGGGGATACGTTGTCGATCGTAAGCCCCGTGTTAGCGTCGGTACAGAGGTATGTTCCGCCAACCGCAGTGACTAGGGGATCGGACGCTGGCCAGCCTACGCTGGGATAGGGGATCGACTGAGGATTCTTGACCGGAGTCTTCATGATGTTGGCTGTTCCAGAATCTCCTGAGGAGGCGAACAGTGTGATATGGTTGGTTGCTGCGTTGACGAAGGCCGTGCGGAGTCCAACTAGGGCTGCGAGGCCGCCGTTGAATGCGCCTTCACCGGTGCCGAAGCTCATGCTGATCACATCAGCCAGATGATTGTCGACCACGAACTGGATAGCGTTCATCATGTCTGGGAGGCCCTGGACGCCTAGTGTCTCCGCTGTCGGAGTGGTCACTAGAAGGATGTTTGCGAGTGGAGCTGTGGCGTGGGCCCATTCGACATCAAGCGAGACTTCAAGCGCCCAGAGGTTGTGGTTCTCCTGCCCTGTTCCACTGTTGGGTGGTGGTGGTGTAGGAGGGGGTGATCCTTGGACTTCTAGGATGTTGAAGGTCGGCATACCCGCTGTACAGGCTACTCCGTCCTCGCCGCACAAGTGGGGCAGTCCGAAAGCGGTGTTAAAGACCTTCAGGTCCGTGCGGATGGTGTTACTCCCAAAGGAGTCAACAACCGCAATGGTCTTTCCCTGACCCTCGTTCCCTGATCCGAGAAGCGAGGCGTAATTGTAGGAGTTTGCCATCGCTGCAGGGTCGAAGCATCGTCGGCCTACTGTATTACAGGCTGCTTGGCTGGGTGGTGTGGTGCCGCTCGACAGAAACAACCAGTCGCCAATTGCTGGATGAAGGGTTGGAGCGTTTCCTACTGCCGTAACAGTCGCGTAGATTGGGAGTACCGTGGACGTGATTGTCAGCAGTATGGCGATTGCTGCAAATATGGAGAAGGGTTTTTGCAAAGAAATCTTCAGCTTTCCACTGCTTGCTCGTGGTATATAAGTGGCGACGCTTCGTTCTGAGCAACTTCCTAATTGTCGGCGCCGTTCATCTAAGAACGAATCTGATCGATCGAAATCCAACGCGGAATCGGTTGCATTACTAGGGATGATCAACCGTACGGAAGAAGCCCATGTTTGGGGACCTTTCAGCAGTCGCAAAGACTGAACGCCAAACGAGAGAGATCTTCGCGGCTCGCGACCAAGATTCTTCGCGATCAGTTCGCAATCAGTTCGCAGCGCTTTCGACAACCAGACCGATTAGTTCGTGGAATTTTCTGGTGATTCTTAGGCTGCGAGCATTCTCTGGTCCGGCAATCATGGCCTCCGTAACGCTAGGAGTGGCTCTGGGAATCCTTCTCCGAGTGAGGAGCGAGGTTGCTTCTATACAATCTTAAAGACCTCTTGGCTTGAAGTATTGATGAACATGAAAATCGTGCTCGACGACCAGGTTACGGAACGGTCGGTGCGCGCAGACCTAGCGTGGGAATTGTTCTTCAAGTCGAAGACGGAGATGCCGAAGGGACACGGCGAACCTCTGCTCCCCTTCGCCAACTGGTTTTGGGACGAGATGGGCCAGAGGGCAGGACGGCTGATGAAGTACTCCAAAGGGGAGGCAACTGTCACGATCCCTCCTCTGGCTCCTGAAGCCCTGGACTTCGTGGTGCGTCTGGCATCGTTCTGGGCTGACGAGGTCTATGTGAGGAAGAGAGGGTCTCTGTCGGGGAACATGTGGAGGAGGCCGGTGGTGAACGTTCTCGACGATGACACCCTTGAAGGAGCCGAGCGCCCGCTGACTTCGAGGAAAGAGACGGGCTCGATCGACAGGTTCCTGATGCCGCTCCTCGGGCCTGGGCGCGCCTTCTTCAGGGTCAGAGTGGTCGAGAAGGACGAGAGCGCTGCTCGATTCCACAGTCATTCGCACGTGGACGAATATTACTTGATCCTCACGGGGAAAGGGACGCTGCGATACAATGGCTCGGAGACAGAAGTGAAAGCCGGGGACCTAATCGGCAAACCGGCCGGGCCGGAGGTCGCTACGCAACTCATTGCCGACCGAGGAGAGCGGCTCCGAATACTCGATATGGAGGTTTGGCACGACCGCGCTCAAGTCTCCAAGGATATCCTAGTGAACCCAGACTTCAAGGAGCTCCTATTGAGCGGGTCTGGCTGGGGGGCCATCGTTCCGGAAGAGTCCCTGATTACGCCAGAGGATTTCTTCAGCCACTACGACCAAGGATACAAGAGGACGAAGGACGGAGGGTGGGTCCCGTCGAAGAACCGAGGCCACAAGCAGACACGCGAGAAGTGATCATCCTTGGCTCCCACGACATCACCTGATGCGCTGAAGAAACAAGACGAGTTCGAGTTCGCATCGAGTTGAATCCGGGCCCCGACGGGGCTCGGGTCTCTCCGGGTCGGCCCTAACGCTGTTCCGAGTTCTCATTCGATGAAGATTCTGAACGCAAGTCAAGCGAATCTTCTTCGTTAATAGACTGGTTCGAACAGCAACAACTGATACAATGCCTGTTGCTCAGGGTCCTCCGCCGAAGAATTGTCCGATCTGCCGGGAAGAGATCTGGTCCCGCGAGGACAGAACCACTCTTCGGGGGCGTGGTCCCGTTACAAAGTTCATGTTCACACGGTCCATCCGGAATGCGAGGCTTGGGATAGAAGATTGTCTTGGATGTACGTTATTGGTATTCTTCTATCGCTTCTACCTTTGTCGGTTCTAGCGACGCAGGTCGCCTCAACTTATCTCGCGAGGTTTTCGCCTTACTAGCATTAGCGTTGTTGGTTGTTGTAATTGCCACTGTTTCCCTGATTCGACGAAGAGGGAAGAGGAGATTCCGAGAATTGTGGAACCAAGAGCACGGCGCGCCTCTAAACCCAATGTGAACCAGCCGCAGATGGACTCTCTCCATCCATCACCTCTCGGCAATGTTATAGAAGAAGCCTGATCACTTTCTCTCCTCACTGCTAGAAATAATCAATATTGGAGTGGAAGGTTGGAGTGAGTAATCGATGAAGGTTGGACTGATGGTCTTTCTCGCGAACGAGCGCGAAACCAACAAGCCGCGTCCTTTATGATTCAATCCGGGCCGTCGCGCAGCGGGCGGAGGCGGATGGTTTCGACAGTATTTGGCTTCCTGACCATTTCTTCTATCGTAGTCCTGGTGAGCCAACGCGGGGAATCTGGGAGTGCTGGACCGTGCTGTCGGCGTTGGCCGAGGCGACTCGTCGAGTGGAGATCGGCACTTTGGTGGCGTGCAACTCCTTCAGGCATCCGGCGATTCTTGCGAAGATGGCGACGAGCCTCGACGAAGTAAGCCAGGGCCGCTTGATCCTTGGTGTCGGTGCGGGATGGAACGAGCCGGAATATCACGCGTTTGGATTGCCCTTCGATCATTGAGTCGACCGGTTCGAAGAGGCCTTGCAGATTCTCAAGGCACTATTGCGTGACGGTCACGTCGATTTCAAGGGGCAATACTATCAGGCGCCAAACTGTGAGATCTTGCCACGCGGACCCCGGTCAGAAGGACCGCCGTTGATGGTCGGAGCCGACAAACCGCGTATGTTGAAACTGACGGCACAGTACGCCGACCTCTGGAACACATGCTACATGGGCAAACCTGAGACCTTGGCCGATCGGCGAACCAAGATCGAAGCCGCTTGCCACGAGACCAAGCGCGACCCCGCGACGCTAGGCGTTACGGCGCTCATCGGCCTCTGGTATCCAGAGCTCCAGGCAAAGAAACCAGGCTTCTTCGACAATCCCCTGACAGGAACGGTACAAGAGATCGCAACGGCAATTCGCGGCTACGCGGACCTCGGCGTCCAGCACATTATGTTTCAAGTCGAGCCTTACACTCCCGAAGCGCGACTGCGCCTGACCGAGGCGCTCCAACTCTATCGCCATATGAAGCAGCATTAAGAGCGTCTAACAAAATCTACTCTTACTGGAACTGGTAACAAATCAGGCAACATCCCAACGTATGGTGAACGCGTTGCTTGCGATTTCCGATGTTTTGCGATTCATTGCGTAGTCGGAAATTCAGATGGGCCTCCCTTGAATTCGGACACTTTTAATGAGTAGTGTGGACCGTAAATATCTCATGGCTCAAACTCCGGAGTTCGACAAGGAAATAGAAATTCTCAAAATGATGGGTGTTGGCAGATGAGTGAGACGGAGAAACTGATGAGGGCCAATGAAGATCGGGCAAAGTCAGGACCCTTGTTTCCAGCGCTGTTTCCAAAGACTCTCTTTCCAACTCTATTCCCAATCCAAGAATCGTCATCAGGAGAAGGCTTGGCCATCCTCACTTGCATGGACCCTCGGGTAGGCCCTGATTTCGTACCGGGGTTCGAAAGAGTCACTAGCATCATCAGAAACGCGGGCGGCGTCGTAACAGATGATGTCGTTCGATCTCTCATGGTGTCCAACGAGTTCTTCGGTGTAAAGGAATTTCTGATAATCAACCACACCGATTGTGCCATGCTCAAATTCACGGACCCGGAACTTCAGGGAAGACTCGGGAAAAAGTACGGAAAAGAAGCAGGCGCCATGAAGTTCTACTCGTTCTCTAGCCTAGAACAGAATGTCAAAGACCAAGTCCAGAAAGTCAAAAGCCATCCCGTAGTCCCGAAGGACATAATGGTCTATGGCCTAATCTATGACGTAGAAACCAGAGAGCTCAGCAGGCCCAGCACCTAGACAGTAGCCGGAGAGGTTGACTTTTTCATGATTCCGATATCCACACCTTGTAACATTTGGAAGAATGGATCAGCGAAACGAATTCCTCCAAGCCTTCGGCACGCGAGCCGTGTATACGACTTCCCTAACACCCAGAAATTCTGCGAACTGCTGCATCGTCCTATCGACCTTTGATGCGACCTCCTTCTCTCCTAGTGCGCCTGGTTCGGCATGTACCAAGTTGACTAGCAACTTCTCGCTCTTCCTGTCCATTAACATGTCAGCTCTACCTATCAGCCTCTCACCCCAGAGGATGGGTAGGACCCACGTTCCGGTCAGTTGAGCCTGGCCCCGCACTTTGTGCAGAAGGTGGACGAGGAGATATTCTGCGTGCCGCAGGTGGGGCAGAGCTTCATTCCAGCCTGGAACGTCGCCGTTGGTCCTATGGGCATCTGGCCAGGAGGAGGCTGTGAGATTCTTGCAAGATTGGAGTAGTAATAGACGACCATGAGTATCGGGAATAGTGGTTGGTAGAGTGCTGAGAGGATCCCGTTGACCACTGGGCCTATGATGATGCCCAGGGGGGCGGTTATCGCGCTGAAGATGAGCGAGGCGATCAGGACGATTATTCCTAGGACGAGGAATGTTCCGAAGGTCTTGGCCCACCGATGGCTGACGAGCTCACGGCTCCTCCCCATACTCTCGGTTACTCCTTTGTTCTCGATCAGAAGGACTGGGAGTGCTAGGGAGAACATTATCGCCAGTATGATTCCGGGGACGACTAGAGCGATGAGGCCTAGGAAGACGATGATCCCGACGATTATGCTGAGCGCCCAGATCGAGAGAAGTCTTGAGACAGCAAATCTGATGAATGCTCCGAAGTCGACTTGTCCCTTCGTAATCTGCTCGGAGGCCAGTTTGATTGCGCTACCCTCTGCAATTGTAGAGAACACGATATTCACAATGAAGATCACGGCGAAAAGCAGGAAAAACGCTGCAAACAGTGCAGAGAACCAGCTGGAGACCTGCTGGGGCGTGGGATTGACAGGAAGAGTCGGGAGGACGAACGCTTGCTGTGCCAGCGTGGTAACGACCTGGACGATCACTCCGACTACCGCAAAGAGAACGAAATATTTGGCGAAGTCTCGTCGATACACCTCGAAGGTTTTCGAAACGACCTCGCCGAGACCCAGCTCGCGGCTGATACCCCGCTCCGGCTGCATCGTCATGTTACCTCATCTTGACATGTGGTGTAATCGCTTCCTGTATAAAAGCGGAACAATAGTTTCAACGTCAGAAAAAGTGTAGCTTGTCCCAATTCGCATCGCGACTGAAGCGGTCAATCCACAAACATGAGTGGTGTCCACGTGACATTTTGTGGACGAACCTCCCTCTCCTTCTTACCCAATGAAGAGCTTCCATCTTAAGAGTCCAAATTACTTCGCTAATTGCGAGGAGCATTTTTCTGGACTGCACATTTTTGACGCATGAATGTGACAGTGATTTCTTGATGCACTTGTGTACATGGATAGTATATGCAGGCTCCTGATGAGTAGCATGCGGAACCGATGAGCACGTATTCGAAGAGAGGAGCGGCTGGTGTTGTTCTACTAGTCACGATCATAGAGGATGCAGGACTGATTGCATGGCTGGTACTAGCCCGCGCCTCGATGTTCTACAAGAGTATCCCAATCGCCCCGCTCCTACTCCTGCTCGTACTCCTCATCGAGCATTCGATCATGCAACGCGCGGAGAATCCGAATTTTACCGGCAGAGTATTCGCCCAAATATTCGGCTTTAGTTTGCTTGAAGTGGTCAACTGGAGCGTATGGCTGACCCTCCTGTCCAACACTTCTTCTCTGACCTCGATGAGTTCGCTCCTCGCCTCGCTCTACTTCTTGGTAGGCTTCTACATTGAACACCAGATCACTGAGAACGTTATAACTCAGCAGCCGTATCTTCGCTTCAGAAATGGAAGAGCCGCGATCACAGGAGGGGTCATTCTTGAGACTCTCAGTGAGGGAGTCGGGGCACGCCTCTGGCTACTCTACGCACCGATTGGTCCTGCATTCCTAGTCGTCGGCTCTCTGATAGAGCACTCGATCCAGTATGCAGTTGGCAGACTGCCTATACAGAGTCTCTTCGTAGACCGCCAGCCCGACGCGAACTGACCTCGGCTTCTCTCGTTTCGGATGTCGGAGAGACAAAGTCTACATGGAATCGAACAGCAGCGTTGAGACGCCAGCGAATCTTATGTTCAGCGGGACATACAAGTATATCCAAGGATAGAAATGGGTTGGGCTAATCATCAAGCCTTATTATCAACGGAATAAATAATCGAAGGTTGAACGGCTCGTGACCGACAAAATAAATGGTGGCAGCGGAGAGGCTGAACGAATAGAGCAGAGCTGGCTCTCAGAACGCTGGAACGGTATCCGGCGACCCTACTCAGCAAAAGACGTCTGCAGACTCCGCGGCACAGTCAACCCCGAACACACGATCGCAAAACTGGGCGCCGAAAAATTCGGACGCCTCCTAAGAGACGAGCCGTATATTCCAACCCTAGGTGCACTCACGGGCGCTCAAGCGCTTCAGATTATTCAGGCCGGCCTAAAGGCCATCTACATGAGCGGCTGGCAGGTAGCCGCGGACGCTAACCTCTCCGGACAGACCTATCCGGACCAGAGCCTCTACCCTTCCAACAGCGTTCCGCATCTAGTAAGAAGGATCAATCAGGCTTTCCAGAGAGCGGATCAAATACAACACATGAGTGGCAGAGGAGCGATCGACTGGTTCGCGCCGATAATTGCCGACGCCGAGGCTGGATTTGGAGGCCCGCTCAACGCATTCGAGTTGATGAAAGCAATGATTGAAGCAGGAGCGTCGGGAGTACACTTCGAGGATCAACTGGCTTCCGAGAAAAAGTGCGGCCACCTAGGCGGGAAGGTTTTGGTCCCGACCCACCAGTTCATCAGGACGCTCATCGCCGCCCGGTTCGCAGCAGATGTGATGGGCGTCCCAACCTATCTAATAGCCCGAACCGACGCCATGGGCGCAAAACTTCTTTCCACTGACGCTGATCCGCGAGACCTTCCCTACACGACGGGGGAGAGGACGCCGGAGGGTTACTACAGACTAAAGCCGGGATTGCAGGCGGCAATTGCTCGTGGAATAAGCTACGCCCCATACGCCGACCTGATATGGTGTGAGACCGCAACCCCGGACCTAGATGAGGCTAGAAGGTTTGCGGAAGGCATCCATAGAGTCTACCCAGGTAAGCTACTTGCATACAATTGCTCACCCTCCTTCAACTGGGAGAAACACCTCGAACCACATGCAATCCGTAGCTTCCAGAAGGAACTAGCCTCGATGGGCTACAAGTTCCAATTCGTCACCCTCGCTGGCTTCCACAGTCTATCAGTGTCCATGTTCGAACTCGCAAGACAGTACGCTGTTGAGGGCATGTCCGCCTACGTTCGTGTTCAATCGAAGGAGTTCGAGGCTGAGAAAGAAGGTTACTCCGCGGTGAAACATCAGGCGTTCGTGGGAACGGGATACTTCGACGAGGTCTCCACCGTAATATCAAGCGGATCGTCCTCAACCACTGCGATGGACGAATCAACAGAGACAGCTCAGTTCAAACAGCAGACATCTGTTGTCACACCTCCGATCCGCCGCTCCGAACCCGATCACGACCAGACTCAAAACCGAGCCTCATGACACTATTTCCAACCTCGAAAGGCTTCGAAGACGTACTGACGCCTGACGCACTGGCGTTTGTCGGCGATTTGGTCCGAGAATTTTCCCCGCGCTTAGATTCTCTAATGCGACAGAGAATCCTTGTTCATGAGAACCTTCGAACCGGAACACTCCCCAATTTTCTCAACGAGACTCTTGAGATTCGGAATTCCGATTGGAAGGTCGGGTCGATTCCAGCCGACCTTCGCCAGCGCCGTGTGGAGATCACAGGCCCCGTAGATCGAAAAATGGTGATTAATGCTCTCAATTCTGGGGCGGATGTTTACATGGCGGATTTCGAAGACTCCCACTCGCCAACATGGAAAGGAACCCTCCAGGGTCAAGTGAATCTTCGAGACGCAATTGACCGAACGATCACATACACGGGTCCAGAGGGAAGAGACTACAAGCTTGGAGAGAAACTTGCGACTCTCTTCGTTCGACCCCGCGGCCTACACCTTACCGAGAAGCATGTGCACTTTGGGTCCAATCCGACACCGGCCTTCCTCTTCGATTACGGCCTCTACGTCTACCACAACGCAAAGAAGCTAGCCGGTCGCGAGACTGGACCCTACATCTACATCCCTAAGCTGGAGAGCTATCAAGAAGCCAGTCACTGGAACGACATATTCGACTACACGGAGAAAGCTCTCAAGCTTCCCCACGCTAGCATCAAATGCAGCGTACTTATCGAGACGATTCTTGCAGCTTTTCAGATGGACGAAATCCTCCACTCATTACGCGAGAGGATAACGGCCCTCAACTTCGGCCGGTGGGACTACATCTTCAGCATGATCAAATTCCTAGGCGAGGACCCAAGATTTGTCGTACCTGAAAGACCACTCCTCCCTATGACTACTCCGTTCCTCAAGTCCTCCTCCGTACTGCTCGCCCAAACGTGCCACAGACGTGGCGCGTACGCGATTGGAGGAATGGCCGCCCAAGTGCCGATCAGAGGCGACCCACGTTCTCAAGAGGCCATCGGCAAGGTGGTCGCCGATAAGAGGCGCGAACTTTCAGAGGGATATCAGGGCGCTTGGGTCGCTCACCCTAGACTGGTACCTGTCGTCATGAAAGTCTTCGCGGACTCATCTATAGAATCCAACAACGGCAGTATGGTGGTAGTCAGCCGAGAAGATCTCCTCAAAGTCCCAGAGCCCAAAATAAGCGAACAAGCTGTCAGAGCGAATATTGCAGTTAGTCTAAGGTATCTAGAGTCTTGGCTTGGAGGCCTCGGCTGCGTCGCGATCAACAACCTGATGGAAGACACGGCGACTGTCGAGATTTGTAGAGCACAGATCTGGCAGTGGATTCATCACTCCGCCAAACTAGTCGAAGGACCCACCATTAATCGCGAGTTATTCCGATCGATGTTGAGAGAGGAGACGGCGCGAATAATGGACGAGATCGGATTGCGAACCTATGATACGAGCAATTACAAAGGCGCTGAAGACATACTTGACAAGCTGACGACTAGCAGTGGTTTCCCCGAGTTCATGACACTGATGGCTTACAACCATCTAGCATGACTAGAAGAATCGGATGATATCCTCGGCCGATTTTCTGCACTAAACGTTCTTAGGCCTTGTCTGTCTTTCGCCCAGTCTTCTTCTCTACGCTACGAAGGTTGACCTCTCGGACGAATGCTTCGGTGATGATGTCGAGGGAGTCGATCTTCTCTTGCATCAGAACATCAGTTATTTTCAGCGGATGCTCCGGGATGAGCAGATTATCGTTTGAGGCTACGAAGTGCTCCCAGTTGATTCCCACATCGAGCACAGTGTCAGCCAGCTCCTCGTCAGTGAGAGTAGCGGTCTTTGCCTCGTTGACGAAGTTCTGAAATTCCTCGTCAGGCACCTGTAGATCTGTTAACGTACGAATGGGGGTTGGAGTCGTCCCTCCAAGCTCGTGAGCAAGAGTGTAACCCAGAAAGGTGAAGTTTTCGATCTCCGTAAAGTGTTTCATCCGAACCTCCAGCGGAGTATCTCCCGTAGGATTGGAGTCTGGAAAATCTGAGATCTGAGAAGCATTCGTTTGTGGGTCGACGAATCGGAAGACCCGTGACAGTTTTAGTGGGTTCGATTGCCGAATAGTTGTCGTATGGGACTCTTCTTCGGTCCACGACTCTCTACCTTTTGTTTGCGCGGCCATTTTGGATTCCTCCTTCGATAGCAGTTAGATCATTTTTTTGATCTGCAACCCAGACCTCGACGCGATGGTACTGCCAAGGGGCGTCGGGTTAAGAGTTGAGAACTCTTCGCGTTCTACCCTTCTCGGTGATCGTCCGCGAAATAGCGCATTGAATCAAGGAGCTTATCCATATCGGCTCTCGGTTTTCGCGTGCGGGGTCGACCGCTTGTGCTCCGTGGTCTCGCGGCTCGCTCGACCGTGTCTAGAACCGGCAATGATGGCATAGGTTGCGCCCTTGCTTGCTTTGAGAGGAGACGCCATTCCTTGGTTTCTCTGCGCCCGGTGCGCATTGAACCCATCAGAGTGAAGGTGCCAAGCGCGAAGACCGACATTGTGACCATGGAAAGGAGTGCGTCGGCGATGATGTTCGTCTGCAGAAGGCTAATCACGTATTGCTGGAAATAAGCGTCGTTCAGGTATTCTTGGTACATCCAGACCGTCAAAGAGAGGATCGTAGCTGCCTGAGCTAAGATGATGATCTTAAGATAGCCAGGGATCGCTGAGTAGGAGTGATTGGATCGTTCAGTTGTAGAGAGTGACATCTGCAGAGTTCGCTCGCACTTATCCTACGTTTGATACTCTTCGGTTCAATCTAAACAGAACGAAACTCCACCCCATTATTCGAAGTAACTTCCAAGTCCCGGGGTCGCGTGGAGTTCCTGCTTCGATGATGAAGGAACCTAGCGTCCAACTCTCAAAGTTACAACATCGAGTTATGCATGGCCGCCATTCACAACTGCAGTTGAGAAATGTCTCTAACCAAACAGGTCCTAGTATCGAACGCCGTAGAGGTCCATAATTCGACGATGGGCAAGGTGAAGGCGGGTAAGTTCTTCTGCGTCTGCGGACACTGCGACCATCATCTCCAGAGCGACTGTCTCAACAAGGGTTGCTGGTGCTGCACAACCCAAGTGAGCATTTGACCTGTTAGCAGTTCTCTCGGCCGTTTCTCAAAAGTCAGGATATCGCAAGTGTGTAAACAGGGTGGATCTCGGCCCAGTTATAGTGGTCGGTATCCAACACATAGGGTCCGGTGACTGTGATATGGTCGTTGACACTGGGTATTGAAATATTGTTCGTGTAGTTCTGGCAAGCTGACACCGCATCGGACTGGGTTATGGGTAGCGCGCAGATTATCTCGACGACTAGGTCGCCGTACTGGTACTGGTCATTCGCGCCATTGGTGAGGTTGCTGTACTGGGAGTCGAGGGCTAGTCGTAAGTGGTAGTCTCCGTCAGCCTCTTGAATGACGTTGTCTACGATTCCTGAAGCCGTCATACAGGACTCGACTATGTTGAGTCGGTATGGATTGTAGACGTGACTGGATATGGAGTCCGGGTCACTGCATTGGGAATGATCGGATAGAGGTCGATTGTGTGAAACGTAGTAGTATGTTACGCTAGCCGCAACTAGGACTACCACGACGGCGAGTACAACCGCCGAGACAGGTCTCTTCAAGAACGATTTCACGAGCCGAGCGTCTATCGTTACGATGAACGAAAAGCTTTGGCCTCAGGCTTTGAACATGAAAATTGCTCAAATCCACCGGTTCGAATTCATTTCATGGAAGGGAACGGCTAGGATTTTCCAGCCGGGAATCACTATCTCTGAACCATGGCCTTAGCTGATCCAGCGAACCTAACTCTCACATTGTTATGATCATCGTGATACCTGTCATAGTAATTTATTGGATTGTTAGGCTTCCCGTTATACACGAACTGAAACGGAGAGGAGATAGGGATCAACCTACGATTCGAGCTATTGGAGCTGCTGGTGCTGGACAGCACAAGTTCAACTCTCCTAGAGCCGATCTGTAACCCAATCTTCTGCAATACCAGGCAGGGTAGTAGGCTGAGCTCGAGATTTCGCGCTATATGCCGAAATTTATGCCGATCTCGACCTGCGTAAGCCGGCGTGGCTCAACATTAACAGTCAGAGGCAGATTGGTGCCACCTACCTCCGCGTTTGAGGGAAGAGTCAAGGGATAGCCCGTGAAGCTTACATGGTAGTTTCCTGGTTGCACGAGGATTCTGAAAACTCCAGTCTTCAAATCGCAGGGGGTTAAAGCCCATCTTACCGAGACTTGGTTGACGTTTCCGTCTGGGCGTTGAACGAGAACGCTGCCTTGAGGATCAGGAAAAGCTATGCTGCAAGAGACTGCGCCCCGGTCATAAGCGATGCTCCCAACGATGCCTGAACGAGCATTGAACATCCGAGAAAGGCTGTAGAGGACTGGGTTTGAAACTATCCAACCACGCATTTGCGCGTAGGCTGAAACAGAATATCCGAATGAGCCTAAAACCAGCCCTGCCAGGATGAGGACTGTCAACTTCCTCCAGGGCGAAGCCAAACAGAATCGAGTAAGAATTCTGTCGTGATCCACCCTTAAGCGTTGGGGATCTACCTAAGCCAGCCCATCTCGGAGCAGCATGATCGGTCGTAGAACTATCTAGTGACTCTTAGGGTTCGCATGCCCCAGACTCGTTCGACGGTGTAGAGCTTGACTTCGCTGATTATCAGGGGCGTTTTCATCGACCTCATGATCTGAGGCGTGAATTCCATGTAGAGGGGTATGCCGGGTGTGTTGGTGTAGAGTGCGCGGTCGACCATGTAGAGCTTGTTGAGGTCTTGGAGGCTGTTGCGGACTGTTGCTTTGATCCTTAGAACCTCCTCGCTGATAGTGTCCAATAAGACCTGGTCTGTGTATCCGGAATCCAATACCCGTAATTCGCCCATAGCACCTGGGTCAAGCTTCATGTCTCAACCAACCAGAGCTGTTCTAGGAACAGCGCTCTACGAGTATCTAGTGCTTCGGGGCTTATAATCCGTATCGCAACCCACGTGTCCCGCGCGTGGAACATCCATCAAACCTCCATGATCTTGAACGATTCCGCGAAAACGGTAAATGAACAGTTTCCATCGAGACTGATAATTGCCTTTGTCGTCGGTTGTGACTGTTTGGTAGCTGGTGAGTATCTTCTTGATTATTCTCTCTTTTGAAAAGAGTTAAGTCAAATCCGAACTTGAATGGTCTAACACGTTGTGGAAACCATGACTTTCAAAGCGTACATAGACAACATCAAGGCCAAGACCGGTAAGGACCCTGAGTACTTCCAGAAAGTCGCAAAGAAGAGGGACTAGTGAAGCATGCAGAGCTTCTCTTGTGGCTCAAATCGGACTTTGGGCTGGGGCATGGTCATGCTAACGCGATTATTCTTTACATCAATGACCCTGAACTCGCTAACAGGAAATCCTAGAAGACGAAGAGAAAGCGAAAGCCAGAAAGTAATTGAGCCCTCGGAATAAAATCTCCACCGAGTTTCGGGGTCCGAGTTTCAGGGTTTCTGAAATGTCTCGCCAGCGAGAGCGTCAGAATCACCGGGGGGTTACAGCCTCTTCGCGCGTCGGACCGTCTCATAGTGCAACATCAGCTCTCCATGCACGAGGATCTTTACCGACAGAGGCTTCAGGGTCTGCTGTTTCAACATCGAACCCCAGTAGTGCTTCCCGCGTCCGAGTATGACCGGCCAAACCATCATACGGTAGTCATCTGCTAAGCCCCGCCGGATGAACTCCTGGACGAGCGAGGGACCCGCATCCACGATGATGTCCTTTCCCGGTTCCCGTTTCAGGCGGGCAACAATTCGTTTGAGGTCTCCTCTCATGATCCTAGAGTTCTGCCATTCAGTCTTCTTCAGAAAGTGAGACAGGACGATCTTCTGGCTTCGGCCAAGGAATCGTGAGAACTCGAACAGGTACTCCGGATCTGATGGCTTCCTCGCCGATTCGGAGTGAACGGCAACGTGACCTTCGTAGGACCTCCGGCCGTACAAGATCGTGTCCACCGAATCATATCGTTTGATCCACATATCAGTGAAACCCTCACCGGGTTCCTTCGAGGGAACGTCGGACCCGGGGTACTTGGGAAACTCGCCGTATCCGTCGAGCGTCATGTACATGTTGACCGTAATCTGTCTAGTCAAGTCGGACCTCACAAAGCCCTCGCAGGCTCTGAATAATTAAGGCAGAACTTTGCTTGCACGTTTTCAACCATGAAACCGTATATGGGTGGGAATCAATCGTCCGATTCAGTGAAACCATACAAGTTCGTCAGGCAACCGCGTCTGATCTGCCGAATATTGAACGACAGTATGGCCCATTAGACAACACTGGAGATCCTTTCTGCGACACCAGCAAGCTCACGAAGATTCGGTATGACCAGCTCCTCGTCGCCGAGGTCAACGGGAGATACGCAGGCTTCCTCTACTGGCATGTTGGGAAGAATCCGCTCTTCGCCCAGGAGTTAGACGATTTGCCCACATCCGAGAAGTTCAAGTCAAGGAGAAATTTCGCAGGCAAGGCGTGGCAAAGAAACTGACTCTGTACGCATTGCGGAGATTGAAAGCGCTAGGAATTCGGAACGTCTTCCTAGCAACCGCCGAGACCAATAAAGTTGCTAGGCGACTTTACGAAAGCCTGGGATTCAAGCAGTATAGAAGGCAGGTCCAATACCGTCTGAGGATCAATGGCTCATCAAAGAAGGGGTCTCAGACCTAATCGGATCGTTCCGTCCTATGACGTCGTTCCTTTTCTTCGATGATCTTTCCGAGGACATTCGGCCTTGTTATTTCTAGAAGAGCGAGCGGGTTTCCGCTTGGATCGTTAAACCTGTAACAGGGGCCTTCTGGGATTTCGAACCGTTCCCCTTCAGGCTTCCAGCCCCTCTGGCGAAGCACCTTCGACACCGCCTCCAAGTCGTCTACTTGGAAGATCAGAATGCAACTAAGCGCGGGACGATGGTCCGCAAGAAGCAGGAGCGGGCCTTCACCTAGCCGGAGGGCGACGACTCGGGCGCCAAAACTGGACATATCCCAAATCTTCTCGGCCCCTAAGACCTTGGCATAGTAGTCAACGTCTTTCTGGACGTTGGATGTTCCCATGTAGAGATATCTGAGACGCCCAAACGATGCACCCTTGTTCTTAGTCATGAGTTCTTCAAGCAAGGATCTGTACGCGGGGCATTGAAATGTCTCTTGGTCAGGTATAGCTATGAAACGCTTGATCTCTTACTAGATGCGGAGGAATATGAGGATCATAATTCTCGCGATTACTCCGAGAATTGGAGGCAGGACAAGAACGGTTGCGAGTCGGGTGATGACTCCGATGTCGAAGGGCCAAGTTTGGATTCTGTGAATGTCACTCTCTATCTGGCGGATAATTGAGAGTTCACTGGCCAGGGCGTCTTTCTCGTTCACGCTCTCGAACTTGTCGGAATGGCTCATACGATCTTTCAGTCGTTGGACGAGACTGGTATAACGAGGTGTGATCCAGTTGAGTTCCTGACGCCGGGCGTCTTGGAGCCGACGGTGGATGCCAACTAGGGGTAGGAGGAAGAGGGCGACTCCAACGAGTATCAGTCCACCCAGGAAAATCGCATTGCCCGCCTCGAAGTTACCCGGCTCAACAGTTACCCCACCAGGGACTTCCACGTTGATCTTGAAGAGT
>Ga0066692_10000052_pt1 | contig 25042 bp, 21 predicted proteins | sample GraSoiAngelo_141_FD_66456 | JGI IMG/M metagenome (GOLD analysis project Ga0066692, IMG submission 66456) | Grasslands soil microbial communities from the Angelo Coastal Reserve, California, USA - 14_0929_12_40cm | ecosystem: Environmental > Terrestrial > Soil > Grasslands | place: USA... | reverse complement strand
TGGCGATGATCGAGACATCCATGAACGATCCACTGGAAGGAGGAATGGAGAAGGTAGTCACAGCCGCAGCAGGCTGATGCACAGGAGTAACGACGCTGTTCACGATGATCGGGGATGGGGTCTGGGCCCCGGTTACGACGCAAGAGGCAAGGGAAAGCGTGGCAAGCGATAGACGACAAATAGACATACTTCGCATCGAGGAGATCTCCTGTATTTTGAACATCTTCTTCATTCCACGGAGGAATGCTAGCCGACCAAGAAACATGCAGGGCGAATTGCAAAGCGCGATGTGTAATCGGACGAAGATCGTGTTCTTGGTCATCCGTCGGCAAGATGACAGAGACAATTCTGCCAGTCTGAAGATCGATAGCCGCTCTCGACTCACACCGATTTCCACTGAAGTCAAACACTGCTACCAGTCCTGCTTTGCCGACTTCCGTTTGGCTTCCAACTTCCGTTAAGGGATCTGAACCGAACTTTGTGCAGTCTACACCCGGTGGGGGAATAGGGATCTCCCCTAATCGTATTAGCGAGATTGGTTAGCGATTTTCAGTACTGCAAAAAAAAAGGAATTCTCAAAAGGTCCGAACTGTCATACGAGTTTGCGCGACCCGCACGCTTTTCCCGTGGTACACAGTAGAAGCTGATTTAGGGCCAGATGGTGGAGGGTTGTGCGGTATAGCAAAGGTGGAACCATCATCGACGGGAGAGATCTAGGGCCAGAATTGAGCATAGCCAAGCCTCCCCCCAAACTTTGCGATTACTAGATTTGTCGTACCCAATTTCAGTAATCCACCTTATTGACTCTTGGTTCCCCCTAGCGGATATGAAGGGTGGAGGAAAACTCCAAGTTTGGGCGCTGCCCGACCCCCTTCTCTGTGGCGGCCATTTCGCCGGGCTGGGGTTGCCGGTGGGAGCTTGTGAAAGTTCAGGCTAGCCCGGTGGCAGTATTGCCGTCGCGATGTTCGAGGGTCGGAGCGATGTCTTGCCGCCGACCGGACTATCTCCGTTGGCGGCTACCCGCCCCGAGTTGGCAAGGGCCGGAGAATCCATGCATCGCCCAGATAAAGAGGCCCAAGACATTTTGGGCTGTGCAGTGATACGAGAGTTGAAGCGCCATGCCTTCCGGAGCGATTCTCGCATTGGCGGCAACCGAGCCACACCGCAAGGCTCGCACTCCCGCGAACCAGTCGATTGGGCTCCTGCTCATGGACTCTTCGCTAAATCCTATCTCATGCAACGACGAGACGGTCCGCATTCTCAGCTACCCAGACGCGCCCGAGAATATAAAGCGCTTGGAGGTCTTCCTGAAGGATACGATTCGAGCGCGACTCCTCAGCGGCCAATCCTCCCAACACTCACATTTCGTGACCGAGCTTGTATCCGGAAAGAGGCGTTATCGCTGTTGGGTCTTTCATCTGAACCGGCATCTCAGAGGGCCCTCTCACCCGGACCTAGAGCTTCTGCTCGAGCGAAGCCTTGCAGGATTGCTCTTTCTTCCTCGGATCGGCCAGCAGTTTAAATTCTCGCCACGGGAACAACAAGCGGTGGAGTTTTTGTTGCAAGGCCTTTCCAGCAAAGAGATAGCGCACAGAATGAAAATCAGCCCCAACACGGTGAACACGTTTTTCCGGCTGATCATGATCAAGATGGGTGTCTCTGGTCGTTCCGCGATACTTGCGAAAATGATTACCGCGAGTTTCGGCAACGGCTCCATTTGATCTTCTCCCCGATTTTAATCCAGTCATAATGTAGCTCTCGGGGCACTCTCTACTACTCCCAAGGTCGGAGCAAAGACGTTCTCCTCGCTTCATTTGCGGAAACATTGGGCCTGCCTGTGCTTTCAAAGTCGCAGTTGCTTGGCGCAACTGGTCGAGTTGGTCCGTCTCTGTGGCATGTGGCTTACTGTTGAGGGGCTTCAACCTGATTCGCTGGCTGCTGTCCAAGCATCGGCAGAGCCGACGGTTTCTTTGCTGGGCGCCCGGGGCGCGCGAGTTCCCGGTTGCGATTCCGGATCGCGGCCTTGTATCGAGCCGGCACATTTTTGTCAGCGGTGATCATCGCGAGAGCCTTGTCCGGATCGTTCCCGGACATTTGCATAACTGTATCGGCATGATCTTCAATCGTCTTCTCGGCATCTTTCTTGGCGGCTCGGCCAGCGGCTCGATCGGGCAACTGAGCGCGTGTGACGCCAGTTTTCTTGATCGTTTGTCCGAAGGTTGCACTCTTCGGATTCTCATCGACCACGACATCCCTCTCGATGCCGCTAGCATCCCTCACCGTGCGAACCACTGGCTTCGGATGGTGACGATCCTGGCTGTTGCGTTGGTCTTGTTGACCAACGTGCCAGTTTTCTTACCCTTCGCGTCGATGTTCCATTCGAACTCGTCGGGGGTTTCTTTTGGCGCTTTCGCTTTTACGCCGGTGTCTACAGGTTGTCGTGTGACCGGATCCGTTTGCCAATAATTGCCGTTGTCTCCGACGACTGGCTGGCCGATAACCGCGGGGGCGGCACGCGGACGCATGCGCTGCTGCTGGAACCATTGGAAAGAACCAAGCCGAGAAAGGCTTTTATAGTCAGTCGCGGCACCAAAACCACCGCCTGGATGCGACCTTCCATAAAACCGCCGATGGTTGCGCCCTGCATCGCATGACCGAGAACCTTGGCCAAGCCACCCCATTTCGTGAGCTTGCCAGTTGCAGAAAGAGATGCCGCTTCAGCGCCACCGGGGTCGTACGCACCACCATTGAGGAGCTGCCATCACGCGGCCCATGGGTCGCGGCGTTGTTACCGCCCTGGTGTTGCTTGGGCCACCCCAATCTGGACCTAACTCCGGGTTTAAGGCCCGTCCGCAGTTAGTTCGTTCCCCGTGTCCCCAGGGCCTTGTTCCATCGATATATGAGTGAGGCACATTAACCTTCCTTTAATTTTTCCACCAACTTTCGATGCGGTGAGAGATGCGTGTCAATCTTTTGGAGGCTCTCCCGCGTCCAAGTTCCCGTCTGTATCCGCAGAGCGCGTCCAACTGCGTCCAAAATCGAGCATTTAACGAGTCAATTTCACAGGTGGGAGCCAGCAAAGCCAACTGCATCAACAGGGTTTATGGAGCGAGCGATGGGAATCGAACCCACGCCCGAACATTGGGAAACTTGCGCTCCGAACAGCAACGAAAAATTTGAGACAACTTGGGAACAAAACCCCCGGCTTGTAGGCCATTTTGAGGGTTCTGACTCCCACAAAGGTAATCGAATCATCAAGCAGTTGGCGGAAGCGTGTGGGAGTCGAACCCACCATTCGACCCGCAAAGGACCGAATCGCCGGCTTTGAAGGCCGGGGAGATCACCGGACCCCTTTCGCCTCCGTTCCTAATAATACCTTCATCCCGCGAAAACTGATTGATGTACCCAACGCGCTCAGTCTCAAAAACTGACGCTCGAGCAGCGGTTGTGTCAGTTCATTGCATGCGGCTTAAAGCAGTCCCGGCCATCTGTCTCGTTATTGTGCCAGGATCGCGAGCAACTCGGAACTTAGTGGTAACCCATTCAAACTTCCGAGTTGGCAAACAGGCGCCCTGAAACCGCCGTTGCGCAATAAAATAGATGGGATACGAAATCTGGGTTGCTGCGTGTATTGTTCGGTCCCCGCTAAGAGGCTTCGTTCCTTTCAGTTTTGGGAAGGGCCGTGGATTTTCTCCCTGCACCAGGTGTAAACCTGTGCTTGACGGTTTGCGCCCGCATGCCTCAACCTGCGGATCGCCCGTGGATGGATAAGACGCTGTCGCCTGACCGCCGCGCGGACCTGGTGCTGAAGGAGATGACGCTCGACGAAAAAATCGGCTTCGTCCACGGAAACGGCATGCCCGGCTGGGGGCCACCGAGGCCCAGGGCTTATCTCGGCAATGGCGGCGCCGGTTTCGTACTCGGTGTGCCGCCGCTGGGCATTCCCATGATTCAGATGAGTGACGCCGCCTACGGCGTGCGCAGTAGCGGAGAGAACGGGCGCTACTCGACGGCTCTGCCGTCTCCCCGGCCTTCAAGCCGCCTCATGTTGTAGCTTTGCGCGCAGTTCGAGCCCGATCAGCACGCTCTACGCGCAGGCCGCCTGCACGTCCCAACTGGAAGCCAGTGCAACATTGAACAGGGGAGATCACCGGACCCCTTTCGCCTCCGGGAGCAGTATAGAAGAGGGGTCTAGGCAGGCTCAAGGCGGGTTCAAGAGCGTTGCGACACGAGGGCGGCGGCCACATTTGTGCGGATCAGGGCGGCGACGAGATTGTAGAGAGCCGGGCTGGTACAGACCTCGTAATAGTAATGCTCAGTGGGGCCGCCGATTTTTCCGTCGGGGAGCAATTTGCGGGCAAAGGCCTTGCGGATCACAAGCAGCTCGACAGATTCGCCGAGGGGAACTTCGCCGTAAAAGAGGGTGACGCTTTGCTTGCCCCAGGGCATCTCGAGTCTGGTTTCAACAGAATCGAGAGAAATTTCCTCGGAGAGTTTCTGAAACCCTTCTTCGTTGATTTCGATGCCGTTCATGTTGTAGCGAACGAGGAATTCGTCCAACTCTTCTGCAGAGGCGCCTTCCATTGTGTTCAAGAACTGATAAATGGAGAAGTGCGTCTTCTGTTTGGCGAGCATGCGCTTGGCGAGTTTGGCGCATCCGGAGAGACGGTCGGATACATTGAGGGCTTTGGAGATCATGATGCGCGAATCGCCGTCGGTCCAATACGTGGGAGCGTCGCCTTGAAAGGCCACGCCAAGGCCAAGTTCAAGAGCCGGGAGATCGCTGGAGGAAGCTTGCTCGTTGTAGGAATTGCATACGGCGAGGATCTGGCGGGAGAGAATGCAGGCTTTGGCCACCGGGCGCGCGTAGGCAACGGAGGATTCGGTTTCGAAAATCGCGAGGATGATGGCATCGCCTTCAATGAAGACTTTTTTTGCGGAGTAGCGGTCGAGAAGCTTTTTGACAGGCTCGTGCAAATTCAGGCTGAAATGCGAAGCAGGATTCAGGCCGCGAGAGAGGAGATCCTGGGTCATGCGCGTGGAGCCGCGAACGTCGGCTTTGATGATGACGTGCGACACGACAGTGTCCTGGGCAGGACGGGCCTCCTCCGGAAGGACACACTCGTAGAGCCGGTTATTGAGGCGGGAGAGTTCGCGGGCTTTTTCCGTGATGACCAGATTGATGCGTTCCATGCAAGTGGTGAGATGCTCGGCATCGCGAAGATCCCTGTGCAAACGAAGGAAATCCGCGGCGAAGCGCAAAACGGCGGCTTGCAGCTCCTCGCGGGAGAACCGCCGAATTTTCCTGGAAAGTTCTTCGATGGTTTTGAGGGACAACTTCTTCGCTGGAACCTGCTTGATAACCCGTTCGACCTGCTTTAGCTCATCCTTGGACACCAGTGCTTTACGAAGCTGCTGGAGGTGCACGGGCGGACAGTAGTCGGAAACGATGGGGCGGATTTCGTAGCTAGCCAAGACGTGGTAGAGAATCTCGTGCTGTTCGAGGCGATCGAGAAGCCTCGTCAAAAGCTGTGTGCGAAGGGAGGCTCCCGCCTCCGGCCCAAAACCCGGATCAAAGAGCCGGCCAGCGTTTTCCGGCTCGTTGAGATACTCGCCGAGCCTGGCCTCGCGATCCTTGTGAAAGAAATCGAGCTTTTGGCGGGCTTCCTCGACCTGCGGCCCAATTTCTTCGAGCTTTAATTCCTGATGCTTGAGGCGGAGTTCGACGTCGTGCAGAGAGGCTTTGAGGTCGCCGGGAGCACCGGAGTTCAGCATTTTCTTGAAAAAACCGTCGCTCCGTTCGAGGCGTTTGCGGGCGTTTTCCCGTTGCTCCTCAAGGTTAGCAATTTCATTGCGGATGGCTTGAATGGCCTCGAGCACGGCGGTGTGCGCCAGTACAGCTTCCTGGCGTGCCGGTTCGTCAGTGATGGTGAGACCCGCCTCGCGGAGGAATTCCTGGAATAGGGCGTCCATAGCTTCGAAGCGGTCGGGGTCGCGAACATAGTTGCCCAGCAAAACGTAATGTTCGAGGAAAAAGACGTCATCCTTGCCACCATCCAGAAATATCAGGCGATTCTTGCAAAGCTCATAGTAGGGCGAGAAATCTTCGCCGAACAATGCGCGGCGGGTCCTGGCGATGGCGTTATCCTCCACATCGGCGACGATCTGCGCCACCTGCTGCCCGACGCGGCGAATGACCGCGCGACGCGCCGACTGCAGCTCGGACAAGCGCGCTTTGATGACGTGAGCCTGCTGGCTGCGTTCGAAATGCTCGCCGCGTTGGCGAATCCATTCCTTGCCTTCCAGAATGAGGTTGCCGAACTGATTGCCGATTTCGAAGGTGAGAAACTTCAGCAGGCTCAAGCGGAAGAGCAGATCGATCTCGATGTTTTTGTGATATTTGGCCAGCGTAAGAGAGCTGTGGAGAACCTCTGAGAGCAATTTGCGAAAGCCGACAGAGTCCGGCCCGCGGGTGGCGCGGAGTTCGACACCCGGAAGATAGGTGGAACTGGCGGTCTGACGGATGAGATCGAAAAGATACTCGCGGGCAGCCTGGACGAACTTTGGACTTAGGAAAACGTCGTGGTGGATGTTGTCCACCCCGATGGCCAGCGTCCCCATGGGGATGGTGACGTTATAGCGTTTCAGGTCGATGTGGGACGCTTCGGACGAGCTGGACATTAGAGTTCGTTGGGCATGTCCTTTTGCCAACGGCTTCTTTTCACGGTAGCAGCCGGACTGGGGCCGGGCAAGGAATCTAGGGGCCGGGCGTAACCAGAGAGTTAGGAGAGAGGCGGTAGGATCAGGGCTCAGGCAGGATCCAGGACAGTAATCCGGCGGGAATCACCGCCCAGATGCTCAAGGCGCACACGGGTCAGCGGCCAAGGGGATTGGAGGGGGAACTTTTCCGACCACTCCAGAATGGCGACAGCGGGAGCAGCAAAGATGTCCTCCAGGCCGAGGGTCTCAAAATCATGAAAGCTCTCGATGCGGTAAAGGTCCGCATGGTAGACCTTGGCTTTCTTGCCGTAGACGTGCACTAGCGTGAAGGTGGGGCTGGTGACATCGTCTTCGTTGGCGGCACCGAGGCCGGACACCAGGCCCTTGGTAAGAGTGGTTTTTCCAGTGCCGAGATCGCCGGTAAGGAGCACCAAGAGGGGAGACTTCAGGTGTTTGGCGAATTCCTTGCCCCACTGGATAGTCTCCTCGGCGGAATGGGTGATGATTTCTTCAACCAAATTGACGCATCTCCGCGATGAGCCGGTGATACGTGGCAGGGAGGGCGTCCGCAATTTCGCCTGCAAGAAGCCCGGCTTCTTCCCGCTGGGCAGTGCATTCATCGCCTGCTCCACCATGGAGATAGATACCCAGTGTCAATGCGGACTCCCAATGCTGCACGCCGAACTGGGAAACGGTTCCAGCAAGGATTCCAGTCAGCACGTCACCGGAGCCACCTTTGGCCATACCCGGGTTTCCTGTCGTATTCACAAAGGCGCGGCCGGCCGGCGTGGCAAGAATGGTGTGAAATCCCTTGAGAATCACATGGGCCTTCCAAGCTGCTGAGGCTTTCCGGGCAATGGCAAGCCGATCTGCTTGCACAGTCGCATTCGAAACGCCGAGAAGCCGGGCCATCTCGCCTGGATGAGGTGTCACCACAAGATGCGGCGTCTTTCGCCGAGCCAAGTCACGTGAGCGCCCAGCAAACGCGTTCAAACCATCAGCGTCCAGAATCACTGGTAACTCAGTCTGCCGGACAAGAGAGGTGACGAATCTTTGCGTCTCCTTGTGCGTTCCAATCCCGGGACCAACGGCGAGAAGAGTCTTGCCCTGTGTAAGCGCGCGAATGTGACTGGCTTTCCAATTTGCCGCTGCGATCGTGCCCACTTTGGTAGAAGCAAGCGGCTCTGTCATGAGTTCCGCTTGTGCCGCGGCGACAATGGGAAGCACGACATCCGGGGTGGCGAGAGTCACCAAGCCAGCCCCGGCCCGGAGCGCGCCGCGTCCCGCAAGGATGGCAGCGCCGGACTTTCCCAGCGATCCCGCAACCACCAAAACGTGGCCAAACCTGCCTTTGTGAGCATCGAATTGGCGGACGAAGGGAAGCTCTCGAAACTCTTGCGGTTCGACCCAGCGAATCTTTTCCTTGCCAAGCTCCTCGATGAGCTCACGCGGCGAACCTATGTCGCGCACGTGGAGCTTTCCGCAGCATGCTGAATCCCGGGAAATGAGCTGACCGATCTTTGGAGCGGTGAAGGTGACAGTAGCGTGAGCGCGTAGCACGGGCCCCTGGGAGGGTTCTCCATCTGATGGGAGCCCAGAGGGGGTATCCACAGCAACTACGGCTTCGGGTTCTACAGAAGTGGCATCGCGCGAAATCTTATTGACCTCTTCAATCACGGAAGCGAGGAGCCCTTCGACTTTGCCCTTCAGCCCGGTGCCCAGGAGAGCGTCCACAATCAAGCGCGATTTAGCGATTTCGCCGCGACCCCGCTCCCATTGCGCGCAAGCTGTGATTTCCTGAATCTTGGCTCCCGACTTTTTGAGTCGCGCGAGATTTTCGGCGGCGTCTCCGCGAACCGCATCCTGGCCGGCGAAAATACAGACCTCGGGTTTCAAACCCGCCTCTTGAAGATGACGTGCGACAACAAAGCCATCGCCGCCGTTATTCCCCTTACCGCAGAGTATCGCCGCGTGAGTTGTGACGACGTCGCTGTAGGAAGAACGAAGGAATTCCCAAAATCGCGTGCCCGCGTTTTCCATCAATTGGAGGCTGCGAATGCCGTACCGCTCCGTGGTGAGGCGATCCACTTCGCGCATTTCGGCGGCAGTAAGAGCTTTCATGGGAGATTCATGGCGCGATCAAAGCATCCATCCGCCGCTGACATTGACGACTTGTCCGGTGACATATTCGGCCTCTTCGGAAGCAAAAAAGGCGACGGTGGCGGCAACGTCTTCGACCGTCGGAGGACGGCCAATCGGGAAACGCGCGTCACGAATGCGGCGAGCTTCTTCCAAAGTCAATTCGTTTTCGTCAATGCTAGAAGGATTCACGACGTTGACGGTGATTCCGTGTTTGGCCTCTTCGAGCGCCAGAGAGCGCGAAAGCGCGACGACGGCGGCTTTGGCTGCCGCATACGCCGAGATTTTCGCCTGGCCGAACGCGCGTTCCGCTCCCACTGCACCCATGTTGATGATGCGTCCCCAACGCGTTTTCCTCATGTGCGGCAGCGCTGCGCGGCACATGTACAAAACGGTAAAAAGATTCGAGGCAAAAATGCTCTGCCAGTCGGGCAGCGAGGATTCCGCGAGCATGCCCCACCGAAAATCACCGACATTGTTAACCACCACATCCAGGCGCCCGTAGCGGTCGGCAACCGTTTTGACGAGTTGATCGCAGCGGTTCGAATCGGTGATGTCCGTTTCGACCGCGACACAGTCCGTGCCACTGGCCTGCAATTGGCGCAACGTTTGCTGTGCGGCAACTTTGTTGGAGCGATAGGCGATGGCGATACGCGCGCCATCCTGCGCGAGCCGCAACGCCAGTCCCCGGCCAATCCCGCGGCTCCCGCCCGTTACCAACGCTACGCGATTTCGAAGCGACATTCTTCTCCTCGCGGAAAAGACCTCCAAGGATTTTTCAGTATAGCCTACGCGCAAAGAGCGTACTACCGAAGCCGCGCGACGAGCACGGTCATGTCATCCGCTTGCTCGGGAGTTCCGGCCCATTCTTCCGCGGCGGCCATGAGCGACTCCGCAACCATCAGCGGCGCAGCCCCGTGAACTCGGACGGCCGCTTCCTTCAACCGGGGGATTCCAAATTCTTCGCCATAGACATTTTCCGGCTCGACCAAGCCATCACTATAGCCGATGAGCAGCGAATCCGGCGCGACTTCCAGGATGCCCTGCTCATAAACGTAGTCCTCGACAACGCCAAGTACCATGCCACCCTTGTCCAGAAGATGTGCCGAGCCGTTGCAGATCAGAAAGGAAGGCAGGTGACCTGCGTTGGTATAGCGAAGAGTTCTTGTGGCGCTGTCGTAGACGGCAATGAAAAAGGTGGCGAAGCGGTCGTCACCGGTGTTGCGCACCAAATGTTTGTTCAGCCGTGAGACCAGCTCAGCGGTGCTCAGACGCTCGCTGCCTTCTGTCAGCATCTGGCTGCGCAGGGCCGCCTGCAAACTAGCCATGAGCAGCGCGGCAGAAATCCCTTTGCCGGAAATATCAGCGATAGCGATGGCCACGTGCGTAGGGCTGAGCTGGATAAAATCATAGTAATCGCCGCTGACTGATCGCGCCGCTTTGCAAATGGCCTCGATTTCCACTCCCGGTACGGAGGGAAGCGTACTGGGAAAGAGCTGATTCTGGACTTCGCGGGCGATGGAAATTTCATTCTCGAGCCGTTGCCGCTTGTTCTGTTCTTCGATGAGCGTACTGATTGATCCGGTCATCTGGTTGAACGATTCTCCTAGAGCGCCGAGCTGGTCCATGCGCTCGACCTGAATGCGATGGGAGAAGTCCCCCGCCTGTACGAATTGCGTGCCCCGGTAAAGATCGGCGACAGCGCGGGTGATCCGCCGGGTCAAAACGATGCCCGTGGCGAGGGCCGCGGCTTCAATCAGAAGAAAAATGATTCCTACGAGGACAAAGAAGATGACATAGGAAGTGCGCAGTTCCCCCAGCGAGGTAAAAATTCTTGCATTCAATCGAGAAGGCCTGGCATTGGATACTGCGAGCAAGGGCCTGGCCGGGTCTACCGTGCCATCTTTGTCCACAAAAACCGACTCCATACGAGAAACAACGTTCACCGGCGAATCGAACCAGAACATGGGAGCCTGAAGCGCGCGGTTGCTGGCCACGATACGTTTGGCCACGCGGTACTGTCTCCCGCCGGACGAATACAGAACGCTCTGCGGAGCATTTCCTTCGTATGTCTCCATGAGATTCAGCTGGATGACTCCCAGATCGGGTGCAATGGTGCTGAGGAATTCCGATATGTCGGTTCCAGGAGTCGAAACGGGTACGAGGAGAATGACGCCCCGTTGTTCCTTGGGATCGTGAATCATCCGCAGGCTGATGAGCGAGAGGGAATCCCCCTCTTGCATCAGGCCGGCAAAAGCGTTTTTGCTCTGCGGGGCCACTTTGCGAAGCAGCGGGAGATCCTTGGAAAACGTAATTTTCAGTCCCGGAAGCTCCCGGTCGTGGACGGCGTGAGATTCCGCGGCGAGGACGCGCTCCGATTCGTCCAGGGTGATGCTCGGCGGAAGTGTCTCGTGCGCGATGGCGATATGCTCGGCGATATCCGCGATCATCTCGATGCGTTGATGGAGATCTTCGTAGAGCAGGTAGGCACCCAACTGCGAATAAAGAATCCGGGCGGCAAGAATGACGAGCGTTAGGATGGATAGTATCGGGACAACAGCAATGAACAGATAGGCGACAATCAGCCGGTTCCGCAAGCTCCAGAGCAGCCTGTTTCTCCACCAGCCGATTAAGCGAACGAAGAGATAAAGGCCCGCAAGCACCGCAAGGAACTTCAGAAAACTGAAGGGGCCGCCGTTTATCCCAAAAAGCTCGAGAAGTAATCCCGCTGCGGCGATTGCCGTGGAAGTAAGGTCCAGCCACGAGAGGCGGCCCCGGATTTCTTTCAGGCTCGCGAGGAAAGGTTTCATAGAGCGGTCATCAGAAAGAATACTTTACCTGAAGAAGCGTGGGACGCGGAGGAGAAGCGCGCCTGAGAAATGCAGGCCGAGCGCTGCGCGCACCGGCCCGTGGCAAGCTATTTCAGGCTGTTGCGTACCTTGCTGTGCTTGACGCTGTAGGTGAAGTAAATCACCATACCAATGGCCAGCCAGACGATTAACCGGATCCACGTGACGCCGTTCAGTCCAGCCATCAGTCCCAGCGAAACAACGATCCCCATGATAGGTACAAAAGGGACCAAAGGTGTCCGGAAAGGGCGTTCCAGGTCGGGCCGGCGGACACGCAAAATCCAAACGGACGCACAAACGATCACAAACGCCAGGAGAGTTCCAATGCTGACCATCTGGCCGAGACTGCCGATCGGCACTAATGAGCCCACAACTGCCACGCACAGTCCCACGATAGCAGTCGACTTCCACGGCGTCCGGAAACGCGGATGAATGTCCCCAGCCCACTTCCAAAGCAATCCGTCATGGGCCATCGAGTAAAACACGCGTGATTGCCCTAATAGCATGACCAGCATAACAGTACTAAGGCCAGCGAGTGCTCCGGCGTTTACTACATAGCTGCCCCACTTCACTCCAGTTTCGCGGATTGCCAAAGAGACCGGAGCGCCGATGTTCAAGCGAGAGTAGTGAACTGTGGCCGTCAGCAGGCCCGAAACGATGATATACAGAATGGTGCAGACGACCAGCGATCCGAGGATTCCGACCGGCATGTCCTTTTGAGGGTTGCGGGCTTCCTGCGCCGCCGTGGACACGGCATCGAACCCAATATACGCAAAGAAAACCACTCCCGCTCCTCGCAAAACGCCGGACCAACCGTACGCACCGAACGTACCCATATTGGGAGGCAGAAACACCTTCCAGTTCGCGTGAGCCATGTCGGAATGCTTAAGAACGAAGGGGAGAGCGACGGCGATGAAAGTCAGCACTGCGGTCAGCTTCACGAAAACGATTGCGGTGTTAAAGTTTGCCGATTCCTTAATGCCAATGATGAGGATTGTGGTCACGCCTAATATCGCGAGGAACGCGATCAAGTTGAAAGTCGCAGTGGCCTGCGGCAAGCCGGCGGCCTGCCCCGGACTAAGGCTCAGGGCGGTTAGAGGCGTCCAGCGTCCGTCGTACAAAACCCACTTTGCACCGGGGACGTCACAGATTTGTGGTGGCAGGCTGATCCCGTAATCTTGCAGGAAGGCAACGAGAGTACTGCTCCAGCCGCTCGCGACCGTTGCCGCGCCAAAGGCGTACTCCAATATCAGGTCCCAGCCAATGATCCAGGCGATAATCTCGCCGAGCGTGGCATAACCATAAGTGTAAGCAGAACCGGCGACGGGAATCAGGGAAGCGAACTCGGCGTAGCATAAGCCTGCGAATACGCAGCCGAAACCCGCGAGCACATACGAGAGCATGATCGCCGGACCAGCATAAAGTGCCGCGGCCGCCCCCGTGAGCACGAAAATCCCCGCGCCGATGATGGCTCCAATTCCCAGCGTCACAAGATTGACAGGGCCGAGGGCCCGCTTCAGGCTGTGCTCGCCTGTATCGCCCGCCTCTTTCATCAGCGTTTCGAGCGACTTCGTTGCAAACAAGGGGTTGCCCATGCAACTCCTCCTCTGGGGGAGTCCTCCCCCGCGTTTCAGATGGCTGCCAATATGGCCCAAAGCATTGTACGGGTGCAGCGCCCCGCGCCCCTACAACAAAATCCATTTAATTCGCAGGGGCCGTCTTGGATGTCCGGCGTGACCACACTAGGTAAACCGGAACACCGAGCAGCACGATCACCAATCCTGGCCAGGCCGTCTGCGTTCGGTAGAACAGCAGAACAAACATGATCGCTACTGCCGCAACGATGTAAAGCAGCGGCACGAACGGATAACCGAACGCCCGGTAGGGACGCTCGGCCTGAGGCCGCTTCGCGCGCAAGACGAAAATTCCCGCGATCGTGAGCGCGTAAAAAATCAAAACAGAAAAGACCACGTAATCGAGCAGGTCGCTGTAGAGATTGCCATAAGTAACGCCGCCCGCCGCATCCAGACGGCGCGTACGCAGCAAAACGAGCACAGTAATCCAGATTCCCTGATAGATCAGCGCGGAGCCGGGCACGCCCTTGCTGTTCAAAGTGCCGGTCGAGCGGAAGAAGAGCCCGTCACGCGCCATGGCGTAGGAGACGCGCGCGCCGGCAAGAATCAGCCCGTTATTGCAGCCAAACGTGGAAATGATAATGGCCACCGCCATGATAGCAGCGCCCACGGGACCGAAGATGGCGTTCAAGGCCGCGCTCGCCACGCGGTCGTCGGCAACGGTTTGAATCTGTACCAGGGGAAGCGTGCACAGGTACGCAAAATTCGCCAGGCAGTACAACGTGATGACGATTATCGTCCCGAACGCCATAGAAAGCGCTACGTCGCGTTTTGGGTTTTTCACTTCCGCGGCGGTGAAGCCGATGTTGTTCCAGGCATCGGCGGAAAACAACGAACCAACTTGCGCTACGCCGTAAGCCACGAACAGTCCAAACGCGCCGCTCGCGGCCGTGATGGTGGGCACGAGGCTTCGCAGAAAACTCGCGCCCGGTTCGATCGTTTGTGGGTTGCGAATAGCCCACAAGTGGCTGAAATTCTCGGTAATGGCTCCGGCATTTCTCCCCACGAAGATTCCCAAAAGAATCAGCCCCAGCAGCGAAAGCGTTTTCGCGCTGGTGAAAATGTTCTGAATCAGTTTGCCGAGCCGCACACCGAGCGTGTTGAGAAACGTGAGAAAAACGATCATCAACACTCCCACCAATTGCTGGACTGACAGGCTGATGGCGTACTTCGAGCCCAGGGAAATGGGATGGACAATCCACGCCTGCGGAGAGATTGCCGGGAAGAGCACCCCGAGGTATCTCGCAAATCCCACCGCCACCGCGGCGATCGTCCCCGTCTGAATCACCAGAAACAGCGTCCAGCCGTAAAGAAAACCCCAGAGCGGTGAATAGGCTTCGCGCAGATAAACGTATTGTCCTCCGGCGTGTGGGAATAGCGCCGCAAGTTCGCCGTAGGAAAGTGCGGCAGCAATGGTCAGCAGTCCGGTGAGAATCCATGTGAGCAGGAGCCCACCGGCCGACCCGGTTTGCCGCGAGATGTCCGCGGCAACGATGAAGATGCCGGAGCCGATCATCGAGCCAACGACGATCATCGTGCCATCGAACAAACCGATGGCGCGCACAAAGCCGTGCTCGGTTGCAGCGCTGCCCGGAGCAATCGCTTGTGTGGTGTCGGCCATTCGTTATCTGCCTCAGGCGCCGGCCGCATGGTTCGCGGCGTCCAGAAGATCGAGATATTGTCGCGCGCGCGCTCCCGGATCAGGCGCACGGAGGACGTCGCTGACCACCGCAACCGAATCGGCGCCTGCTCGGATCACTTCCGCCGCGCGCTCCAGCGTGATTCCGCCGATGGCCACGATCGGCTTGTCTGTCAGTGGTCGAATCTGACGGACGAATTCCGTTCCGACCACCGGATCCGGATTCGCCTTGGTGGACGTAGAGAAGATTGGCCCCACAGCAATATAATCCACCGAAGTGGCCGTCGCGCGTTGGAATTGCTCCCTATTGTGTGTCGAGACGCCAACCAGCTTGCCGGGGCCGATGACGCTGCGCGCCGTTTCGGCCTCCAAATCTTCCTGACCGACATGAACGCCGCTTGCTCCCGCAAGGAACGCCACATCGGCGCGGTCATTCACGATGAAAGTCACGCCCCGCGCAACCAAAAGGCCGGAAAGCCGGCTTGCGGAACCCAGCAATTCACGCGAGGTCGCGAATTTGTGCCGGTACTGCAGCAGACGAACACCGGCGTCGGCAAGCCTTTGAGCGCATTCTGTTTCGGGAATGGTCAGCAACGCTGCATCCAATATCACATACAGCCGCGGGAGAACAAGGCGCATTCTCGTTTACTTTCCGTTCGTTCCTAGCACCCGCTCGATGAAATGGGTATCGTACTTCCCCGCCGCAAAGTCCGGGTCCGCCAGGATTCGGCGGTGCAGGGGGATGGAAGTCTTGATGCCTTCGATGACGAACATCTCAAGCGCTCGCTTCATCCGGCCGATGGCTTCCGTGCGGTCACGCCCCTTAACGATCAGCTTGGCGATCAGCGAATCGTAGTACGGAGGGATGACAGCATCGGTATAAGCGGCGGAGTCCACGCGCACTCCGGTTCCGCCCGGCGCCTGAAAGGTCGTAATGCGTCCCGCCGACGGCACGAACGTGTCGGGGTCCTCCGCATTGATGCGGCATTCAATCGCGTGTCCCGAAGGGAGGATGGCCCCGGTAGCATCTTCCATTTTTTCGCCCGCGGCGATGCGAATCTGCGCCTTGATCAGGTCCACGCCGGTCACCAGCTCAGTCACCGGATGCTCCACTTGGATGCGCGTATTCATCTCAATGAAGTACAGTGAGCCTTCCCCGTCCATTAGGAATTCGACCGTTCCGGCGTTGGTATAGCCAATCTCTTCCAGGGCCTTCACCACTTTTGCGCCGAGGTCTTTTCTCCTCTTGGCGTCCATGATCGGAGAAGGTGATTCCTCGACCAGCTTCTGGTGGCGTCGCTGGATGCTGCATTCGCGTTCCCCCAGATGGATGACCCTGCCATGCTGGTCGCCAAGCACCTGGAACTCAATGTGACGGGGATGCTCGAGGAACCTCTCGGCATAGACATCCGGAGTGCCGAAGGCCTGCTGGGCCTCGTTGCGGGCTGTTTGATAGGCAGCAAGAAGGTCCTCTTGTTTGCGCACGACGCGCATGCCTCGCCCGCCCCCGCCGGCGGAGGCCTTTAGAATCAATGGATAGCCAATGCCGGCAGCCTCTGTGGCAAGCTGTTCTTCCCCTTCCACGATACCGTCGCTTCCCGGGATGGTCGGTAGGCCCGCAGCCTTCACTTCACGGCGTGCGCGGTCTTTTTCACCCATCAACTCGATGATTTCCGGCCGAGGCCCGATGAAGGTTATCTCCGAGGCCTCACAAACCTTGGCGAAATTCGCATTCTCGGAAAGAAATCCGTACCCGGGATGGATGGCATCCACATTGGTGATCTCCGCGGCGCTGATCACCTGAGGAATGTTGAGGTAGCTTTCGCTGCTGCGCGCCGGCCCAATGCAAACCGCCTCATCAGCGAAGCGGACATGAAGCGAATTGCGGTCCGCCTCGGAATAAACCGCGACAGTGGAAATGCCCAGTTCCTTGCAGGCGCAAATAACCCGCAGGGCGATCTCCCCGCGATTGGCGACAAGGATTTTCTGGAACATGGCGCCGTTTGCCGGCTACTTCTTCCGGCTCGGACGGATACCAAAGAGAGGCTGCCCGTATTCGACGGGCTGTCCATTCTCAACAAAGATGCGTACCACTTCGCCCGTCTCGTCCGACTCGATTTCGTTCATGAGCTTCATGGCTTCCACAATACAAAGCGTTTGGCCCGTCTCGACAAACGCTCCGACCTTTACAAAAGGCTCAGAGCCCGGGCTGGGAGAGCCGTAGAAGGTTCCGACAATCGGAGATTTCACCAGGTGCTGATCTTCGGTCGAACGCGCTTCAGTCGTCCCGGCACTCCCCGCGCCTCCCGGAATTCCCCGAGCCTCATCCCCCGAACCGGAAACAATGATCTCTGGGGCTGCCAGCGCACGCGGAGGCGCCACCACGACTCCCGGCGACGGCTTGCGCAGACGGATGTGCAGATCCCCACGCGAGTACTCAAACTCCTCGAGATTGTGTTTAGTCATAAACTGCAGAAGCTGCTCAATCTGCTGGATTTCCGGATTGGCAAACGTCCGATCAGATTTTGAAGGCTTTTTGCGTCTCATGCTTGTTCTAAAGCTCAATGAGATCCCGCGGTGCGCGGGTCAGAACTTCCGTGCGGCTCGCGTGCACAGCGACGTCATCTTCGATGCGAATTCCACCGATACCTTCCGCATACACGCCAGGTTCGATCGTAATTACGTTTCCGGGTTCCAGTCGCCGCTTTTGACCCTTCGCCACTCTGGGGTCCTCATGTACTTCCAATCCCAGACCGTGACCTGTACTGTGCACGAAAAGATGGTCAAGGTTGTACTTTGCTAAGACCTGCCTCGCCGCCGCGTCCACGTCTCCACAGGCCACCCCATTCTTTGCAGCTGCTATCGCCTCCGCCTGCGCCTCCAGAACTGCTTTATACCAGACTCGGATGCGTTTTGGGGCTCTGCCCAGAAAAACCGTGCGGGTGATGTCGCTGCAATAGTGGCCGAGTATAACACCCAGGTCTAGGACGACCAACTCATTTTTCCTCAATCGTTTGCCCGTGGGGCGTGCATGGGGAAGGGCAGCCCTCTTGCCAAAGGCCACGATAGTCTCGAAGGAAGGGCCCGAAGCTCCACGCTTGCGCATCTGGTACTCGATCTCCGCTCCAACCTCGCACTCGCGGACACCCTGCTTCAGGAGGCCGATGGCGAATTTCACAATCTCTCCCGCCAGGATGGCTGCCTTGCGCATCTGGGCTAATTCCCCTGAGTCTTTGCGCATCCTTAGGGACTCTACGATTCCGGTGACTGGAACCCATCGCAATTGGCTCCCAGCCGCCTTCCGAACACTTTGTAGCTGGGACACAGTCAAATGGGTTGGATCAAAGCCTATACTCCGGACTCGCAAATCTTTCAGGAATCCGCCGACCGATTCAAACAGGGATTCTTTCTGTCGGCGGATCCGAACACTTGACGTTTCTTCGTGTCCCTGAACCATGAAACGCCCGTCCGTAATGAGCGTCGTGCCCTCCAGCGATACCACCAAGGCCCCTGCTTCCCCGGTGAACCCAGTCAAATAGAACCAATTGGCTGGGCGCGTGATCAACAGGGAATCAATCCTGGACTGGGGCAGAACTGAAGCCAATACTCGCCGGCGGTGTTGGAACGGTGTCTTCATAAATGGAACGAGGAGACCACAGTCTCCTCGTTCCAGCCCTCAGTTAAATGAATGAATTATCCAGGGATAATTCGCGGCGTCAAGAAGAACAACAGCTCCTGAGATTGGGTAGTGACGCTCCGCCGCCTGAAGAGATTCCCAATCAGTGGCAGGCTGCCCACGAGCGGAGTCTGGAAGATATCCACGCGCTGTGAAGAAATGATGACGCCACCAATAACGACTGTACCGCCGTCCGCGACAGTGACCTTGGTTTCCTCGGCTTGGGTATCCAGAGCCGGGATGCCTTGAATGCGCGGAATACCGGTGTCGATCGACGTGTTCTCCACGACCACATCCATGAAGATCGTACCCTCAGCGGTAATCTGCGGGGTGACTTCCAACTTCAGCACGGCGTCCACGTACTGCACCGAGATCGTGTTGTTGATGGTCGTCTGGATCGGAATCCTGGTGCCCTGCTTGATTTGGGCTTTTTCGTTGTTCTGGGTGATGACCTTGGGCTTGGAAAGCAATTTGCCCACGCCCTTGGATTCCGCCGCAGTGATGATAAAGTCGATGGCGAAGTTTGACGACCTGTGGGAGAACAGGAAGCCGCTGCCGCCGGTCCCAAGACCCGCTGGGAAATTCGTGTTTAGGGGCAAACCGTTAGTGATCCCGTTGCCAGTCACTTGTGTTCCAGTGAAAATCAAGGGCGGGTTCAATGGTGTATCGGGGTGCTGGCCGCTAGCACCCACTTGAGGTGTCCCGCCAAACACGGTACGGCCGCTGCTTGTCTGCCCGGCGAAACCCAGTTGCGTGCCGATGTCCTCAGCAAAACTGCGTGAAGCGGATACCACGCGCGCTTCAATTTCCACTTGCTGCGACTTGCGGTCCAATTGGTGGATTAGGTTATCAATAATGGGTATGGTCGAAGGAATATCGCGAATAATAAGCTGGTTGGAACGCTCATCGGCCAATATGTCCCCGCGCGAACTGAGGAACTTCTTGAGCGTCGGCACCAAGCCGGAGGCCTTGCTATAGCTCAGCACGCGCGTGACCGTGATTGGTGGAACCGCCTCGGCTTGCGCTCTTTGGAGATCGCGTTGAGTTTCCGCTTCGGTCTTCAAGGTGGCGCGCGTTGCAATGCGTAGCACGTTCCCGTTCAACTGCTTGTCTAAACTGTTGTTCTGCAGGACGATATCAAGCGCCTGGTCCCAGGGCACTTCGTCTAGAACAATCGTAAGGCTGCCCTTGACGGCGGGGTCCAGCACGACGTTCAATCCGCTAATCTCGTGGATTAGCCGGAAGAAGTCGCGCAAATCCACATCTTTCAGGTTCACGGAGATTGGCTCGCCAGTGTACTTCGCTGAGGTCTGTCCAGGTGCTGGCGCTTGCGTCGCCGCTGCCAGCACTCGTGCATTAGCATTAGTGGCCGCCAGGGTGTTAGCCGCCGTGTCGGCCTGCTGGATCGCTTGCTGGGCAGCTTCCTGCGAGCTCGCATCTGGACGGACCGGCTCATTCTTCCCGCGGAAAGATGCCAGTGCGACTGAGGGCTGGGTCAGTTCGCCCGGTAAGGCAAAACGAGGAGCGGAAATCTCAAGATTGTGAGCGTTGCGGTGAGTCGCTTTCCGCGGTGCTGGCGCCCCGTATTGAAATTCCGGCCGCGCCTGTTCAATCGTCTGGGACGTAACCACCGGCAACTTGACTGGTGCGTTCACCGGCGCGACAGTCGAAGTGTCGAAGGAAATGACCACCGCGCCTCCATCGCGCGAAACTTGATACGGTGTCGCCGCCGTCAGATCAATCACTACGCGCGCCACATCCGGTCGGTATTGCCCAAGGCGCACCCCCCGTACCGGCGCGGCCAACCCGGGGATAACCGTCTTGTCGACGGCCAGCCGGGCACCTGCAAAATCCAGCACCAAGCGATCCGGGCTGTGCATGCGAGCCGTGCGCACGTCGAGACGGCCTTCGCCTTCTACCCGTACCGCCGCGCGTTCCGGCGACTGAGTGATGGCAACGCTGGAGATGACCGCGGCGGATTTCCTTCCGCCGGCGGGTTCCTGTGTCTGCGCCAGCATAGGACTGGTTGCCAGTGCCACGCTCGCAAGGATCAGGCAGCCATGTTTAAGGGCCGGCCAATTCGTCTTCATTGCTGTTCTCCTGAACTGGTGGAGTAAATTCGCTTATTTACCTGGCGTTCCACGGGCTTGCCGAAGGCATCCTTTCCTTCTTCATGGAAAGAAACGCCGTCCATGGTGATCTTTTCCACGCTGCCGTCATAGAGGTGGTCACCCTCGCGTAGGAAATAGGTGCGTGACTGCGGATTCGTTACCACGGCAATCATACCGTTCGGCGCTTTCACGATTCCGTCCAGCCGCAGTGTACTCACCTGGAGTCCTGCTTTGCCTGGAGGTAGAGCCGGGCCACCTTTGCCCTGCTGGCGGTTAATAAGGGACTCAAAGGGATCACGGCGCGCCTGCTTTAATTCACTTTCCGCCGCAGCCGCTCGGCTGACGCCCGAAGGCTTTTCGACGGCCTTGGCCGGACGTTTGGCGGCTGCTTTGCCCGCCCGCTTGGACGAAGACTTAGCCGCGGGTTTTGCTGCGGGCTTAGCCGCCGATGTTGGTGCTGGCTTGGCCGGAGCCTGTGTCGCCGGTTTTCCAGGTGGTTGAGTCGCTTGCTGCGCGGTTTGACCCTTATCGCCCAGCGCAGACTTCACGTTGTTCGTGGTCGTCGCCGGGTTCACCTGCGCCCGCAATCTTGGAGCGACTGCCCCGATCAAGAGCCCTAGTCCGACAATTATCGCTGAACGCATAGTTCGCTCATTCCCGCTCAGTGTGCCCCAGCCGCACCGGCTTGAGGTTTGGCTCCGGGAGCCGGAGCCACACCCGTGTCAGGCGGCTTGGTGAAGAATGTTGTTGCCGTGAAGATTCCGGAAACCGTGGTGCCCGGACGCACTGGGTACTTTGTCCCTTTGGGCCTCTCCGGATCATCAAACGTCAAGTCACCCACGTTGATGATTCGGGACAAGCGGCCCAGGCGCCCAAAAAAGTCCAGAACATTGAAGTACGGGCCATCCGCCTGCACTTCAAATGGCATCTCGTAGTGATATTCCTTCGGCACGACGGCTTGCGCCGTGAGGCGGCGGATTTGCACGTTGGAAGCGCTCGCCGCTCCCTGCAGGAGGCGGATAAATTCATCTGTCTCCTTCTCTTCCGGCACGATAGTCTTCAGCGTATCCAATTGCTTGTTGAGCGCATCCATCTGCTGCTTCAATTCCCCGTAACGCTGCTTGTAAACCGAAAGTTGTGTCACTTCCTGATTCAGCTTGGTCCGTTCCACTACGGCCTTATCGTAAGACTCCCGTTCCTGCGCCACTGGCGAGATAGGAACGTAAAGTCCTAGAAGAAGAATCACCACCGCGATGGCCAACGCCACCAAGGCCTGCATGAACACCGACATGTCTCGAAACGGATTGGCCATGGCGTCCTCTTAACCTTTCTTTGCCGGCGCCTTGGCAGCCGGAGCCGCCGCAGGCGCGTTGGCGGGCCGGGCTTGCGCCGCCTGGGGCGGACTGATTTCAGCCGACATCTGGAAAACGAACGTTTGTATGGCCGTATTCTTCTCGTCCTGCTTCGATTCCTTGATTTCCACTTTCTGGAAATACCCGGAACGCTTCAGCGCGGTAATGAAATTTGCTACGGAATTGATCGATGCTGAGGACCCTTCCAGCGACAGGGTATTGCCCTTGCGGACCATCTCCGTCAGCCACAGGTTTTCCGTCCGCGAGACGGTATTGGCAACCATGTCCAACAGTTCTTGGCCGCCGGTACGGTCCCGTTGCAACTGTTCGATCGTGGCAACCCGCTGCTGCAAGATCGTTTTCTGTTTTTCAAAGGTCTCCACCTGCTGCTTGATTTGTTCGAGCTCCGTTTTCTGTGCCCTCAGAGTCTTGATTCGATTGTTCTCTTCCGTCAATTGCTTCTGCCACGTGTAGTAGAAGAAGCCGAGCACGATGAGTCCCACGGCTACGCCAACGCCGATGAAAACCACAGGCATCGCGGCTCCGGTGTCCATTGCCATTGGCCGACGAGTCGCTCTTGGCCGAATTTGTCCCAGAAGGTTTATTCGAATCATGGCTAGTCGAAGCTCCTCAGCGCCAGACCTACGGCAATTACCAACCGTGGTGCCATATCACGGATCTGATCATCGCTGTGCCGGCCGGGATTGATGAGCACCCTGCGAAATGGGTTCAGTTCTTCCACCGGCATGGCGAACTCCTCGCGCAGCAGGTCTACCAGGCCTGGAACCCGCGCCGTGCCCCCAGCAACCACAATGCGCTGGATGTTCTCGCCGCTCGCCGTGGCTCGGAAGAAGTCAAACGTCTTTTGGATCTCCAGCGTGAGGATGTCCGAGACGCTGCGCAGAATCTGCTGCTTCTGCTCATCGGTGACGCTCGGGAGGGTGTCCCCTCTCTTCAGCCGCTCGGCATCCTCAAAGCTCAAGTCCAATTCCTTCTGCAGCGCGTCGGTGTACTGGTTCCCGCCCACGCTGACGTCGCGGGTAAACAACGGTATGCCCCCGCGAACAATATTGATATTCATGACGCTCGCACCGATATTCAGCAGCGCAACCGTCTGCCCCGCGTCCGGTTCGTAGTTCACTTCGAAGCAGTTCTGCAGAGCGAACGCGTCAATATCCACCACCACTGGCGTTTTCCCCGCCTGCGCCAGCACGTTCGTGTGGTTCAAAATCTTGTCCTTCTTCACCGCTACCAGCAGGACGTCCATCTGCGAGTCCATCGACTCCAGCAGTTGGTAGCTCAGGTTCACGTCGGCGATATCGAACGGAATGTGCTGGCTGGCCTCGGAAGGGATCCGGTCGTAAAGCTCATCCTCGGTCATCAGCGGAAGCGGCACGCGCTTCACGATCACCGAGTGTCCTGAAACCGAAGTCGCCACGTTCTTGCTCTTGATGCGCTGCGCGTCGAAAATCTTGCTGATGGCGTTGGCAACCTGTGGCGCGTCCATGATCGCACCATCCACCACGGTGTCCGGAGCCAACGTTTCCATGCCAAAGCTCACCAGCTCATAGCCGGCCTTCGTTGATTTCAGCTCAACCGCTTTGATGGAGCTGGATCCTATATCCAGTCCCACGATCTGCCTGCTCTTTCCGCCAAATAGCCCCATATTGCGGCCTCTTTTCTGACATCCGTTCCCGGTATTCTCGCCAGGCTACCGTCGCCTGCCGGTGGTCTGGCTCATTTTCCGTTCCATCCAGCGGTCCAGGATCGTCTTCCGAAGTTTCCAACGATTGCCGAGCTTGAACGCGGGAATTTCGCCTTCCGTGATGTAACGGTACAGGGTATCCGGGGAAATGCCCAGATATTGCGACGCCTGTCTCACGTTCATCACTTCGCGCGATTCAATCACGAGGAACGCCACCCCGGCATTCAAACACACGCCAGAAATCACGACCCTGCGTTGCACCCCATTTGCGCTGCGGATGGATTGAGGGCACAACCCGTGGGAGCTTTATGACATTTTTTCACTCCGAGCGTCAAGGGATTCTATGCGGGTGTTGTCCTATCAATAGGGGTAGTTTTAGGCAGTTCGGGGGGTATTGACGGCAGCCACCCATAAGGCTAGTGTCTACAGCATGACCTGCTACAATTAGTTGTATTTTTCTACCTCCCTACCTGTACGGCCGGACGGTTATCCTTTGAAGTCAGCTTCCTCTCGCAAAAGAGTCCTATCCCATTATTCCAGGACCGTCGGACCATTTTTCTGTCTTCCCTCGGGGCTGCGGCCCGCTTCATTCCTTAAAGATATCTTGCAAACTCAAATTATCCGAGCCCAAGAGATTTCCACAGGGCCTCGACCCGCTTCTTCGTCGCTTCATCCATCAAAATTTCATCCGGCCACGGCCGCGTAAATCCCTCCGTGCTCCATTTACGCGTCGCGTCGATCCCCATCTTCGAACCAAAGTCTTGCAACCGCGCCGCATGATCCAGCGTGTCCACCGGCCCCAGCGAGAACTGCACATCCCGCTCCGGATCGAGCGCGCAAAGCGTCTTCCACACCACTTCCCTGTAATTGTGTATATCCACGTCGTGGTCCACCACAACAATCACCTTCGTGAACATCGCCTGCCCCAACGACCAAATGGCACTCATGATTTTTCGCGCGTGCCCCGGATACGACTTTCGAATCGCCACGATCATCAAGTTATGAAAAATCCCTTCCGCAGGCATCGACACGTCCACAATTTCCGGATACTGCATCTTCATCACCGGCAAAAAGACGCGCTCCACAGCATGGCCCATATAAAAGTCTTCCTGCGGCGGCGGCCCCACCACGGTCGTCAGATAAATCGGGTCCTTCCGGTGCGTCATGCATTCCACGTGAAAAACAGGGTATTCCCCTTCCAGCGAATAAAATCCCGT
>Ga0066692_10000050_pt1 | contig 25153 bp, 28 predicted proteins | sample GraSoiAngelo_141_FD_66456 | JGI IMG/M metagenome (GOLD analysis project Ga0066692, IMG submission 66456) | Grasslands soil microbial communities from the Angelo Coastal Reserve, California, USA - 14_0929_12_40cm | ecosystem: Environmental > Terrestrial > Soil > Grasslands | place: USA... | reverse complement strand
GTCCTCCGCCTCAATCATCAGACTTTTGGCCAGATGTCGACGATTATCCAGGCATATCGTGCACATTGCCTAGCATCTGCAAGGATATCTGGACATCTGGCCTAGCATCTGCATGGTCATGCACCAGGATGCATAGTGATGCACCACGAGGCTGACCCATACGCATCGAGGCGGCTGTGTACACACACGCTCACCTGAGGGCGAGCCTGCTCATCTGGGCGGGACGAAGCAGGACAACGCGGGGCGAAGCTGGACAGAGCAGGCAGCAGGGCTCGATCGGACATGCTGGACGAACCAGGACATGCCGACCCGGGGGTTTTAAACTGGCGCTGGGTGGGTGGGTGTGTAACCCACTACATATGTAGCATACTTAGGCCCACCTAAGTAGCTCTCCGTACACCAAGCTACCCCTATGTAGCTACACACAGTAGTAGTTGGTAAAGTCTTGGCAATGAAACTGGTCCGACCTAGCTCAAACTCGCTCAGCACGGGTCTCTATATAAGTAGTAGTAAGTACTTAGAAGTACCTTGGGGAAGTCCTTCTAGACAGCCCCCCTCAGGGGGCTGACCTACTAGGTAGCTTCTAAGAGGTTGTTACCTCCTTGTAACCTCTTACTAGAAGCACCCCCCTGAAGGGGGTGCTCTTCGTAGGATCCTACAAGGACTCCTACATACTCTTAAGAGGAGTCTTCTGCCCTTGCGGTATCTTCCCCGCGTAGATCAACTGACCGACAGGTCAGTTGGTCCCAAGGTCCTGTCTGAACTTCTAAGGTACTTATAAGGGGCACAACGATCGTGGCAAAAATTTACGTGGATGAAGAAGGTCGTCAGTACAAGCAGAACACTGATGGGAGCCTCGCCCGGAAGCGAGGCCCTAAGACGAACCTGTCGACAGCGAAGAAGAAGGAGACGATCCTCAAGTACATGCAGAAGGGCCAGAGCGTAGCTCAGGCCTGTCGTGACATGGACATCACCGAACAGAACGTCACCTACTACCGCAAGTCCGATGGAGACTTCAGGGCTGCTTACGACCGACTCAGGCTGATAGCTACTGGTGGATCTGAGGCGATCCGCAAGAACATGCCTGACTTCCCTGAGTTCTGTAAGAAGTACTTGGACACCACACTGTTCTGGCATCAGCTTCAGTGGTACGACGTCCTTGAGGGACGTCGACCTAGAGACCTCCACGAGAACCAGATCTACAAGCCGGGAGATCCTGGCATGATCATCGTGAACACCCCTCCGGAGCACGCCAAGTCCACGACGATCACTGTGAACTACACGACATGGAGGATCTGCCAGGATCCGAACATCCGCATCATCATCGTCTCCCAGACTCAGGAGATGGCGAAGAGGTTCCTCAGGGCGATTAAGGATCGCCTCGCTGGAGCGAACCAGGCCTACCGTCAACTTCAGATCGACTTTGCTCCTGAAGGTGGCTTCGATGCCAACAGTGCTAGCTGGACGGCTGACTCGATCTACGTGAACGCTGAAGCCCGTGACTCCGGTGAGCCTACGCCTACTGTTCAGGCTCTCGGCATGAACGGGCAGATCTACGGTAACCGTGCTGACCTGATCATCCTCGACGACACCGTGACAGGAAAGAACGCCCATGAGTTCGAGAAGCAGATCGACTGGATCCAGCGAGAAGTCATCAACCGGCTCTCCTACCCTGGCGGAACTCTTCTCCTTGTCGGAACACGACTTGCCCCCGTTGAGCTCTACTCCGAAATCCAGAAGCCTGAGTGGTACGGACAAGACGAGGAATCTCCCTGGACTTACCTCACCCAACCTGCTGTTCTTGAGTTCGCCGAGAACCCTGATGACTGGATGGTTCTCGCGCCCTGGACCAACCGCCCCCCAGTGTCGCTTGGAGCAAGAAAGCTGGTGGAAGCAAACGCGGAAGGTCTCTATCCCTGGCACTCAGGAAAGTCGCTAGCCAGGCGGAGAGCCACCAGCTCTCCGCAGAACTGGAAGATGGTCTACCAGCAGGAGCAGGTGGTTGAGGATGCGATCTTCCCGGCAGACAAGGTTGCTGCATCGATTGACGGAATGCGGGCAGCCGGACTCATGTCCTCAGGAGCACCCGGACACCGTCCTCACGGAATGGATGGCCTATATGTCGTGGGGGGCTTTGACCCTGCTATCACAGGGTACGCGGCAGCCCTGGTCCTCGGCGTTGATCGAATGTCTGGAGTGCGGTACGTACTGGACGTATGGACCGCCGGAAACCAGAAGCCAGACGACCTCTTCAACAAAATCAAAGACTGGACAGTGAAGTACCACATGCACGAGTGGGTCATCGAGAAGAACGCGATGAACCTGATGGTCACACAGAACCGTGACCTGAGAAACTTCCTCGGCAGCCGTGGCACGATCCTGAAGGAACACTTCACTGGCAGCAACAAGAACGACGCCGACTTCGGCGTCGCATCCATGAGCATGCTCTTTGACGGAGCCAAGGAAGGCAGGGGCCTCATCCGGCTCCCCTCCCGCTCACAGAACGAGGGCATCAAGGCTCTCGTGGAACAGCTCACCACTTGGTTCCCTCAGACCAAGGCCAAGCAGGATACTGTCATGGCCTTGTGGTTCGCGGAGACTAGAGCGCGAGAGCTTGTCAACGATGTGGAGTCTGTGTTCCACATCGAGAATGAGTACCAGTCCGAGAGAGACAAGTCCAAGCGAGTCACCATCGATCTTGACTACCTGAGTCAGGCGTCCATGGTGGGAGGATCAGGGGAATGGTGGAGCAGTTGAGCATCGGACAGCGAGCCGCGGACCGGCTCGCAGCAATCGTAGGTTCCTGGTCCTTCGTAATCGGCCAAGCGCTCTTCCTTGCTGCCTGGTTCATGTTGAACACGGTGGCTTGGTTCACGCATTGGGATTCGTATCCGTTCGTTCTGGCTAACCTGTTCATGTCAGCAGAAGCTGCCTTTACTGGCCCGATCATCATGATGTCCCAGAACCGTACTGCGGAGATGGACCGGCAGATCCTGCACAAGGACTTCCTTGAAGACACAGAAACCAATCTGCTCGTCGAGCGGATCGCAGACCACCTTGGAGTATCACGTGACTGACTACTGGCTTCCCGGGGCAGAGAGGTGCGACGTCGGAGACCATGCACCGACAGACTCACAGTATCCGGCCAAGGCCATCGCCCACATCACCTGGGACAAGAATGCCAGCCTGAGCGATCCCAAGGACCTGGTTCCATTCGAGAACCTGAAGGCCTACTTCTCAGGGAGTGGCGCCGGTGTGGCGCCACATATCCTCTGGGATCCCTTCACCGGCCGGTTCGCCCAGTTCTTCCCCGCAGATTCGCGAAGCAAGTCTGTAGTTGACCTCGCGGGTGGAACCCGCACCAACCGTGCGGGCAAGGTGGTCATCCAGATCGAGGCACTGTTCTTCCCGTACTGCCGAGTCGATGGCAAGGTGTACGCCAAGCTCACTGACACGCCCTGCAAGGGCTGGGATGAGCTGAGCGCCTGGGTCAAGTCCTGGGACGTTCTGGAGGGGTGGCCGATGGGCAAGCCTGTCGACTTCACGCCTCACCGCAATGAGGCTGTCTGGGAGACGCAGGGTGGCTGGTACGGCCACTCCCAGGTTCCCGAGAATACCCACCAGGATCCCGGCTCGTGGCCTGACTTCGTCAAGGCTGCACCGAAGCCCGTTCCGGTGTACGCGCCCTTCCCGGGCGCGTCGTTCTTCCGTATCGGCCGCACATCAAACCTCATTACAGCGATGGGTAAGGCCCTGGTGCGGGAAGGCTGGAAGGGCTACACGTTCGGTCCTGGCCCGGTATTCACGGCGACAGACAAGAAGGCTGTGGCCTGGTTCCAGCGTCAGCATGCTGAGCTCGCTGGCAACGCGGACGGCATTCCAGGTCCACTGACCTGGAAGATGCTGAAGGTAGCGGTTCCGAAGTGAACGCCTACTCGTGGACATGGGTAGCCCTTACGGTGACGTTCGCCGCCACCGAAGGGACCGCTATTGCCAACCGACGATGGGATGGCACGTTCACTGACAATGTGCGCAAGTTGTTCTTCACTCGCACCAAGCTGGGCAAGAACATCTTCGGCATTGTGTGGATAGCGTTCAGCGTCTGGTTCTTCGGCCACATCCTGGAGTTGTGGTCCTAATCTGAGGAGGTGACATGGCGAGCTCTCTTGACAACCTGTTTAGCAAAGTAGAAGCCCTTCGCCGTGCTGCTGCCGATCGTGACCAAAGGCATCGCGATGTGCACGATGTACGGTCCGGTGACGTTGATACCGTCATCCCTGGATCCATGCCTGACGCATGGCCCAAGCCGATCGTGGCCAACCTGATTGACACTTCCGCCCGCGACATCGCGGAAGTCATGGGCACCATGCCCAGCATCAACTGCTCAACCGGCATCACCACGACCGACAAGGCCAAGAAGTTCTCATCCAAGAAGACTAAGGTTGCCAACTACTACATTCAGGCGTCCGGCCTGAATGCTGGCAAGCAGGTCACTCTGGCAGATCACTACACCACGTACGGCATGGCCGTGTATGTGATCGAGGCAGACTTCGAGGAGAAGCGTCCCCATATCCGCGCCGAGAACCCGATGGGTGTGTACCCAGAGTTCGACCTCTTCGGACGCCTGAAGAGCTTCTCCAAAGTGTGGCGGGAAGAGGCCATCCACCTGGTCTCCAAGTTCCCTCACCTGCTCCGCGTGCTGCAAAGCAATGGGCCTGGGCAGATAGCCCAGGCTGGCTGGGCTGAGCGGGAGATCGAAGTCGTTAAGTACATGGACGACGAGCAGATCGTGATGTACCTGCCCCAGCACGGCAATCAGCTTGTCGATCAGATGCCGAACCCTCTTGGCAAGATCTATGTTTCCATTGGCAGGCGACCCGGTTACGATAACGAGATTCGTGGCGCATTCGATGACGCCATCTGGGTTCAGCTCGCCAAGTCGCGCATGGCTCTTCTCGGGCTTGAAGCTACAGAGAAGACAGTGCGCGCCCCGCTCGCTGTACCGCGTGATGTCCAGAAGATGACCTTCGGAGACGACGCCATTATCAGGACCGACAATCCTGACAAGATCAGGCGAGTGGGGATTGATGTGCCGCAGGCAGCCTTCCAGGAAGGTGCCATGCTGGAACAGGAACTGCGCGTTGGAACGCGCAGCCCCGAAGTTCGTAGCGGAAACCTGGACGCCAGCATCATCACTGGCAAGGGCGTACAAGCCCTGATGGGTGGATTCAACACTGTCATCTCTACTGGACAGACCGTCATCGGAGAGACGCTCCGCAGAGCGCTGATGCTGTGCTTCGAGATGGACCAGAAGTTGTGGCCCGACGAGAAGAAGACAATCCGTGGCACTTCCCAGGGGAGTCCTTTTGAGGAGACATACATCCCATCTAAGGACATCAATGGTGACTTCACTGTTGATGTTACGTACGGCTTCGCGGCTGGCCAGGATCCTGCGAGAGCGATCGTTGGGCTTCTCCAGCTTCGAGGAGATCAGCTCATCTCCCGCGACTTCTTCCAGCGACAGCTTCCCATGGGCATCGATGTAGTCCAGATGCAGGCACAGATCGATCTAGAGCAGCTTACCGACGCCGCTAAGCAGGGAATCATGGGTTATGCGCAGGCCATCCTTCCAATGGCTCAGCAGACCGGAGCAGATCCGACACAGGCCCTGGCTAACCTCTCCAGGATCATGGAGCTGCGGGAGAAGGGCATGCCTATTCATGAGGCCATGCAGAAGGTGTTCACTCCGCCTCCGCCCACAGAGGAGCAGCAGAGCCCTCTGGCGGCTCTACAGGGTGGCGGTGGCCCTCAGGGGCCAGCCGCTGGCACAGCTCCTCCAGGGCCCGGCATGGGCCCGGCACAGCAGCAGGGCGGGATGGACATGCAAAGACTCCTGGCGGGACTTACGTCAGGCGGTAAGGCAACTGCCAGCGTGCAGACTAGACGACAAAGCCCCATAGGCTAAACCTTCAGGAGGTCAGACATGACTTATTCTTCAGATGGCGTTGCTTCCATCACCGGCAATGGCGCATACCACCAGGTCGATTCTTCCTCACCCGTCGAGGGCGAACTCAAGGGCGAGCTCTTCGCTGGAGACCACACTCCCGATGGCGTCTTCGAATCCCTTAAGGGGATGGCGATGACTCCGCCCGAGTTGTCGTACAGCGTGCAGGACGAGAACATCGGCGAGGTCCGCTACCAGGGCATCGAACTCACTCCGGGTACTGACTGGAAGACTCATGGCCCTGTCGTTGGTGGCGAGTTCGAGCCGTTCAATCTGACTCGCGGCACCGACAAGCACATGCCCCGATAGGTATTAGGGAGGTTCCATGGGTACTCCGGTCCCCGGTCCGGGCAAGTTCTCGGAGCGCACAGACAAAGCCGTTAGCGAGGCGAATAGGGATCTCCCCAACGCTGGCTATGGTGAGCAGGCCGCCTATCAGGCACAGCAGGCGGGTGCTCCCATGGCCAAGCAGGACGTCAACGTCAAGGGCATGAACTTCGCTGACCTGTTCGGCAATCCTGCCGACAATGTTGTCGGCCTGGATCATCCAACTCAGCACCCGAATACACCAGTCACTGACGGGGCTGACGCTGGCCCCGGTGCAGACTCCAGCATTCTGGGGCTCGGCGACCAGAGCCAGGAAGACCTCCAGTCCCTGCTTCCCTATATGCCTGTCCTTGAGTTCATGGCTAACCAGCCAGGAGCCTCTTGGGCCATGAGGAACATTGTGCGGAAAGCGAAGTCGATGCAATGAGGGACTGGGAGACCGAGCAGCCTGACTACACATACGGTGGTCAGTGGTTTGACGATATGGGGGCTCTGGCTCTCACGTTTCAGGATGCCCCTCGAACTGGCATCGACATAGCCCGCTCCGGCATCAGCCGGAGTCAGGCCAACGACATGGCTAAAAGCATCCTGAATACCGGCATCAGTCCCTACGACGATTCCGGGGTGACACCGATACAGCAACTGGGAGTGTGACATGCCTGGAGGTACGAACCAGAAGGATCTTCAGATCATCTCTGATGGTGTCCTGAGTGGTGACCACACGATTGACCAGCTCCCCAAGAATGTTCAGTATCAGCTTGCTGACTACTGGAACAGCCTTGGCGTTGACATGTCCAATCCCCAGTCCAAGCTGACCCAGTCGCAGTTGAATGCGCTGGCTCAGCAGCGGGCAGAGAATGAGCAGGGCGGCTCGTTCCTTGACTCGCCGATCTTCAAGCCGATCGAGTGGGTTGGCTCCAAGATCTATCAGCTCTACTCGGCCACAGTCGCTCCCGCCGTATCTGCGGGCGTCATGGCGCTCCACAGCATCGCCTATGGTCGACCTGACTATATAGGTGAAGATGGCGAGTGGGACGCCATGAAGGACTACTGGAACTATGCTCACCACATCTCTCCGGGTCAGGCTGTCTGGGAACTTGGTCTGAACAACAAGGAACTCAAGGAGCGGGGCATCAGCCCGCTCCAGATGACCCAGGACTCTGCGCTTGCCCGTCAGGGCATGTATCACGACAAGCCGACACCCGATGACCCGTTCGGCACGAGGACCCGTTCGGACGAGTATTTCGGATCCGGCGCATCCAAGTACGTCACCGGCGCCACTGACTTCGCTGTCTCCTGGTATGCGGATCCCATGGTCTTGACGGGCAAGGGCCTTGGTGCCCTTAAGGCCGCCAAGTACACCAGGCCCGTAGCTGAGATTACGGCAGAGCCTAGCCTTCTTGGAAAGGGTCTTCGTAAGATCACCGGACGGCCAATCCCGTCCGGCCAGGAGGCCATGGACAAGATGTTCGATGGATCCACCTTTCAGAACATGGTGGACACCGTAGACGTCATCAATAAGTCTCACCCCGACAGCGCCGCCCTAGTGCTCCGTCGGGACTTCCCGACCATTCGGGACTCGGCTAATGGCGACCCTCTTGCCCGTCTGCTTGCGCAGACGCGCAGCAAGGACGAGATCTCCGACGTCCTTCGAGTGGGCATGGGCGACGAGGGCGTCAAGACCGCCATGGAGATCCGCAATGCCAAGATCGGCGACCAGGTCCGGATTCTTGAGCGTCAGAAGGTTGCTCATGGCGCCTACTACGATGGCCTGTCCGACGTGGAGAAGATGAGCCTTCGGGGTCAGCGGATCAAGCAGGCTCTTGATGACGAGAGCGCTTATATCCAGCGGCTGGAGAACGAGAGTCGAGTGGTCAGCGACAAGCTTTCAGCTTGGCGCACTATCGACAACATGAACTTCAACAGTGTCACCACTCCGCTCGGACTCAAGATCCGTGGGGCTCTCCAGGCTACGGATGGCAAGCTCCGTCCCGTCACCGGCCTGGGCATCGTCAAGGGAACCGTCAACCTGGCGTACAACGCCAGTGTTGGCGCACCCATCAAGGTGGTCCGCTCGTATAACGACATCAGGCCTACGCACTTCATTGACGTCAATGCGGAGGATGGCTACCGTCAGCTCAACGCCTCGCTTCAGGACTCTGGTATCTCTCGTGCTCGACGAGATGCTTATGTATCCAGCTACATCGCTACGCCCATCAATGAGCGCAGCCAGATGCTGATGGACATGGAGCACGACATCGTTCAGGGCATGGTGGACAGGCATAACGCCAAACTGCCCGACCCGGCAGACCACCTGAGCCCTGAGCTTGCTACCGACCTGTACAAGGAGTACGTCAACCGGCGCAGGGGTGCTCAGGTCGCTGCGGCCGAGAACGGCAGAAGCTATGGCGCTGCCGAGATCGACAATCCGAACAACCCCGGCATGAAGATCCGGGTAAACTCCTTCGATGTTGATGGCTCTCGTACCCTGGTGTCTCCGATCTTTGAGACACAGCTTGCCAACTCTCATGCGCTGATGAACTTCGACGTGTTCGAGGATGCACTCAAGGCGCATGGATCCAACTGGATGAAGGCAAAGGCTCGCGTCGGTGACGCATGGACCAGGACCGTAGGGGTTGCTGACACACTCAACTCCATGTGGAAGTTCGCTCAGCTCTTCCGACTCGGCTATGGACCTCGCGCTCTCGCTGATGACTTCCTTGGCCAGGTCGCCAGGTTCGGCCCCATGGCCATGGCTGCTCGCACCATCCAGGGTGGCAAGGTTGCCATGGAAGACTTCTTCAACGGGGCTAGAATGTCGGACCGAGTCGCCTCGGCCAGGACTCAGCAGGCGTTTCTCGCTGAACATCTTGACAACCTTGGACGTGAGCAATCGGCAGCCATGAGCGAGCTCAGGCGAGCCCAGGCACTCAATAAGCCCCAGGATGTCCAGACCGCTCAGCAGCTCCTTGATGACGTCACCAATGAGATCGCCAAGACCAAGGCTACTCACGCTGACATGAGCAAGCTGGTCGCTACTGGCGCCCAGACTAGAGATGTGAAGATCGGCAGGCAGATCTCTGCTGGTGCCTTCGCGGGCAAGCAGGGCGAGTTGTTCCAGGACTTGGTTTCTGGTGACCGTAACTTCGCCAACCTCATGGGATCTTCCGCCGATTGGTATCTCAAGCGTATGAGGCGCAAGCAGTGGGAGAACATCACCCCTGAAAGTGCTGGTGCAGATGAGCACATGGAAGCGTGGATCCGTCATGTCAATGACCAGATCGGGCACTCGGCTGTAGGCCGACAGGCCCTCACGGGCAAGACTGATCAAGAACTTGCCAACTGGATGAGGAGCACTCCTGAAGGCCGTAGCTATCGTGATCAGATCGGCCTTAAGTATGTAGATAACATGGAGCTTGCTCGTCGAGTCAACGGCGAAGTCGATTACATGCTCAGCCCCGCCATGCCCGGCATGGAGGAGATTAGGAAGGCCGTTCTTCAGGGCAAGCTAACCAAGGAGATGCTTGAGGCTATCCCTGTTTCCGCCCGCCCCATGGTCAACGCGGAGCGTTGGGCGTATGCGAGTGGTCAGTCCGAGATCTCCCAGCTCATGGACAAGGCTATCGGCGGCTTCTACCGACTGTCCTCTGAGATGCCTGCAACGAAGCTGCTGAGGAATCCTCTCTTCGGTCAGGTGTACAAGAACCACTTGGCTGACAGCTACAGCATCATTGAGCGCCAGGGCCGTACCGCCATCACTGAGGCCGAGCGTGCTCAGCTTGAGAATGTGGCCAGACGCAAGGCCCTTCAGGAGGTCAAGAAGTACACCTTCACCATGGATCATGAGACGAAGATGGCGTACGCCATGCGTCACTTCGGAGCATTCTTTGGTGCGACTCAGGAATCCTGGAACCGCTGGGCTCGGATCATCAGTGACAAGCCTGACGTCCTGGCCCACGTGGGTCAGGTGTACTCTGCTCCCGCGAGAGCTGGTCTAACGGTTGACTCAAACGGTAACCCTGTCGATGCTGCTGGATACTCAACTGACCCGACTACGGGTCAGCGCAGGCTCACCAAGTTCTCGGACCGGAAGATCCTCATCCAGATCCCCGACTACCTTGGTGGTGCTGCGTTCAAGAAGGCTACTGGTCTTGATCACGACGCCAGTCTGGTACTTCCCATGTCCAGCCTGAACATCGTCCTCAATACCGGAGATGGGGCACTGCCCGTAGGGGCAGGGCCTATGGTGCAGATCGCAGCCAACCACTTCGCCAAGGAGGATCCCAAGTTCTCTGACTGGGCACAGAAGATGGGTGTTCTTCCCTTCGGCCCGCAGGATTCGTGGACCAACTTTGTTAACCCCACCACGGGAAAGAGGCTAGGCGACTCCACTGACGACATGGGCGATGCTAAGCAACGAGCGTTGTTCTACATGATGCAGGTCGAGGATTACAAGTGGCACGCTGGACTCAGGAAGACTCAGCCCACCTGGGGTGAGCTGAAGGACCGTGCTGACCGATGGACCATCTTCCGCACAGCGGCAGCCTTTGGGCTGCCGTTCTCGGTGAATGCCCAGGATCCGTACCAGTACTTCCGGGACGAGTACAACCGGATGCAGAAACTTGATCCGAAGACTGCTGACGAGAAGTTCTATGACAAGTACGGCGACTCGTTCTACATGTTCACCCAGTCCATGTCGAAGAACAACACAGGTCTCCGCCCCACGGCGGAGAGTGTGAAGATGAGCAAGCATTACCAGGACCTGATTGAGAAGCTGGGTCCCGAGTATGCCGGTCTCGTTGTTGGCTCTGAAGGTGATGGAGCCTACTCTCAGGGTGCGTACTACTACCAGAGGACGCACTCTACGGACGTGGCGTCCAACATGACGGACCGAACGAAGATGTCTGCACGTGAGGCATTCGATCAGGCTCAGGTGTCGCGGGGGTGGCAGCAGTTCCGCTCGTACATGGACAACCTGTATTCTCAGCTCTTCGACCGTGGTCTGAAGTCTTTCGATGACTCCCGGGCGGCTGACCTGAAGAATCAGAAGACGTCCATGATAGACACCCTGACCAAGCAGTATTTCCCCGATGGCTCCAAGAATCCCTACTACAACGAGCAGTGGGAGAAGCAGTGGAGCTCGCTTGATAAGGGCAAGTACGATCGAACAGCGTTCGACCTCCAGAATGCTGTAGATGACCCAGAGCTGTGGTCTAAGGCCGTCAACCCTGACGGCACCGTGGGCATCAGGTCTGACATCTTCACCCTGCGCACCTATCTTCAACAGCGCAAGATGATGCAGACTGCACTGGAAACTCGGAAGATCTACGGCGGATCTAACGATCCGACCGCAGCTTCTAACGCTGACCTGAAGTCCCAGTGGGACGAGTTCACCACGAAGCTCATCGAGGCGGACACGAAGTTCTCCTGGATTCACTCCAGGTACTTCGCTACCGACATGGGATTCAACAAGGATGTCCAGATCAGCAAGGACAAGCAGCATGAAATGGACTCACAGAACAACAGCCTGGTCGGCAAGTCCGCCCAGGACTTCATGGATGTTCTGAACAACACGGCGGAGGATCAGAATGCCACAGGATACTAGTAGCGGTGGCGCTGGTGGAGGCTTTGGCTCCGGCGGTGGGGGAGGAATGGGCGGCCAGTCGCCTACCCAGCAGCGTCAGCAGCAGCAGGAGAACAGCAGCTTTAACTCAGCCGTCAACAGGATGAACAGTGGCGGGGGCGCAGCCCCCGCTGCTGGGCTTGCCGGTGTTGTTGGCGGAACTGGTGGAACCGTCTACCTGGGGCCTAAGTACACTCCCGGCACTCAGGATTACTACGACAACCTCAGGCGGCATGGCCAGGCTGGCGTGAGTAATCTGAGCACCGTCAGCGCTGCCAGCGGTCTCTACTACCAGTTCGACTCCAAGACGAAGGATAAGTTCCTGACTCAGCTCGGGCTGGCAGGCGTTGATGTTACCCGCCTGAGTGATAGTAATCTCGCTGACCTATGGGGTAACTACGTCAAGCAGGCCGCCTCTTACTATGGTGCGGGCAAGACGAACATCTCGCCTTGGGATATTCTCGCCAAGGATCGTATGCAGAGGGAGTCGACTCAGGCCGCAGCCATGACTCCCCGCACTGTTACGCAGACGCAGACTGCGTACGACCTGTCCACTAGGGCTGACGCTCAGGCCATCTTCTACCAGGCAGCACAGCAGCTCCTGGGCAGGGATCCAACGAAGAAGGAAGTATCCAGCTTCCAGACGTCTCTTAATGCGTACGAGAAGGCCAATCCGACTGTTGCCACCACAACGAGTTCCTATAAGGGTTCTGAGCTTCAGAGCCAGACGACAACCACCAAGGGTGGCGTCAAGGAAGGGACTCGCCAGCAGATGGCGCTAGAGGCAGCCAAGGCAGATCCCGAGTACGGCGCCTATCAGGCAGCGACCACTTACATGGATGCACTGATGCAGAAGATCAGGGGTGGATAATGGCAGCTAACGGAGCGGACATTGCGTCCTGGGCTCAGCAGTGGATAGGGACGCCCTACCAGTGGGGAGGCACCAACCTCACCTCTGGAGTTGACTGCTCCGGGTTTGTGCAGCAGGTGTACAAGCACTTCGGCATCAACCTCAGCCGCACCACCTACTCACAGATCGGTGAAGGCAAGGGCGTCGGAATGGACCAGCTTCAGGCTGGCGACCTTGTCTTCTTCGACACTGATCCCAGCCATAAGGGCGCTGACCATGTCGGCATCTATATCGGTAACGGCAAGATGATCCATGCCCCACGCCCCGGCAAGGGCGTGGAGGTTACTGACATGACAGGCGGCTACTACCAGGGAACATTCATGGGCGGACGAAGGTCCGCCGGTGTCCAGGGTGGTGGCAGCGCTGGCGACTGGAATCCCACCGATACCAAACAGCTATCTCCTGAGGAGCTGGCTGCTGAGTACGGGTGGGCGTACAGCTTCTTGAACTCCAACAAGGAGCTTCGTGGAGTTTTCTCTCAGGCGGTTGAGAACGGCTGGACCCCAGCCCAGTTCCAAGCTCACCTCGGAGACACGAAGTGGTGGAAAGAGAACTCGACCTCCATGAAGCAGGCGCAAATGGAGAAGGCTACAGACCCTGCCACGTACAACGCGAAGATGGATGCGATCACCGTTCAGATCCAGCAGCTCGCTGGGGAGATGGGTGCCTCTATCCCGCACAATAAGCTTCGGAGCATAGCGGAGAAAGCCCTCACCACCAACATGGATGAGGATCTTATCCGGGACACGCTGGGTCGGTACATCAAGTTCCAGGACAACGGCAGCACCCTTACGGGCGCTGCCGGTCAGTACGAGCATGACATCAGACAGTTCGCGTACAACCAGGGTATCGACATGGATAAACAGTCCATCAAGAACCAGGCTCAACTTATTGCCAGAAAGCTCGCCACTCCCCAGGACTTCAAGGATCAGATCACCGAACAGGCCATGGGGATGTATCCCGCCTACTCGGAACAGCTCAAGGGCGGCGATACCATGATGGACATCGCCTCCCCGTACATCCAGCAGATGTCCAAGGATCTGGAACTTCCGTACACATCGATCAATCTGAAGGATCCTACGATCAGGCGAGCCCTTAATGGGCTCGACCCTCAGGGCAAGCCTACAGGTATGTCCCTCACAGACTTCGAGGCATCGCTGAAGAACGATCCTCGCTGGCGTAAGACGCAGGCAGCGCAGGATCAGGTAATGAACAGCGGAGTAAAGGTGCTCAAGGATATGGGCCTGATGGCGTAAGGAGAAGTCATGGATCTTATGAGCATCCTTCGTCAGGCTGGATTTACTGGCAACGGCCTGAAGATGGCTTACGCCATCGCCATGGCTGAGTCGTCAGGCAATGCATCAGCCCACAACACGAACGCCAGTACCGGAGACAACTCCTACGGCCTGTTCCAGATCAACATGCTCGGAGGCATGGGCCCCGAGCGCAGGCGTCAGTACGGACTGTCCAGCAATGACGATCTGTTCGATCCCCTGACTAACGCCAGGGTGGCGTACAAGATGTCGGGAGGAGGGGCCCACTGGGGCCCCTGGTCCACGTACAACAGTGGCGCCTATCAGCAGTACTACGGTGGCTCTGGAGCCGATATCACTAACACTTCGAGCGATGGAGGCTTTCAGACCACTCAGCCCAAGCTGAGTGACAAGGAGCTGGCTGCCAGTTACGGATTTACCTCCGACTTCCTTAATGCTAACCCCGAGCTGAAGAAGCTCTTCAAGAATGCCGTCTCTGGGGGCTGGACTCCAGCCAAGTTCCAGGCGGAGCTTCAGGGAACTACCTGGTGGAAGACTCACAGTCAGACCGAGAAAGACTATCTGACTAAGAAGTACACCGATCCAGCCACAGCCAAGCAGGAGCTTGATCAGGCTAAGATCAAGATGAGGCAGATGGGCAACCAGCTCGGCATCGTCGAGTCTGCGTTCACCCGCAAGAAGATGGACCAGGCCGCTTACAACATGGTGGCCAAGGGGTGGGATGAGTCTCAGGCTCGTTACTTTCTTGGTCAGTACGTGTACTTCGCGGGAGACAAGCATCAGGGTCAGGGCGGGGAAGTCTGGGATGAGCTTCACCAGTACGCATACTCCATGGGTGTCACCATGTCTGGTGACTGGTATGCAGATAAGTCTCGTAATGTTGTGCGTGGCATTGCTACTTCTCAGGACTACAAGAGCGAGTTGCAGAAGAAGGCTAAGGCGATGTTCCCCCAGTACTCGAAGCAGATCGAGGGTGGCCAGACTGTGGCTGACATCGCTTCTCCGTACATGCAATCGATGGCGCAGATCCTAGAGCTGCCCGGGGGCAGCGTCAACCTGTTCAATCCGACGATCAAGAAGGCCCTTCAGGGTTCCAAGGATCCTGGGGGGAAGATCTCCACCACCCCGCTTTGGCAGTTCGAGAATGATCTGAGAAATGATCCTCGCTGGCGTAAGACACAGAATGCCCAGAACAGCATTATGCAGGTAGCCCATCAGGTGCTGTCAGACTTCGGCCTTAAGTTCTAAGGAGAGACATGGCGACACCAGTAGAGAGAGCAAGGGAAGCCGCGAAGCGGTGGGGGCCCAGCGACTCACCAATGAGTCGGGCTAGCAGGACCGCCAAGATGCCTGTGACCATCACTGAGGCTGAGTACAAGTGGCAGACTCAGCAGATGGACCGTCAGCGACAGCAGACATCAAGGCAGCTCAACCTTATGCAGGCTCAGATCAAGGTCCTTCAGGGGCGCAAGGACAAGGGGAGCCAGCAGCGGCTCAAGATGCTCCAGGCTCAGCAGAAGTCACTGACTGGGCAGATAACCAGCATCGACAAGCGCAAGTCTGACCTCACTACCAAGTACTACACCAGTACGGGACAGTACGAGAAGCTCCTCAAGGGAGCAGACAGGGATGCCTTTACGGCAATCAGTGCCCTGTTCAAGTCGTATGGCCTGAGTTCGCTCGCCGGGAAGATCTTCGACTACGTCAAGAATGGATACTCTGGCGACACGATCTCGATCCTGCTTCAGGACACCCCGGAGTACAAGCAGAGGTTTGCGGGGAATGAAGAGCGCAAGAAGATGGGCCTGCCCGTCCTTTCCCCCGCAGAGTATCTTGCCACTGAAGCTAGCTACGAGCAGATCATGCGACAGGCTGGGCTGCCTGCCGGTTTCTACGATCAGCACTCTGACTTCGTGGACTTCATCGGCAAGAACATCAGTCCCTCGGAGATTCAGTCCCGCGTAGATCTGGCAACGCAAGCGACCACGCTTGCAAACCCTGACTATCGCAAGGCCCTGAACCAGATGGGCATCTCTGACAGCGACATGACTGCTTATTTCCTTGATCCGAACAAGGCGTTGCCTCACCTCCAGAAGAGCGCCGCTACAGCGGCGATCGGAGCAGAGGCACTGCATCAGGGTCTGGCTTTCGATCAGTCTTACTCTGAACAGCTTGCCACTGCTGGCATATCTCAGCAGCAAGCCCAGGCTGGCTATCAGCAGATTGCGGGGGAGATGGATACGCTCAAGACTCTGGGTCAGATCTACGGTGACCAGTGGACTCAGAGGACTGCCGAGCAGTCGGTGTTCGAGGGAGAGGCTGGAGCAACAGCCAAGAAGGGCAAGCTCCTCTCGCAGGAGCGTGGCGCCTTCAGTGGCGCCACCGGCGGTGCAAGAGCTGGCCTTGGCCAGCAGGGCGGAGCTCAGTAGGGAGCTAGGGCAGGTTCGATTCCTGCCCGCCCACTCGACATGGATCGACCGGCCCCATGTCAGTAGAAGACCGGCATTCACTTAATCAGCATGAGCGGCACCCGGGCTCCCCAGCCCGGGATGTTTGGCATGCACACCTTAGGGAGGGTTCGAATGAACCAGTGGGGTTACGAAGAGAACGACGCTACGGAGACTGGCGACAACACCGAACTGTCAGGGCCGAAGGCTCTCCGCCAGGCGTACGAGGCTATGAAGCGACAGAACGATGAGCTCAACTCGAAGCTGACGAGCTTCCTGGAAGAGCAGACTAAGTCGAAGATGGCCACTGTCTTTGAGTCCCTGGGCGTTCCCGGTGCACAGGATGTGTACCAGGGGCCCGCAGATCCGGAGAAGGCCAAGGCATGGGTTGACACCATGCGAGGCGTCTTCGGTAGCAACCAGGGCGGAACCCCGCCCGTTGCCGAACAGCCGGTTGAACCGGCACTGCCTGCGTCCATGCAGGCTCAGTACCAGCGTATGACCGAGGCAGGGCAGACCGGCGTTCCGATGGGGAACCTGGAAGCTGCTGGTGCCGCTGTCGGCAGCGCTAACAACCTCTCAGAGCTCATCGCTGCAATGCAGAATGCACAGCGCATGGGCTGACTTCCTAAAGGAGTGAATGATGGCTAACGCCTTTACCGGCACTTCTGCCATGGCCAACCTTGTCCAGACTGCCTTCGACCGGGCCCTTGAGTTCGCACTGCGTGCTCAGCCCATGTTCCGAATGGTAGCGGACAAGCGGCCTGTGCAGCAGGCCATGCCCGGCTCGTCTGTCACGTTCGAGATCTACCAGGACCTCGTTCAGCAGGTTACGCCGCTTAACGAACTGGTTGACCCGGACGCCGTTGCGGCCGGTAACCCGACCACTGTTTCCGTGACTCTCAACGAGTACGGTAACGCGATCCTCGTTTCGAACAAGCTTGACCTGTTCAGCTTCACCGACGTTACTGCCGGTCTGGTTAACCAGGTGGCGTGGAACCTGGTCGACTCTGTTGACCTTCTGGTTCAGAATGTTCTCGCGGGTGGCACGCAGACCCTTCGCCGTGACGGTACTTCAGGTGCCCTCGGCTACGGCTTCGGATCTACGCCGACCAACCCGGTTGCCCTCACCTCGGTCGGTAATGCTGGCCCGACCGACAACGGTAACTCTGTCTTCTCCTCGAACATGGCTCGCTTCGCTACGACTCAGCTCCGGACGAACAAGGTTCACCCGAACAAGGGCAGCTACTACACTGCGTACATCCACCCGCAGGTCAGCTTCGACCTGCGCCGTGAGACCGGTGCTGCGGCTTGGCGTGACCCGCACAACTACTCTGCTGCTGGCAACATCTGGGCTGCGGAGATCGGAGAGTACGAGGGTGCCTGCTACATCGAGACTCCTCGTGCGCAGAACGTCCAGTCTGGTGCTGGCGCTGGCGCCAACCAGGCCCGTGTGTACAACACGTACTTCACTGGCCAGCAGGCTCTTGCTGAGGCTGTTGCTGAGGAGTTCCACACGGTTCGCGGTCCGGTCGTTGACAAGCTGACTCGCTTCCAGCCGCTTGGCTGGTACGGCGTTGCTGGCTGGTCCCTGTACCGTCCCGAGTCTATGATCGTGGCTCAGACCACCTCTTCGGCTCGCCCGTACGCGTAACAATCAGGAGGGGCCTTCGGGCCCCTCCTTTGTTTCAAGTCAAGGAGATTGAATGGCTTCCGGAGATATCATCTTTACCGTGGCACCTGAGTTCACCCTGTCGTCCGAGAATGAGCAGTCACAGAGCTCTACGTCTGTAGTGCTTAGGGGATACGCCAGCGGTAACAGCAGTGCTGTTGTAGCGACCTTCGATATTGCGAACAGCTCAGTTGGCTGGCCTATCGGCGAGGCGCCCTTTAGGTACGGTAAAACATACTCCATCGTCATCACAGAAAACTGAGGAGGATCCATGTCTGGTTTCGACGACACGTCATACACTATCCGGTCCACGACTGTAGCTACCACGCTCACGAACAACGATTATGTTCTGCTTTGCAACCCGGCGGGTGGCGCCTTTACGGTCACCGTTCCGGCTGCTTCCTCGGTCCAGCCTGGACGAAACTACATCGTCCGTAGCACTGGCTCGACCAACGCTGTCACCGTCTCCGCCGCGAGCGGCACGATCAACGGTGCAGCGTCTGTGACGCTGCCGTCCGGTGCGACTCCGGCTTCGACTGAGCTGTACTCCGACGGGACCAACTGGTTCTCGCTCGGCGCTAGCGTTTAACCGAAAGGGGCCTTCGTGACTACTTGCGTGATCTACAAAACGAATACGGTTGCGGAGGCTCCTTTCGCCTGGAACCGCTTGATGGAGCGGTTCCGCATGGACAGGGGAGTCTCTACCGTGGAGGTGTCTCCTCACGTCTACGAAGAGGTTCGCTACGACGCGTACACCAACGAGATCGGAGCGGTGAACCTTCCGCCTAACCCTAATGAGCTGGACACGGATTTCTATCCAGCCGCCAGGGCTGGCCTTCACTACTTCCGGGGTGGCTACGAACATCACATAACGGTAGAGGTTCAGAATGATCTCATCGCTTCTGGTGTTGCCACCTCCGCCAACTTCACTCCATGCCCTGGAGGCTTCGGATTCGGAGGCTTCGGCAGTGGACCCTTTGGAGGGTAAGTGACTTACGCACAGATTCCAGCGGGGACACTGAACTGGGATGTTCCCGTCAATGCTGCGTTCACCGATCAGGATACCCGGATCGCGGCGAACACTACGAACATAGCTACCAACACATCCCAGATCGCAGGCAAGGCTTCGAAGTCTGGCGACACCTTCACTGGTGACGTCACAATCAACACCAACCTTACGGTCAACACTAACGCCACCGTCAATGGATACCTGGCCTGCAACGCAGGCCAGTCTTCAGGCCAGTGGAATGTGTTCTCTGGCGCCAAGGATGGCCTTAACTTCGGAACTCTGGGTGGCGGCATTCAGATCAAGTCGGGAACCAACGCCCGAATGGGCGTTGCCACACTGGCTGCAGGGACAGTGACCGTGACCAACAACAGCGTTACCGCCAACACGAGGATCTTCCTCTCCCGCGAGACGACCGGTGGAACGGTCGGCCATCTGTCCTCCGCGAGGAGCAATGGCGTCAGCTTTACCATCAACAGTTCCAGCGGCACGGACACCAGCACGGTTGCCTGGCTGCTGATAGAGCAGTCCTAGGAGGAGCAATGGCAGCCAAGAAGGCTAAGCCTAACCCGAAGGCCAAGCTTGGTGCTGGCGGTCGGTTTGCTGCGGTTGAAGCCGCAGCCAAGAAGTCAGGTGCCCGTAATCCGGCTGCTGTAGCAGCCGCTGTGGGGCGCAAGAAGTATGGTGCCGCCAAGATGGCCAAGCTGTCAGCCAAGGGCCGTAGCGACGCAGCTAAGGGGAAGTGACCATGTCTCACCAGAAGATTGATGTTACGCACGAACCCACCATGGATCTGTTCAAGCCCGCCCATGAGGACCGGGAAGACTATGACCCCATGGACGTTGCTGGCCCTGGCGGTCGCACCACGAACATCGAGCACAACGAGAAGGGCATTCTTGAATCTGGCCTCTTCCGAGTCATGGACAAGCATGAGGAAGCTCCTCTCGGCTCAAGCCATGATTCTCACGCGCAGGGAATCTATACCACGCACTTCGGACCGAAGTACCACGACTAGGAGTAACGCCCATGCCCCCGAAGCCGAAGATCGCAGACCAGCCCGGTCTGCTTAAGATCGGGAAGATCGTCAATGTCGACATTGGCGGACGGACCCTTACTGGTCTGGAGGTTCTTGACTATGACGACCGGTTCATCAAGTTCCGCTGGGACATGCACGTCGCTCCCCAGACTGAGGTTGTGCTCGTACCGTGGGAGAAGGTTGGCGTCATTGGGCTCACCGATGAGCGATAACAGGTGCCCCGTATGTGGTGGCACGTTCGAGTCGTGCCGATGTAAGGGGGGATGATGGTAGCTCCAAGCAATGGAATGATCGGCATTGGTCCGTACACACAGTTTGCGGTGGATCCAACAGCAATGACCAACCCTCCTATCCGGCGGCTGCCGCAATGGCGGCAGCCCACCTCTATCCTGACTAATTTCCAGAGTGGTCACGGGTTCGTGAACAACGCTGGATCCACATTCGTGGCCAATGACACAACCGACTTCATACTCGGCACTCAGGCCTGCAAGATCACCACTGGTGGTACGGGCGCAGCGGCTAACGTAAGCAAGACTGCTGGATCTGCCTTCGACACGACGGGCAAGGTTATACGACTTCGCCTGAAGGTTGACGACATCACGCACATGGTGGGCCTGAACCTGTTCCTCGGCACCTCTTCCTTTGCCAACAACTACAAGTGGATAATTCAGGGCGGAGCTGTCGGGTCGAACTTCATCATCTCTGGACAGTGGCTTACCGTCACCCTCAACTTCCATGATGCCACCACCTCCGGAACGCCTACGCGTTCCGGCCTGACCGACATAAGGCTTCAGGTTACTGATGATGGTACGGCCCCGGTTACTGCGCACTACCAGAGCGTGGAGCTCATCTCTGACGCATCGGCAGCCTTCCCCAATGGCGTCGTGAGCATCTGCTTCGACGACTGCTGGCAGAGTGCCTTCGATAACGGAAAGCCCCGGCTTGACCTGTATGGCTACCCCGCCAGCATCTACACCATCAGGGATCTGGTGGGCACCAGCGGCCGTCTGAGCGAGAAGGAGCTGCGCGACCTACAGGATCGCATGGGCTGGGAGATAGCCTCTCACGCAAGCACTGATGCCGATCACAGCGTCACCTACACCGGCCTCACTGCTAATCAGTTGGATGCAGACCTGGCCACCATGCGTGGATACACCGTCTCTGACGGGTGGCGGGGAGGGGATGGCACGGCCTATCCACTCGGACAGTACGGGACCACGAGTGATGGGTTCAGTACTACCGACATCGTTCAGAAGTACTTCAGGTACGCGAGGACCACCAATAGCAAAACCAAGGAGACCTTCCCTCCGGCTGACCCGTTCAGGCTGAGATCCATATCCTCCATCTCCAGCTTCTCCGGTGGTTACTCTCCAACCAACCTGACGACAGCCACTACCGGTGATCTGGATCTGGCCAAGACTAATCAGACGTGGCTCATACTCACCTTCCATAAGGTGAGTACTGGCTCACCCACGGATACGTCCACGATCAGTCAGACAGACTTCAACAGCATCATCGACAAGATCAATACTAACGCCATGCCGGTCATCCCTGTTGGGGATGTGCTCAGCTTCTACAACTAGGACTCCTGATGTGTGCATCTTCCTGCCCCACCAAGGACCACCGTTCTTACGGTGAATGCCTCAGGGCAAAGAACTTGAACGTGTCTCCTCACGTCAATGACGGGTACAGCTCGAAGCAGCGGGCGTGGGACAAGGAGCTGAATGGCTACGAGTCAGCAGTCCGGCAGGGCTTGAGCCCTGCCGGTACCCAACAGCATCAGGTAGATGCTGCAATCAAGGAGGCCGACAATGGCTGAAATGGTAGTCAGGATTGAAGGCCTGATACCTAACACTGGTGGCGGAACTGGCGGAAGCCAGGCAGGCAGTATTGATGTCATCAGGGTCGGGTCGGTGACTGCCGTCACCACCCTGAGCTCGGCGACCACAGGTAACGGCACCACGGTCGACTGGGGTAATGCGGTCAACTGCATCAGCATGTTCATTCTGGTCAACGGGACTGTTACCGCTGGCGTCGTTGACCTTCAGGTCAGTCAGGATGGAACCAACTGGGTGAAGATCTCTTCGTCCGCCGCTCTCGCTACCGGAGTTAACCAGCAGCTCAGCTTGTCCAACGTCGCGTTCAGGTATGTTCGTGGCGTCGTGTCCACAACCGTGGCAGGTGGCGGTAGCGTAACCTGCACCGTCATGTCAACCTAGGAGTCTTATAACTCTGCTTATACATAGGGGGATCCAGTGGGTTCCGTCGAAAGTAGTGCAGCAAATCCTCTCGTCGTATCCGGAACAGTCAACTCCATACCAGCCGTGGCGGCTGGTACCCAGTTCTACTTCTACACCCTGGTGGATACGCCAGGTGTGGTCGCAGCGAACAACTTCGTGTCCTTCTTCAATCCCGCGTCCAGCACCAAGACGATGCAGGCCTTCTCGGCCACTGTCACCTCCTGGTCTGGCGGCGCAACCACCGTAACCAACTCCATGACCGTGACTAGGATCAGCGCAGCGAGCGCAGGAACTCTCGTCGCTGGCTCCAGCGTCCACAGGTTCCTCCTCACGCAGCCTGACCCGCAAGTTGAGGTCAGGACAGGCAACCCCACGACTACCCTGTTCAACGGTCCGCTCATCGGCTTCTCGCCAGTCATTACGACGGCAGGTTCGGGTGCCTCCGCCATTGGTAACACGTCAGTGCCGCCCGGTGGGTCGTTTGTGTGTGCACCAGGGCAGGGAATCGTATTCAGGACTCCGGCTGGCGACATTGACCAGCTCTGGAATATTCAGTTCATTTGGGCCGAACTCTAGGAGTTTTCATCATGATGACAGGATCCCCACTCACGAGTCAGATCAAGTGCAACACGGTCAGCGCCACTGGCACTCTGGTGACTGTGCCCGCTGGCTTCAAGTACACGGGCAGTCTCACTATGTCGGCAACAGTCTCAGGCGTCGGGGCTTCTACCCCGACAGTGTCGGTCAACGGAAACCTGTCCGTCCCCGCGTCGGGCACCGTGATTGGCCGAATCAATCTAGCAGGACTTGCAGGGTCCACGATTTCCCAGTCAGCCTACTTTGAGGTTCTCTGCGAAGCCCCTGCCACTAACGACATCACGATCGAATTCACCGCTGGTGCTAACGGCACCAGCTCCGCAACCCTGAACGGCTACGTCTTCGGCTAAGGAGAACCATGGCTGTCACGTTCGACCAACTCATCTCCCGAGTGAAGCAGCAGCTCCTCGGTTACACCAGGGATCAGGCTTCCATCTCGTACCTTGTTGCGCCGATGACAGCCACTGACGTTACTTTTCAGGTAGACCCCGAGACGACTACTAACCTCTCTCGGGGTCTCGTTGAGATTGACGATGAACTGATCCTCGTCAAGAAGTTCGACCGATCCTCCGGTCTGGTGACAGTGATAGGCGGCGCTCAAGGCGCCGGTCGCGGGGCAGAGGGCACAGTCGCTGCATCTCACACCCTTGGCACCCTGATCACCGACGACCCGATGTTCCCTAGGGCTCGTGTCAAGGAAGCTATCAACGACACCATTCAGGCGGTGTACCCAGACTTGTGGGTGTTCGGCGAGTTCGAGTTCCCGAAGATCGCAGCACGTTACGAGTACCCACTGCCAGTGGAAGTCGAAGATGTGTACAAGGTGGCGGTCAATACCATCGGCCCTTCGGCCGTATGGTTCCCCCTGTCCTCTTGGCGATTCAATCCCCAGGCGTCTACTACGCCTGGTCAGGTCAAGCCCACACCTACACCTACCGGCAAGACACTCCAGATCATGCGTGACTTCATCGTCCCCGGTCGTAACATCCGGGTTACTTACATCAAGAAGCCTAACACTCTTGTTAGTAACACAGACGCCTATGAGGCCACAACCGGCCTGCCCGAGCGAACTATCGACCTGATCATCTATGGCGCCTGCTGGCGTCTTCTCCCCGCGTACGAGGCGGCACGCCTCCAGCAGTCGCAGATCGAGGCGACGGAGCGAGCTCCGCTCGTTCCTACTGGTGCTGGTGCCCAGGCTTCCCAGTACTACCTCCAGCTTTACACCAAGCGTTTGGCTGAAGAGCGAGACCGCATGCAGCGTCTCTTCGAGTCGTACCAGACGTTCAACGCCTAAGGAGAGATTGTGGCTAACTCCCGCTTCTACTCGTCTATAGCCCTACAGACGACGCTTACTGGAGGCATCACCCCGTCGAGCACCACCATTACGGTTGCCTCTACCACCGGCTTCCCTGGCTCTACTCCGTTCACACTGGCCCTCGACTACGGTGCAGCGAACGAAGAGCTCGTCGATGTCACTGCTGTCGCAGGCTTGAGCCTCACGGTGACCCGTGCCGTTGACGGCACGTCTGGCAGCTCTCACAACCCTGGTGCTGAAGTCCGTCACGTCTCTTCCGCCCGCGACTTCACTGACTCCAGGACGCACGAGGCGTCCACGAACAACGTTCACGGAGTCAACGGTGTAGGCAATGATCTGGTCGGCACGACCAGTACTCAGACCCTGTCGAACAAGACGCTGTCATTCGCCACTGGCACCCTTCGGAACGTGACCATCTACAACAGCGGTGCCAGCAATACCACCTCGGTCATTGGCGACTCGGCCAACCCTACGGTTGACCGCCTCAGGATCACGGACAACGAGGTTAACCTCACCACTCTGTCGGTGTTCAAGAACACCGGAGCACTGTTCCTGTTCAAGCAGGCTGGTGAGGCTGACAACATCTACCGCATCAGGGTCACTGACTCCGACACCACGACCGACAGGATTGCCCTTCTCGCTGGTGGCACCATCACCCTGACGCCCACGTCCAGCACTACGTTCGTTCCGCTGGACATC
>Ga0066692_10000034_pt1 | contig 27361 bp, 24 predicted proteins | sample GraSoiAngelo_141_FD_66456 | JGI IMG/M metagenome (GOLD analysis project Ga0066692, IMG submission 66456) | Grasslands soil microbial communities from the Angelo Coastal Reserve, California, USA - 14_0929_12_40cm | ecosystem: Environmental > Terrestrial > Soil > Grasslands | place: USA... | reverse complement strand
TCGGCGCTCAACTCAACTGGGCGGTTCTGTTGACTCGGGTGGATCCCTGCGAGCGTGCCCGAGTGATAGGCGATCTTCTGGTCGGTGAACTTGAGGCCGTTCGCCGTTGAGATGACCACGATCCGTTCGTGTGACCGAATCACCTTTCGCTTGACGAGCTTACGCAGCGCGGCCAGTCCCACGCCCGTGTGAGGGCAATTGAACATTCCAGTGCGGTCGGCACGGGCGGTTTCTTCGATGAGCTCTAGCTCCGAAGCCTGCTCCACCACGCCGTCGAAACGTTGCAAGGTCGCTATGGCCTTCCGAATGCTGACTGGATTGCCGATCTGAATCGCGCTCGCGAGCGTCTCGCGTGCCGTGACGGGCTCGAAGTGCTCGAAGTTTTTCAAGTATGCGCGGTAGAACGGGTTTGCGTTCTCGGCTTGCGCTACGCAAATGCGCGGCAGCTTCGAGATCAAGCCGAGCTCGCGCATCATCAGGAAGCCATTGCCGAGCGCGCTGACGTTGCCGAGGTTACCACCGGGCAGGACGACCCAGTCTGGCACCTCCCACTCGAATTGCTGCACGATCTCGATTGCGACGGTCTTTTGCCCTTCAATTCGCAGGCTGTTCATCGAATTCGCCAGGTAGATGTGCTTATGCTTCGTGATTTCTTGGACGGCGGCCATGCAGCCATCGAAGTCGGTGTCCAGGGAAAGAACCAAAGCCCCGTTCGCGAGCGGTTGGACGAGCTGTGCAGGTGACACCTTGTTGCGCGGTAAGAATACCACTGTTGGAATGCCCGCCGCCGCACCGTAGGCCGCGAGCGCCGCCGAAGTGTCGCCGGTCGAGGCGCAGGCGACGGCGTCGATGGGCTGGCCGTCGGCCATCATCTGCTTTACTACCGAGACCAGCACGGTCATGCCGAGGTCCTTGAAGGAGCCGGTGTGCGAGTTACCGCATTGCTTGACCCAGAGATCCTCGACGTCGAGCTGCTTACCGTATCGATTAGCCCAGAAGAGGTTGGTGTTGCCCTCGAAGGTCGAGACGATGTTCTCGTTGTCGATAAAGGGAACCACCCATTCTTTCTTTGCCCACACGCCTGAGCCGTAAGGGTAGACATTCTGGCGGCAGCGATCGTCGAAGAGCTTGATCCACGCCGCCGCGGCCCTTGTTTTGAGGGCATCGATGTCGTGGCGAACTTCGAGCAGGTCACCGCACGACGGGCAGCGGTAGATCACCTCGAGAAGGCTGAACTGTCCAGGACAGCCGTTGATGCACTGAAACCACGCGTTGTAGTTCATCGGCAAAAAAGCATCCTCGTGGGCGAAAAGATCAAAATGGTAAGAAATTCCTTTTGAGGCATGGCCAATACGAAGCTAAGAAATCCCCAAATAGTCACCGATCGGCCCAGTTGCGAGAGTCTCAAGCAGCAGTCACTGGGACCAACCGGCCAGCTATCCCTCAACTCGCACAAAAGATTATCTGATACCATTCAATGGTGTCAACACGACCTAGGGGGTGGTGATAAGACTCATCTTTGTCTCGGGATTCGATTGACCGATGCTTCCGTGCAATCAGGGCAAACGTGAAGAGCCTACACGACGGTTAACAGGGTCACCGGAGCAATTTATTGCTATTTCTCGGTTAAGCACGTCGGCGCCTAGGTCGGCGGCGGTTTCGCGGAATTGTTCGAGGGCGGCTTCGAGGTCTTCGACGATTTTCTGCGCGAGAACTTCGGAATCAGGAAAGTTGTCGGATTCTTCGAGGCTTTCGTCTCAGACTGGCGATTCTGCTTCCGGCGCGCGGTCGGGTGACGTCGCGCCGTCTCGTGTCTAATGTCTAAAACGGCGGCCGCGTCATACCGAGTAAAACCCATACACCTCGGGCCGCAATGACCGGAGACATCGCTACGTCTCTGGGAGCGTACAAAATCCTGGGCGTGGGATCCGCTAGATCTTCTTCTAATTCGTTTCCACAGGTTGCCGGGTCTTGAGCTTTTGAACCTATCGATGTTAGCCGCGTGCTCCCCATACGCAAGCACCAGTCATGCAGGTCATATGGCGAATGCATCGATGCACAAGCAGAGAGAACAAATAGCGCGCTGATTACAACGAGCTTCTTCATATTGTTTTATCCTTTTCGAATATTCGGGCCTAGTTTGGGTCCGGCAGAACCACTTCTCGTGCAACCCACAGTGGTTAGTATTTACCACAATTCGCCAGTCTTATCACCTTCATTAAACTCAAAACCCCATCACAGCGATTTCATGGAAGCTGACCGGAAAACGCGCCGGAACTCAGAGCTCCAACCTATTCAGTCTCAGCGCGTTGCTGATCACGGAAACCGAGCTGAAGGTCATGGCGACGCTGGCGATCACCGGACTTAACAGCACACCGAAGACAGGATAGAGCACGCCGGCTGCGACCGGGATTCCCAACACGTTGTAAACGAACGCAAAAAAAAGATTCTGGCGTATATTCCGCATGGTTCCGCGGCTAAGCCGGCGGGCTTTGACGATGCCGCGCAGGTCGCCTTTGACCAAGGTTACCCCGGCGCTCTCCATCGCGACATCGATGCCGGTCCCCATTGCTATTCCCACATGAGCTTGCGCCAATGCGGGCGCGTCGTTGACACCATCCCCTGCCATCGCTACAATCCGCCCTTCCGCTTGCAGCCTCTTGATCACCGCTCCCTTCTGCTCGGGCAACACCTCGGCCTGAATTTCATCAATACCCAGCTTTTTCGCGACCGCCTCAGCCGTTGTGCGATTGTCCCCCGTCAGCATGACGATCCTTATTCCCTCCTCTTGGAGCATTCGGATCGCTTGGGGTGCAGATGGCTTGACTGGATCAGCGACGCCCAGTAACCCGGCGACGACTCCGTCAACGACTACATACATCACCGTTTGTCCGTCTTGTCGGAGCGCTTCCGCCTGGTCCCACAACTCGCCGGCTTCGATATTCAGCTCCTCCAATAGTTTGGCATTGCCGAGCGCAACGCGCTTGCCATCCACCACACCCACGACACCTTTCCCCGTGATCGAGCGAAACTCTCGAGCCGCGGCGAGCTCCACGCCCCTTTCTTCCGCACCTTTTAGAATCGCCGCGGCCAACGGATGTTCGCTGCCCCGCTCGATACTGGCTGCAAGGCACAGGATCTCGCGCTCGTCTCGTCCAGGCACCGGAAGCACGGACACCACGCTAGGTTTGCCCTCGGTCAAGGTTCCCGTCTTGTCGACCACCAACGTGTCTATCTTTTCCAGAACCTCCAAAGCTTCGGCATTCTTGATCAGCACTCCGGCAGCGGCGCCGCGCCCTGTACCGACCATGATCGACATTGGCGTAGCCAGGCCTAGCGCGCATGGACAGGCGATGATCAATACGGCTACGGCATTGAGCAGTCCGTAAGCCATTGCAGGCTCCGGTCCGAACAAGGCCCAGACGATGAACGTGACCACCGCGATCAGCACTACTGCTGGAACAAAATAGCCGGCCACAATGTCTGCCAACTTCTGGATCGGCGCGCGGCTGCGCTGCGCTTCCGCAACCATGCGGACAATTTGCGCCAGCAGCGTGTCGCTGCCGACGCGCTCCGCCCGCATTACAAAGCTTCCGGTGCCGTTCACCGTCCCTCCCGTCACGCGGCTATTCTCCGTTTTTTCTACGGGAATCGGTTCGCCCGTGATCATCGACTCGTCCACCGAAGTCGCGCCTTCCAGAACTATTCCGTCCACGGGAACCTTTTCTCCCGGCCGAACCCGGAGGCGATCTCCGGGTTTAACCTGTTCGAGAGGTATGTCCGCTTCCGTGCCATCATCGCGCACCAGACGTGCCGTCTTGGGTGCGAGCCCCAACAAAGCTTTGATCGCTCGGCTGGTCTTGCTGCGGGCGCGCAGCTCCAACACCTGGCCCAGCAGCACCAAGGTGGTAATCACCGCAGCGGCGTCGAAGTAAACGCTCACCTCGCCGCCGTGACCATGAAACGATTGGGGGAAAGCTTTTGGGAAAAGCGTTGCGGCGAGACTATAGACGTAGGCAGTGCCAACACCGATGGCGATGAGAGTAAACATATTGAGACTGCGGTTGACGATGGAAGCCCAGCCGCGCTGGAAGAACGGCCATCCACACCAGAGCACCACCGGGGTGGCAAGAACGAGTTGGAGCCAGTTCAGCGCGTGAGGAGAAAAACTGCGCTGAATCGGCTGTCCCGGAATCAAATCGGACATGGCGAGAAAAACAATCGGCGCGCTCAACCCGACGCCGATCCAAAGGCGCCGCGTCATATCGACAAGCTCGGGATTGGCTTCTTCCTCCAAGGTTACGGTTCTGGGCTCGAGCGCCATGCCGCATATTGGGCACGATCCTGGCTCCTGGCGGACGATGTTGGGATGCATGGGACAGACGTACTCTGTTTTGACCGATGGCGCGGCTGGGGCTGCCGGCTCCAAAGCCATGCCGCACTTGGGGCAAGCGCCCGGCTTGGACTCGCGCACCTCGGGATCCATAGGACAGACATAGATTCCATTCTCTGGTTTCTGAGACCCGGGGGCCGCGTGTACGTGGCCGGCATGAGCATGCATCTGGGCTTTTAGAAAATTCTCAGGGGCTTCCTTGAACTTTGCCATGCAGTGATGGCTGCAAAAAAAATAGGTTTGGCCGTTGTACTCGTGCTTTCCCGCAGCCGTGTCCGGCTCGACATTCATGCCGCAGACAGGATCAATCATATTTTTAGCTACCCTAAAATCCCAGGTCGAGAAATTTTCAATCAATACTGAAGCTCGGTAGTCGCTAACCAACCGTCTGAAGCAAAATAGGCATTAGCGGTTCAATGACCATCGTGGTGACCCTGATTTCCAGCCGCTTGGTATCCTCTAAGCGCGTCATAAAGACTGAGCTGATTTGCTGTTAGCAATAATCTTTCGGCAAGGTGCGCCTGCAAATGTACCGCCCGAATTTTTCCGTGAAGGAGTGAAATTTCCATTACAAGCTGGCCTAGCTCAAGGTCCGAAATGTTCGCTTCCGCAAAGCGCGAATCCAATACCCGCTCCTTCTCGACAAGCTGTTTGCCAAGGTTGACTGCCTTCAAATTCATGTCCTCAAAGACTGCCTGCGTTTTTCGACGCTGTTCCTCTGAAAGCTGCAACTGATCCGCTAACTCCAGGACATGCTTGGGACCGGGATAATGATTTAGTTCTGCGGCTTTGGCGAATCCCATTCCGTCTCCTGAAAGGTAGCCAGTGATTTCGTCTTTTGAGACCGCTTTGATCTCACGCGTCTCCTGTCCAGAGTAAGGTGATAACGCTTCACCCGCCCACGCGGCTGGGGTATAGAGACAAATTGTCGCTACCAAAAACCATTTGCACCTCATAAAGTTTACCTCCTTAGAGTTGCCTCACTATAATAGACATGTCGTTGATAACAAAGCAGTCCCGTTCCTAAAATCACCAAAGCGCAAGCGGGCTTCTTCGGCTATCGCGTTGAGATTAATCACCGACTCAGCGAAATATTCCAGCGGATGCAACGGACCTCAGCTCCGGGCCGTAGTCCATTCCGACAAAGTTTTCGCCGCGCACTTCATGGCAGAAGTAGCGTTCATATTTTACCAAACCTCGCGACCTTTAACCGGATCCCCTTTCGGCATGCCAAATCGCCATCCCGCGGGATGATGCGTCTCTACTTCCCCTGGATGAACGCCTTTCGCCGGCGTCATCACGGCTGAAGTAACGACAATTGAAACAATTGCGAATATCGGCCGACGCCTCTTCCGAGTCATAAGCGTGTCGCCTCCCAACTTGGGAAACTGATTTTTGATTTGAACAAACTTCCGCCTTGTTCAGGCGGAGGAGCGGGAGAGGAAATGAAGGCTAGATTCTAAAAACGGACAGAAACAAATGGGGCGAGAGACCCATGAGAAAGGGATACGGGGGAAACCTTTCCACGTGATGCGTGGAATCGCTTTGAACACTCAAAGAAAATTTGCTCTTTGGACAGATCCGAGTGTGAAGCCAACTTATATATCCCAACTTCCTCGTCAACTCTTCTTTGAGCACTTGATGACAACAACCGGCTAGTCAACCTGAATAAGCGGACAAACCTTGTTTCCGTGATCCCTGCCAGCTTTACGCCGCACTAATGTACGCAACTCATTTCGAAGCGACTGTAGCTCCCGGATCTTATCATCGATGTCACACAAGTGGTCGCGGGCCAGCTCCTTCACTTGGTCGCAGGGCCGCTGATCCATATCTGTTTCCCTTCTATAAAACGACCCCTCGGATTTTTGCTTCAATCACACTAAAAACGCCAAAGAAAGTACGCCACGCCGTGACGATGTTTAAACCGGCTTCCCGCGCGATTTCAAGCGGCTCCCTATTCCAATGACAACCGAGCAGATTTGCAAAGCTATCTTCCCGGCGGTCTTGCCAACGGCCCAGCCATTCACGGTTACTCCGGCCGTGCTCAAGCAAAAGAACTCGACCGGTCGGCTTACAAACGCGCGCCATCTCTTGTAGCGCAAGCACCGGATTCGGGAAGGTGCACGTCGTAAGAGAAGAGAGTACCGTGTCAAAACTCTTACCACAAAAAGGAAGAGCCTGAGCGTCCGTCAGCAAGAAGTCAACGTTCATGGATAATTTCTCTGCTCGTTTTCGAGCGACGTTCAGCATCTCACCGCTGATATCCACGGCGACGATCCGACACTCTCGAGGATAATAGCGCAGGTTTTTACCTGTTCCGACCGCAACCTCCAGGACGTTCCCTGAGGCTCGCCGCAACAATTGATGTCGAAGTCTACTCACTCCCAACAGATCAGGAACGCCCTCGACCCAATCGTACCAGCGGGCAAATTGATCGTACTTGTCAGCTATCTCGCGTGATTCAAACTGTACCGACATGATCTACTCTTTCTTCCGTTGTTTCGGCCAGTAGTTGAATAACACCGGACTTCCCGTAGCGGAATGAATGCAGATCGGCAAGTCCAATCGGCTTGCCGCATCGTAGAGCGGAAAGAAGTGGGAATCGCTCAGCAGGCGATCGCGCTCCGATCCGCGGAGAAAAATACCGACCGCGCCGTTCTCCTTCGCGAGCTTGGCTTCACCATAAACTAACACTCTTACCAATCTCACGGAGAAGCAAACGGGTTGCGGATCCTAAGTTGACGGTCTATGACCTGCCTATCCTGGAGGTCTTCGGAATACAGAATTTTGCATCCAGCGCTTAACGCGGAGGCCAGAATCATCGCGTCGTAAAATGACAACCCATAGCGCTCGGCTATTTCGATACCACGGTCGTGAGTCTCGATGGTTAGTGGCTCAATCTCGCAGATGGTGCGGATGGGAGTAAGTACATCTCTGATTTCGCTCCACGACATACCTAGTTTGCGCGAGGCAACCGCGGCAAATTCATCGAGAACCTGAACGCTGATGACGCCGCCATTGGCGACGAGTTCCTCGGCCCGATCAGACTTGGTCGTGTCCTCCGAAAGCAAATAGAGTAAGACGTTAGTGTCGAAAAACGTCTCAGCGGCGGGCATTGGCCTCGACGCGGTCAAACTTGAAATCGGCGGGCAGGCGACCGCGGTACTTTCTCAAACGCGCAAGCAGTTCGCGAGCGCCGGGCGCCTTCTTGATCGCGAAAAGGCGAGCCCCCGCAACATCGATCTCGATGTTGTCCCCTTCCTTGAGGTCGAGCGCTTCCACTACCGCGGCGGGCAAGCGGACCGCCAGGCTATTTCCCCATTTACAAACCTGCATAACTACCTCCAGGCTAAAAGATATACAATATTAATTGTATATCTACCATGCTCCACTCGACTTCGTCAACAACATCCCAGAGCCCCCGGTTAGATGACGGTCCCGTCAGGAATGGTTGCGTTTTTGATTACGACGACAATGCCGCTTCGGATGACAAAGCCCAGCTTTTCCCGGTTCGACTCCTCCACGTGGTCTTTATTCACGATCTGTACATTGCGCCCGATGCGTGCGTTTTTGTCGACGATGGCTCGTCGGATCGTGGTGTTGGCACCGATTCCCAAAGGAACTTTCCCACTCTCCAAGGTTTGCAAACGTTCTGAAGGGGATTCGTAGTAGTCTGATCCCATCAATAACGCGTTATCGATAAGACAACCGGTTTCGATGCGAGATCGAATTCCTATCACCGATCGCTTGACCGTACATTCCCTAAGAATGCATCCCTCGCCGACCATCGACTCAATCACGTTGCAGTCGAGCAACTTCGTGGGGGGCAAGTAGCGCGGCCGGGTGTAGATGGGAGCCCTTTCATCGTAGAAGCTGAAGGGCGGACCGGGCTGACAGGTGAGCGCTAGATTAGCGTTGTAGAACGCCTCGATCGTCCCAATATCTTCCCAGTAATCTTTGAACAGATATGCGTGAACATTATAATCCTTTGTCGAAGACGGAAGAATTTCTTTACCAAAATCCGTTTGATTGGGGGCTGCTTTCAATAGATCGAGCAAAACCTGCCTTTCAAACACATAGATTCCCATGGACGCGATATAGGGAAACTCTTTCGCTTTCTCCACGGGCAGGCCGAGAACGGTTGTATTTACCTGCATCGCCTTGAGAGCATCCCCTTTGGGCTTTTCGCTGAAAGACATTACGAGCCCGTTATTGTCTATCTTCATCAAACCGAAGTCAGACGCCCGACTCTCATCAACCGGTACCACCGACAGCGTGATGTCTGCCTTGGTTTCACGATGGCGTTGAATAAAATCCGCGTAATTCATCCGGTACAAGTGATCGCCGGAGAGAATCAGGTACTGATCGACATCCCATTCCTCGAACAACCAGAGATATTTACGCACGGCGTCAGCAGTTCCTTCGAACCAACTCGGGCTTTCCAAGGTTTGCTGGGCCGCCAGCACTTCGACAAATCCCTGGGAGAAGCCTGCCATGCCGTAAGTGCGCGTAATATGCCGGTTGAGAGAGGCCGAGTTAAACTGCGTCAAAACGTAAATCCTTTGGATCTCAGAGTTGATGCAGTTACTGATGGGAATATCGATTAAGCGATACTTGGCAGCCAAAGGAACGGCCGGCTTCGCTCGGAGTTTGGTTAGTGGATATAGCCGGGTTCCGGCACCTCCGCCCAAAATAATGGCCAATACTCTTTTCACTCAGCGACCTTCAGTGTCCCCGGTTGATCGTCCGCGCACAGTGTCCCACTGGCTATCCCTCGTTTTGTGCAGAGATTATTCAACCAGCCGCGGTCATGTCAACCCGATTGCGAAGATTTAGACATCGCGCTTGAAAGATGGCGCGGCCTCGTCCTATGCTCGCTGGCATGTCACAGAAAAAAACATCTTTCGGTCTCACGTTGTCCAACCGGGCGCTGGTTACGCGGGGAACGCGGCCAAAGGAGCTTATCGACATGGCCGTGCAAGCTGAGAACACCGGCGCGATCGACGCTGTCTGGGTCGGCGACAGCATCCTCAGCAAGCCTCGGTTGGAATGCATTCCGCTACTGGGCGCCATCGCCGCGCATACTTCGCGAGTGAAACTCGGCGTGGCGTGCATGGCCACCATCGCGCAACGTAATCCCGTGCTGCTTGCCTTGCAGTGGGCGAGTCTCGATGTGCTATCGAGCGGACGCACATGGCTGGCGGCGTGCATGGGATACCCGGCGAGCCAACATCCGATGGCGGCCAAGGAGCTCGCAGTAATGGGCGTCCAAAGCAAAGAGCGGCCGGAGCGATTGGAAGAAATGATTCAAGCCCTGCGAGTCCTTTGGTCCGACGAACACGCCAGCTTCCACGGCAAGTACTATTCCTTCGATGACGTGAATCTCTTGCCCAAACCCGCGCAACAGTCTTGCCCGATCTACATCGCTGGTACGCCGCGACCCACTCAGATCGGCGAGCGCGGTGTGGAGCGCTCCTTACGGCGAATCACTCGCTACGCCGACGGTTGGATGACCAATCAGATCGATCTCGCAATGTTTCAAGACTACCTGGGTCGATTGCGGGAACTGTTGGTCGAGGAGGGGCGAGACCCGAACCAATTCAAAACCGTTTTGTACTACGGCACTTCCGTGAACCGTGATCGAGAGCAGGCGTTTCACGAAGCCAAAACTTTTCTCGACGCGTATTATCAAAAGGACTTTACCCGCCAGGGCGTGGAAATCTGGACCGCCTGCGGGCCAGTCGAACATTGCGTCGACTGCGTGCGAGGATTTATCAACGCCGGGGTCGATCACGTCACCATTCGCCCGATCGGTCAAGATTTAAACAAGCAGTTCCGCATTTACTTGGAAGAAGTTCTTCCCGGTTTGAATTTAGTAGCCGGTAATGCCGCTTAGCTCCCTATCAAACTGCTCACTCCCAGCTTAACGCCGGGAAGTTCACCCCAGGCTAGAAGCCGACAATAACTTCCGGAGTATCTCGCGCAAAGGGCGCCAAGGAAAAAACTTCGCCGCGCTAGGTTTTTTGTGGTTGATTTAGCCTTTATTCATCCAACCACATCAGCTTCGCCGGATTGTCTTTCAACATCACCTTGACTTCCTCCGGCTTGATACCAAAGCCGAGCAGCGCCCGGATGAAGACGCGCATGCCGTCGATGGCGTCCATGTGAAGCACCTGGCCGAAGTCACTGCCAATGATGCAGCGCTCGGGGCCGATTTCTTTGATCGTGCGAATCGTTTCCATCGGGTCCGCCACCGGCTGATAGAGACTCGGAATCATCGGCTGGCAGTACGTGCCGACATAAACGCCTAAATCGCGGAGCTGCTTCATCTCATCCAGCAACAATTTGTTGAGTTCCAGCAGCGGGTGATCGAGCGTCGCCCTCACCCCAATATCTTTCGCCAATCGCGCCAACGGCAGCAGTTCCTGAAAATCGGTGTGGCCGAAGCCGATGCCGACTTTCTTTTCCGCGGCCATCTCCATGATCTCTTTCACTTCCGGCAACACTTTGCCGTCCTCGCTGCACAGACGCACGCCCTCTTTTTCCGGGTGGCCGGCGCCGCGCCAGAAACCGTAGGAGGTGAAAGTCGGAAACCAAATCATTTTGAAGTTGGGATACTGAAGCCCGACGCGAACGTACTCCGGTCTCATGCCGAAGCACATCCCCACGCCCCCGTAAACCTCGACGCGATGGGCCAGCTCGCCTCGCGCGATCATGTCGTCGATGTGCCGCTGCGTCAGATAGGCCGACGTTGCGCTGATGTTCCAGTGGTCTTTAAAGGCAACGGCGCGCATGCCGCACTTGGACGCCTCGACGGCGATCTGAAGCATGTCCTGAGAACGATGGACGAAATCCGGATAAGCGTGGATGTGGCAGTCGATGGCGCCCTGTAACAGCTCGTTCTCTATCCCCGGATAGATCTTCAGCATCTCCGGGTTGTCTTTGAGCATTTGATAAAAATAATCCTTCGCGTTGAGCTCGCGTACCCGCGCAACGCTCAAAGTCCGGCCGACCATTAACTGTTCTGCAGCCGCAGCATCAGCAGCAAAATCACACATGGAAAAATCTCCCTTCTTCAATTTGCGATTTTAGATGCGTGGTGAGCTCAGTTGAACGATTTAATCCAAAATCCGAAATCCAAAATCTAAAATTAATTAAGAATTCCCCCACGCCTCCAAAAATCTTCTTGCATCCTCGACCGACTCCGTCACCGGCACATAGGGAATGACGAGCCGCGTCGCTCCCGCTTCCTCAAACGCGACCATTTTCTCTTTAATCTCCTTCACCGAAGTCGCGGGAACCACCGGCAGCTTATCCATGTAGTCGTCAGTGAGCGCCGCCATTGCCGCCTTGAAGCCGCCCTTTTGGAACGCTTCGTGGATCGTGTTGACCTCTTTTTCAAAGCCCATGCCTCTCAACATATCGCTGTAGTGATCGGCGATGTTGTAAAAGGTCAGCACCTGCCGCAGCTTGGAGCGGGCCAGCGACTTGTCGGGATTCAACGAAACGCGGCTCTTGGCGATAATCTCGATTTTGCTCGGATCCCGCCCTGCTTCCTTCGCGCCTTCGCGGACACGTTCGGCAATTTCCTTGACCTTCGCCGGCGTCGCCATGTTGATAAAAACCCCGTCGGAAATTTTTCCGACGAGTTTCGTCATCTGCGGCCCAAGCCCCGCCAGATAAACGGGCAGGTTTGGAAAGCTCGGCTTCCACGAGAGCTGAAATCGTTTGCCAGTCTGGTAAATCTCTCCCTCATATTCAACTCGCTCACCGGCGCAGACTTTGCGGACGATGTTGATATACTCACGCGCCCGCTTGAGCGGCCGGTCGAAGACCCCGCCATGCCAGGCGGCAATGCTCTTATTGGCGACACCGAGTCCGAGCAACAATCGCCCGCCGGAGAGATCCTGCAAGGTCGCCGCCTGAATTCCCAAGGTCACCGGACTGCGGCCATATATATGGTAGATGGCGGTTCCCAATTTAATCTTCCTGGTCCGGCTCGCCACCGCCGAGAGCATAACGATCGGATCCGTGCTGTTCGACTCCCCTTTCCAAAAAGCGCCGAAGCCGACTTGCTCCGCCAATTCGATCAATCCAGGGACGTCGGCCGCCGGGTAGTGAGCCGCCGAATTAATCTCAACGTCATAGATCATACTTGTCTCCCTTCAAACTCGTGAAGCGTTGAGCCCTTCAATCCTTCACAATCCGGGTGATTCCCTTGGCAGCAAATTCATCAATAGCCTCTTGACCGTATCCGATCTTACTGAGAATGGCCACCGTTTGTTCACCCAACAGCGGCGGCGGCGTCGATATTTTCTTGTTTAGATTATCGTACTTCACCGGCCCGCCAATGAACGTAAGCTTACCCGCTTTGGCATGTTCCAACTCCTCCGTGAGTCCGAGATGTCTGACCTGGGGATCGGCCATGGCTTCCGCGATGTTATATAACGGCGCAACCGGAACATCGTTGGCTTCCAATCGTTTCAGCCATTCATCTCTTGTTCTAGTTCGAAACGTCGGCACCAACATCCGCTCGAGCGCTTCGAAATTTTGCCGCCGCCTATCCCTTGTCTTGAATCTTCCATCAGCAACAAGATCGGTTCGCTCCGCCGCCTTTAGCAGCGCAAGCCAGAATTTCTCCGGAACGGAACAATGAATCGCCAGCGGCAACCCGTCTTTGCATACAAAAGCAAAAGCATGCGCGTTTCTTACCCTCGTCATGCGATTCGGCACGTTTCCGGTTCTCAAGTAACCCGCCGCCGTTTCGCCTATGAAAGAGAGCGTCGCCTGGAGCAGCGACGTTTCCACTCTGCATCCTTTACCTGACTTCGCGCGCGCCATGAGCGCGCCGAGAATCCCATATCCGGCAGAGAGCCCTGTGACGTAATCCGACACCGCCATTCCCATGACCTTCGGCTCATCGGAATCGCTCAGCAAACTCAACAAACCGCTGATCGCCTGTCCCAGCGTATCGAAGCCCGGCTTCTCGACATAAGGCCCGCTCTGACCGAAAGCGGAGATAGAGCAATAAATCAGTCGCGCATTCAGCGCATGCATCGCCTCATAGCCGAGACCTAGTCTATCCGCCGTGCCGGGACGGAAATTCTCTACGAAGACATCGGCCTTTCTGGCAAGATCGAGGCAGATCTTTTTTCCTTCCGGCGACTTCAAATCGAGAACGATGCTTTCCTTGTTCCGGTTCAGATGAGCGAAGTTAAAACTAAAATAAGGGTCCGGCGCAAAATAACGATACGGATCGCCTGCGGGCGGCGATTCGATTTTGATCACGCGCGCGCCGAGATCCGCCAGCAGCGCCGTGGCATACGGCCCGGTGACGAACGTGGCGCATTCGATTACCGTGATATCCGTGAGAATCTGGACGGGCATGAATTTTTTCCGGCTTAATCTTTCATGGATTTCTTCACCGTGCAAACCGTCAATTAACCCGTCCATACTCCGGCAATTTAGGTAGTAACCCCAATCTGATAAGTTTGTGACGATGAATAGGTCGAAGCTCTCGCCTAAATTTAAATCGCTCCCGCTACGTCAGCGACAGCGGCCTCAGCCATCTCGGTTGAAATCGAGGCCTGTGCTTCGCAGGACGCCCAGCGAAAACCTGCAGCCAGCGCTGGAACTCTCTGACCTATGCCTCGCTTTGCGTGAAGCCACAGAGAAACTGATGGAGCAACGATTCGCTCCAGCTCTCAGCAAGGTGAACCAGCTGCTCGAGGCAGCGTCAGAGCTGTCTGAATCAAGCCGGAAGGGCGCGGCGCATACGCCGGAAGTAGCGCTTCACCGGGGCGCCACCAGGATCTCATCCCGCGGAAAGTAATCCATGATCTCCGCGCCATTTTTGGTGACGACGAGCATATTTTCCAATCGCGTACCGCCGATGCGGGTTTCACCTTCGCGCGACTCAACGGCGATCGTCATTCCCTCTTCAAAAACCTGCGGATGGTTGAAAGACCACAAGCGGTTGATGATGGGCATGTCGTAACCGGTGCTCGTCCCGAGGCCGATGCCGTGGCCGATTTCACTGGCAAGAATTTCGACTTCGCTCTGGTACCCCCATTTGCTCGCCGGCGGAAAATGCTTCGCCGCGTCCGCCGTTGTCTTGCCCGGTTTAATTTCTTCGATGATGGCATCGATACGCTCGCGCACCTGTTTATACCAGTCTTTCTCTTTCGCCGTCGGCTCCCGGCCCACAATGAAAGTCCGATAGGTGCAGCTGCCGTAACCCATGTAAGTGGCCCCGCAATACGACCCGTAGACCAGATCGCCGACCTGGATGATACGGCTCGTCGCATGGCAACCACGGTCGAAGGTCATCGGTCCCGTGCGCCACCCTCCCGGAACAGCGGATTCCAGGCCCAATTCATAACCGGCGGCGGACCCGAGCGCCATCAAATCGGTATCTTTCATCCCGGGTTTCAAATTCTCCCACACGCGAAACCACACGCCGTCCACCATGGCGGCGCACGTTTTCAGACAGCTAATCTCATCTTGATTTTTGACCATCCGCGCTTCGAGCATGAGATTGCGAGTGTCTACAATATTCTTGACGCCGGCATTGACTAATGCTTCCCGCCCTGTGCCGTCAAAACCTCCGAGACCCAATTTCTCACCGAGGAGGCTACGCTTCTCAAGCTCTGCTTTGATCTCAGCAGCAAACGCCTTCGCCTCCTCCGCGCAAGCTTCCGGACCGGGCGAACCCGTTAACCAAGAACGTGCCGGCCGCCACTCTTTAATCCACGGACATTGGTCGGGCATCTGATGATAATAGCCATCGTGCTCGTACATCACCGGATCGTGTTCGGCGAAGAAGAGCACGTATCGGCACATGGGATAGGCGAAACCCTTGAGCGCCGTCAGATAGCGAATATTTTGGTGATTCGCTTCGAGGACCGCGGCAATCCCATATTTACGCATCAGCGTTTGCGCGCGCTCCACGCGCTGGCGCCGCATGCGGTCCGGGTTGAACCGCTCCTGCCAATCCGCCACTTCAGGACCAAATGTAAGCTTGGGTGCAAATCTGACCATCATGACCTCCCTATTAAGGCCTAAAATATTTGCATGTGACCGAATCTATCTTGAACTCCTCACGGCTTGCAACCATCCATTGAAAGTGCGGCTCGAATCTTGTAATCGGGAATGCGTGGGCAAGAACGCTAAGACTGCCAGCTGAGAAATAACTGCGAGCGAACGGAGATAAAGATGCCAGAACATGCTATTCGAGTGATCGATATCGACGGCCATGTCAGGGAAGCCGATGATTTGTGGCAGCATTATCTCGAGCCGCCGTTTCGTATACGCGCGCCGAGAATCGACAAGGTTCCTAACGGGCAACTGCTCTTTCTGCTCGAAGGCAAGCGCCACCATCGCAAGCCCGACGAAAGTCCTTTCCGCATCAAGTCAGACGATTCTCCCGTCAATGAACATCGTGACCTGGCCACGGATCCGCACGGAAGACTCAAGGACATGGATCGAGACGGCATCGAGCGCGGCATGCTCTTCCCGTCGGCCGCTCTCTATCTTCCGTCCGTCGAAGAAGAAGCCTACGCCGTGGCGCTCTGCCGCGCTTATAATAATTGGCTCTATGATTACTGCGGCGCCGATCGTAAACGTCTGATGGGCGTCGGCGTCATTCCGGTACAGGACATCAATGCCGCTGTCGCCGAGACGCGGCGGGTAATTCTCGAACTTAAATTCAAAGCTGTCTTCGTCCGGCCGAATCCGGTAAAGGGCCGCACGTTGGACGATCCTTACTACGATCGGCTCTACAAAACGTTGCAGGAACTCGGCGCGCCGCTGATGGTCCATGAAGGCTCGGGCGCCTATCTGCCGACCGCCGGAGCGGACCGATTTCCGGGACAATGGTTTTTTACCCACACGGTTTCCCATCCCTTCGAACAGATGCTCGCGAGCTTAAGCCTCATCTGCAAAGGCACATTGGAAAGGCATCCGGATCTACAGGTCGTCTTTCTTGAATCCGGCGCCGGCTGGCTCCCCTATTGGCTCTGGCGCATGGACGAGCACTACGAGATTCTTCCCTTTCAAGTGGCGTGGCTGAAGATGAAACCGAGCGACTATTTTCGTCGTCAGTGCTACACCTCCTGCGAGCCGGATGAAACTCGCTTGGGCGAAGTGATTGAAGCCATCGGCGCTGAACGCGTGTTGTTCGCGTCGGACTACCCGCATTGGGACGCGAAGCTTTCCGGCTCGCCGCAGGCGATCATGGATCGCACCGACATCGGTTTCGACGCTAAAAAGAAAATTATGGGCGAAAACGCCATCCGGCTGTTGCATCTGGATTAACGGTTGACTGGGCTGGAATCGAAGGCTGATGGAGTACTGGAGTCATGGAATATTGGGTTGGACGTTTCCAACACTCCACTACTCCATCACTCCACTAAATAGAGGGCGCTTTATGGCCGAAATACCTAAGCTCGTCTCGTCAATGGGTACATTTATTGTTGCTAGCTTTCGCGCTAACCAATAGAAACGACAAACTTGAAACCAGAAACTGTGAAAGCGAGCCCTCGATGACCAACGCACACTGGACTAAAATCACCTGTCTGTTTGTTTTCTTACTGGCCCTTGCCTCTCCCGCATCCGCCCAATCACGCAAGGTCAACATCGCCTATACCGCGACGAGTCCCTACCAGGCGCCTCTCATTATCGCGAGGGAAGCGGGGTTTTTCAAAAAGCATGGTCTGGATGTCTCGCCGATCCTCACGCCGGGCGGTTCCCTCGGATTTCAAGCGATGTTAGGTGGTGACGTGGCGATGGTCTTAGCCGATGGCTCCGCTGCCGTCACCGGCAATCTGGCCGGAGCGGATATCGTCATCATCGCGAGCTTTCTCAACACGTTTCCTTACAGCCTCATCTCGCTGCCCGAAATCAAAAAAGTCGACCAGTTGGTCGGCGGCAAGGTCGCCATCAGCCGCTTCGGTAGCGCGACGGATCTCAGCGTGCGGATGGCGTTGACCAAGGTGGGGCTGAATGCGGAGAAGGATGTTGTCCTGCTACAAATCGGAACTCAGACCGCTCGGGTCGCGGCCTTGCAATCGAAAAACGTCCAGGCGACGATCATCACTCCACCTTTCACGTTGACGGCGCGCAAGATGGGATACAACACCCTCATCGACATGGCCCGTCTCAATATCCCGTTTGAGCTGACGGCCGTTTTGACGACGCGGGCTTTCATCAAATCGCAGCGCGACACAGTGGGGACGGTCATCGCGGCTCTGGCGGAGGCGATTCATTTCTACAAGACGGAAAAAGAGCCGAGCATCAAGATCCTAAGCAAATACCTCCAAACCACCGACCGCGAGGCGCTGGACGAAACCTACAAGGAGATCGCCCTGAAAGTCGTCCCGGAAAAACCCTACCCGACTCTTCCCGGCATCCAGACTATCCTCGACGAGCTGGCCCAAAAAAATCCCAAGGTCAAAACCTCCAGGCCGGAAGATTTCGTTGATATGAGCTTCGTGAAAAAATTGGACGATGAAGGATTCTTTCAGCGGCTGTACAAGCGGTGAAATTTGTGCCGGTCGATCGGGCCATTTCATGAAAGATTCACTTTCCCTTACGACGCGGGCACTCGGAGCCGTCGCAGGCTTTCTTGGTGGCGGCATACTAGGAATCATCGTACTTATTTTGGCGATGGTTCTTGCCCGATCCGACTTCGGGCTCGATAGTATTCGACCAGAAGCTTTGGTTAGCGCTATCGTGGGGGCAATTATTGGTTTCTTTTCACCTAAGAGAGCACTAAAGGTTCTGGGAAAGGTTGTAGGAGAGGCATGAGTTCTTTGGTCGGCAAAACAGCTGGCCGATGGCTGCGCCACTGCGAACGGATCTCGGAATAATCCATTAGATCAGTCAATTGACCGGGAAAAACTGAGTATGCCATATTGAACAGCGTTGGCTTGCTCGGTTCGGAGTGAATATAGGAATTAGGAGACGCAACATGCTCACTCCCATTCGCATCGACAATCGTATTATCGGTTTTCTCGGCAAGCCCGGCGGCGGCGGTAAACAGCCCGCGGTCATTCATCTGCATGAGCGCTACGGCATTGTCCAGCACACGACGGATTTGGGACAGAAGTTCGTCGATGCCGGTTACGTGACAATCGTCCCCGATCTCTTCTCGCGCTTTACCGGCGATCGCGAAGCGCTGGCGCGGGGCAACGGGCGCTGCGAATTGAGGGACGATGAGGTGTTGCAGGACATCGACACAGTCGTCGCTTACCTGCGCGCGCTGCCGGAAGTCGAAGGCGGCAAGATCGCCATGTCCGGCGTGTGTCAGACGGGGCGGCAGCCGTTGCTCATCTCCGCCAAGCGAGATTATCTTTCAGCCGCCGTGGTGTTGTATGGGGCGATTTATCCCGATGATTGGAAATCCCATCCGCTCCGTCCGGAGCCCATTGATAAAATCTTGGAACAACTATCCTGCCCGATCGCTGGAGTATTCGGGGAGCTGGACAATTTAGTCCCCGTGGACAACGTAATACGCATGTGCGCCATCTTGGCCAAAGCCAAGAAGAGCTTCGACGTGCGCCTTTACCCTGAAGCGCCGCATGGTTTTTTGAACGACACGATGCCGGGCCGTTATCGTCTGTCACAAACCCACGTCGCATGGAACCAGATTACGACGTTTCTGAATTCCGTTTTCAACGGCGAATGGAGCAAAGAGCGCGCGATCTGGCGCTTCGAAAGCGATACGTCCATTCACTACGACTTCACCAAGAACAAGCGTTGGGATTAGTCTGCGCTGCGCGAAGAATTTCAAATTGCAAATTTCACCCCTCGCGAAGCGCGCGGATCGCGCTTCGCGCAGCTTGACAGCCAGGGTCACTGGCGCATAGATTCGGCTTTCACGAGGCGAGGAGGCTGTTACGTCCCGACCGCAACGAGATACGCCGCTGGATCTTGTCTCCGTTGACGAAGAACACCCGATAACGACTCACCGTTGGTGGTGGCGTCTTCGCGACTCTGTGTCGAACTGGGTCGGGATCATCGGAATTCTAATCTTTTTTGGCGCTTGGGAAATCGCCACTCGCGCCGAGATTGTCAATCCCTTCTACTTTCCACCGTTCAGCAAGATTATCGCTAAAGGCTTCGAGCTTTTCGCGAACGGCTCGATCTGGGAGCACATGCGGTTCAGCCTCACGAACTTTTCCGTCGGCTTTGTCATTTCCGTGATTATCGGTGTGGTCCTCGGCGTTCCCATGGGCTGGTACAAAGGTGTCAGCAGGGCTTTTGATCCGCTTTTGTCCGGCATCTACGCGACGCCTCTGATCGCGCTGCTGCCGTTGATCATCATGCTCTTCGGCCTTGGGCCGCTCTCAAAAATTATCATGACCGTCCTCGCCGCCGTCTTTCCGATTTTGATCAACACCATGACCGGCATCGCCAATACCGACGATCGACTCATTACGATGGCGCGTGCCTTCGGCGCCAGAGACAGCACGATTTTTCTCAAAGTGTCGGTGCCCGGTTCTCTTCCTTACATCGTGGCCGGCATGCGAGTGGCCTTGGGCCGCGCGCTGGTCTATATCGTTGTCGCCGAACAATACGGCGCAGCTATGGGTCTGGGTTATCTGAGTTCGGTCGCGGCGCAGCGCTTTCAAATGGCCGCGATGTTCGTTCCCATCGTCATTATCGCCGGTCTCGGCGCCGGCCTGAACGAATTGCTCAAGGCGGTGGAGCACCGCTTAGAGAAATGGAAACCACAAAAATAATTCGAATAGAGGGACAAATGAAGTCCGCAACGAGATTCATAGCATTGTTGTTTCTTGTTTTGGCAATCGGGATCTGTACTCGTCCTGGAGAAAGCAACGCCCAAGGCGCAAAGATGACCGTCGGCCAGACCGGAACCAATCCCGGGACCGCTCTCTACTTTATCGCCGAAAAGGAAAAACTGTTCGCCAGGCACGGACTCGACGTGAACATCGTCAAAACGAACACGGCGGCCGCAGTGCAAGCCATGCTCGGCGGGAGCATGCAGATGGCCACTGGATCGGGAGCCGCCGCCTTCGTAACAGCGACCCTTGAAGGCGCCCCGCCCTTTGTGTTGGTTGGCTCATGGGTGAACGTCTTCCCGTACAAAGTGATGACCCACAAGGACATTACGAAAGTCGAAGATCTCAAGGGAAAAACCGGCCATGTCGGAGCGCCGTTTGGGACGATACCCGACACCGCCTTGAGATTCGCTCTGACCAAGCTGAAATTGGATCCGGACAAGGATGTCAAGCTCGTGCAGATTGGCAATGCCGATGCTGCGACCATCATCGCCGCGATGGACAAAGGAGAGGTGCAGTTCGGGCCGCTTGCGCCTCCCTTAGACCGGATCGCCGAGAAGAAAGGATTTCGATCTCTGATTTCCTTGCCTGAGCTGGGAATCCCCTGGCAGCAGAATGGCGAATGGGTCCAGGGCTCCTATTTGAAAAGCAACCGCGCGAACGTGGTTCGCTACATGCGGGCGATATCGGACGCCATAAAATTCTATTTTGAACAGAAGGAAAAAACCGTCAACTATTTGACAGAGTATCTCGGCAGCAACCGCGAGGATACGGAATATGCTTACCAGATGTTCGCCAAATGGGCGGACCGAAACCCCAAACCCAAGATTGAAGCCGTTCGGACAACCCTGGATGCCATCAAGAAGAACACGCCCAGGGCTGCATCAGCGGATCCTGCGTCGTTCGTTGACACCAGCATCATGGATCAGCTGATTAAAGAAGGCTATATTAAATAGTGGACGAAAGGCAGCTCGGAGCGAATGACGTAACCGATTACCGCAATCGCCGGTTTGACGCACCTGCCCCGCGCTGTTAGCATCCCGCAAAGTTTGATGATCTAAGGAGAACTTTTTGCGTGAAAATTTATAATTTCGACCTCCTCGCCTACCCCCACGTTCCCAAAGAAGCGCCGCGGACACCGGTGCCAAGCAGCTACTTCGATCCGCTCAAAGGCGCCGCGAACTACAACGAACACCTGGAAGAGATGATCCACTGCGAGGAGCTCGGTCTTGATGGCGTGGTCTTCAACGAGCATCACTACAGCGCGTACGGGACGATGCCTTCGCCCAACCTGATTGCCGCCGCTCTGAGCCAGAAAACGAAACGGATCAAGATCGGCGTCCTGGGAAACATCCTGCCCCTGCGTAATCATCCGGTTCGTGTCGCGGAAGAATACGCCATGATCGACTGCCTCTCCGGCGGCCGGCTGATCGCCGGGTTCGTTCGCGGCATCCCGCCGGAATATATCTGGTACGGCGTCAATCCGGCAGAGTCTCGTGGGCGCTTCGAAGAAGCCTATGAGCTCATCATGACCGCATGGACCCAACCGGTGTGGAGCTATGAGGGAAAATTTTTTCAGCTCAAAGACTGTGCGATCTGGCCGCGCCCTTTGCAACAACCCTACCCGCCGATATGGATCGCGGCGCGCAGCGCCGAATCCATCGAATGGTGCGTGAAGCGCCACCTGCCGACCGCTCAGGTCTATCAGACCACGGCACAGATCGAAGACACGTTCAATTACTATCGCAAAGTCGCCCGTGATGAAGGTTGGGAAGCGGCGCCGAACGATTTTATTCTCTGTCGTCACATCTACATCGACGAGACGGACAAGAAGGCACAAGAAATCGCCGAGCCCGCGATGCGTTATTTTTTCACCGTCTTTAATCGGGGCTTCAACGAAGCGATCAACAAGGGAGCGGTCGACCAGCGGCTGGTGGCAGCGTTGACGACGGAACGGTCGTTTAATTACTTCCGCGAAGGTAACCGAGAGCGCCGCGATTTTTCCAAGCTGGACTGGGATGGTTTGATCAGCACCGGCTATCTTATCGCCGGCAACCCCGATACCGTCGCGCGCCAGATCTTAGATCAAATGAAACAGATCGGCGCCGGCCATTTCATGGGCATGTTCCACATTGGCAATTTACACCACGACAAAGTGATCTCTTCGCTGAATCTCTTCAAGAAAGAGATCATGCCGAGGCTACAGTAAAGCTCGGCGCCAACTGTTGACTTTGCCGAGCAGAAAACCGCGGGCTCGCACCGTCGTATCTTCGACACCGGCCGCATTTCTCTTTGCAGTGATATCGGATATTCTAAATAAGTTCGTTTGCTTCGAATCGGCCTCACGGTATAAAATAAAAGAGCGACGACGGCCTCTTTTGTTTAGGCTTCAAAGTGGAGCCAGATGACATGAATCGATCGCTTTCGACGCCAACGCGATCTGCACGTCTCATGAGCCGACGCGAGATGCTTGAATTCATGGGCACGGCGGCGGCCGTCGCGATGTTCGGGTGTGGACGCGGGCAATCAGTCCCTCCGAATTCGATCGGTGGAGAGAATCTACAATCGACCGCAGTTGCCGCGGTCATCCCCTCTTGCGTAGTGCGACCCGAACAGACGGAAGGACCTTATTTTATCGACGAGAAGCTCAACCGCTCAGACATCCGTTCGGAGCCGTCGGATGGTTCGATAAGGCAGGGGGTACCGCTTCGGTTAGCATTCCAAGCTTCGCGGGTCGAAGGCGGCTCTTGTGCTCCTCTAAGCGGCGCTAGGGTTGATATTTGGCAGTGCGACGCGGTCGGCGTTTATTCGGATGTTCGCGACATGAACGTCGATAGTCGAGGCAAGAAATTTCTCCGGGGCTATCAAGTAACGAACGCCGGCGGCTCTGCGGAGTTCCTCACGATCTACCCCGGGTGGTATCCAGGGAGAGCGGTCCATATCCATTTTAAGATACGCAATGATCCCGCTTCCCGACAAGGTTACGAGTTCACCTCGCAGCTTTACTTCGATGAATCCGTTACCGATCAAGTTCATAAGCAACCCCCCTACAACACCAAAGGACGCCGCACTACGACAAACGAAGGCGATTTCGGCTTCCGGCGCGGCGGAAAACAACTCATACCAACGCTGACCAAGAATTTGGACGGTTACGCAGCGAAGTTCGATATCGGTCTTCAGATGACCTGACCTTAGATTTGTTGCTGTCCTCAAAGGAGTCCGATTTAGACAAACAGATTGCATTCACCGCTATTTTCACGGACAGACAGCACACCTTTGACATGGCCGATGCCATGCTGCACTTCTTCAATCATCAAGCTCACCACAGGGGTCAGTTAACCACGCTTATCAGCCAGTTAGGATACGATTACCCCATTGCCGGCGTGATGTAGATGCCGGGGTTGAAATTACCTGATTCTGCTACACAAAGATGTCACACGGTCTAGACGGCGTCCTCGAATGTTACCCGTTCTTGCGTGGCGTACCGCCGGAGATTCTCAGATCTCTCGACGTAGATGAGCTGCTTCTTCCGACCTCCACGATCCTTGAAACTAAGCAACGGCTGGAGTCTACGGTCAACGCCTGGATCGTAATCTATCGATGCAGTCAACAACCGCAGTTCTCGTCGCCGCAGCTTTGCAGAACCCTCGTCGCCGCCAGCTTATCCGCGAAGGACCACTCGCTCCTTCACCAGGCGGAAGAACGATTTGCCAAAAACGGCGTGAGTTTCGTTGCTTACGCGAGGCCGCTCGCATTCCGCAAGGATTTGGAATCGTGATCCAGTCAAGCTCGGAGCGTGACTACGGTACTTTCTCATTGCCAAGACGCCGCAGTCACACTATATTCACCTGCGGAATTAAAGACACGATTCAACGCTGGTTTGAATAGTTCGTCATCTGCAATTCCGGACAAGAGACTAAATTGACTGCCCACTGGGAGCGCTATCTCGGGCGCTGGACGAGCGGCGGGCTGATTGATCCAGCCACCGCCGAGCGCATCCGCGCTTATGAGTCGGAACAGGAAAAGAGCCAAGGACTGCGCTGGCCGGTGCTGCTGGCCATTGGTCTGGGTGGACTGCTGCTCGGCGCCGGGGTACTGCTATTCGTCGCAGCCCATTGGGATGCACTTTCTCCAGGTGAGCGCTTCGGACTAGTCTTGCTTCTCGTAGGAGTCTTTCACCTCGCGGCAGCCCTTGCTACGGAACGATTCCCGGTTCTGTCGACGGCACTCCACGCGGTCGGCACGATCTGCCTGGGCACGGGAATTTTCCTCGCGGGCCAGATTTTCAACCTTCAAGAGCACTGGCCCGGCGGCTTCATGCTTTGGGCCTTGGGCGCTTGGGTGGCATACGCGCTCCTGCGCGATTGGCCGCAAGCGGCGCTCGTGGCTGTGCTCACGCCGATGTGGCTCAGCGGTGAATGGATCGAGGCGACGCGCGGATGGATTGGCAGCCAAAAGATCTTGGCTGAAGGATCGTTGGTCTTGTCGGTCACCTATCTAACCGGTCTCTTGCCGGGAAGGGAGACTTCGGTGCGAAAAGCGCTCGCCTGGATCGGCGGAATTACGCTAATCCCACTTACTCTCGCCGTGGCAGAGTCGAGTTTTTTCGACTATCGGAGTCAACCGTCGCTGCCGGCCAGTTATCGCACCTTTGGATGGATGCTCGTGCTACTGCTGCCGCTCGCGCCGGCCTGGTGGTTAAGGCGGGGCGCCTCATGGATAAATCTGATCGCTACCCTTTGGGTGATCTTGTTGGGCGCAACGAGCCTTCGGGCAGAGCCTGGTGAAACCTTGCTCCGTTATCTCTGGCGCGACGTGGGGCCATACGGAATATGCGCACTCGGATCCATCGGACTGGTCGCGTGGGGTTTAAGAGAAGCTCGCAAGGAACGGATCAATCTCGGCATTGCCGGTTTCGCTCTGACGGTTCTTTTTTTCTATTTCTCCTCGGTAATGGATAAACTCGGCCGTTCCGCCAGTCTCATCGGCCTGGGCTTGCTGTTTCTGCTCGGAGGATGGCTGCTCGAGAAGACGCGCCGTCGCCTCATGGTAAAGCTGGAGAGTGCCCAAGCATGAAGCCGTTCATTAACGGTTTGGTAATCGCAGTCGTACACGTCGGTTTGGTGGCCTCGCTCGGCGCAAAGCTTCTCTACGATCGCGCCACCCGGTCGCGCGTGTGGGCGCTTGCTGCGCCTTACGACCCCAGCCTTCCGATTCGCGGGCGTTACGTCAGGCTCGGGCTCGTCGTAGAGCCACGCGGAATTCAGGAAACAAAGCCTGGCCTTCAGCGGCCGCTGCCACAATCCGTCGACTTGCGCGTCGAGAATGGCCGGCTCATAGCTGAAGCGTATCCTCAGGAGGGCGCCTACTCTCCTGCAGATCTCCACGTCCGGTTCATCGAACGTCGCGGCGAGAAGCTCGCAATGCTCGACCAGCCGATCGCCTTCTTCATTCCCGAACATATCCCCGATCCATCGCGTCGTCCTCCGGGCGAAGAACTTTGGGTCGAAGTGACGATTCCCAAGAAAGGCCCTCCCCGTCCGATCCGGCTGGGCGTGAAAAAAAGCGACGGTCCGATTGCGCCGCTGGAAATTAAATGACTGTCACAACCTCCCCCGACCAGATCCGCCGGCTCGTGCACGAGCTTTATGATGCTTGGTCTCTGCATCAACCGGAGCGCATCGACGCCATCTTCACGGACGATGCCATCTACGAAGATGTCGCGGGAGGTCAGATCGTCCGCGGGAAGGAAGCGATCAAGCAACTCCAGCGCGCCGCGTACGCCTGGGCGCCGGACTTCCGCGTGGCGATGAAATCTCTCGTCATCGGAGACGACACCGCCGCGACGGAGTGGGTCAGCGAAGGCATCCAGACCGGCCCCGTCGGCGACCTCCCCGCAAGCGGCAACAGCTTTCAACTGCGCGGAGTTTCGATTCTCACATTTCGTGACGGCAAAATTGCCAAAGTCACCGACTATTACGACATGGCAAGTTTCTTACGGCAGTTAGGCGATACTAACTGAGACTAAACGGCGCCGAAAGTTATAATGATGTTACGTGCGCGTGCGTAACTGTTCATTTCGTTTCGTTCCTAGTCTTGACATCGAACCGCCCCTCTCATATTTCTGCCTGAGAATACGTCGTCATTGTTCGTTAACTCGTGCGACGGCGAAAACTTTCCTATTCGCCATTGTAAATGTGCAGTAGTTATGAAGAGAGCCCTGGCTGAACTTTTCGCTGCGCTCTTCGTTTTGTCCGTTTCGCTTGCTTATGGATTGGAGCGACCGGTTCGGATCGTTTATCCGGGGATCAGCATCGGGGCGATGGTGCCGGCATTGGCAATCGACAAAGGCTTCTTTCAACAGGAGAGACTCCAGGTCGAGTTCATTGTAATGCCGGCCGCCACCGGCATTAGCGCCCTGATCACGCCGAAAATGCCTGTCGGTGATATCGTCGATTTTCACCTCTTGAGAGAGGCGCGCGCAAGCGCGCCCCGAGCGAACCAGAGAGAAGGAAAATAGATCATGCCAAGGGCCAGGAAGCTCCATCTCGATCCGGTTAAATATGAAACGTTCTTTCATCGCCTCTGGGCGATCGGCGAGGAAGGAAGGAGCTCCATCCAAAGGGTCACCGCCTCGCCTATTGTATCGCAAGGCGGCGAATGCATGGCATCGTTCTATACCGCAGAAGGCGCGATGATCGTCGCTTGTTCCGGTCACCTGAGATTTGCCGCCGCCACTTCCGACGCGATCAAAAAACTCATCGAGTGGTATTCGAAGAGTCCGGGTTTCTTCGATGGCGACCAGTTTTTCTTCAACGATCCGTATGTCGCCGGCGCTCACACCTTCGATATGATGATCATCAAACCCGTCTTCTATCGCGGAAACATGGTGGCGTGGGTCTCATCGAGCATTCATACGGCCGACACCGGCGGCCTTTTGCGCGGTCTCGCCAGCGAAGTCTATCATGAAGGCATCCGCATCCAGGGATTGAAACTGGTTGAGAAAGGCGAGTTTCGCGAAGACGTGTTTCGCTGCCTCACCCAGCAATGTCGCGATCCGGAATATGTGGGCCTGGATCTTAAATCACAGATCGCTTCCAACAACGTCTGCGCCAAGCGTTACATCGAGCTCATCGAAAAGCTCGGCCTCGATTTCGTCCGGCAG
>Ga0066692_10000030_pt1 | contig 28467 bp, 21 predicted proteins | sample GraSoiAngelo_141_FD_66456 | JGI IMG/M metagenome (GOLD analysis project Ga0066692, IMG submission 66456) | Grasslands soil microbial communities from the Angelo Coastal Reserve, California, USA - 14_0929_12_40cm | ecosystem: Environmental > Terrestrial > Soil > Grasslands | place: USA... | reverse complement strand
GTGTCCTGGAAGCTCGTCGTGCTCGCCGGGAGCTCGGCGATGATGATCCAGTAGTCGTCGGGGAAGGGGAGGTACCGAAGCACCCAGTACCCATCCTCGACCGCGGAGTTATCGGTCCACGTGAGGTTGATCGCCTGATAGTCGACCGTCGTCGCGAGGAGGTTGGTCGGCCCTAGCGGGGGCGCCGTGCAGGCGGTGTTCGAAGGACCCGATTCGCCGCGGCTGTTGGCTGCATACACGCGATAGCACACCTGCTGCTCGGGCGTGCGTCCCTCGTCGTAGAGGTAGGTTTGTCCCGGGACGGTCGGCCCGAAGGCCATCCAGCTCGTCCCGCCGTCAAAGGAGCGCTCGACGCGGAACGTCTCGGCGACGCCGGAGTTGTCGGTCCAGTAGACCGTGATGATGCTGCTCGACGCCGGGTAGGACTGCGCCACGGGCGCGCTCGGCGGCGCGGTGGCGGTGATGGCGCTGGCGTAGTTGGAGTACGCCGAGAAGCCCAGGTCCTTCTTGGCGCGCACCGTGTAGGAGTACTGCGCGTTGCTGATCAGGCCCGCGTCGCGATAGCTCACCGCGTTCGCCGGCAGGCTGGCGACGACGATCCACCCGGTCTGGCAGCAGCGCTGCACCTCGTAGCCGTCCTCAAAGGCGGAGTTGTCCGTCCACGTGAGGTCGATGGTCTGACCGTCCACCGCTTTGGCGACGAGGTTGGTCGGCGCGAACGGAAACGCGGTGCAGGCGGTATTCGAGGGAGCAGCAGCTCCGTACTTATTGAACGCCACGACGCGATAGCAGACCCGCTCCTGATTCGGGATGCCGCTCGCATCCTGGGCCGACGTAACGCCAGGGCCCGTGGTCACGAGCGTGGTCCAGGGCCCGGCATCGCTGCCGGCGCGCTCCACGCGGAACCCGTCCTCGTTGATCGAGTTGTCGGTCCACGTGATCTGGACGCTGCCGGTGCTCAGCAGCACGGCGTCGACCTTGGACGCGGCGAGCGGCTCGAGCGGCAGCGGTGTGGCGCACGCGGTATTGGACGTGCCGATGACACGCTTCTGCGCGATCGCCTGAACCTTGTAGCAGTACTGCAGCTTCGGGTCGAGTCCCGTGTCGTCGTAGGCGGTGACCCTGGCAGCGGTCGTGGCGATGGTCGTGAAGGTGCCGTTCTCCCCCGTGGTGGAGCGGAGCACGTTGAATCCGGTCTCGTTGGGCGAGTTGTCCTGCCAGGCGAGGCTGATAGCGCCCGGCGAAACCGTGGCGGAAAGGCTGGACGGCCCCTTTTGGCTGGCTGCGGAGCTCGTGAGCAATGCCGCGTCGGCATCGGGGGCGAGCGGACGATCCGGGTCGCAGGCAGGAATGGTCAGTAGCAGTACTGAGGCAGCGACCGAGAAGTGACGCAGAGTGAGCATGGGACCCTCCACACAGAGGTCCGTGGGGCCGACCACCTGGCGCAGCAGGCGCCCGCACGTTTGTCCTATGTTGGACGGACGCTCGATGTGGATTGCTCGGACCGGAGGACGGGAAGGGACGGAACGGCCAAGGCCCGACGCCGGATCTCTCAGGGCAAGATGCTGTAATAGACGAGCGACCCATCCTCGCCGGCGGCCGATCCGTCGAGGAAGAGGAACAGCGTCATGACCAGCGCGTCACGCCCGCCGATCTGGACTTCCTCAATCGTCGGATTGCCGAACGAGATGCTGCCCGCATTGGTCTGGATGCTCAGCTGGTCGGCGGTCTGGGTCTGGTAATCGTACAGGAACACCCGCCACGAGTCCCACTGGTTGCGGACACCCTCTCCCTCGATCACCGCGAACTGGTATCCCCGAAACGTGAACGGGCCGTCCCGGTCCCCGACGCCGGCGATCCCGTAGGTGATGATGGCGCTGTCCAGCGCGGGCTCAGGGGCGGCGCTCCACGTGCTCCAGTCCGTGACGCCGCGCGCCTGTCGGCCCACATCGCACTGGGACCAGTAGTGGAAGCCGACGTCCACCCGCGTGTTGTCGCCCGCGTAAATGTTCGGCGTGCCCTCGGCGCAGGGAGATAAGGTCCGCGCGGCATCGTAGGTCCGCGATGGGGACGCGCTCAAGAGCGCCTGCCAGCGGTCGTAGTAGTAAAAGCGGAGATGGTTGTCACCGTCGGTTTCGGTGACCACCACGAAGCCCGCGCCCGCGGCCTTGATGGTCGGCTGCGCGGCCGAGCGATCGAGCACCACGCGCCAGGTCCAGTGCAAGAGGTCGCTCGAGGTCGCGAGGTGGGCGTCGAACGTGCCCGCTCGGTAGGTCTGGTAGACGCCGATGAAACCGCCGGCGTCGGGGTTCGCGATGATCTTGAGGCCGTCCATCGTGTGGCCGGCGTCGTCGAACACGCGGTACCTGCGCGCCGTGGCTCGAGCGACCCGCTCGATGTAGTAGCGCAGCTCGGCGCGCGCTTCGGCGTCCGTGGGACTGATCGGGTTGTAGACGAAGAGATCGAGGCCACCGAGGGGGCCGTAACGTTGACCGGTTGCGAGAACGCGCGTCGCGCCCACCGCCGTGCCGGTGACCCGGCCGCCCGTGTCCACCACCGCCACAGTAGGATCTTTGGATCGCCAGGTGATCACGTCGCTCAGGGATTGCGACCCGCACGAGAGACGCACGGACGCGACAAAGCTCGTCCCCAGCGTCAAGGTGGTTTCCGCGGGGGCGAACCGCACCTGCCGCGCATCCGTGCAACCAGGTGCCGTCGAGTCCGGGCCGCAGGCCGCGAGGAGGACCAAGGCTGCCTCCACGAGCGATCGCGAGGGCTTCCGACGCCTGCTCATGGAAGCCGCGGTCTCCAGGCGGGGCCCATGTCGGTCGCCGGATCGTTGGTCAGGTTGCGGAGGCCTGAGCCGTCGGGATTTATCACGTAGATCTCCCAGTTGCCGTCGCGGTAGCTCGTGAAGGCGATCTTGGTGCCGTCTGGCGACCACTTGGGATGCGATGCGTTGTTCGTGAGACTGCGGAGATCCGATCCGTCGACGTTGATCACAGAGAGGCCGCCGACGCCTACGAAGGCGATCTTCGTACCGTCGGGCGACCACGACAACTGCATACCCCCTCCGGTCGTCAGACGCACTGGGCTCGAGCCGTCGGCGTTCATCACGTAGATGTCGGTAGTCCCATCGCGGGTGCTCGTGAACGCGATGTGGCTGCCGTCGGGTGACCAGGCCGGCTCCGCGTCCTGCGCCGGATTGCTGGTGAGGTTGACCTGACCGGTGCCATCGGCGTTCATCACATAGACTTCCGTGTTCCCGTCGCGGCGGCTCGAGAATAGGATCTTCGCGCCACTGGGCGACCATGCGGGCTCCCAGGCGTCTGCTGGGTTCTGAGTGAGCTGGATGACGCCCGAGCCGTCGGCGTTCATCACATAGATCTGGGCATTGTCACAGGTCACCAGGTTGCCGCTGACTTGGCAGTGCATGCTCAAAAACAGGATCTTCGTGCCGTCGGGGGACCAGGCAGGCCGGTGGTCCCAAGCCGGGCTGTTGGTGAGGTTGCGGCGGCCCGAGCCGTCGGCGTTCATCACGTAGATGTCGGTGTCGTAGAAGGCGATCTTCGAGCCGTCGGGCGACCAGACGGGCTCGGCTGAATACAACCAGAAGGGGTTGTCGACTGCCGTGAGCTCGATGACGCCCGAGCCATCGGCGTCCATCACATCGATCTGATAGACGCCGCCGCGCAACGTGAAGAAGGCGATCTGGCCGCCTCCGCTCATAATGGTGGTCGCCACGGTGGCGCTGAACGACTTGGTCGGGTCGGCTACCGACGTCGCGGTGACACCGACGGGGGCCGGCGGCACCGTCGCCGGTGCCGTGTAGGTCGCGGTGCTGCTCGTGATATTGGTCAAGCTGCCGCAGCCCGCCGAGCCGCCCGCACATCCCGTGATGCTCCAGGTGACGCCGCTATTGGTCGGGTCATTGACAACGGTCGCGGTGAGGTCCTGGCTCGCACCAGGGAGGAGGCGCGCCGTGGGCGGGACGACGGTAATCGAGATCGAGGCGGCAGCCGCGATCACCGTGACGGCGGCGGACCCGTGCACGCCATCGCTCGTTGCGGTGATCGTGGTCGGCTGCGCGTCCGCCCGGACGCCGGTGACGAGCCCTGTGGCGGAGACTGTCGCCACGGCCACGTTGCTGCTCGCCCAGGTGACGATCCGATCCGTGAGCACGTGACCGCTCCCGTCCTTCACGGTCGCGACGAGCCGGACCGCATCCCCAACCGTCACGCTGGTCGCCGTCGGGGCGACGGCCACGGACGCGACCGCAGGCGGTGGCGGTGCCGTCGAGTCCTTGCCGCAGGCAGCGAGGACCAGTAGGCTCGCACCGATCAGCGATCGCGACGTTACCCGGCGCGTGTTCATTCGTGACCGCCCTACCGTGGCCGCCAGGCCGGGGCGATGTCGATCGCCGGGTTGTTGGTGAGGTTGCGGAGGCCGGAGCCGTCGACGTTGATCACGTAGATCTCCGTGTTGCCGTCGCGGTCGCTCGAGAAGGCGATCTGCGTACCGTCGGGCGACCACCGGGGGCGCTCGTCGAACGCTGGGTTGTTGGTAAGGTTGAGGAGGCCCGACCCGTCCCCGTTCATCACGTAGATCTCCCCGTTGCCGGTGCAGTAGGAGCAGTAGCGCCAGAAGGCGATCTTCGAGCCGTCGGGCGACCAGACGGGGTTGTAGGCGCTGCTGCCCGGGTCGTTAGTGAGCCGCGTGACGCCCGTACCGTCGGCGTTCATCATGTAGACATCGCGGTTGCCGTCGCGGCTGCTCGCGAAAGCGATCTTGGTGCCGCCCGGCGACCAGGCGGGCTCGCCCCATATGCCTTCCGGATCGGTGAGTCGTGTGACGCCTGAGCCGTCGGCGTTCATCAAGTAGATCGCATAGTTGCCGTCTCGGGTGCTCCCGAACAGGATCTTTGTGCCGTCCGGTGACCACGCGGGCGTGAAGTTGTCACCCGCGTTGTTGGTGAGGTTGCGGAGACCCGAGCCGTCGGGGTTCATCACGTAGATGCCCCCGGTGCTCCAGCTCGAGAACGCGATTTTGGTGCCGTCGGGCGACCAGGCAGGCTGGACGTCCTGGGCCTGGTTGTTCGTTAGGTTGCGGCGGCCCGACCCGTCGGCGTTCACCACATAGATATCGTCGTCGCCGCCCTTGGAGCTGCCGTCATAAAAGACGATCTTCGAGCCATCGGGTGACCAGACGGGCTCGGCGTAGAGGAGCCACTCGTGGTCATCGACCACGGTGACCCGCGTGACGCCCGTGCCACCCGCGTTCATCACGTATATCGCATAGATGCTGTCAGACCTGAAGAAGGCGATCTCACGGCCCGTGCTCGTCGCGGCAACGGCGACTGTGGCCGTGATTGCTTTGGTTGGGTCTGCCACCGATGTCGCCGTGACGCCGGGGCCGCCGGGCGGCACCGTTGGCGGCGCGGTGTAGGTCGCCTGCGTGGTCGTGATACGGGACAGGCTGCCGCAGGCCGCGGGGCCACCGCTGCATCCCGTGATGCTCCAGGTGACGCCGCTATTGCTCGGGTCGTTCGCCACCGTGGCCGTGAAGTCTTGGCTGCCACTGGTGAGGAGGCTCGCGGTGGCGGGGACGACGGCAACGGAGATTGCTGGGCCTCCGCCGCTTGGTGCCATCGAGTCGGAGCCGCAGGCCGGGACCAGGAACAGGCCCAACGCAATGGGGAGCCGGCGTGGCAACGGGAGCGTGTTCATGATCGACCCCATCAGGGGCTCCAGGCGGCTTGAGGCTAAGGCCACCCAACGACGGCGACCGGAACCGAGCTATTCGTGGTCGAGCCGTTGCCGAGCTGGCCGAACTGGTTGTCGCCCCAGCAGTAGGTCGCCTTGGTGCTTGTGAGCCCGCACGTGTGATCGATGCCCGCCACAAGGGTGCTGAAAGTCAGACCTCCGGACACGGCGACCGGCGTTGACCTGTTCGTGATCGAGCCGTCGCCGAGCTGGCCGGAGTTGTTAACGCCCCAGCAATAGGCCGCCCCCGTACTCGTGAGCCCACAGCTATGATCGCCGCCCGCGGCGACGGCGCTGAAGGTCAGGCCCCCGGAGACAGCGACGGGAATTGAGCTATCGGTGGTGGAGCCGGTGCCAAGCTGGCCGCCGTAATTGCTGCCCCAGCAATAGGCCGCGCCGGAGCCTGCGAGCCCGCATGTGTGCCAGGAGCCTGCAGCGAGAGCACTGAAGGTCAAGCCCCCGGAGACGGCGACGGGCGTTGTGTCAGTACTGAAACCAGTTGAGCCGTTGCCGAGCTGACTAGTCTCGTTATCGCCCCAGCAGTACGCCGCCCCGAGGCTGGTGAGCCCGCAGGTGTGATAGACGCCTGCCGTAAGGGCCACGAACCTCCAGCCCCCGGAGACGGCTTGGGGGGTCGAGCTGAAGTTACCGGTTAGGGGGCTGCTACCGAGCTCGCCGAACAGGTCCAAGCCCCAGCAGTAGGCGGCCCCGGCGCTCGTGAGCCCACAGGTATGAGCGGCGCCCGCGGCGAGGGCGCTGAAACTCAAACCCCCAGAGACGAGAACCGGCGTTGGGATGCCCACATTATCCTTCGGGGGATAGTTACCGAGCTGGCCGGAGGTGTTATTGCCCCAGCAATACGCCGTCCCGGCACTCGTGAGCCCACAGGTAAACCCGCCGCCCGCGGCAAGGGCGCTGAAGCTGAGGCCACCTGAGACAGCGACGGGAATCGAGCTATTCATGTACGAGCCGTCGCCGAGCGCGCCGCCGTTAGCGCCCCAGCAGTAGGCCGCCCCCGTGCTTGCGAGCCCACACGTGTGCGTGTATCCGGCGGCGATTGCTGCCGCGCGGATCGACACGTAACTGAAGCAACCCCTGCACGTGCCGCTGCCGTGGCTGCTCGAGGTCACGACAACATCCTTGGGCCCCAAGATGGTCGAGGCCGGCGTGGTTCCGGTGACCTCGGTGGTGCTCACCATCGTGCGGCTGACGAGCTCATTGCCGCCGATGGTAATGCTGGCTACGTCGACGAAGTTGGTGCCCGTGATGTTCACTCTTGTCCCACCCGCTAGCGGGCCACTGGCGGGGGTTACGGTCGCGACGGTGAGCGGTCCGCCAGGTGCCGTCGAGTCGGAGCCGCAGGCCGCGAGCAGGAACAGGCTCACCGCAATGAGGAGCTGGCGTGGCACCGAGCGCGTGTTCACGGTCAATCCCTTCTGCGGCTCGCCGGCCGACGGAGGCGAAGGGGCGAGGCTGCATGTGCGCCTCCCGTCGGCCTCCACGAGGCGGCGAAGTCGTACGTCGGGTTGTGCGTCAGGTTGACAAGCCCGGTGCCGTCAGCGTTCATTACGTAGACGTCATCGTTTCCGTCGTTAAGGTCGCGGTCTGAGTCAAAGGCGATCTTCGAGCCGTCCGGCGACCAGACGGGTTCCCCGTCGAACGCCGTGTTGTTAGTGAGGTTGACGAGGCCCGTGCCGTCGGCGTTCATCACGTAGACTTCGTAGTTTCCGTTGCGGTCGGTGTCGAAAGCAATCTTGGAGCCGTCGGGCGACCAATCGGCAATTGCATCTACAGTCGGGTTGTTCGTCAGGTTGACGGGCGCGGTGCCGTCGGCGTGCATCACGTAGACCTCCCAGTTTCCGTCGCGGTTGGTCTCGAACAGGACCTTCGAGCCGTCAGGTGACCATCCGTCCGCGTAGTCCGACGCCGGGTTGTTCGAGAGGTTGACGAGACCAGTGCCGTCTGCGTTCATCACGTAGACTTCGTGGTTGCCGTCGCGCGCCGTCGTGAAGGCGATCTTCGAGCCGTCGGGCGACCACCGTGGGGCGACGTCGTCCCACGCCGGGTTGTTCGTCACGTTCACGGCCCCGGTGCCGTCGGCGTTCATTACGTAGATCTCCCAATTGCCGTCACGGTCGCTGTGGAAGGCGATCTTCGAGCCGTCGGGCGACCAGCTGGGCCAGTCGTCGTTCGCCGGGTTGTTCGTGAGATTGAGAACGTCGGTGCCGCTTGCGTCGGTGACGTAGATCTCGTCGTTGCCATCGCGGTTCGTGGTGAACGCAAGCGCCGGCGGGACGACCGTGATCGCCGCACTGCCACTCTGGCCTTCGGCGGTCGCCGCAATCGTCGCCGTGCCCGGCCCCACGCCTTTGATCAGCGCGGTCGTCGAATCCGTCCCCGTGTGCGTACCGACCACCGTAGCCACCGCGGTATTGCTCGTCGTCCACGTCACGGCGTGCCCCGGGAGTGTGTTCCCACCTGCATCTTTGACGGTGGCGCGCAGAGAGAGCGACCCTCCCACGAGCCTCTGCACCGTGGGCGGGCTTACGGTCACCGACAAGCGGGTGGGTTCCATGGGGTGGTCCCCACCGCAGGCAGCGAGCACCAGGATGCCCAACCAGAGCGGCCCTGCTGACATTCGCTTCATGTGCGATCCTCCTATGGCCCACTCCATGCCACCGCCTCACTGCCTCGGTGCACGAACGATCGACGCGGGGTTGAGGACGTCCGGCCCCAACCTCTGCAGCAGAATCGACGGATTTCGCTCTTGGACGTGGGCGTCGCGGCCCGCAGCGCGTGCGACGGATGCTCCCGCCTGAACCGTACCGGTGACGCGGACCGGCGACGTGGCGCACGCCGCAGTCATACCGTTGAGCACACAGCTCTGGGCCGTTGCCGCACCCAGCTGGCCGTTCGAGTTGTTGCCCCAGCAGAACGCGACGGCGGTGGTGGTGACTCCGCACGCGTGGAACAGGCCCACGTTGATCGTCGCGAAGGTGAGCCCACCCGCGACCGGGACCGGCGTGGCTCGCGCGATCGTCGAGGCGTCGCCGAGCTCCCCCAAGTCGTTGTGCCCCCAGCAGTCGACCGCGCCTGCGGGTGTCAAGGCGCACGAGCTCTCCTGCCCAGCGGATAGGGCTCCGCCCGCCGTCGAGAAGGACAAGCCCCCGGCGACCGGCACCGGTACCGGCTGGTCCTGGCCCGAACCGTCGCCGAGCAGGGTTGAAGAGCCCCAGCAGTACGCGGCGCCCTGGGGCGTCATCGCACACGAATGGGCGTACCCGGCTGCCACCGCCGCGAAGCTGTGGTCGCCCGCGACGGCCACAGGAGTCGCAACGGCGAAGGCCGAGGTCCCGTCGCCCAATTGACCGTCGAGGTTGTATCCCCAGCAGTAAGCGAGCTGGGAGATGGTGACGCCGCACGTGTGAAAGGAGCCGGCGCGCACGGACTGGAAGAGCAGGTTGCCCGCGACGAGCACGGGAGACGCGCTGAATGTCTGCGAGCCGTCGCCTAGCTGGCCTTCACTGTTCACGCCCCAGCAGTATGCGGCGTTTGTGGTCGTCACGCCGCACGCGTGATATTCTCCGAGCGTGACGCTCGAGAACTGCTGCCCGCCTGTGACGGGGACCGGGACGAGGCTGCTGGTCTGCGAACCGTCGCCCAGTTGGCCCGACGAGTCTTCTCCCCAGCACAACGCCTCGCCGCTCGTCGTGACACCGCAGCTCCGGCCCAAGCTCGCCGCGACCATCGCGAAGCTATGGCCGCCCGACACCGCGACGGGCGTTTGCGCACTCGCGATCGGCGCCCGCGCCGGAGGTCGGAATCCCGTGCCGAGCTGCCCGTTGCCGCCCCATCCCCAGCAATACGCGGCCCCGGTGGTCGTGAGGGCGCAACTGTGATAGAACCCAGCGCTCACCGCGGCGAAGCTGACCAGCTCCGCGGTGACGGCGGCCGACCCGACCTGCCCCTCGCTCGTCGCGCTGATGCGCGCCGACCCGGGGGCGAGGGCCGACACCAGACCGCCTTCCGAGACCGCGGCGACCGACGGGTTGTCGCTCGACCAGCTCACGCCCCTGCTGAGCACGTGTCCGGCGGCGTCCTCCGGCACCGCGACGAGCTGGACGACTCCCCCGACGACGGTCTGCACGTCCGAACGCACGCTAACCGAGGCCACCGGCCCTCCCCCGGGAACCGCATCCCAGGTGCCGGTCCAGTCCCCACACGACAATGTGCCGCTCAGTTTGGGCACAGGCGGACCTGTCACGTCCGCAGCGTATGCACAGCCTTGGCTGCTGAACGTGAGGCGAATGCTCGAGAGCTGGCCGTCCGCGACGGGGTCGGACCAAATCGACGCGTTGTCGAGCGAGTTCAGCGGTCCGATGCAGGTACCCACCTGCGTCGCCGTGCCCTCGATGGCAGGGCCTGTCTGGGTGAACTGGTAGGACCCCGTGTCGCTGCACGTCACGGGCCGCCCGTTGTGGGTCCCGCCGAACTGCTCCGTGTAATTCCACTCCCCCGCGATGGCGGGTACGACCGTTAAAGTGGCAGCGTCACTCTTGCCCTCGCTCGATGCCGTGATCAGGACCGAGTCCGACAGTGCGAGGCCCGTCACGAGGCCGGTCGACGAGACCGTGGCCTGCGTCGGGGCATTGCTCGTCCAGGTCACGGGACGGTCCGCAAGCTCGTGGCCGGCCGCGTCTCTTACGTGCGCGGTCAGCTGCAGCGTGTGGCCGATCACGAGGCCGGGTGCGGCCGCGGTCACTTTGACGGAGGCGACGGGCGGGGGTGGCGATTGGGAGTCGTTGCTGCACGCGGCGACGGCGCCGGCTCCACACAGCAGCAGGAGATGCATGGCCCTTACCAGCCGGTCAGGTCGTGACACGGTTTCTCCTCTCCTCTCTCGAGGAGTTGGACGGATCAATTCCTGGCGGTTGCTCCGCCGCACGGGGCGAGGGTGATCGCTTGAGGGAGGCGGCGTCGGGGATCGACATGGCGCTACGGCCCGCCGTCAACTCTCACGGGCACGGTGCTGCTCTTGCCGATGTGGTCACCCCAGCAGTACGCGATGCCGCCTCGGTTGACGCCGCAGGAGTTGGTTCCTCCGGCGCTCAGACCCGCGAACGTAAGCCCGCCGGAGACCGCTACCGGCACAGCGGCATCTTCAGTCGAGCCATTGCCGAGCTGGCCCCACACGTTGAAGCCCCAACAGTATGCCGCTCCGTTTGTGGTGAGGCCGCAGGTATGGTATCGCCAGCCGGCGTCCACCGCGGAGAACGCAAGCCCGCCGCTCACGGCGGCGGGGACCAAGCTGAAGCCGTTCGAGCCGTTCCCCAGCTCCCCGTGCCCGCCATCTCCCCAGCAGTACGCCGTCCCGCTCGTGTTGACGCCGCAGGTATAGCCCGCGTCGAACCCGCCGGCGCTTATGGCGATGAACGTACCGCCTCCGCCGACAGCCACGGGGACCGTGCTACCGGCACTCGACCCGTCGCCGAGCGGGCCGGCCCCCCAGCAGTACGCTGCGCCGGTCGCCGTGAGACCGCAGGTACGAGACGCGCCGGCGCTCAACGCGGAGAACGTGAGCCCGCCCGTCACCGCCACCGGCACCGCGCTGCCGACACTCGACCCGTCGCCGAGCAGGCCGCCGGCCCCCCAGCAGTAGGCCGACCCGGTCGCGGTGAGGCCGCAGGTATGCTCGCGGCCAGGACTCACACTGGAGAACGTGAGGTCTCCGGTGACCGCCACGGGGACCGACCTGGGCGTCACCGATCCGTCGCCCAGCGGGCCGAAGCCGCTGTAGGACCCGTTATAGCCCCAGCAGTACGCCGCCCCACTCGCCGTCAGCCCGCAGTTGTGCGAGTACCCAGCCGTGAGCGCTGTGAATCGAAGCCCGCCGGCGACCGCCACTGGTAATGGGCCGTCTGCGGTCGAGCCGTTGCCGAGCTGACCCCACCCGTTATAGCCCCAGCAGTACGCCGCCCCGCTCGTGGTGAGGGCGCACGAATGTTCGGCACCGGAGCTCACTGACGCGAAGGCGAACCCGACCGGTTGTGTTGCTCGGCCCCCGTCGCCGCCGCACCCGATGATGCCGGCTACTAGCGCGGGCAGCGTCCGAAGCGTGTGACGGAGATGACTCGTACGCGTCGTCATGGCGTTACGGCTGGCCCAGGACTCGCACCGGCACGGAGCTGTCCGTTCCGGTCCCGTTCCCGAGCTCTCCGAAGGCGTTATAGCCCCAGCAGTACACCGTCCCCGTCGTAGCGAAGGCGCAGGTATGCAACCCGCCTGCGCTGATCGCGGTGAAGCTGAGCCCGCCCGCGACGCCCGTGGGGGAGGCGCGACGGTTGATACCGCTGCCACCGTCACCGAGCTCGTTTTCCGAATTCCGCCCCCAGCAGTACGCCGCCCCGCTGGCCGTGAGACCGCAGGTGTGATAGCCGCCGCCAGCCAGCGCGACGAACGTGAGCCCGCCGCTCACAGCCACGGGGGTGGGCCGCATCGTCGTGGTCCCGTCGCCGAGTTGGCCGAAGCCGTTATCCCCCCAGCAGTACGCCACCCCGCTGGCAGTGAGACCGCAGGTATGAAAGCGGCCAGCGCTGATCGCGGTGAAGGTGAACCCACCGCTCACGGCGATGGGAACCGAGCTGGAAGTGGTCGAACCATCGCCGAGCTGGCCGGCGAAGTTCGATCCCCAGCAGTACGCCGCTCCGTTGGTGGTGAGACCGCAAGTATGAATGCCCCAGGTGCGCACCGCAGAGAAGGTGAGCCCCCCGCTGACGGCCACCGGGACCAAGCTGGGCGTCGTGGACCCGTTGCCGAGCTCGCCGTCATCGTTCCTACCCCAGCAGTACGCCGCTCCGCTGACGGTCAAACCGCAGGTGTGATCCCAGCCCGTAGCCACCGCGGAGAACGTGAGCCCGCCCGTCACGGCCACGGGGACCGTGCTGGAGGCGGTCGAACCGTCACCGAGCTTCCCGCTACCGTTGCCACCCCAGCAGTACGCCGCCCCTGCCGTCGTGACCGCACAGCTGTGGAACTCCCAGGTGGCAAGCGCGGCGAACGTGAGCCCACCGGCCACGGCCGTCGGGATCGCCCGGGAGAGAAGCGAGCCGTCGCCGAGCTGCCCATACTCGTTGTGCCCCCAGCAATACGCCGCACTGTTGGTCGTGACGGCGCAACTGTGAAGGTCGCCGGCGGTGACTGCCGCCAGATTCAAGACCGTGACCGTAATGGCCGCCGTATCGCTCACCCCTTCGCTGGTCGCGATCACGGCGGCGGAACCGCTGCCGACTCCCGTCACCAATCCGGTCCCGTCCACCGTCGCCGCGGCCGGATTGTCGCTGGTCCACGTGGTCGCGCGCCCCGGGAGCACTTTTCCATTCGCATCCCGCGCTGTCGCGGAGAGGTGCTTCGTCATGCGGAGGAGCAGGCTCACCGAGTCAGAGGAGACCTTCACCGACGCCACCGGGGGTGGTGCAACAACTGTGACAGGAACGGCGTCGCTCGCGGTCCCACTCGTGGCGGTGATCGTCGCGTCCCCCAGGCTCATGCCGGTCACCGTCGCGAGTCCCGGCCCGGCGTCCCCGGGAGTGTATGGCGCGACCGTCGCCACCGCCGGGGCGCTGCTGTTCCAGGTTACCGAGGGATAGTTGATCACCCGTCCGTGCGCGTCACGCACGGTCGCCTTCAGGATGATGGTGTCGCCCGAGGCACCGACGGTCGCCGGCTTGGGCGAGATATCCACCGACGCAGGCGGCCCCGTCACGACGACGACCAGCGCCAAGCCCGTCAACTGGTTCAACGTCGCCGTGACGGTGTACGACGCCGTGGCCAGCGCTGTCACCAGCCCTGTCGAGGAGACCGTAAGGCCCGCGGGATTGCTGGAGGACCAGGTGACCGGCAGATCGACCAAAGTGTTGCCCGCGGCGTCGCGCACCGTCGCCGTCATCTGGTACGTCCCCCCGGTCATGTAGATGGTATCCGGTGAGACACTGATGGATGCGGGCGGTCCTGTCTCGGACTGCCCCGTCCTGAAGGACACCCTCACCGGCGCCTCGAGCGCATCGCCGTCGAGATCGGTCACCGCGGTAGTGACGACCAGCTCGTAATCGGTGTCGGGATCGAGCAGGGCGGCGGGAGTGAACGCGGCAACCGTCCCAGTGCCCTCGAGGAGGCGCACCGTGCCCGCCACCGGGCTTGTGCCGCGGAACAGATGCACCGAGGACGCGGTGAGCGTGGAAGCCGCGATCGGCTCGCTGAAGACGATGACGATGGTCGTGTTGAGCGGGACGTCCCGCTTTCCGGACGAGGGGGAGGTGCGCACCACGACCGGCCGCAATCTCGGCGGCACGGCGTAACTGAAACTCACGCGCGGCGCTCCCGGCACGTCAACGGCGACTTCCACCGTATCTCCGGGACCGGCCGGGACCGGGACCGGGTCGAAGCCGCCGTCGACCAGCGCCGCGTAGAACAGACCGGCATCGCCGAGACGTCGGATGGTCGCGACCGTCCCGCCGGGCACCGTGCCAGGCGAGAGAGACACGTACGCGACCTCGTCCGCCGGCCCGGTTGCCAGGACGGGAGCCGCGCGCGCTCCCCCCACGAGGCCAGCCGGTGTGACCGGGTCCGAGACGATCACGCTTTTCAGCGGCGGCGGAGGGCCGATCGGATTGTCGGAGCAGCCTGCAAGCGCGGCGAGGGCGGCGGCCCGGCCCGCGAGACGGAGGCCCCACCCGCCCTTGCTCACCGAACCACCCCCTTTCCGTCGCCCGCTTCCGTGATCACGAACCCCGCCCAGTAGAACGGCTGCGAGGTCGTGGGCGCGGCGAGGAGCGCCCGCTGTGCCTCGGCGAGCGCATGGGCGGGGTCCGCGCCCGACACGTAGGCCCGATAAAACTCCTCCATCAGCGCTGCGGTCGCCCAATCCTCGACCGGCCACAGCGTGGCCACGACATTCGCGGCGCCGGCGTGGAGGAACGCACGCGTGAGGCCGACCCAATCGTCCCCCGCGGGAACATCCGCGAGCGCCCCCGCACCGAGACCAGTCTGGCACGCCGAGAGCACAACGAGGTCCGCCGCGAGATGGAGCCCGAACACCTCGTGTACCTCGAGGCGGCCGTCCTGCGCACTGTCCCGAGCCAGATCCACGAACGAGAACAGGGGATTCTGCTTGTTGAGGACCCCATACGTCGCGAGGTGTAGGATGCGTCGCCTCGGTGCCTCACGACGGAAGGCCGCTTCGGTTGCCGCGCTGCCGGTGAGAACCTGTACGTCCGCCCCGCCGAGTCGTCCGACCGCCGCCGCCTCCCGCCGCGACGCCGGGAGCACATCCGGTCTCGGCGCCAGGACCAGAGTCCCGCTCGCGACGGGCCCCGCTGGACGATCGCCCAAGGCGAGCCAGACCGATGCCGAGGGCGTCACGGCTACCTCGTAACGCTCGATCAGGAACCGTCCCCGTCCCGACCCGCCGAGCAGCGCTGCGAACGGCAGGTAGTGGAGCTCGGCATGCGGAACCAGAATGAGCCGGGTCTTGCCGGCGAGCACGCCGGTCTCTTCGAGCGGAGCGATGAGAAACTGGTGCAATTGCCGCAGAGGACCGCGCCACAAAGAGTCCGCAGGAATGGAGCTCGCTCCCTCGGGACGGGGGGCGAGGAGCGTTCCGCGCGCGAACTCGACCAGCCGGGCAAGGTCGTGGCGGCGGACGCCCAGGTCCACGATGACGACCGTGTCCCGAGCGACGACAAAGGCGAGAGAGCCCGAGTCGCTCACGAGGTATTCGATGAGGGCGGCATCGGCGCCCAGGCGCCGGCCCACGTCGCGCCATGTCGCGGTCACAGGCGACACGAGGGTCGCGTGCCGGGGACTGCGCTCCCGCATGTCGAGCAGCAACTCGGTGTACGCCTCCTGGGCCCGGCCCAGCGCTTCGTGGGTTGCCCCGCTCGCAGGCGGCGCATCGGGGCCGCGGAGGGCGTCCGCGTCCGCGCTGTCCAGGTCGTGCGTGAGCTCGGCAATGCGATGCCTCAGATCCTGCTCTCGGGACACGAGCTCGGCGGCCGTGTCCGGCGAAGCCAGCCTGCCGTGCTGCAGCAGCTCGAGCATCTCGCGCGCGCGCAGGCGCTCGCTCGCTTCGAATGCGGCTTCCGGCCGGCCGCGGGCGCGCTCGATGAGGGCGAGCTGCCCGTACACGTCCCATTTGTCCGCTAGAAACGCCGAGCGCCGCTCCGCCAGGGCCAGGGACCGGCTCGGGCGCTCGATCTCGGCCAGCGCCGCACGCAGCTCGCGGGTAGCGTCGTCGTCACGACCCTGGGCGTGCCGCGCGAGCCCCAGTCCCGCATGCAGCCGCCAGGCGATCTCGGGCGCGATCTTGTCGCCCAGCCCGGCGAGCCCGGTCCGATACAGCGACTCGGCTGCCGCGGGCAGCCCCGCCTCGGCTTCGAGCGACGCCTGCTCGGCGACCGCGGCCGCCGCGCCGACCGGATCCCCCAGGCTCCCGAGATCGGCCGCCGCTTGTGCGAGCAGGCGCCGCGCCGCCGTGGCGTCTCCTCGGGCCTCGGCGACCTGACCGAGCGAGAGACGTGTGAGCGCGGCCGCGCGCTGATTCCCGGCCGCCATCTCAGTACGCCATGCTCCCTGGAGCAGCGCCTGCGCGCGGGGGTAGTTATCGCGCTCGAGGAAGAGGACACCGCGGCCCTGCTGCGCCTCGGCCTCGCCGACCGGATCGCCCGCCCGCCGGTACAGCAACGCCGCCTGGGCGTAGCGGCGGTCGGCTTCGGCTAGCGTGTTCAACTGGAGTGCCAAGTCCCCGTGCGCGAGCGCGATGCCCGCGCGCACGCCCGGCGGTGCCCGCGCCGAGTCCGCCAGATGCTCGGCGCGGTGCAGTTGGTCCAGCGCCCCTTGCAGGTCCCCGGCGGCGGCGAGGGCGCCCGCGAGCTCGCGCCGCACAGCGAGCGCTTCGCTGAGCGGCCCCGTCCGCTCGTAGCTGGCCAGTGCCTCGAGCAGCGCCGCGCGCGCCGCGGGATAATCGCCACGGCGCAGCTCCAGTTGGCCGAGGCCGTGCAACGCGTCTGCGGCTTCGGCCCATTGCTCGTGAGCACGCCAGGTTGCCAATGCGTCGCGGTACAACGCCTCGGCGCGGCCGAAGTCGCCTGCCGCCGCGGCCAGCCCGGCGAGATTCACGAGGTTTGTGGCCGCCACCGCGTCGCGGCCGTCGCGGCGGTTGAGCTCGAGCGCCGCCTCGAATTGGCGGCGTGCTTCGTCCGGGTCCCCGGCGGTTTGCGCGAGCAGCCCCAGATTGTTGTGATCGGCGGCGACGCCGCGGGAATCCCCGATGCGCTCCCGCAGCGCGAGCGCCCGCGCGTACCCCTCGCGCGCGGCAGCGAGGTTCCCCCCATCAGCTCGGGTACCGGCGAGCGTCCCCAGGGCGTTGGCTTCGACGCGAATGTCCCCGACGCTCGAGGCGAGCACGCGCGAGCGCTCGAGATACGTACTCGCGCTGTCGAGCCGACCCTCCCGCAGGAAGCCGGCTCCGATGTTGCCCAGGACCGCGGCGATACCGGACGTATCGCCGATGATCCGGGCGCGCTTGAGGGCGCGGCGCCAGATGGCGATTGCGACGGTGGGGCCGGCCCGGCCGTATGCCGCGACCCCCGCGCGGCGCGCGCTATCCGCCCAGACCTTCGCCGTCCGTCGCTCCTCCGGCCACGCCTCGAACCGCGCCACCTCGCGCACCAAAAACGAATCGCTCCAAGCCTCCGCGTAGGCCGCCGCCAGACTGCGCGCTGCGGCGAGGTCGTTTCTGGCGAGGGCATCCGTGACGGCGTCACGGACCGCCAGCGGCCGCGCGCGGGTCTCGAGGACGAGCGCCGACTCGGGGATGCGTTGCGCGAGGAACCGAAGCGAGTCCGCCGCCGGCGACTGCAGCGCCAGGGGCGCGAGCACGAGCCACAGCCCGAGGACGGTCACCGCTCGCCCGCGATCGAAAACTGGACGAGCTCGGAGGCCGACCACCGGTCCCACCCGGTGCGCGCCTCCACCTTCCATAGATAGGGCCGTCCGGGTGCCAACGTGACCGAGTCGGGCAGGGCGACGACGGTATCGGAGAGTTGGGTCTCGTACAGGGCTCGACCGGCCGCGTCGAACAGAATCACCCGGTAGCGGTCCGCTCCGGTCACGGCCGCCCACCGTAACGCCTTCGCCTCCGCCACCGTGCCGAGGGGTGCGAGGGGTCGGGGCACGACGGCGCCCGGGAGGGGCGGCCCACGGTGACCGATGCTGTCGTTCACCCAGCGCGGCACCGCGACTACGAACAAGATCGCAGCCGCCGCGGCTGACAGACCGATCCCCAACCAGCGGCGCCGGCCGCGACCCTCGACCGCCGCCACCTCACGAGCCACCGCACGGTCGGCGAGGCTGCGGACGACCGAGGCCACCACGCCGCGGCAGCGCGGGCAGCCGGCCAGGTGCGGCAACACCGTCGCCCGGCCCGCGGCACCGAGGCCACCCTCAGCGAGCGCGGCCAACGTGGCGTCGTCGAGACACTCGGGAGTCTCTCTCGTGGACGCGTCGAGCCGGTGACGTAACAAGTCGAGCGGATCGGGATGACTCACGCGGTACTGGCCTCCATGGTCATACGGTCCCCCTCGTCGCCGTCATGAGACGGTCGTGGCCCGCGGAACTGCTCACAGGTCGCCTCGTCCGATGCCGACCTGCGCCAGCCTCGCCCGCGCGGCGGCGAGCGCGCGGTACACGCGGTTGTGAACCGCCTTCGCATTCGGGAATCCGAGGATCCGCGCGACATCCGCGGCGGGCAGCTCCTCCACGACGTACAGCTCGAGCGCCACGCGGTCCTCCGCGCTGAGCGCGCCGAACGCTTGCTCCAGCAGGGCACGCGTGTCGGCGATGTCGTTGGGACTCGCTGCAGCCGGCGCCTCCTCGGCGGGCGGCGTCCCGCCCAGCTCGCCGAGCACCCGGCCGCGCCGCCCGTCGGTCACGGCGCTGTAGGTCGCCCGCAGCTCGCCGAGAAACTCTTTGAAGGAAAGAGTGGGCGCCTCGCGCGCGTGGATCAGCTCGTACGCCTCGATGTGCCTGCGCTGGTCGAGGAAGACGTGCTCGAAAATGCGGCGCCGCAGCGGTGGCAGCCCCTCGGCGACGACGGAGAGCCGGCGACGGCCGTCGCGGTGACGGAACCAATCGACCGTGAGATGGCGGACCACGGTGACGAGCCAGGTGGAGAAGCGGGCGCGGTGGTCCGGCTGCGCCGCGTACGTGCGCAGCCGCTGCAGATCGCCTTCGCGCAGGGCTTCACACACCCGCGCGAACACGTCCATCACATCGTCATAGTCCTGGGCGTAGTGGCGGATTGCCGCAAAGATGAGGCGCCGATAGCGGTCGAGAAACAGGTCCCACGCGGCGTCGGGCCTGCCCGACGCCAGCTCGGCCGCCCAGCCTTCCATCCGCACGACCTTCGGAGAGACGGAGTCGGATATAGCTCATGGCTGTGTAGTGTCAAGAGTTGAAACGTGCCGGTGAGGCTAAAACGGGAACCGACGCCGCTAGTGAGCGGTCAGACGTCCTACTCCCAACACTAGACCAACCGTCGTGACCGCCTGCCCGACCCAGAAGAGGAACATCCACTTGATGACCCGTGCTTCGAACGCGGCCATTCGCGCCTCCAGCTGCGCGACCGCCTGTGCGATCTCCCCTTCCAGTCTCGCTTCGCACCGGGCGAAGTTGAGCTCGTTCAGCTCTCGCAGATCGGACTTGTAGGTGGCATCCACTTGGTTGAACCAGTCCACCAGCTCGTTTGGTGACGTCATCACCGAACTTGTCGTAGAACTTCCTGGACAGCCTTGCCGTCACCGGCATCGAGCACACCTCCCGAGTCCGGCGACAGTCTAAGCCTACGCTCGGCGCCGGCGGTAGGCAATCCGATGCGACCGAGATCGTTTTCGCGCGACGCTAGCAGCAGCGCACGCCCTGTCCCTTCGACTCGAAGACCTCCGCGACGTACTCTTTCTCACTCAGCCCGGGTGCGTGCCCCGCGACCCGACAATGCTCCAGATACGCCGCGTAATCCGGCGCTCCGATGATCCGCCGCAGCACGCGCGCGAGCCGGGTCGGGAAGGGCAGGGCCGCATCCCGCATCGCGCATCTCGCATCCCGCTTAGTCCCCCGTGGCATAGCCCGCCTCCACGTACGGCGCCTCGTGGACAATGGCCGCCTTGCGATGCGATAAGACCAGCCACCATTCCCGGAGCGACGTGACGATCAAGATGGTCACCACGGTCATGAACAGTAGCGCCACGAACGTGTTCAGCCGGTCATTGAAAATCAGCCGCGCCGCATCGGGGTTCGTCGCTCCCGCGAGCGACGCGGCGTGCGCCAGGAACCCCAGCCGCGGATCGGCCGAGAAGACCTTCTGCCATCCGGCGGTCATCGTGACGGTCACGAGCCAGGCGAGCGGCGCGGCCGTCACCCACGCGAACCGGCCGCGGCCCATCTTGATGAGAATGGTGGTCCCGACGCACAACGCCACCGCCGCGAGCAGCTGGTTCGAGATGCCGAACAGCGGCCACAGCGAGTTGATCCCGCCCAGCGGGTCCACCACTCCCTGATACAGGAAGTATCCCCACCCCGCCACGATGAGGGCGCTGGACGCGATCACGCTCGGGTACCACGACGTCTCGGCGAACCGGGGCCAGACGTGGCCCACGATCTCCTGCAGCATGAACCGGCCCACGCGTGTCCCCGTGTCGATGGTCGTGAGGATGAACAGGGCCTCGAACATGATGGCGAAGTGATACCACAGGGCGTCGAGGGTCCTGCCCCCCAGCGCGCTGGTCGCGCCCGCGAAGATCTGGGCCATCCCGACCGCGAGCGAGGGCGCACCCCCGGAGCGGGCCACGAGGGTGGTCTCGCCCATGCGCGCGGCCAGCTCGCGCATGAAGTCGGGGGTCACCACGAAGCCGGCCTGCCCCAGCACCTGCGCCGCCTGCGCCAGCGCGGCCGGCGTGGTGTTCATCGCGAAGTAGACGCCCGGGTCCAGGGTGCACGCCGCGATCATCGCCATCACCCCCACGAACGACTCCATCAGCATGCCGCCGTACCCGATCAACCGGGCGTCGGACTCGCGTGCGATCATCTTGGGCGTCGTGCCGGAGGCGACGAGTGAGTGGAATCCCGAGACCGCGCCGCACGCGATGGTGATAAATGCGAACGGGAACAGTTTGCCCGCGAACACCGGGCCCTCCCCCAGGCTCGCGAACGGCGTGAGCGCTGGCATGCGGAGCGGCGGCAGAATCACGAGGATGGCGACGGCCAGCACCAGGATGGTCGTGATCTTCAGAAACGTCGAGAGGTAGTCGCGCGGACAGAGCAGCATCCATACCGGTAGGACAGAAGCGATGAATCCGTACGCGATCATCATCCCCGTGAGCGTCGTGGCGGTGTGGGTGAATGCGGGGGCGAGGTGCGGTTGACCGGCCACCCACCCGCCCGCCACGAGCGCGCCCAAGAGCAGCACAGCCCCCGCTGCCGAAGCCTCCCCCACCTTCCCCGGCCGCCACCGCTTCATCCACCACCCCATCAGCAGGGCGATCGGAATCGTGCACGCGATGGTGAACAGCCCCCACGGCGACGCCTTCAGCGCGTTCACCACGATGAGCGCTAGCACCGCCAGCAAGATGATCATGATGAAGAGGACGGCGAGCATCGCCGTGGCTCCAGCCGCCGGGTTCACCTCCTCCTTCGCCATCTGGCCGAGCGACTTGCCGTCCCGACGCAGCGAGCACAACAGAATGACGAAGTCCTGCACCGCACCCCCCAGGACCACGCCGATCACGAGCCATAACGTGCCCGGCAGGAAGCCGAACTGCGCGGCGAGCACCGGACCCACGAGCGGACCGGCGCCTGCGATGGCAGCGAAGTGGTGTCCGTACAACACCCACTTGTTGGTGGGCACGAAGTCACGCCCGTTGTTGCACCGCTCGGCCGGGGTGGCGCGCCGGTCGTCCAGGGCGAACACGCGGGTGGCGAGGAACTTGCTATAGAAGCGGTACCCGACGGCGTAGGTGCAGACGGCGGCGGTGAGGAGCCAGGCGGCGTTGACCGTCTCCCCCCGCGACAGCGCGAGGACGCCGAAGGCGGCGGCACCGAGGGTGGAGATCCCGCCCCACACGAGCACCGCGGCGAGCGGTTTCATGGCGCCTAAGTTACGCCGTGCCTTGCCGATGTTCAATTTCGAACATAGGTTCGAAACCTTGACACCCATTTCTCCCTGGATCTTGGCCCCGCGCGGGGCGACGCAAGGCGGAACGCCGGCGACCGAGACCCGGCCCGACCCGCAGCGCTTGGCGGAGACCGTGCACGGCCGGGTCGCCGTAGTCACGGGCGGCGCGACCGGTCTCGGCCGCGCCACGGCGCTTGAGTTCGCCCAGCGCGGCACGGCGGTCGCGATCAACTACCTCGACCTGCCAGACCGGGACGTCGCGGCGCAGGCACTCCTCACCGAGACGGCCATCCGCGCGCTCGGCGTGCCGGTGTATTGCGCGCGTTGCGACGTACGCAAGCGGGAGGATGTGGAGAAGTTCGTCACCACCGTGCGGGAACGCCTGGGCGGCGTCCACTTTCTGGTGAACAACGCAGGCGTGGCGCACGACGGCGCGCTCTGGCGACTCACCTCCGAGGCATGGCAGGAGGTGATGGACACGAACGTCACCGGCGCCTTCAACTGTATCCAGGCGGTGGCCGGCCCGATGCGCGCCCAGCGCTACGGCAAGATCGTGAACATCGCGAGCCATCAGGCGTTCCGGCCGGGCTTCGGCATCGCGAACTACGCCGCCAGCAAGGCCGCCCTGATCGGACTCACCCGGTCGGCCGCGGTGGATCTGGGCCCTTCGAACGTCAACGTCAACGCCGTCGCCCCCGGATTCGTGAAGACGGACCTCTTGTCGACGCTGCCGCGCGAAGTGCTCGAGCGCGCCGAGCACGAGTCGGTGCTGGGGCGGGTGGCGGAGCCGGAGGATGTGGCGCGCGTGATCGTGTTTCTGTGCAGCGAGGCGGCGCGCCACATCACGGGACAGGTGATCGTGGTGGATGGCGGGCTGACGCTCGCTTCTTGAAAATCCGCGGCGCGCACACGATATTGCGCGCCGTGACTAATCCATTGCAAATCAAAAGCTTAGTGCGTGGTGCGTGGTGCGTGGTAACCTCCGCTGTGCTGACGGCGTGCCCTCGCAAGTCTGCGACACCCACTCCCGAGCCCACCGCGCCGCTCCCCACCGCGGGGATCGCGGCCCAACGGGTCGGCGTGCTGCCGCTCACGCTCGTCGCGGCGGAGGACTCGCTGCACTGGGAGGCGGTTCTGGGCGAGCGCCGGACGGCGCTCGCGCAGAGCGACAGTATCATCGGCACGCTGCTCAAAGCCCGCGCCCCGGAGGTGACCTGGGTACTGCCGGATGAGCTGCGGCGCGTGGCGCGCCGGGCGCCGGGAATCGCCCCCGCTCCCGACCAGATGGGCACGGCGATCCTGTTCCACCCGACCAAGCAACAGCCCGAAATGGTGCCCGACCCGCTGCGCAGCGAGCTGCGGACGCTCGCCGCGTTGGCGGGGGGTGGACGCTACGCGCTCGTGCCGGCGGGGCTGACGTATAGGCGGGCGACAGCGCTCGGTGGCGGTCCGGGAAGTGTAGGGGCGCCGCATGCTGCGCCCCTACCGCATGCCGTGGCCACCGCAGAGCTGACCGTGGTCCTGGTAGACGTCCGCACCGGTCGGGTCGGCTTTCGCACCGTGGCGCGGGGGGAGGGGGACGACCCGTGGACCGCGCTCACCCGCGCGGTGAAGACTCTCACGCCGGGGCTGCCGTGACGCGTGAGGCGACCCTCATCGCCGGTGATGGAATCGGGCCTGAGATCACCCAGGCGACCTTGCAGGTGCTCGACGCCCTCGGGGTCGGGTTCGACTGGGACGAGCAGTACGGCGGGATGAGCGCGGTGGAGCAGGCCGGGACCCCGCTCCCCGACGCCACGGTGGACTCGATCCGGCGCACCGGCCTGGCGCTGAAGGGCCCGCTGACCACGCCTGTGGGTGACGGCTACCGGTCGGTGAACGTGGCGCTGCGCCAGGAGTTCGAGCTGTACGCCAACGTGCGCCCGGTCAAGTCGATCGTGCCCGGCGGCCGCTACACCGACGTCGACCTCGTCATCATCCGTGAGAACACCGAGGGGATGTACGTCGGATTCGACCGGACCTTCAAGGTGGGCAACGACCCCAAGGCGCTTGCCCAGGCCACGTCGGTGATGACGCGCGACGGCTGCCGGCGTATCGTGCGGTACGCGTTCGAGTACGCGCGGCAGCACGACCGGCGGAAGGTGACGGTGGTGCACAAGGCGAATATCCTCAAGGCGACCTCGGGGCTGTTCCTCGAGACCGCGCGGATGATCGCCAAGGAGTACGAAGGGCAGATCGCGTCGGACGAGAAGATCGTGGACAATGCGGCGATGCAGCTCGTGATCAACCCGGCGCAGTTCGATGTGATCGTCACGACGAACCTGTTCGGGGACATCCTCTCCGACGAAGCATCGGGACTGGTGGGCGGGCTCGGGCTCGCGCCGGGGGCGAACATCGGCGAGCACGCGGCGATCTTCGAGGCGGTGCACGGCTCGGCGCCGGACATCGCGGGGCAGGGGATCGCGAACCCGTCGGCCCAGCTGCTCGCCGCCGCGATGATGCTCGATCACATCGACGAGGTCGCGGCCGCAAGCCGGCTGCGCCGGGCGCTCGAGACGGCGATCGTGAAGGACAACGTCCGCACCAAGGATCTGGGGGGCAGTGCTTCGACCACCGAGTTCGCTCGGGCTGTGGCCCGCCGGCTCTAGCCACCCGTGCGCGCGCTGCGGCGAGCAGACCGCGGGGATCGCCCTGGGGGATCTCTGTGCGTCGTGCACAAGAGACGTCACGAGAAAAGCATCACGGATAGGGCGTCTGGTGGCCATCGTGACCACACTCCTCCTGGCGGGGTATCTGATGCTCACGCTCCGGTCGACGCCGCTGGCGTCGCAGACCACCGCGCGCACCGTGGGCGCCGTGTCGGCCGTCGCCTGGTACCTGCTGACCTTTCGCATCGCTCAGAGGATCGCTTTCGAATGGCTCAAATCACGGCGTCCGTAGTCCTGGCGATCGCGGCGGGTGTCATGCCGCTCGTCGGTCAGACGTCCCTTTCCATTTATAGTGATGGGCGCGTCGTGGTGCGCCGCACCCTGCCGCAGCCGCTCCAGAAAGGGCGGAACACGCTCACGCTCAGGCTGGAAGGGCTCGACGGTGCGAGCCTGTTCTCGCCCGACACCGCGGTGGCGATCGTGTCCGCGGTAGTGCGCCCCCCGACCGATCACGTCGCCGGCCTCGCGGCCGCGGCGGGGCAGACCCTTTCGTTCATCCGGACGCGTGCCGCAGGCGGAGCGGACACGGTGCGGGCGACTGTCGTGCGGAGTGATCCGCCGCAATACCGGCTGCCGGACGGGCGGTACCTTCTGTCGTCGCCGGGTGAGCCGCTCTTCCCGGCGGAGCTGGTGCGGATTGCTCCCGAAGCGGCCCTCGCGCTCGAGGCGACGCAGACACGGCCCCGGACGGAGCTTGCCTACGTGGCCGACGGCGCGGCGCGCTGGGAGGCGGTATACCAGGTGATGCTGCTGGGCGCCAGGTGTCAGGTGTCCGGGACGGCGACGATCGCGTCCCAATCGCTGCGTGCGGACAGCGCGGAGGTGCAACTCGTGGCGGGAACGATAAGCCGGGCGCGGGCGGCGTCGCACGCGCAGATCGCCATCCGGGGTTACACAAGGCTTGCCGCCGCCGAGGAAGGTCCCGCCGCGCCGAGCGAGGAGTCTGTGGGCGAGACCCACGTGTACCAGCTCCCTGGCAAGCTGTCGCTCGAGCCCGGGACGCCGACGACGACCGCGCTGTTCCCACGCTCGGCCGCGGCCTATACGCAGGAACTGATCGTCCCCGGCGCGCTGCCGTGGCGCGGGTTCCCGGGCCAGGCGGCAGCCGACGAGAATCGTGTCCCGGTGCAGGTGTGGTACACGCTCAAGCGCGGTCGCGGCACGCCGTTCGGCGAGCGGCCCCTGCCCGGAGGGACGGTCCAGCTCTACCAGGCCGACTCCGCCGGCCGGCTCCAGCTCGTCGGGGAGGCGCGGAGCGATCACACGGCGCCCGGGCGCGACCTGCGGGTGCAGTCGGGAGACGCGTTCGACGTGACCGCCGAGCGCGTCCAGACGGACTACACGCAAGAACAGCTCGCGCCACCCAAGCGTGGGATGACGGCGCGCCAGCGCATCACGGCGGCCTACAGGGTCACGATCTCGAACGCGAAGGCCGCGGCGGTGACCGTCGATGTTCGCGAGGCGCGCTTCGGCGTGTGGCGCGTGACCGAGAGCAGCGTGCCGGCGGAGAAGATCTCCGCCACCGAGGTCCGCTTCCGCGTCCAAGTCCCGACGAACGGGGACGCGACGCTCACCTATACCGTCCAGGCCGAGTCGTGACCGTCCAGCTGCTGCACCTCTCGGACCTGCACTTCGGCGGCCTCGCCGACCTCGATCAGATCGAGGCGCTCGAGCAGATGCTCCCCGACCTGCGGCCGGACGCGGTGGTGGTCACGGGCGACCTGTCGCAGCGGGCACGCCACGGCGAGTTCCAGCGGGCGCGCGCGCTCGTGCAGGTCGCGGCCCGGACGGCGCCTGTCCTCGTGATCCCCGGCAACCACGACGTGGCCTGGTGGATGCGACCGCTGATCCCGCTCGCCAAGGAGCCGCTGTACGCCAAATACCGCCGCTACTTCGGTGCGGACCTGGTCCCGACGCTCACGCTTCCCGGGGCGATCATCGCGAGCGCCCTCACGTCGCACGGCGTGTCCTGGGGCTCGCTCACGCTCCAGCTGCGCGACCTCGCGGTGAAGGGGCACCTCCCGAAGCGCGAGCTCGCGCGCGTGCGCGGGTTGTTCGACTCCGCGCCGCGGGAGCAGGCGCGGGTGCTGGTGGTGCACCACAACGTGCTGCGGGGCGACATCTCGCGGCGGATGGGGCTCGCCCGCTGGCGCCAGGCGCAGCGTCGCATCGTAGCGTCGGGCGCCGAGGTCGTGCTGTGCGGGCACGACCACGAGGAGGAAGCGGAGCTGCTCGGGGGTCGGGTGGTGGTCTCGACCGCGGGGACGCTCTGTAAGCGCACGCGCGGCGGGCGGCCGTCGAGCTTCAACTTCGTGACCATCGAGCCGACGGCGGTCCACATCACCTACTTCCGGTGGGACGTCGAGTCCCGCCGCTTCCGGGCGTCGGACACCTACGCGTTCGCACGGGCGGGGAAGGGAGCCGTTCCGGCCTCCCCCGCCCCCCCCGGCCCCCCCGGTCAGCCCGTCCCCGCGGACACGACATCACACAGCTGAGGCAGCCATGGCACCCAAGTTCCAGGGCGTCGACTTCTACGATGTCGACAGCTTGCTCTCCGAGGAGGAGCGCGCCGTGCGCGACACGGTGCGTGCGTGGGTGGACGACAACCTCATCCCCGTCATCGGCGAGCACTACGTCGAGGGGCGCTTCCCGAAGCAGCTCGTCCCGCAGATGGCCGAGCTCGGCCTGTTCGGCGCGAACCTGCCCGAGGAGCACGGCTGCGCGGGCCTGAACAACGTCGCCTACGGGCTGATCATGCAGGAGCTGGAGCGCGGCGACTCGGGGGTGCGCTCGTTCGCCTCGGTGCAGGGCGCGCTCGCCATGTATCCGATCTACGCCTTCGGCTCGGACGAGCAGAAGCGGCGCTGGCTCCCGAAGATGGCGTCGGGCGAGGTGATCGGCTGCTTCGGACTCACGGAGCCCGACTACGGCTCGAATCCCGCCGGGATGATCACGATGGCGAAGGAGTCGAAGGACGGGTGGGTGTTGAACGGGGCCAAGATGTGGATCACCAACGGCTCGACCGCGCAGCTGGCCATCGTGTGGGCCAAGACCGGCACGGCCGACGACGTGAACTCGATCCGTGGCTTCATCGTCCCGACGAACACCAAGGGCTTCTCGGCCAAGGACCAGAAGGGCAAGCTCAGCCTGCGCGCGAGCGACACGAGCGAGCTGGTGCTGCAGGACGTGTGCGTTTCCAAGGACGCGGTCCTCCCGGAGTCGGGCGGGCTCAAGTCCCCCCTCCTGTGCCTCACCCAGGCACGCTACGGCATCGCGTGGGGAGCGGTGGGCGCCGCGATGGCGTGCTACGACGAGGCGGTGAGCTACGCCAAGACCCGCGTGATGTTCGGGCATCCGATCGGCGGGTTCCAGCTGCAGCAGGCGCGGCTCGCCGAGATGCTCACCGAGATCACCAAGGCGCAGCTCCTCTGTGTGCAGCTCGGGCGGCTCAAGGACCAGGGGAAAGCCACGCCGCAACAGGTGTCGCTTGCCAAGCGGAACAACGTGAGCATCGCGACCGACGTGGCGCGCGAGACGCGTCGGCTGCTCGGCGCGAACGGCATCCTGGCGGAGTATCAGGCGATGCGCCACCTCGCGAACCTCGAGTCGGTCTATACGTACGAGGGGACGCACGATATTCACACGCTCATCCTGGGCCAGGAAATCACGGGGTTGAGTGCGTTCAACTGAGTGCGGAATGGGGAATGCGGAATGCGGAGTGGAAATGCAAGGTCGTTCGCATCCTGAAGCTTCCGCTGACATTCCGCATTCCGCA
>Ga0066692_10000025_pt1 | contig 30796 bp, 21 predicted proteins | sample GraSoiAngelo_141_FD_66456 | JGI IMG/M metagenome (GOLD analysis project Ga0066692, IMG submission 66456) | Grasslands soil microbial communities from the Angelo Coastal Reserve, California, USA - 14_0929_12_40cm | ecosystem: Environmental > Terrestrial > Soil > Grasslands | place: USA... | reverse complement strand
AGCGGGCCACCTCGTGACGGAACTCAAGAGCATCCGCCATCATCCGGCCAGCCGCCGCTCGTAAAGCCGATAGGTCTTGATGCGCGCGCCGCCGCACGCCGCGATCACCGCCTGGATCTTCCGGTTGTCCGCCTGCACCAGCGAGAGCTCGGCGCGATCGATCCCCAGCCGGTGCGCAGCGTCGGCCATCTCGGCCGCGATCACGACGGCCACGCCCCGAGCGCGATGCTCGGGGAGCACGCCGAGGAGAATGAACCGCGCGCTGCGGATCCGGTGGATTCCCCGCGCCAGCTGTAACCAGCCGAACGGCCACAGGCGCCCGCCGAGCGGCGCGAGCAGCTCGTTGATGTCGGGCAGGGAGAGCCCGAACCCCACGGCGCGGCCGCCGCGCTCCGCGAATAGCACGAGCTCGGGGCGATAAAACGCGCGGAAGTCCCCTGCCCGCTCCCGATACTCGTCCCACGTGAGCGGGACGAATCCCCACAGGTCGGCGAACGACGCATTGTACAACTCGAACAGCAGGCGATTCTCGGCGTCCCAACGACGCGGATGGACGGGTCGGACGGTCACCCCGTCCCGTGCCGCCAGCCGCCGGAGGCGGGCCACGACGGGCGCGAGACCCGTGTCCGGCGTCCAGGCGTGCGCGTAGTAGTCGAGCCGGGGCGCATAGCCGGCAGCCTCGACCAGCCGCGCATAGTAGGGCGCATTGTACGGTGAGAGAACCATCGGCCGCGAGTCGAACCCGTCCACGAGGAGCCCCACCTCGTCGTTCGTCGTGAGGCTGACCGGTCCCAGGACGTGCCGCACCCCCTGAGTGCACAGGTCCGCCTCGGCCGCACCGAACAGGGCACGGGCCGCAACCGCATCGTCCGCGCACTCGAAGAACCCGAAGAACCCCGCCTCGGCCTCCCACCGCGCCGCGAACCCGGGATCCACGATGCTCGCGATGCGTCCCACCACCCGGCCGTCACGCCGCGCGAGAAACCGTCGCACACGACGCGTGCGGAGCGAGGCGTTGTCTCGGAGTGACCAGCGTCGCCGCTCCATAGTGCGGAGCGGCGAAACCCAGTACGGGTCGCCACGATAGAGCGCGTACGGCAGCGCGCAGAAGGCGCGGCTCTCCGTGCGCGACGAAACGGGCACGATGTCGAGCGCCTCACGCGCCATGACAACACGATGCCAAATCCATCGCGATGCGTCAAACGCACCGCGCTTGACGCTTTCTTGACGCCTTCCCATTTTAGTTGACCGCATGCAGGGGCACTCGTGAGGGTTCTGCTCGTCAGCCCCACGGCGCTGGACAGCCGGGGCCGACCGATAAAGCAGCGCAGGGTCCACTTGCCCGCCCTCACCCTGCCGATGCTCGCCGCCGTCACCCCACCGGGCACTCACCTCCGATTGTGCTGCGAAACGGCCGAGGAGATTCCCTTCGATGAGCCGTGGGACCTCGTCGGTCTCACCGGGATGGGATCGGGGATCGTGCGGGCGTGGCAGATCGCCGATGAGTTCAAGCAGCGGGGCCGCACGGTGGTAATCGGGGGGATCGCGGCGACCCTAGGCGACCCTGCGTGGTCACTGGCCCATGCCGACTCGGTTGTGCTCGGAGAGGCGGAGGAGCTCTGGCCCGAGGTCCTGCGCGACGCCGCGGCCGGTCGGCTCCAGTCGGTGTATCGCATGCGACGCGAGCCGCCGGTCGACCAGTTACCCGTCCCCCGATATGACCTCCTGAACCCGGTGGTCTATGGCCGGTGGCGGCCGGTGCAGGCGACGCGCGGGTGCCCCTTCACGTGCACCTTCTGCTCGATTACGGCGTTCTTCCATCAGCGCTACCGCAAGCGACCGGTCGATCAGGTGGTCCGCGACGTGCGCGAAGCGAAGCGCTGGGGCACGCGCTACATCGCCTTCATCGACGACAACATCGGCGTCGATTGGGATTACTGCGCCCGGCTGTGGGAAGCGTTGATCCCCGAGCGGATCATCTGGATGAGCCAGTGCAGCCTCCACATCGCTGACCGGCCAGACATGCTGGAGCTCGCTTCCCGGAGCGGGTGCCGGATGTTGTCGTTCGGCATCGAGTCCACGAGCGCCGACAGCCTGGCCGGCATCGACAAGGCGTGGAACCGTCCCGCCCGGTATCGCGAGGCGGTGCGCCGGATCCGCGCGTACGGGATCGACGTGTCCACGGAGATGATGATCGGCTTGGACGGCGACGACCGTTCTGTGTTCCAGCGGACCTATGACTTCGTCATGGACAACGCGATCTCGGTGCCCCGGGTTCATATCCTGACGCCGATCCCGGGAACGCCGCTCTTCGACCAGCTCAAGGACGAAGGCCGGATCCTGAACGAGGGGTTCGACCGCTACACGGGGGGACACGTGGTCTTCCGCCCGACGCACCTCGACGCCGCCGAGCTCGAGGCCGGCTACTGGAAACTATACGAGCGCCTGTTCTCCTGGCCGGCAATCGTGCAGCGCGTCGCCCCCAACCCGGCATCGCTCTCCGGTTACATGCGGGCGCTCGTCGTGGGCGTGAATCTGCACTACCGGCGTCACGTCCACCACCGCATCTCCCCCGGCATCGTGTAAGCCCGTGCGAGGAGGTTCCATGCGCGTCCTGTTGATCCGCCCTCCTGTTCCGCCGCATACGATCGGCCTCAAGCACATCATGATTTGCGAGCCGCTGGAACTCGAGTACGTGGCGGCTGGGCTGGACGGGCACAACGTGCAGATCATGGACATGATCCTCGAAGGGGACCTCGAGAGGCGGCTCCGACAGTTCGCGCCGGACGTTGTGGGCACGAGCTGCTACATCACCGGCGTGAACGAGGTGCGGAAGATATGCCGCACCGTGAAGCGCTGGAAACCGGATTGCTGGACGGTGGTAGGCGGGGTTCAAGCTTCGCGCGTGCCCGAGGACTTCGCCGACACCGCGATCGATGTCGTCGTGCGGGGCGACGGCACGACGGTAATGCCGGAGCTGCTCACGGCCTTCGAGAGCAGACGCCCCCTCGAGGAAATCCCGAATCTCGCGTTGCCCGACGGGGACCGCGTGGTCCTCACGGCCGAGCGTCCCTACATGCCAAAGCCGGATGAGCTTCCATTCCCCCGGCGCGACCTCGTCCGCCACCTGCGGCACCGGTACTACTACCTGTTTCACCAACCGGTCGCCACGATGAAGACCACGTGGGGCTGCTGGTACAAGTGCAACTTCTGCTACACCTGGCGCATCACCGACGGGCTACCGTACGCCCGGAGCCCGGAGTCCATCGCGGCCGAGCTCGAGCAGATCGAGGCCAACGACGTCTATATCGTGGACGATATCTTCCTCATCAACCGGCACCGGCTCGCGAGCACCGCCCGGCTCCTCCGGGAGCGCAACATCCGCAAGAGCTATCTCGTCTACGCGCGCGCCGACTTCATCGCCGAGAACGAGGATATGATCGCCGAGTGGGCCGACCTCGGCCTCAAGGCTGTGTTCGTCGGGCTCGAAGCGACGACCGACGCCGAGCTGGATTCCATGGACAAGCAGTGCAGCGTGGACTACAACCGGCGGGCCATCAGCGTGCTGCGGAAGCATCGGGTGGACACGTACGGCTCGCTCATCACCCAGCCCGACTACGTCGAAGCCGACTGGGAACGACTCAAGCGGTTCATCGACGAGACCAAGCTTTACTACCTCAACATTTCGCCGCTCACGCCCATGCCCGGCACGCTCATCTGGGAGCGGTACAAGGACCAGACCACGGTGGGTCGCGTGGCGCACGGGCTCTGGGACCTGTCACACGTACTCCTGCCCACGCGGATGCCTCTCAAGCGGTACTACCGCTCGCTCCTGGGCGTGTACGCCCACGCCTGCTGCAACCCACGCCGCGCCGCGGAGCTGTCGCTCCGCACGGCGCCGCCGATCTGGTCGTGGAAGTTCCTACGGCTGTGGTACGGGGCTCTCAAGATCGCGCGCCAGTTCCTCACGGCCCATCGGCACCACACGACGTCGGAGATCGCCAGGGCGGTGGACTGCGGGCCCGAGGTGCCAGGCCTAGTCCCTCGATGGAAGGCGCAGGCGGGGCGGGCGGCAGCGACCGGCTCCGCCGTCGCGGCGGACTGAGCGCCTGTGGCTGCCCTCCCGTTCGAGACGCCGCCCATCCGGCCAGCCGCCGCCGGCCGTGTGCCATACGATCCGTTCGAAGGCTACTTCGCCCACGGCGGCCATCCTACCGCCGCGCCCGGCAGCCTGCTCGACCTCCCCGCCGCGCGCCGGTGGTTCGATCTCCTGCGGTGGGGCGATGAGGAGAACCTCTACACGTACCAGCAGCCACTCGAGGGTCGCTCGGGCCCGCGCGTTTCGGTCGGCGGTCGCGGTATGCTGATGCTCGCCAGCTACGATTACCTCGGCCTGCTTGGTTACCCGCCCGTGGAAGAGGCCGCCGTGGCCGCGGTGCGGGCCTACGGCACGGGGACCGGCGGCGTCCGCATGCTCACCGGCACGACGGCGCTCCATCACGAGCTCGAGCGCGAGCTCGCGGCGTTCAAGGGCGTCGACGCGGCGCTCGCGTTCAGCTCGGGCTACCTCGCGAACCTCGCCGTCATCGGCGCGTTAGTCGGCCCCCGCGACCGGGTGATCATGGACGCCCGCGCCCATCGGAGCCTCCACGACGCCTGCGTGCTCGCTCGGGTGCCGGTGCACACCTTTTGTCATAACGACCCGGCCGCATTGCGTCAGGAGCTCGCGCTGGGGCCCGCCGAGCAGCGTACGCTGGTCGTCGTGGACGGCCTCTACTCCATGGATGGCGATATCTGCCCGCTGCCAGAGATCATCGCCCTCAAGCGGGAGTTCGGGGCGTTCCTGTTGGTGGACGAAGCCCACTCCTTCGGCGTGCTCGGCGAGAGCGGCCGCGGCGTGCACGAGCACTTTGACCTCCCCCCCGAAGCCGTGGACATCTGGACGGGCTCGCTCTCCAAGGCGATCCCGGCGAACGGTGGCTTCCTGGCCGGCTCCCGCGAGCTGGTGATCTATCTCCAGCACATGACGGCGCCGTTCTGGTTCTCGGCGGCGCTGTGCCCCGCGGCGGCAGGCGCTGCGCTCGAGGCCGTGCGCGTACTCCGGCGCGAGCCCGCGCGCCTCGGCCGACTCCATCGCAACGCCGCGCGGCTCCGCGACGGCCTGCGCAGCCTGGGCTACGACACCGGCGCCTCCGCCGGACCGATCATCCCGGTGATGGTCGGGACCAACGAAGCCGCCTGGCGGCTCGCACGCCGGCTTTTCGACCTGGGCGTGATGGTGCCCGCAGTCGTCTACCCGGCAGTGCCGCTGGACGCCGCCCGGCTACGGGTCTGCGCCACCGCCGTGCAGTCCGAGATCCACCTCGACGAGGCCGTCGCGGCCTTCGAGGGCGCGCGGCGATGACGGTGGCAGGCGCCACGCGGGCGCCACCTTGGGCGCGGAGGTACGCGGTCCGCGCGTTCGCCGACATTGCGGACGTGGATCCCATGGAGTGGGACGCGATCCTCGATCCCGACGATCTCCAAGCGACCCACCGGTTCGTGAGCGTGTGCCAGCGCTCCGAGGTCGAGGGAGCGGCGTACCGGCACGTGATGGTGTATCGCGGCGAGCGGCTCGCCGCCGTCGCGAGCTTGTCGCGGATGGACGTCAAGCTCGATCTCCTCTCCAGCGGGATCGCGCGCGCGGGCATCAGCTGGGTGCGGCGGCGCCGGCCTTCGTTCCTCGTGGTGCCGGTCGCCTTCTGCGGCCTGCCGGTGTCCTTCGGGCAGTCCTGCCTGCGCGTCGCGCCCGGGGCGAATCAGGCGCTTGTGCTCTCGATCCTGAGCCGCGAGCTCGACGCGTTCGGCGCGGAGACGGGGGCGCGGATCCTCTGCTTCAAGGAATACGCGCCGGGGGAGAGCGCGGCGCTCGCGCCACTCGCGACTGCGGGCTACTTCCGCGCGCCGAGCCTCCCTTCCTGCCGCCTCGCGATCCGCTGGAGCTCGTTCGACGAGTACCTCGCTGCGATGCGCGCGGGCTACCGCCGCCAGGTCCAGATCAGTCTGCGGGCGCGGGCCGCGCTGGGGGTCGAGTTCCACGTCGTTGAGGATTTCGGTCCTGACTGCCCGCGCATCTTCGGCCTTTACGAGCAGGTGATGGACCGGGCGGAGTTTCAGCTCGAGCGCTTGAACCTCGCCTTCTTCCGGGAGCTGAACGCGCGGCTGGGTTCGCAGTCGGGCGCCGTTCTGCTGGTGCGGGACGGGGTGGTGGCGGCCGCCGCCGTGCTGCTCTACGGGCCGCATCTCGTCACCTTCCTGCTCACGGGAATCGACTACGCTCAGAACCGCGCGTGCCACGCGTACCCGAACCTCGTCACCGAAGTCGTGGCCGAGGCGATCCGGCGGCGCGCGGCAGCCCTGGAGATGGGGCAGACGTCGTACGATCTCAAGCTCCGCTTCGGCGCCGTGACGAGCGAGCGCGACATTCTCGTCAAGTGCCGACGCCGCTTGAGCCACGCATTACTCCGAGCGGTGGCCCCGGCGCTGTTCCCGGTCGTCCGCCCGCTTGCGCGGCGAGTTCACCGAGCATCATGAGCGGCCTGCAGCCGATTCTCGCGCGCTATCAGGGCGGCGACTGGCGCGTCAGCGCCCGCCAGCTCGCCACGACGGGCGCGCTCTTCGTCCTGGCCTGGTACCTGGCATACCGGAGCCTCGAGGTCTCCTACTGGCTGACCCTCGCCCTCGCGCTCCCGGCGGCGGGTCTCCTGGTGCGGTTATTCATCATTCAGCACGACTGCGGTCACGGCTCCTTCTTTCCGAGCCCCCGGTGGAACGAGGCGGTCGGACGCGTGCTCGGTGTGGTCACGTTGACGCCCTACCGCTACTGGCGCCGGTTCCACGCCATGCATCATGCCACATCGGGCAAGCTCGAGCGGCGGGGCTTCTACGACATCGTGACGTTCACCGTGCGCGAGTACGTCGCGCTGCCCGGGTGGAGGCGGGTGGCCTACCGCGTGTACCGCAACCCCGTTTTCCTATTCGCCGTTGCGCCAGCGGTGCTCTACGTGGTGTTGCACCGCATCCCGTTCCTAGCGCCCCGCGCTTGGACCGCCGAGCGGCGAAGCATCCTTGGGACCGATGTCGCGCTCGCGGCGGTGGTGGGCGTTCTGGTGGCGACGATCGGCGTCCGCCCGTTTCTGCTCGTCCAGGCGCCGGTGACCGTGATCGCGTCCGCAGCGGGAATGTGGCTGTTCTACGTTCAACACCAGTTCGAGGACACCTACTGGGAGCGCGCCGGACACTGGGACTTCACGCGCGCCTCGCTCGCCGGGTCCTCCTATTACGCGCTCCCCGCCTGGCTGCAATGGTTCACGGGGCACATCGGGTTGCACCACATCCACCATCTCAACACCCGCATTCCGAACTACCGGCTCCAGGCCTGCCTCGACGAGCACCCCGAGCTGCCGGCGGCGCGCCTCACCTTACGCGACGGTTTCCGCTGCGCGCGCCTCAAGCTCTGGGACGAGGACCGCATGAAGCTGGTGACCTTCCCGAAGGCCTGATGTCGCGCGCGTCGCTCGACCTCTTGCTCGCGGTGGGATGGGCCGGCCAGACGGCCACGTGGGTGTGGGCGCTCGTACGGGTCGGGCGCCGGGCGGCGGCGCGTCGGGAGTGGGCGCCTGAGCTGGCGGTGCGGGCAGGCGTCGTGGCGCTCGTCGTGTGGGCCTTGGTCGCCCGCGCCGGCGGCCGGTTCCCGCTCGCCGATGGCGTAATGGTTGCTTGCGTGGCGCTGTTCCTCACGGGCCACGCCCTCGCGGCGTTTGGTCGCCTACAGCTCGGCGACGCCTGGGGAATCGGCACGCGCCCGCGCCCCGGGCTCGAGGCACCGGTCCGCGCCCGGATCTACCGGGTCGTCGCGCACCCGATCTACGTGGGGACGACAGCGGCGGCGGTCGCCCAACTCGCGGTGCTGCAGAATCTCCCGTCGCTGTTGCTCGTGGCTGGCGCCGCGGCGGTGAATCCGTGGAAGATCGCGCGGGAGCGGCGGTTCCTCCGGCGGTCCGCGTCGCGGACTGCGCCCGGGCCATCGGGCCACCCCTTCCTCGGCCACGTGCCGGCGTTTCGCAGGGAACCGCTGGGCTTCCTCCTCCGCGCCGTGCAGGAGTGGGGCGACGTGGTCGCCCTCCGCATCGCCCGCCGGCCCGCCTACCTCGTGTGGCGCCCGGAACACGTGCAGCAGGTGCTCCAGACCAACCAGCGGATCTATTCCAAGCAGGTCGGCCCCCTCGAGCGGCTCAGCCTGGTCCTGGGTCGAGGGCTGGTCACGAGCACGGGGGACCTGTGGCGGCGCCAGCGCCGGCTCGTGCAGCCGGCGTTCCATCCCGAGGCGCTGGCCGCGGCGGGCCGGGCGATGGCGCGGGCGATCGGCGAGCTGGTGAACCGCTGGCGCCCGCTCGCGCAGCAGGGCATGGTGGTGGACGTCCACGGCGAGATGATGCGGCTCACGTTCTGTGTCGTGGGGGAGACGCTCTTCGGCGCGGATCTGCGTGGGGCGGCCGACTGCGTGCGCGGGGCGCTTGCCGTGATCCAGCGGCAGACCAATGAGCGGCTCGACACGCTCGTCCCGCTGCCCCTGTGGGTCCCCACGGCGCGGAATCGCGCCTTCCGCCAAGCGCTCGCCACTCTCGATCGGGTTGTGGGGGACGTGATCGCGGCGCGTCGTGCGGCGGGCAACGGCGCCGGCCGCGCGGACCTACTCGCGGCCCTCATGGCCGCGCGCGACGAGGGCATGGGCGGGCGGATGGCGCAGCGGCAGCTGCGCGACGAGATCGTCACCTTGCTCCTCGCCGGGCACGAGAACACCGGGAACGCCCTCTCGTGGATGTGGTACCTCGTCGCCCGGCACCCGCAGGTCGCGTGTCGCGTTGTGGAGGAGCTCGACCGCGTCTTGGCCGGCCGCCCGCCCGAGTGGGCTGACCTCCCGGCGTTGCCGTACACGCGGATGGTCACCGAAGAAGCCCTGCGGCTCTATCCCACGTCGTGGCTCATGCTGCGGCGTGCCGAGGAGCCGGACGAGATCGGTGGGTTCGCGATTACGCGGGGCGCGATCGTCCTGATCAGTCCCTATCTCACGCACCGGCACCCCGAGCACTGGCCCGATCCCGAGGTGTTCGACCCGGAGCGATTCGAGGAGGGGCGCTCGGCGGCGCGGCACCCGTTCGCCTACCTCCCGTTCGGCGGGGGTCCGCGGAAATGCGTCGGGAGCGGATTCGCGGCGGGCGAGCTACGGCTCGTCCTCGCGGCGGTCGCGCAGCGCTACCGCCTGGAGCTCGGGCCGGGCCAGGTGGTGGACCCGCTCCCGGTGGTGTCTCTGCCGCCCCGCGGCGGCCTGCCGCTCCGGGTGCGGCTCCTGTCCGGGCGCGACTAAGCCGTGGTCGCCGAGCCGCGCCTCGCACCAGGCCCTCGGCCGCACCCGCTCCTCGGGCACATCAGGGCGTTCCGGAACGACCCCTTCGGGTTCTTGAGCGAAGCGATTCGCGACTACGGCGACATCGTGGGCCTGCGCCTGGGCCTGCGGCCGGCTGTGTTCCTCCGCCATCCGGATCACATCCAAGTCCTGTTGAAGGCCCACCGGGACAACTACGTGAAGCAGACGCTTTTCCGCGTCGTATTTGGCGACGGTGTCGCCACTGTAAACGGTGCAGCCTGGCGCCGCCAGCGGCGGCTCCTGGCTCCGTGGTTCCAGCCGCGGCGGGTCAGCGGAGCGATCCCACTCCTCCACGACGTGCTCAAAGACCTGGTGCGACGGTGGCGCCCGCTCGCCGACTCGGCACAGCCGGTCGAGCTCCACTTGGAGATGAAACGGCTCGCACTCCTCTTCGTTGCTCGAACGCTCCTCGGAGCCGACCTCTGCAGCGCGGCCACTGCCGTTCGCAATGCCGCCGACGTACTCCAGCGGGGAATGGCCGAGCGGCTTTTCCGCATTGTGCGGCTGCCGCTGTGGGTGCCGACCCCGGACAATCGCGCGTTCCTCGGCGCGGTCAAGGCTCTCGACCAGCTCGCCTACGGCCTCATTGCCGAGCGCCGTGCCGCTCGCGGCGAGTCCGACGATCTCCTCGGAGCACTGCTAGAGGAGGAAGGCACACCCGCGTCCGACCGCGCCATTCGCGACCAGATCCTCACGCTCCTTCTCGCCGCGTACGAAAACACCGGCAACGCATTGACGTGGCTGTGCTACGTCTTGGCACGGCACCCGGAGGTCGCGGATCGTGTTCACGACGAGCTGCTGGCGACCTGCGGTACTGCGCTCCCGAGCAGGGAGGCGTTGCCGGGACTACGATACACCCGTATGGTGGTGGACGAGACGCTGCGCCTCTACCCCACGGGATGGATCGTCCGCGTCAGCCGGGCAGAGGACATAATCGGCGGGTACCAGGTCCCCGCGAGCGCAGTCGTCTTCGTGAGCCCGTATTTGACGCACCGACATCCCGAGTTCTGGCCGGACCCGGAGCGTTTCGACCCCGCGCGCTTCGCGGACGGCGCCCCAGCGCTCCACGCGTTTTCGTATTTGCCGTTCGGGGAGGGCCCGCGGCAGTGCCTCGGCGGCGACCACGCGATCGTGGAGTCGCTCCTCACGGTAGCCGCTGTCGTCTCGCACTACCGGCTGAGTCTCGTGCCCGGCCAGAGGATCGAGCCCGAACCCCTGTTCTCCGTCGCGCCGCGCCACGGTCTAAAGGTGATCCTGCAGTCGCGCGGCAGGCACTGACCTTCCCTTTACTGGGAGTTCCATGCAAGAATCGAAGTCGCGAAGCCACCCGACCGCCTGGGTCGTCCGATACCGCGTCTGGGTGGTCGCGGGTTGGGCGCTCACGGTTCTCGCACTGGCCCCCCGCGCGGCCCGAGTTGACCGGTTCTTGGCCGTCGCGCCGCCCGTCGGGGGCGAGGCGGTGGTCGTCGATGCGGAGCTCGCCGCCCGATTCGTCAGCCCGTTTGTCAACTATGTCATCCTTATCGTGGGCGGCGGCCCACAGCCCGTCGAGCCACGAGGCCGCGCACTCCTCGACTCGATCCTCGCTTGCGTCGGGCGGGTTCCGGGGGTCCTCCGCGTCCGCTCGTACGAGACTCCGCGGGACACCCTGTTCTTCGTACCGGGCCATGAGGCCACGTTCGTCGTCGTGGGTCTCGACGGCCTGCGGCACACGCCGGAGGACGTCGTACTGGAGCTCCGCCGGGCGACGTCGGCCCTGCTCCCCGCCCTGTCCGAGCGATTCCCGAGTCTGACGCTGCGGTGGACGGGACGCGCGGCGCTCAATGCCGACTTGCGGCAGGCGAGCAGCGCCGACGTGAGCGCCGCTGAGAGACGCGCGCTGCCGCTGACCCTGCTTGTGCTTGTGGCCGCCTTCGGGACTCTCCTCGCCACGCTCTTGCCCGTCGCGTCGGGTGCGCTGGTCATCACGATCGCCCTGGGCCTCGCCACGCTCGTCGGCGCGCGCTGGCCGCTCGCCACGCTCGCCCAGAGCTTCATCGCGATGATCGGCCTCGGGCTCGGCATCGATTACGCGCTGCTGATGGTGAGCCGGTTTCGCGAGTCGCTGGGAGCGGGCCTGTCGCCGGATGCCGCCGCCTGCGACGCCGCCCGCACCGCCGGCCGGACGATCATGCTGTCTGGGGCCGCCGTCGCAGTCGGGTTCGCTGCGCTCCTCGCGATTCCGCACTCCGAGCTCAAGGCCGCTGCGGTGGGTGGGCTCTTGTCCGCTGCAACAGCCGTACTCCTCTCCATTTCCCTCGTGCCCGCGCTGCTCTCATGGATCGGGTCCGGGATCGATCGCGGACGGCTGTGGCCCGCGCGCTGGGCGCTCCGCACCAGGTCGGCCTGGCACCGCTGGGGCCGGTGGATCGTTCGCCGTCCGATCCAGGTGCTGGTCGCGGCCGGCGTGCCCGTGGTCGTCCTGGCCTGGCAGGGGCATCGGCTGCGGCCTGGCCTGCCACGCGGCGGCGAGTGGCTGCCCTCGGGTATCGAGTCGGCCACGGCGCTTCGGGAACTGGAGGCGATGGGGCGGAGTGGCGTGGTCCAGACGATCCACGTCCTCATGCAGCTCCCGGCGGGGCACGATGTCCTGACCCGGGACGGATGGGCCGCAGTTCGCCGGATGCGCCGGTGGCTGGTCGCGGACCAAAGAATCGCTGCCGTGCACTCGTTCACGTCCTTTGCCGCGGTACGGCCGCTCTCCCGCCTCGCGTTCTTCACGACTCCCCGGTCGACCTGGCGGCCGTTCCTCGCCGAAGACCGGCGTTCCGTGCTGCTCCATGCGGTCCCTGCGGAGTCGGCAGACGCGGTGGCCCTAGTCGCGTTCGTAGAAAGGCTGCGCGCGCTTGACGCTGAGCGGTTCACGGGGTTGGCCGGCACACGAATCCTTGTGGGCGGCCTGCCCGCGTCGCGGGCGGATTACGTAAAGGTGGTGCAGGGCCGCTTCGGATCCGTCGTAACGCTGGTTCTGCTGGGCACGTTCGCAGCGCTGTTCGTCGGCCTCCGGTCGGTGCTAGTGCCAGTCAAAGCCATCGCGCTGAACCTTCTTGCGGTAGGCTCTGGCTTCGGGGCCGTCGTCCTCGCCTTCCAGGATGGCTGGGGGCTCGGTGTCTTCGGCCTGCGCGAGCCCGTGGACCGTGTGTTCCTGGTGCTGCCGACGATCGTTTTTTGCACGGTATTCGGGCTCAGCATGGATTACGAAGTGTTCCTCGTCACCCGGGTGGCGGAAGCCGCGAGGAATGCAACAAACGATTCGACGGCGGTGGTCGAAGGACTTGCGAACACAGGGCCCGTCATCACGAGCGCTGCCGCGATAATGGTAGCCGTGTTCGGCGCGTTCATGCTGGGTGATTTCCTCCTCATCAAGATGCTCGGGCTTGCGCTCGCCGTCGCTGTGTTCGCGGACGCCACGTTCGTCCGTAGCGCCGTGGGCCCCGCGCTGCTCACGCTCGCAGGTCGGTGGAACTGGTGGCCCGGCCGCACTCCACCGTGAGCGGCGAGCAATCAGGTCCGGTGTCGCGCGTACGGTCGTTCACAGGGGGTTGCCTAAGCCTAGGTGACTGGCGACGTTGTGCTCTTGCCGGAGAGGTGGCCGAGTGGCTGAAGGCGGCGGTTTGCTAAGGGGCTCCGCCTTTTTCCGTCTGAGTGCCTCCCAGTCTTAACTGGTCCCGCTGCTTCGAACTGTCTGACGACGGTACGTCCATCCGCGTCCGGTCTGATCGGTGATTTCCGTCCCCGTCTGCCACCACTTTTGCACCAGCGCGCGGCCCTGCCACGGCTGGTCGCAGAGTCGGCGCTGGGAAGTTAGAGGACGTTCCTCTCCGCTGAAGGCGCGGTCCTCACCGCTACTGCGGCCAGGTGACGAAGCCCGCGTCCGGCGCGCGGTCGAGGCACTGAATTCCATCTGACGCGTAATGCGAGTGCCGGGCGCACGTCGCGGCAGCCCATCCGAAAGTGGACGGATCACCCAGCGCGCTCGCAGCAACGGACAGCTGGATCTCGGCCCCCCCGATCGAGAACGCGACCGGCGTAATGATCATCGGTTCCCCGCTGAGGAGGGGTCGGAGATCGAACAGGAGTCCCTTGAACTGTGTTCCGTCCCACTCGACGGCCACGAAGAGTTCCACCGGCAGGGCTTGGTTCTGAGGAAACACGCCGTCCTTGCCGGAGGGAAACGTCGTCGGATCGGTGTCCAGCTCGAAGAACCAGTCGTACACCCCCAGACCCCCAGACGCCGGCGCGGGACTCGCAGGCACAATCTCTGCCAGGTCCAGCGTGAACGTGAAGGTTCGGCCCTTCTGGGAAACCTCGGCCCTGACGATGTCCAGGTAGGCGGGAACCTTGGCCGCAGACCCTGGACCTGTGTTGAAGTTCCAGGCCGCATCCCCGGCGAGATCGGTGACAGCGCTCGTTAGCGACGCTGCCGCGTCGAATGCCGCACCTCCGGACCGGCGCAACGTCGTGGGAGAGTTCTCTTCCGTGCAGCCCGTCACCATCAGGGCCGCCCCGAACAGCAGGCCGCCCGCCCGCCAAATCGTACGCATGGTGCGCCTCCTTGATAGGCCTGGAAGGTTGCTGGGGGACGCGTTCATTGGAGCCCCCAATCCGTTCGTACAATGCCACTTGAGTCGCGTCCCGGCGCGTCTGGATTCGCAGTGCCGTGCACGGCGCTGCTACGAGCATGTCGTGTCACGCGCGATCTCATTTCTTGGGCCTCCAGACCGGAGATAGGTCGACTGCCGGGTGGTTGCTCAAGTCGCCCGTGCCCGTCCCGTGGACGCCCACGGCGTACACTTCAACGTTGGAGGAGCCCTGGTCGGTCGGCGTGACGCAGTATGCGAGTTGTGTTCCGTCGGGCGACCAAGACATGTGACGACATGCGTCATAGTCGGCGCCGATCGTGATGGGGACCGGGCTCGAGCCGTCGGCGTTCATGACGTAGATCTCGTATGGACCGCCGTCGTGGAAGCTCCAGAAGGCGATCTGCGCCCCGTCGGGCGACCATGTGGGGTACAGGCCGCTGGGCTGGTTGCTCGTGAGATTCACCTCCCTGGTGCCGTCGACATTGATGCCGTGGATTTCGTACGTCGCCTGGCACGTTCTGTGCTCGTAGGCGATCGTGGTCCCGTCGGGTGACCAAGCTGGGACCGAATTCTCTTCAGGGACCGGGCAACCATGCTGACCATACGTGACTCTGGTCCGCCCGGAACCATTGGCGTTCACGACGTATATGTCCGGCCAGCCGCCGTCCATCCCCGTGAACGCGATCCGCCTCCCATCCGGCGACCAAGCGGGGGACTCACCAGGGCTGGTGTTGTAGAAGTCGCTTGCGAGGTTCACCTGACCGGTTCCGTCGGCATTCATCACGAACAGCCCTTCGTACCACTTCGCGAAGGCGATCTTTGCGCCGTCGGGCGACCAGGCGAGCCCCCAGGTCAAGTTGCTGCTCGCTGTCAGCAGACGCAGATGCGTCCCATCGACGTTGACAACGTAGATGCCGTACGAAGTGGCGTCGCTGCCGCCCTCGAAGGCGATATTCTGTCCGTCGGGCGACCAAGAGAAGGAGAGGTCAGCGCTCCGGACGTCGGCGACGCGAGTAGCACTTGAACCATCCCCATTCGCGACCCAGAGAGACAGGTCGCCCGTGCGGAGGCTCAGGAACGCGAGCTCGGGGCCACTGACCGCTACCGGCGCGGTCGCGTCCTTGCCGCAGGCGGCGAACAGAAGCGCGCCCACAGTCACCACCAGTCCCTGCTTCAGAGCGTTCCCGGGCCGAACGGCAAGTGCTAGTCGAATGTGGTACATGCTTTCCTCACCTTCCTTGCTCTTGGCCGGCTAGCTGTCGACGTTCAGAGTGGCCGTCGCCAGTGGCTTGTTGTTGCACTTGAAAATGCAGATCTCGTACCGCGACCCCTTGAGCTGTGCTTTGAACGATCCTGTAGGGTCGAACGACCATGTCTCGCAGCTGCTGTTGACGCAGGCACTCAGTCCGTCCGCCGCCGCCGGTCGTACTCCGGTCCCGGTGTAGAAAGTGGCGCTGAACCCGCACCCTTCGAACTTCTCCGAGCCTGTGATCGGCGCACCCGCCGCTGTCCAGGACCAGGAGGCGTAGGACTCGACAACGCCACTGCACTTCAGGCTCCACGTGTACGGCCGATCGCCGATGAAACCGGCCGCTGACAGCGCCGCGGCGCTGGCCAGTGGAGCCGAGGGGGCCGTCGTGGAGCTGCGCTCGGAGCAGCCCGCCAAAACAACCGCGCCGACGAGTAGCCCTGCAATCCCGATCCCTCTCATATTGAGCCTCCAATTCAGTCGTACGACGACACTTGGTTCGTCTCTCGCCTCGGCCAGGAACGGGGATCCGGTTTGCCGGGACCGTTCCCGAGGGCCATGTTAGGGCGGCGGCGTGAGACCGTCGTCAGACCAGCGTCAAACGGATCTGCATGGTTGAGCTGAGGACGTTCGGCGGGCTGTCTATCGAGGCCAACAGCGCTCCCCCTACGGGCGCGGCTGCACAGCGCAAGACGCTCGCGCTCCTCGCCCTGCTCGCGCGCCACCCCCGTGGCCTCAGCCGCGACAAGCTCATCGCCTACCTCTGGTCGGAAACCGATGCGGAGCACGGCCGGAGCCTCTTGAGACAGGCTTGCTACGCCCTCCGCCGCGACCTCAACGAAGACAAGCTGTTCCTCGGCTCGACCGAGTTGCGGCTCAACCCGGCGGTCGTCACGAGCGACGTCCAGGCCTTCGACGACGCGCTCCAGCGTGGCGAGCTAGCTCGTGCTGTCGACCGCTACCGCGGGCCGTTCCTGGACGGGTTCTATCTCAGCGAGGCGAGCGAGTTCGAGCGCTGGCTGGACGCGGAGCGCGCGCAACTCGCAAAGCAGTGCAGCGACGCGCTCGTAACCCTGGGGAAGGAAACGGCCGCGCGCGGCGACCACCGCGCCGCAACCGACTGGTGGCGCCGGCTCACGGCACTCGATCCGCTCAGCTCCCAGGCCGCACTCGGCCTCATGACGGCGCTCGTGGCCGCGGGCGAGTCCGCCGAGGCCCTCAAGCACGCGCGAGCGCACGAAGCGTTCCTGCAGCAAGAGATGGGCACCGCGCCGGACGCCGCCGTGCTGGTCCTGGTGAAACAGCTGTGTGAGGAGACCGAGCGCGGCGCGCCCCTGCCGGGCACCGCAGAGCAGCGGCGCAGGCGGCGTCAATCCACGACCGATTTCGTGTTGGCAGCGCTGCCGGCGGCGCTGCGGCGGGAGCTGCACCGCGCGACCGCGCTCAGCACCGTCGCGGCCGCCCTCGGAATCGTGCTCGTCGTCGGCGCCGTGGGGTACGGCGTCTCGGGAAGGCATGGGACAACGAGCAGGCCCGAGCCCTTGCCCGTCGCGAACCGAAAGATGCTCGCCGTGCTGCCCCTCGAGAATCGTGGCGCATCGGCCGATGAGTATTTCGCCGACGGGCTCACCGAGGCCATCGCCACGCGGCTCGGGAGCATCCGCAGCCTCGGCGTGATCGCCTGGCAGAGCTCCCGGCAATACAAGCGGACGGGCAAGAGCCCGCAGGAGATCGGTCGGGAACTCGGCGCTCAGTACCTCCTCGAAGGCACGGTCCGCTGGGAGAAGTCGCCCCGAGGCCCGAGCCAGGTGCGCGTGAGTCCCACGCTGATCCGGGTTTCAGACGGAACTCAGCTCTGGGCCGACCAGTACGACACGACGCTGGCCGGCGTGTTCGCGGTGCAGGCCGATCTCGCCACCCGGGTGGCGGGGGCGCTCGACATCGCTCTCGCGGACGCGGAACGGCGCATGCTGGAAGACAGGCCGACGGCGAACCTCCAGGCGTACGACGCGTATTTACGCGGGCGCGCGGCGATCGAGAGGGATTGGGACCTCCCCGACCTCAAGACGGCGCTCCAGATGTTCGAGCGCGCCGTTACGCTCGACTCGAGCTTCGCGGTGGCATGGGCCTGGTCGTCGTTTGCCCACGTGGCGTTGTACTGGAACTACGCGGATCGCGATCCGGCGCAGCTTACGGTGGGCAAGGCCGAGGCGGATCGCGCGCTGCGCCTCGCCCCCGACTTGCCCGAAGCGCATGGGGCTTTGGGGTGGTACGTCTACGCCGGCCTGAGGGACTGGGACCGGGCGCTGGAAGAATACACCCGAGCGAGACGCGCTCGTCCCAGCGACCCGTATACCACAGTGATGCTCGGGGCCATCAACGAGCACAGGGGGAAATGGAACGAAGCGTTGGTGTACGGGCACGAAGCCGTGCTGCTCAGTCCCCGAAACGGCGCCTTCGTAGGAGGCCTGGGCAACTCCTACACGAGGCGGCGCGAGTTCGCCGGCGCCAACTACTACTACGACCGCGCGCTCACGCTCACGCCGCGCTCGGTCGGCGGCCGACTCGAGAAGGCCATTGGCTACCTCAATCTGACCGGCGACTTGAAGAGCGCCCAGCGGCTCTTCCCCGATGTCTCCGAGAACATCGCGCCGACGGGTTTCGAGGACATTTTGATCACGCTCAGCGATATCGTCCTGCTGCTGCGCGACGAGCAGCAGACCAAGCTGCTCGGACTGTCGCCTTCTGCACTCGACGGCGACACGGCGGGCCTCGCACTCGCCAAGGCGCTTGTGTACCGGCGACGCGACAAGATCCTACTCGCGCGTGTCTCGTTCGACTCGGCACGAGCGGCCCTCGAGAATTCGCTCCGGCGCAAGCCCGACGACCATCTCTACCACGCGCTGCTCGGGCTCGCGCTCGCCGGCCTGGGCCGCGCCGACGAAGCTGTGCGCGAGGGCGAACGCGCGGTCGCCCTGCTGCCGGTCTCCAAAGACGCCCTGGACGGCGCCCTGTTGCCCGCGAACCTGGCGCGGATCTACGTGCTGCTGGGGGAGCGCGACAAAGCGATCGATCAGCTGGAGGCCGTGTTCTCTCGACCCGGTCCGCTCTCGGCCAACTGGCTCAAGGCGGATCCATTCTGGGACTTGTTGCGGGGGAGCCCGAGGTTTCAGCGGTTGGCCGCGGCGCGCAACTGAGTGAGGGCTGCCTCGAACGCCGGGGGCGGCCGCTCGACCGCCCCACCGGTTTCGGTGCTCCGCGTCCCTACTGCGGCCAGTTCACGAGCGGTAGCCCGTTGTCCGGGGCGAAGTCGGAGACGGTGAACTCGTCCGTCGGAGCGGCGTGATTCGACACGACGGTCGCGGCGCCCCATTGAAACGTGGCCGGATCGCCCAGCAGCGTGGCGTCCACCACGAGCGTGACGCGCGATCCCTCGATCGTAAACGGGACAGACCTAACAACCGCCTGTCCACCCGTCAGGAGCGGCCGTCGATCCACGAGCAGACCGACGAAACCCGTTCCGAGGCCCCACGAGCCGGTCGGATTCCAACTCACCGCGATGAAGAGCTCGAAAGGGTTCGCGGTGTGCTCCTTGAACGGATAACCCAGGAGGACCCCCGTCGGGTCGGTGTCGAGGCCGAAGAGCGAGACGTTGACGAAATCGGGTCCCGACGGGAAGTCGGCGGCGGGATCGTCGGGCACGGCCGCGGCGAGGTCCAGCGTGAAGATGAAGGAGCGGTCCTTCCGCGTGGTCGCGGCCCGCACGATATCAAGGTAGGCCGGATACTTATTCTTGACGTCGCCGGTCGGGTCGTCCACGGCGCTCGTTTGACCGGCGGCCGACAGCGCGATGGCCCGAGAGTCGCTCGGCGCCGTCGGGGTGCTTCGCTCGGTGCAGCCTGCCAGCAGGGCCGCTCCCAGCGCCAGGGTGCCGGCTGTGCGAATCGTGTTCATCGTTCCCTCCGGAAGACGTGATGGAATCACCTGCGATCGGCGTGCCTTCACCACACGATCCTGATCCTCCCGCCTCATGGCGGCGTGATGCAGTTGAAGCCGCCGTGACGAAGGCGCTCACCCCACGCAACTTCCCCAGCAGATGTAACTGCACGAGAGATAGGCGGGATCGCACTTCTTCAGCCTCGTCTTGCAACGCTGGCAGCAGCAGCCAGACAGGCAGTCCGTGGGCCGTGGACAGTCAGCTCGCCCGGCGGCTGCGCCCGCCGACCCCCAGAGTTTCGACACGAGCACGGTGGGCACGAGCGCGAGCCCGATCGTCCGGGCCGAGAGGACGAGGAAGCGGCGGCGGGTCGCAGTCGATGCGGTGGTTTCGCCAGGAGCGACCCGTCCAGCCGTTCGGTAGGCGAGGACGACGCGCACCGCGTAGGCGGCAAGGTGACTCGCGAAGAGGGCGGTAAAGCCGAGCGCGGGAACGAGCGCGACCTTGCCCGCGAGCGAGCCCGGAACGAGCGCGTCGAAAACGACCACCAGCAGCCAGCTCACGACGCTCAACGTGAGCGACAGGCGGATGCAGAAGGCGCAGGCGCCGAGCTTGGTGGCGATCAAGGCGCGGAATGACAGCGCCGCACAACGAATTGCGTGCATAACTCCTCCAGGAGAAGCCTTTCCACGATCCGTCGCGATTCGCAACGGCCGCAAATCAGGGCTAACTTAGGCCGGCCGGGTCTGCGGCCCGGTGAAAAACGGGTGAAATGAGGCCCGATGCTGCAGGTCAAGACGTTCGGTGGGCTTTCAGTCGAGCAGGACGGCACCCAGTGCGGCGGTGCCGCCTCGCGCCGCAAGACGCTCGCACTCCTCGCCCTGCTTGCCGCAGCCGGCAAAAAAGGAATGAGTCGGGACAAGCTCGTCGCTCACCTCTGGCCGGAGAGCGACGCGGTGCACGGGCGCGACCTGCTGAAACAGGCGTGTTACGCGCTGCGTCGCGACCTGCACGAGCCCCGGCTGTTCCTGGGCTCGACCGAGCTGCACCTCAATCCGGCAGTCATCGCTAGCGACGTCGACGCGTTCGAGCGGGCGCTCGAGCACGGCGATTCCGAGCGCGCCCTCGCGCTGTACACGGGGCCCTTCCTCGACGGTTTCTATCTCAATGGGACCGGTGAATTCGAGCACTGGGTGGAGGTCGAGCGGGCCCGCATAACCCAGTGTGTTTCCAAGGCGATCGAGGGCCTCGCGACCGACGCGACCGCCCGCGGCGACCGTCGGGCGGCGGTCGAGTGGTGGCGTCGCTTGGTGGCGCTCGATCCGTTCAGCTCCCAGGCTGCGCTCGGCCTGATGACCGCCCTCGTGGCCGCGGGGGAGCCAGCCGGAGCCATCCAGCACGCGAGCGTGCACGAAGCCTTCCTTCAAGCAGAGCTCGGCGCCGCGCCGGATTCGGCCGTGCTGACGCTGGCGAAGCAGCTGTGTGACGAGGCCGTGCGGGGCACGCCCTCAGAGGCCGAGGGCGCGCACACGCGGCGACGCCAATTCACGCGGGATGTCGTGGTGGCGGCGCTGCCGGGCGCGCTGCGGCGGGAATTGCGCCGAGCGAGGACGCTCAGCGCCGCCGCGATCTCTGTGGTCGCGCTGGTGGGACTCGGCGTCCTCAGCTTCGGCATGTGGAGGTGGCATCCGACCGCCGACACGGCCGACGCGGTGGCATTGCCGGGCCGGAAGATGCTCGTCGTGCTGCCATTCGAGAATCGCGGCGCGGCCGCCGACGAGTATTTCGCGGACGGGCTCACCGAGGCGATCGCCACCCGGTTGGGCAGCATTCAGCGCCTCGGCGTAATCGCCTGGCCGAGCGCCAGCCAATACAAGGGGACCCGCAAGAGCCCGCAGCAGATCGGCCGGGAGCTCGGCGTTCAGTACATCCTGGAGGGCTCCGTCCGCTGGGACAAAGGCTCCGCCACGAGTCGCATCCGGGTGAGCCCCACGCTGATCCGCGCCTCCGATGCGGCGCAGCTCTGGGCCGATCAGTACGACACGACGCTGACGGGCGTGTTCGCCGTGCAGACCAAGCTTGCGACGCGTGTGGCCGGGGCGCTCGACATCGCCGTGCTGGACGCCGAGCGCCGCCTGCTCGAGGCGCGCCAGACAACCAACCTCCAGGCATACGACTTGTATCTGCGGGGACGAGAGTTGGTGGACCGTGAGTATCTCTCTCCGGCCAGCGTGCGGACGGCAATCGGCCTGTATGAGCGGGCAGTCGCTCTCGATTCGAACTTTGCGCTCGCCTATACCTGGTTGTCGGTGGGTCTCGTGTGGCTACACGTGACGTACACCGATCGGTCACCGGATCTCCTCAGCCGCGGCAAGGCAGTGCTGGATCACGCGCTGCGTCTCGATCCCGACCTGCCCGAATCCCACGCCGCACTTGGGTTCTACTACTCCAAGGTCGTGGGGGACAACGACCGCGCATTGGAGGAATTGACGCGAGCCCGGCGCATGCGCCCGAATGATCCGTACTTCGCAGCGGTCCTTGCGGACATCGCCGACGATCAGGGACGCTGGAACGATGCGCTGGTGTACGGGCGCGAGGCCGCGGCACTGGACCCGCTCAACATGTATCTCGCATCCGGGCCGGCGCTCACGTACGCCGAGTTGCGGCAGTTCACGCAGGCGACCTACTACTACGACCGCGCCCTCGCGATGAGACCGGAGTCATTTGACGCCCAGCTCGGCAAGGCCCTTGCCTACCTCGGCCACACAGGCGACTTGGCCGGCGCGCAACGCCTGCTGCCCAACATGTCGCGCCCTCTGGACGGGGCCGGTGGAGGAGCGGCGGTGTTTGCGCTCTGTGACATCGCCACGCTGCTCGACGCCAAGCGGCAGGCGCAGGTGCTGTCTCTTGCACCTCCAGCCTTGGAGGGTGACAGCGCCGTCCTTGCGCTGACAAAGGCCCTAGTGCTGCGTGCGAACGGCCGAAGTCTCGACGCTCGAGGGCAGTTCGACTCGGCGCGGATGTTTTTGGAAAACACCATGCACCACTGGCCGAGCGATGACTACTATGCCGGCCTGCTCGGTCTCGCCCTAGCCGGCCTCGGCCGTTCGGCCGACGCGGTCCGCGAGGGCAGGCGAGCGGTGGAGCTGGTACCGGTATCCAAGAACGCCGAGTGGTCTGGGTATCCGCGGGCGAACCTGGCGAGGATCTACGTGTTGCTAGACCAGCAGGACGAAGCGATCGAGCAATTGGAAATCGTCCTTTCGCGCCCGGGCCCGCTCTCGGCCGGCTGGCTCCGGGCGGATCCGTTCTGGGATCCGCTCCGGGGCAGCCCGAGGTTTCAGCGCCTCGTCGCAGTCAAGAACTGAGCCTCCAGAACGCTCGCTCGTCACAGCGGCCAGGTGGCGAGTGGCGCGCCCAAGTTGAAGTCTGGCGCGAAGTCAAAGGGAACGTGTTTGTTGTAGGCGTTCTTCACATCATCGCCAGCCTTCGCAACAGCGGTAACCGAAAGCCAGCTGAAGGTCGATGGGTCACCGAGCAATGCAGCATCTACCACAAACGTGATCTGCGCACCGTCGATGGTAACCTTTATCGGTGTGACCGTCGCCTGTCCGCCTTTCAGCAGCGGCCTCCGGTCTACCAAGACGTCCGCCGCGCTAGCGGGGTCGAGCGGGTCGACGAACCCGGAGCGGTACACGCGGTGCTGGATAAAGAACTCGAAGGCGTTCGCGGTGTTCTTTGTGAAAGGATAGCCCACTGGGGACGCAGTCGGGTCCGTGTCGAGGATCGGCTGCCATACCATGACATCGGCCCACGATGGCAATGGGGGATTGTCTGGTATGGGGGCCGCCAGCGTCATCACGAAAACGAAATTCGTCCCCTGCTTCGTGATCTCGGCCCTGACAATGTCCAGGTAGGCTTCCGCTGTCTTGTCCGCGTCTCCAACCGGGTCGGTTACCGCACTGGTCTTCCCCGCGACAACGTCAGCCGCGAATGCTCCGGTTGCTGTGCCGGTCGGCCCCGTTTGGCCGGTGCGCTCGCCGCAGCCCGCCAGGAGGGCGGCTCCGAGCAGTAAGCCACTTGCGATGCAAATCGATTTCATAGTTCCTCCAATTGTGAGTCCCCCGGAGCGAGGGCTGCTCTAGCTGTCGACAGTCAGCTTGCCGCTTTCCTTATCGAAGCAAACCAAGACGCGGTGGCAGCCACCACCCGCCACAGAGCCCGACAGACTTGCCTTGAACGGCCCAGCTGGGTCGAAGGTCCAGCTCTTGGAGTCGTACCCAACTTGCGCGGTGAAGCCGTTCGCGTTGGCTGGGCGCACGCCGGTGCCGCTCAGGTTCTGATCGCCGGTGCAGCCGGCACTGCCGCTTGCGATCGCCGCGCCGTTCTCGGTCCAGGACCATTGAGCGCCGAGAACAAACCCGCCGTGACACGCGAAACTCCAGGTGTACGGCCGGTCCACGAGAGTCGCTGTGCCCGCGAGAGGGCGTGCGGAAGGCGCTGTGAGAGCGTTATGGTCGCTGCAGGCAGCTAGCAGGGCCGCGGCGAGCAGCAGGTTGCCTGTGATGCGTGTCGTTCTCATCGTCCCTCCCATTCGAAGTCACTGGAAAAGCCAGGGCCCATGCCGCACGCCAGGTGCGGAAGATCTTCAGCGGTTGTCTTTCACCGTGCCGCACGCGAGCATCGCGCCCCTACCGGGGTCTCCAGGCGGGCGAACCGCTGCTCGACGTACCACCACCGGCGATCGGTTTGAGGCTCGAGCCGTCGGCGTTCACGACCCAGATCTCGACGAAGCCGGACAAGGTGCTGAGGGTCTGAAACGCAATCGTTCTGCCGTCGGGGGACCACACGATGTCGTCGTTCCAGTCCGGGGTGTTGGTGACGTTGACCGGGTTCGAGCCGTCGGCGTTCATCACATAGATGTCGCCACCGGCTTGGAACCCGATCTTTGTGCCGTCGGGAGACCAGACAGGCGCCCAGTCGTCCGCCGGGGTGCTGATGAGCTGGGCGGCGCTGCCCGATCCGTCAGCATTTATCAGGTAGATCGCGACCTTGCCGTCGCGATCGGTTTCGAAGGCGATCGTCTGACCGTCGGGGGACCAGGCCGGCGCCCTGTCCGCCGCCGGGTTGTTCGTGAGGTTCACGGGACTCGAGCCGTCGGCGTTCATCACATAGATCTCATCATTGCCGTCGCGGTTCGTCCAAAAGGCGATCTTGCTGCCGTTGGGTGACCAGACGGGCCCCCCGTCCGCCGCCGCGTTGTTGGTGACGTTGACGAGGCTCGAGCCGTCGGCGTTTATCACATAGATGTCGCCACCGGCTTGGAACCCGATCTTTGTGCCGTCGGGGGACCAGACAATCGCGGCCGGGTCAAACTGTCCCAAGCTGTTGGTGAGTCGGGTGACGCCCCTGCCGTCGGCGATCATCACCCAGACCTCCCAGTCGCCGTCGCGCGTGGTCCAGAACGCAATCCTGGTTCCGTCAGGCGACCAGGCTGGGGCGCCGTCGCGCAGCCTGTAGTCGGGCGGGTTGTTTGTCAGCTGGACGACGCCTGAGCCGTCAGCGTTCATCGCGTAGATGCTTGTGCTATAGTCGCGGTTGCTCGAAAAGGCGATCGGGCGAAGGGGCGCCCCGCAAGAGAGTTGGAACGTGGCTGGCGCGGTGTCCCCCGCAGTGACGGCTACCGTCACTGGATTGGGGCTCAATAGCGTGCAGTTCGTTGCGACCCCGCTCAGCAGGAATTGATGACTTCCCACACTCAGCTGGTTGAACGTGACTGATCCATTCACCGGCAAGGACTGCCCCGCGCCACCGTCCACCGCGACGACGTAGCCGTCGGGATCGAGGCCCGGGCCAGTGGTTGAGGCCATGATCTGCACGATTCCGGTGGAGGGTCCGGTGGACTCAGAGCCGCCGCAGGCGAGGGCGACCAGGAGGGACGACGCTGCACATAACGCCGTGCAGCACGCGGTGGCCCAATGGATAGATTTCAAGCCTCTCCCCCTATGTCGTTGGTCCGGAGCGAGTTGCATTCAAAGAGGGCTCGCCGGTCCCATGCCATTCGCTTCGCTGGGCCACGAGGGCTAAGTTAGACCCGCGCGGTGTGGGCCCGATCAAAAACGGCTCAAATGGGCCCGATGCTGGACCTCAGGACGTGCGGCGGGCCGATGCTCGAACTCAGGATGTTCGGCGGGCTGTCCTTGAAGGACGGCGGTGCCCCAATCACGGGCGCGGCCGCTCAGCGCAAGACCCTCGCCCTCCTTGCCCTCCTCGCCGCCGCCGGCAGGAACGGGCTCAGTCGCGACAAGCTGATCGCCTACCTCTGGCCCGAGACGGACACTGCGCACGGCCGCAATCTCCTCAACCAGGCGTGCTACGCCCTGCGGCGCGATCTCCGCGAACGCGAGGCGTTCCTCGGCACGAGCGAACTGCGGCTGAACCCGGATGTCGTGCGGAGCGACCTAGAGGCATTCGAGGCCGCGCTGCAACGGGGCGATGCCGATGGCGCGGTCCAAGCCTATACGGGACCGTTCCTGGACGGGTTCTTCGTCAGTGGGGCGCCGGAGTTCGAGCGCTGGGTGGACGCCGAGCGCGCACAACTCGCGAAGCAGTTCAGCGACGCGCTCGTAACCCTGGCGAAAGAGGCGGCCGCGCGCGGCGACCACCGTGCCGCGGCCGACTGGTGGCGCCGGCTTACCGCACTCGATCCGCTCAGCTCCCACGCTGCGCTCGGCCTCATGAAAGCGCTCGTGGCCGCGGGCGAGTCCGCTGCAGCCATCAAGCATGCGCGAGCGCACGAAGCGTTCCTACAGCAAGAGATGGGGACCGCGCCAGATGCCGCGATGCTGGCGCTCGTGAAGCAGCTGTGTGAGGAAGCCGAGCGCGGCGCGCCCCTGCCAGGCGCCGCGGAGCAGCATCGCAAGCGGCGTCAATCCACGACGGATTTCCTGCTGACGGCACTGCCCGTGGCGCTGCGGCGCGAGCTGCACCGAGCGACTACGCTCTCGACCGCCGCAGCCGCTCTTGCCATCGTGCTCGTCGTCGGTGCCGTGGGGTTCGGCGTCTCGGGAAGGCATGGCACAACGAGCGGGCCCGAGCCCTTGCCCGTGGGGAACCGGAAGATGCTCGCAGTCCTCCCCCTCGAGAATCGCGGCGCGTCGGCTGACGAGTACTTCGCCGATGGACTCAGTGAGGCCATCGCCACCCGCCTGGGCAGCGTCCGCAGCCTCGGCGTGATTGCCTGGCAGAGCGCTCGACAGTACAAGGGAACCAACAAGACCCCGCAGGAGATCGGTCGGGAGCTTGGCGCCCAGTACCTCCTGGAGGGCACGGTCCGCTGGGAGAAGCTGCCTCGAGGGCCGAGCCAGGTACGTGTGAGTCCGACGCTGATCCGGGCCTCGGACGGAACGCAGCTTTGGGCCGACCAGTACGACACCACGCTGGCCGGAGTATTCGCGCTGCAGGCCGACCTCGCCACCCGGGTGGCAGGGGCGCTCGACATTGCCCTCGGCGACGCTGAGCGGCGCCTGCTCGAGGACCGGCCGACGGCCAACATCCAGGCCTACGACGCATATCTGCGCGGGCGCGCGGCGATCGAGAAGGATTGGGACCTCGCCGACGTGAAAACGGCGCTACGGATGTTCGAACGCGCCGTCACGCTAGACTCGAGTTTCGCCCTGGCCTGGGCCTGGTCGTCCGTCGAGCACGTGGCGTTGTACTGGAGCTACGTGGACCGGAACGTGGCGCAGCTCGCGGTTGGCAAGGCACAGGCGGATCGTGCCTTGCGCCTGGCACCCGACCTACCGGAAACGCACGGCGCCTTGGCGTGGTACTTCTTCGCCGGTCTGAAGGACTGGGACCGGGCGCTGGCGGAATACACGCGAGCCAGACGTGCTCGTCCCAGCGATCCGTACTTCACGGGAGGGCTCGGGAGTGTCAAGGAGCACCAGGGGGAATGGAGCGAGGCGTTGGCGTATGGGCACGAAGCCATCTTGCTCAGTCCCAGGAACGGCAACTTCGCGACCGGCCTAGCTGAGTCCTACACGAGACAGCGTGAGTTCGCAGCAGCCAACTACTACTACGGCCGCGCCCTTGAGCTCACACCGCGATCGGTCTCAGGCCGGCTGACCAAAGCGATCGCGTACTTGAATCTCAGCGGCGACGTGAAGGGCGCCCGGCGGTTCTTTCCCGACGTCTCGGAGAACATGGCGCCGACGGGTCTCGAGGGCATCTTGATCACGCTCAGCGACATCGTCCTGCTGCTGAGCGATGAGCAGCAAACCAAGGTGCTCGCTTTGTCACCGGCGGCATTCGACGGCGATACTGCTGGCCTCGCGCTCGCAAAGGCGCTCGTGTATCGGCGACGTGACAAGACCATCCTCGCGCGTGTCTCGTTCGACTCGGCACGCGCCGCCCTGCAGAATTCGGTCCGCCGCGAGCCAGACGACTACATCTACCACGCGCTGCTCGGGCTCGCGTCCGCGGGGTTGGGCCACGCGGACGAAGCCGTGCGCGAAGGCGAGCGGGCGATCAGCCTACTGCCCGTGTCGCGGGACGCGGTGGATGGCGCTCTGTTGCCCGCCAACCTGGCGCGGATCTACGTGCTACTCGGGGAGCGCGACAAAGCGATCGATCAGTTGGAACTGGTGTTCTCCCGACCCGGCCCGCTCTCGGCCAACTGGCTCAAGGCCGATCCGTTCTGGGATCCGTTGCGGGGGAGCCCGCGATTCCAGGGACTGGCTGCGGTGAGGAGCTAGATGAAGATCGGCTGCGTCTTCCTCACCGCCTGGTGCGTTCTCCCGCGGTCACTGCCCGCACAAGAAGTCACCGGCAATCTCCGGGGCCGAGTGGTAGCGTTCCAATCGGAGCCCGTCCCGGATGTCCGGGTGATCGTCGCGGGACCGAGTCTCCAGGGAACGCGCACGACCCGAACGGACCTCCGGGGCTCGTTCCAGGTGCTCGCCCTGCCACCCGGGAGCTACACCGTCCGGCTGGCGCGGATCGGGTTCCGACCCGTCGTCGTCGACAGCGTTTCCGTCCGGATCGGTGGCACGACGAACGTTGGCCTCGTCACGATCGAGCCCCAGGCGATCGAGCTCGGGGAGGTCGGCGTGACGGCCCAGCGGTTTTCCATCGATCCCACGAGCACGACGATCGGAGCGAACGTCGATGCGGCCACCTACGACGCGCTGCCGGTCGGCCGCGATTACCGTTCCGTCGTCGCATTTCTGCCACACGCCAACACGAGCTATTACCCCGGCGACCCGGTGAATATCGGCGGGGCCACGGGGCTCGAGAACGCCTATTTCATCGACGGCGTCAACACGACGCCCCCGCACTTCCAGGGCTCGCTGCCGGTGGCCAGCTTCGCCTTGCCATACAACTTCGTGCGGGCCGTCGAGGTGAAGGAGGGCGGCTACGATGCGCGGTACGGCCGGGCGATCGGCGGGACGGTCAACGCGGTGACGTACTCGGGAGGCAACAGGTTCGAGGGCGACGTCTTCGCATTCTTCACCAACAGCGGGTTGACAGGTCCCGGCCGGATTGGCCTCAAAGATGTGCGCAACGACAACCTCTCGAGCTACGACTTCGGCGCCCGCGTGGGCGGACCGATCCTGCGCGACCGGCTGTGGTTCTCCGCCGCCTACAACCCGCAGGTCGAGTCGGCGAACCGAGGCGTTCCCGGTTGGGCGGGTTACCGGGATCGGTTCCGGCGACACGCGTTCGCAGGAAAGCTCACGTGGCGGGCGGCGGCGTCCACCAGCGTCGAGCTGCTGCTGTTCGGCGACCGCTCCACCCATCACGAGGTGACCGGGGCTCTGTTCTCCGGGTGGGGCGCCGTAGACTCGGTGGCCAATCCCGACCCCTATCTCGTGTTCAGTCGAGGGTGGCACACATCGGCATCGCTGCGGCTCACGCGCCACGTCGGCGCGCGTGCCGTACTCGAAGCCACCGTCGCCCGGGCGACGAGCTTCTCGCGACAGGGAGCGGAGACGGCCCGAGGCGATACGGAGCCCCTGTCCCTCGACTACATCACCAGCACCATGTCGGGCGGCCTTGCAAGCAAGGAATCGCCCCACGACGCGCGCACTGCTGCGACGCTCCGTGGGACGCTCGAGCTGGGAGCGCATACGGTGGTCGCGGGAGCGGAATATGAGGACAACCGCTTCAGTGATACCTCCGTGTCGCATCTCGTGTTTCGGCTCGACAGCGCCCTATGGATCAAGGACTCAACGCTCGTTCCGTGGACGGTGCACAACCGGGTCCCGACGCTCTACGCCGAGGACTCGTGGCGCATCGGCGCGCGGGTGACGGTGGACGCGGGGCTGCGCTGGGCCGGGGAGTACGTGTATGGGTCGTCCGGTTTGGCGCAGAGCTTTCCGAACGAGTGGCAGCCGCGGCTGGGTGTTTCCTATCAGCTCGGTCGCCTCGGCACGCAGCGTCTGTTCGGCTCGTGGGGCATCTACTATCAGCAGCAGCCTCTGGACATCGCCTCAGGGTTCTTCGTTCCGTATCCGGAACTCTGGATCTACTACTCGTCCGACCCGCGCGTCCCCGGCACCTCGTCGGACTCCACGACGGACGTTTCTACCTATCCCACGCAGTATCCGAACATCCGCGGACTCAAGGTGGAGCACCATCGAGAAGTAGCGCTCGGGTACGAGCGCCTCGTCGGCACCTCCCTGAGGTTCACCGCCCGGGTGATGCGGCGGGACCTGCTCTCGGCCTTCGGGTTCGGCCTCGACACGGCCGATGCGAGGTATTGGGTGTTGGGCGTCCCGGGCGAGGGTGCCTTGAGCTTTCTCCCGAAGATGCGTCGCAGCTATACGGCGCTCGAGCTCTCGGCTGAATGGGCAAGACGAGCGCTTCAGGCTCGATTCTCCTACGTTTTGTCACGCACGTACGGGAATTTTACAGGCTTCTACGCTTCTGATTACGGCAGCGCGTGCCCGGGCTGCTTCGGCGGGCTGCAGATCGCTGAGGAACGGAACAACAGCACGGGCCTGCTGCCGAACGATCGGACGCACGTCCTGAAGCTCGCAGGCGCGTACCGGTGGCACTTTGGTGTGACGACCGGGGCATTTCTCACGTGGCAGTCCGGCACGCCGCTCAATGAGTTCGGAGTCAACCCTACCTACACACGGGCGACATTCCTCGTGCCGCGGGGCTCGGCCGGCCGCACGCCGGCCATCTGGGACGTGAATCTCCGGCTTGCCTACCCGTTCAGCCTTGGGCGGGGTGTCGCCGCGCGGGCGACGGTCGACTGGCTGCACGTCGGATCTCCGCGCCGGCCCGTGTGGCTCGAGCCGTTCCACTACGTCTCCGAGGACGCGAACGGCAACCCGATCAACCTCAATCCGACCTACGGGCAGGTGCGGAGCTACCAGCCGCCGACGCAGGCGCGGCTGGGCGTGGAGTTCACGTTCTAGGCGGTGCTTGGGGGTTGCAGAGCCCCTCGTGAGTTGCGAGCTTCCGCACCTCGAGGAGAGGTGGCCGAGTGGCTGAAGGCGGCGGTTTGCTAA